>OLZW01000445.1_pt1 | contig 34832 bp, 30 predicted proteins | sample 1674281 | NCBI WGS metagenome assembly OLZW01 (sample SAMEA103958157, study PRJEB25191) | human gut metagenome | biome: human-associated habitat [ENVO:00009003]; feature: intestine environment [ENVO:2100002]; material: feces | place: Germany | collected 2013/2015
AGCCGGAATAAAACAGTGGAGTAGCCCAGCCGAACGTAAACGGCAGGAAACCGCCATAGAACGCCGCAGAACACTATTCTGTGACTACGTAACGAACGAATTCGCACCAACGTGGCTCAACTATTCCGCAGACGGAACCGAACTAGCCTCGGGGAGCAAACGGAAGCATCGGGAATACCTCGCGCACCTATCCCACGCCTTCTTCTGGAAATACCCCCTTACCGGAATCACGCAGGAAGACATAAACCGTTGGCTAGCCGACGTCGAAAACTTTGGGGGAGCGACGCCAAGGAAGAAGACGTTCCAACTTCTGAAAGCCGTCTACTCCAAAGCCGTGGCCGAAGGAGCCGTAGCCAAGTCGCCCGTCACCATGAAGGCACCAGCCGTACCTAAAAGTAGGCAAGCTCAAATCCCGCCAGCCACACCGGAGGAACTGCAAGAAATCTATGCAAACATGCCCAACACCGCACGAATCTCCGTATGGTTAGGAGCAATCCTAGATTTGCGAATAGGGGAGGTAGTCAGCCTGCAAGTGCAGGACTGGAATCCGAAGACGCAAACTTTGCGTGTCTGCCATTCAGCCGACGAGCACGGCGGACTCAAAGCGACGAAAACGGCCACAAGCAATACCACGCAACCAGTTCCACCCCAGCTCGGAAAACTCATAGAAGAAGCGTGCAGGGGCAAACAGCCTACAGACTTCATCGTTACATGCGCGGACGGCAGTCACATCACTCCTAATCGACTCCGCGACCATTTCAACGAGGCCAAGACCAAGGCCGGACGCCCCGACCTGCATCTGCACACGCTGCGCGCCACCGCGATCAGCGAGGCCGTCCACCAGGGCGCCGAACCCAAGGAGACCCAACGGTTCGGCCGGCACGCGGACAACGCGACCTCGCTGCGCCACTACCAACGGGCGCGAGGCGAGGACAAACGGCGCGAACTGTCCGACCGCTCCTACATGGCGCTCCTGGGCGGCCCCCGGAACGAGCACGACATCGCCCTGGCCATCGAGGACAGAAGGAAACGCATCCGCGAACTCGAGGAGGAGATCGGCCGGCTCGAACGATTGCGCGGCCGGCTCAGCGGCGACGTGCCCGGTTCCGGGCCGGACGGACGGGCTTCCGCGCCCGATCCGGGTCGGACTGCCGGTCCTCGTCGCGGGCGGCGCGCAGCGCATGCAGGCGACGCCAGCCGCCCCTGAACAGGAGCACGCCCGCCACGGCGACGAACAGGAGACACTGCTCCGCCCCCTGCCCGTACAGGGCGACCCGCCACACGGCCACCATGTACGGGGCCAGGGGGATGGACGCGCCGAACAAGAGCAGCCGCACCCACACCGCGCGGCCCGCGGGGGAGAGGAACCAACGGCCCACGCGGGCCAGCACGCCCCGCAGCCTAGCCCACATACGCCACCCCCCGGAACGCGTCACGATAATACGCGGCCAGACGCAGCTCGTCGTCCAGGCACGAGTCCACCCGGTGATCGGTCGTCCGCTCCGGGCGCGCCGCCCACGTCAAAGGCGCCCACATGCGGGCCGCCTCGTCCAGAGCGCTCACGTCCAGGCTGCGATGATGCACGCCGGACAGCACGCCCGGCATCCGCGTGTCCAGCCAATCCCGGTCGAACCGGACCGACGCGCCCGCCGCGAGGACGCGCACCCCATCCGACAGGCGGGACGCCACATACGCGCGCGCGAGCCTCGCCGCCTCGTCAGACGTCGGCGCGCCCGGCCTGGCGCACGCGGCCAGCAGCCCGTTCGGCCCGTGCATGCGTTCGATGAACCCGTCCACCGGACCCGCGTAGGCGACCGGCGTCGAGAACCCGCCGTCCAGACGGTCCAGACGCGTATCCGTCCAACGCATCCCGATCTCCAGGATCGCGCCGTGCGACGGGTCCAGGCCCGTCGTCTCCACATCCACCCAAAGCAGCAACGTATCGTCCATACCCGGTCCGGCCTGTTCATCGCGTTCAGCTGATGATAGTACGTGCTGCGAGCCAGGCCGACCCGGGCGAGCAGACGCCCCACGGGGACGCCGTGCCCGGCGCCGATCGTCCTGACGAGGATCGTCTTCTCCCTATTGGTCAGGTTGTCCGGGTCTGCGCCCCGCTCTTTTCCCACCAATTCCAACGCCCCCTTGAGGATCGCCAGCTCGATCTCCGCCTCCCGTTTCTCCCGGCGGATCCGCTCCAGCTCGGCGCGCACACGGTCGCGCTCGGCAATCAGCCCGTCCAGATCCGACGCGTCGGGATCCGCCGCGCCATCATTCCTCTTCCCCGGCTTGTCTGGTGTCACTGGATCGTCCTCCGGTACCGGCTCGTGCAGCAGTTGACGCTTCCAATTTCTCACGACCGACGCCTCCACGCCCACCTCGGCCGCGACCTGCCGCGACGTGACGCCGCCCGCGGCCAGGCGCGCCACCGCCATACGCCTGACCCCGTCCGCCACCGGCCCGCGTCTGATCACGCGCTCCCCGGGCGCCAGCTCGTCGATCCACGCCGCCAGCACCTCATGGCTGGGATACCCCATCCGGCGCATCGTCCTGCTCAACCGCCTGCCATGCGTCAGGTAATGATCCACCGCAGCGCGCTTCTGCTCGTCCGTGTACCTCGCATAACGCTCGCCACGCCTCGAGGGAACCCCCGTACGCCGCTCCTCCAGCCACTCGCGATACCACATGAGCAACGCCTCCTTGCTGGGATAGCCCAACTCCCGGATCACGTCCGCCGCACTATGCTCGTACCGCTCGTACAACTCCACCGCACACCTGCGCTGCTCCCTCGAATACCTCGCCACGATGATGACTCCTCCCGCTCAAGGAGTCCAACAAAACGTCACCACCCCGAAACCGAAACACCAACTTGACTAAAAACAGTTTGAGGGTACGCGCCAGTGTCCTCAGCTCGCCGGGCGCGTTGGCGGGTCTGGCGTTGATGCCGTCGGACGGGCTCGTGTATCATGCCGCGCGCCTTGCGCCGGTCGGGCTCGGCGTAGCAGGCGATGATCTTCTGGTAGGAGCCCCACACGACCTTCAGCTGCTCGTTGTCTTCGTTCCCGAACAGCCGGTCGAGCAGGGAGCGTTGCCGGTCGGTGAGGGTGGCGTTGGTCTTGAGCAGGATTCGGCGGGCCCGGTACAGCGGGTCCTGCTTCGTGCCGCGCCTGCCGGTGGCCTCCTGCTGGAGGCGTTGGCGGCATTGGGTGAGCTTGTCGCCGGCGAGCCTGACGACGTGGAACGGGTCGAGTACCTCCCTGGCGTGGGGCACGGCCTTCCTGACGGCGTGCTTGTATCCGGCGAACGCCGCGCCGCTCCTGCCCTCGACCACGTCCAGGAGACGGGCCGGCCGCCCGTCCCTCCTGGGCGTCAGGTCCACGACCACGGTCACGTATCTGGAGCCACGGGACGTGTGCCGCCACACGTGCTCGTCCACGCCCAGGTGGGTGACCCCGTCCAGGCGGTGTTCGTCGCCGGCCAGATGCTTCATGCCCTTGGCCGGGACCGCGTCGTTCGCGCAATCCCACAAACACCCCAGCGTCGCCGCCACACTGCGCACGCTCATCGCGTCCAGCACCACGGAGGCGACCGCCCACCACGCGGCCCGTTCCGTCAGCCGCCGCCCGTCCGCAGCCACGCGCGACAGGTCGTCCTCCCACGCGCCGCCGCACCCGCGGCATTCGTAACGCCGGCAGCGGACCAGCAGCCGGACCCCGGCCTTGCCCAACGGCACGTGGACGAAGCGGCGCCAACGCGAGCTGCGCACCGGCGCCGGCACCCCGCAATCCCGGCAGACCCTCGCCGGCTCCACGGGCTCACAGCGGACCTCCCACACGCCGCCCCTGCCGCCCTCCGGCAGGTGACGCTGTGCCACGCCCCTCAACCCCAGAGAATCCAACCCCAACAACGCATCCCCGTCGAACCTGCTAAACTCGCGTACAGGCCGTGAGGCATCTTCGGTTATCTTCTTCACAACCAACCATGATGCCCCACGGCTCCCCCATCACACACACGAAAACCGGAAGAGCCTGTAATCATTGCAATATCAAGGTTTTGGAGAGTTGATACGATCCATCATGCAAGTTCGCCGAACGCGTGGGACCGCTCAGTGCGGTTCGCTGATCTCCAGCGGGCGCGTGCTGTCCCGGACGATCAGCGTGGTCGGGTAGATGGAGCGGTTCTGGAGCGGTCGACCGTGCGATTTGTCGATGATCATGCGCACGGCCGCGGCGGCCATGTCCTGCAGCGGCTGGCGGACCGTGGTCAGCGCCGGACCCATGTACGCCGCCGTCTGCACGTCGTCGAATCCGATGACGGACAGCTGCTCGGGGATCTTCAGATCCAGCGTGCGCGCCGCCTCGTAGACGCCCATGGACTGCAGGTAGCCGCCGGCCGTGGAGAAGTCGCCTTCGCGCACCAGGTCGGGGTCGAAGGGGATGTCGTGCTCGTCCAGGGCTGCCTTGTAGCCGTCGAGTCGCGCCTTGGAGCACAGCATGGAGTTCGGTCCGGTGATGATGCCGATGCGGGTGTGCCCCAGGGAGAGCAGGTGACGGGTGGCGATGAGGCCGCCGGTCCAGTTGTCGGCCTGTACGGAGAGGTTGTCGGGGGAGGGGTCGCCGGCCGGGTCGAGCGTGACATAGTCGATGTTGAACGCTTGCAGGCGTGATTTCTCCGATTCGGTGAGGTTCGAGAAGACCAGCACCACGCCGAGCGGTTGACGGCGCAGCACGCCTTCGACCCACCGGGAATCGGGGTGCGAGCGGTCGCCGCTTTCGGTGGTGACGACGCTCATCTCATGGGCGCTGGCTTCATGCACGATGCCACGCAGCATCTCCAGCGACCAGATGTTGTCGAAGTTCTGGAACACGGCTTCGATGAGCTTGCGGTTCTTGGTGGTGGAGATGCGCTTGGTGTAGCCGCTGTCCCGCAGCGCTTCCTCGATGATTTGTCGGGTGCCGGCGGCCACGTCGCTGCGGCCGTTGAGCACCTTGGAGACCGTGGCCAGGGAATACCCGGTGCGTTCGGCGATGTCGGAGAGCTGGACCGTATGGCCGCTGCCGGGTGTCGTCTGCGAATCTGACATGGGTGTTCCTTGGGGGCGGGCGTCTGGCGGTGACGGCAACGACGAAATTATCGGTATTCCACCAGCGCATCCTTCAACTGCTTTCGAGTATAACGATATTTCAACAGTGTGGCTGGTTTAGCGGCGCGTCGAGGTCACCGATAGGTGAAATATCATCGAAAATACTGAATTATTTTCGAATTTCTCTCATATTGTGGAAAAAAGGACACGGTGTGATGTGAAAAAATACCGGAAAATCAACAATTTTGAGCACCTTTCATGCCAGTGTCTTAAGTTTGACAAATGAATTAATTAAACTTATGCTGCAAATAGTTTCGAGAGAAGAAATCGAAATGTCGGACTATTTATAGCGAATAGCCCAAGCCTTCTCAATTCCACAGCAAAGGAGTTCGAAGATGAGCACAAAGAGATGGCGAAAGGCGGCGACCCGTCCCCGGTGCAGCCGTTGTACGTCGGCGGCAACGCCTACTGCGGCGTGCCGGTGGCGGAACAGGAACGGGACGTGGTCCACATCGACGCGCCGTTGACCATCGCCGTGGAGGAGAGCGACGACGGCCCGGTGGTGAGCGTCGAGGTGCCCGCCGCATTGGCGAGCGAACGCGTGCCGATCGTCGGCACCGCGGATCTGGGCACGCCGCGCATCGTCGAGGCACTGTACGAGAACCCGAACGGCACCCCGATCCTCTTCGACACGGACATCGCCGGCGAGCGGAGGAACCGTACGGTGGCGCCGGGGCCGTTCGCGCAACTGCATCCGGGAACCAACCGTTTCGTGATCGGCCGGCGCGCACGCTGAACGCACCACGAACAGACAAGCAAAGGAGCTGATCATGCTACGCATCGTCCACACCGGCTGCGGCGCCATCGAAGGCATTGCGGCACCGGAACCCGAGATCACGGTCTTCCGCGGTATCCCGTTCGCCGCGCCGCCGGTCGGCGACCTGCGCTGGCGCGCACCCCAGCCGGTGGCAGCTTGGGCGGGCACGCTGGCGGCGCACGACTTCGCCCCCGCCTGTCCGCAGCCCACACCGGGAGACTCGAACGAGTTCTATGACCGCGAATGGGGCACGGACCCCGCCATCGCGCTCGACGAGGACTGCCTCTATCTGAACGTGTGGACCCCGCGCTGCGCGGCAGCGACGAGGACACACGGGTGAGCACGGATCGCCCGCTGCCGGTGATGGTGTGGATTCACGGCGGCGCCTACCAGACCGGATGCACCGCAGAGAAGGAATTCGACGGCTCTGCCCTGGCGCGCCGTGGCGTGGTGGTGGTTTCCGTCGGCTACCGGCTCAATGTGTTCGGATTCCTGGCGCACAACCGCTTGCGCGAGGAGGCCGAGGCCCGGCATGATGATGAGCCCTACGCGAACTTCGGTTTCCTGGACCAGCGAGCCGGCATCCGATGGGTGGTCAAGAACATCGCCGCGTTCGGCGGTGACCCGGAGAACATCACCATCTTCGGGCAATCCGCCGGGGCCGGCAGCGTGTTGGCGCAGATCTGCTCGCCGCTGAACCGCGGCCTGTTCCAACGCGCCATCATGCAGTCCGGTGCTGGGCTGGGGATGTTCAACCGCCATCAGCAGAGTCTCGAGGACGGTCACCGCACCGCGGAGCGCCTGTTCGAGGCGTTGGGAGTCTCCTCGCTCGACGAGGCACGGCAGGTGCCGGCCGCCGAACTGCTCGCCGCCGCGGAAGCGTTGCCGGTGCCTCCCGAATCCGGCCGCGAGGGCGACTGGTCGATGATGGTCAACTGGGTGCCCTGCGTGGACGGACGGTTCATCACCGACCAGTATGCGCGGACCATCGCGCGCGGAGAGCAGAACGAGGTCGAGATCCTGCTGGGCAACACCACTGGTGAATTCATGGAAACCGACGCCGACGGCACCCTGCTGCCCGCGGGAGAGGTCGGCAACCTCAAACTGATTGCCGAGTGGATCCGCAGCGGCCGCAAGGCGCCGTACTACTACCGGTTCGACGTGGCCATGCCCGGGGACGACGCCGGCGCGTTCCACTCCTCGGAGTTGTGGTTCTCGTTCGGTACGTTGGCCACCTGCTGGCGGCCGTTCGTCGGATGACACTACGACCTGTCACGCCGGATGGTCGCCTACTGGACGAACTTCGCCGCCACCGGAGACCCGAACGGTCCCGACGCGGACGGCACGCCGCTGCCGGAATGGACACGGTACGCCCCGTTCGGCGGCGACGCCATGCGGCTGGGTCAGCGGACCCGTATGATCCGCGACTGGAGCACGAACGTCGAACGTAACGCGTTGTTGCAATGGGGTGGCGCAGCAGCCGACTGAACCACGAGAACACAGGAATCACGAATACAGGGAGAACGACAATGACCGATCACAACGCTTCCGAGACCAGCCTGTTCGAACAGTGCGGCTACAGCCGCGAGGCCATCCAGGCCCGCCTGGAGCGCAACTGGTATGAGATGTTCGAAGGCCCGGACAAGATCTACTGGGAGAACGACGAAGGCCTGGGGTACGTGATGGACACCGGCAACCACGACGTGCGCACCGAGGGCATGAGCTACGCGATGATGATCGCCGTGCAGTACGGCCGCAAGGACGTGTTCGACAAGCTGTGGGGTTGGGTCATGAAATACATGTTCATGACCGAGGGCCTGCACCAGGGCTACTTCGCCTGGTCTGTGGACCCCAGCGGCGTACCGAACGCCGACGGTCCGGCCCCGGACGGCGAGGAATACTTCGCGATGGACCTGTTCCTGGCCTCCGCGCAATGGGGCGACGGCGAAGGCGTGTACGAGTACTCCCGCCACGCCCGCTCGATCCTCCACACCTGCGTGCACCAGGGCGAGGACGGTGAAAGCTATCCGATGTGGAACCCGGAGAACCATCTGATCAAGTTCATCCCGGAAACCGAATGGACCGACCCGTCCTACCATCTGCCGCACTTCTACGAGGTGTTCGCCGAGCGCGCCGACGAGGCCGACCGTCCGTTCTGGGCGCAGGCCGCCAAGGCGAGCCGCGAGTACCTGGTCACCGCCTGCCACCCGCAGACCGGCATGAACCCCGAATACTCGAACTACGACGGCACGCCGCACGTTGACGAACGCGACCACTGGCACTTCTACTCTGACGCCTACCGCACCGCCGGCAACATCGGACTGGACTGCCTGTGGAACGGCGTCGTGCCGGACCTGTGCGACGCGAATGCGCGTCTGCAGCGTTTCTTCCTCGAACACGACCGCACCTGCGTGTATGCGATCGACGGCACGCCGGTGGACGAGACCGTGCTGCACCCGGTCGGCTTCATCGCCGCCACCGCCGAAGGCTCGCTCGCCGCGATGCACTCGCAGGAGCCGGACGCGCTCGACAACGCGATCCGCTGGGTGCGCCTGCTGTGGGACACCCCGATCCGCACCGGCACGCGCCGCTACTACGACAACTTCCTCTACGCCTTCGCGTTCCTCGCGCTCGCGGGAGAGTACCGCGTGTGGTGACGGCGCACGACTGAGTTTACGGACCCGCCATGATGGGCGAACCCCTTCCGGCGGGTTCCGATCGGAGAACGAATAGGGAAGGAGGACGCACACGAAGAGGTCCGGGGCGTGGTTGGCTCCCGGACGGTTCCGGTCTCCCGATATCGAGGCCGAAATGAAAACCGACGAATGACAAAGGAAGATTATGAACGGTATCTTCACGACAATGGATGGAGACAAGGGCGCGAGACGTCGCGGAATCATATCGGCGGTCGCCGCCGCGGCGATGCTGCTGCCGCTGGCGTTCGCCCCGACGGCCATGGCGGCCGACCCCGACTATCCGGGCGGCATCAAGGGCGAATACAATCCGCTGGGAATCAACGCCGGTGTCGCCATCGAGACAGACACTCTCAACCAGGACAAGGAGAAGGCCCTGGTCGAGAACTTCAACCAGATCACCCCGGAGAACTCGTTGAAGCCGGAAGGCTGGTACGACGACCAGCATAATTTCCGCATGTCGGGTGACGCGCGGAACCTGCTGACGTTCGCCAGCGAGAACGGCATCAAGGTCTACGGCCATGTTCTGGTCTGGCACTCGCAGACGCCCGACTGGTTCTTCCAGGCCGACGAATGGTGCCATGACACCAACGACAACCCCGGCGTCACCAGCTGCCCGCTTGCCGACAAGCCCACGATGCAGGAACGCCAGCGCAGGCACATCGAGAACGTGGCGAAGGCCATCTCCGACGAATTCGGAAAATTCGGCAGCCCGACCAATCCCGTTGTCGCGTTCGACGTGGTCAACGAGACCGTGAACGACGGCGACGACCCCGACACCAACGGCATGCGCAATTCGCTGTGGTATCAGACCTATGGGGGCGAGGACTACATCTATGACGCGTTCCGGAACGCGAATACGTATCTGAACGACGTCTACGCCGCCGACGACGCGGAGCATCCGGTGACGTTGTTCATCAACGATTACGGCACCGAGCAGGCGGGCAAGCGTTCCCGCTACAAGGCGCTTCTGGAACGCATGATCCAGCAGGGGGTTCCCTTTGACGGCATCGGTCACCAGTTCCATGTGTCGTTGACCACGGCCTCGTCGAATCTCGACGACGCGCTGACCGATATGTCCTCGCTCGACAAGAAGCAGGCCATCACCGAACTGGACGTCGCCACCGGAACGCCGGTCACGGAGGCGAAGCTCATCGAGCAGGGACGGTACTACTACGACGTCAACCAGATCATCCACAGGCACGCCGACCAGCTGTTCTCGGTTTCGGTGTGGGGGCTGAGCGACGACCAGTCCTGGCGCAACAAGGAGGGCGCGCCGCTGCTGTTCGACGAGAACCTCAACCGTAAGCCCGCCTACGTCGGTTACATCGGCGATGAGGACAACCTGCCCGAACCGATGAAAAGCGCGATCGTGTTCAAGGACCCCTCGGCCACGGTCGATTCGCCGCTGCCCGGGACCGAACCCAGGAACGGCGCCTCGTCGCCTTGGGAGCGCCTGCCGCTGATCGGACTGAACGCCTCGGAGGACGGGACGGTCGCAGGAACGTTCAACGCCTACTGGAACGTCGGAACGCTGACCGTCTATGTGGATGCGGTCGACGCCACGAAATCGGACGGCGACTCCGTAACCGTGCGGGTCGGCGACGCCGAGTACGTGATCGGGCGCAGCTCTGGCCCCGCGGCCGCCGACGTGGCTTCCAAGGTCGTGGAAGGCGATGGCGGATACGAGCTGGTCGTCACGATGCCTTGCCCCGACGCCGTCGAGAACGCCGCGGTGGGTCTGAACGTGATCGTTAAGGACGGCGACAGCGGACAGGCCGCCGCATGGGACACCAACCCGACCGGTACGGTCACGCTGGTCGAACCGTTGAGCTATACGGAGACCGTGCAGGTTCCCTCCGACGTCGAAGCCCCGAAGATTGATGCCGATGCGTCGGACGCCGCGTGGGACGACGCCGTCGAGGTCGCGCTGGACAAAGTGACCAGCGGGACGCCCGAGGCGACCGCTACCGCCAAGACCCTGTGGTCGGACGGCAAGCTGTACGTTCTCGTGAAGGTGAACGACACGGACGTCGACCTGACCAATTCGAATCCGTATGAGAAGGACTCCGTGGAGGTGTTCATCGACCGCGGCAACACCAAGAGCGGCCAGTACACCGATGACATCCAGCAGATTCGCGTGTCGGCCGATGGCCGGGAGCTCAGCTTCGGTGCCGGTGCCGCCGAGGACGTCCAGAAGTCCAAGGTCCGCACGGCCGGCCGCGTCGTCGACGGCGGGTATGTCGTCGAAATGGCCATCGATCTGGGAGAGGCCGCGGCCGGAACGTTCGAAGGCGTGGACTTCCAGATCAATGACGCGAAGAAGGGTGCGCGAATCGGCATCCGCAACTGGGCCGATCCAACCGGCGCTGGCTATCAGACGGCGTCCCATTGGGGTGTGTTGCGTCTGCTGTCCGATTCCTCCGAAATCGAGATTCCGGGCGGGGATGCCGAGAAGCCTGGCGACGAGAAGCCGCAACCTTCCGACGACGCTGACAACGACGACAAGATGCCGCAGACCGGCTCCGCGGTCATCGGAGTCGCCGTGGTGGCGCTGCTGCTGGTTGCCGCCGGATGCGGGCTGGTCATCGCTCGGCGTCGATGAGACTTGTACACCCGCCAGCGCGCCGAATCGTTTCGGCCCCTGCAAGGCCGGACGACAAGGCCGCAAGCGGGTGCACAAGCTGAGAGCGTAAGCGCTCAGTTCCTGTCATTCCATAGGCCATGGCATTGGTGGTGCAAGCCTATGGAATGACTCTTCAATAATAGCGGCGCTTCCTGAAAGCGCCGATGGTACCGACGTTTGTCGTAATGTTTGAGCGCGAAATTCTGGTTTGTTCGTCATAAATGGTGAGCGTGAAATCCCGTCCGGCATGGCCGGGTGCGGGGATGCTTGCCTTATGGAAGGCGGACTGGACATGGCCACGAGGAAGCGGCTGGCGAGCAGGTTCAGGGCGGAGTACGCCAAGGGAACGAAGAAGCAGAAGGGCGAGGTCCTCGACCGGCTCGTGGCCGTGGGCATGGGCAGGTCCACGGCACGGCGTCTGCTCTCGCAGGCGGTCGGGTCCGAGGAAAGACCGGGGCCGGGCCGCGGCCGCAGACCGAAGTACGGCGAGGAGACGCAGCGACTATTGGAGCGGTTGTGGCTGTTGATGGGCATGCCGTGCGGCCCGTACATGAAGGCGATGCTCGACCAGTGGATCCCCGCGCTCAGGGCCGACGGGGAGCTCGACGACGTGGACGGGGACGCGCTCGAGCAGGTGCGCTCGATGAGCGCGTCGACCATCGACCGGCGGCTCGGGCCGCTCAAACGGGCGGCCATGCCCAGGGGCATGTCGCTGACGCGTCCGGCCGGCGAGCATCTGCGCAGCTCGGTCCGGATCCGCAAGTGCACCGACGAGATCGCGCGCCTGCCGGGCCTGGCGGAGGCCGACACGGTCGCGCACTGCGGGCCCAGCGCCAGGGGCGAGTTCGCCAGGACGCTGACCATGGCGGACTACGCGACCAACCGGGCCGCGGACGTCACCGCCCGCAACAACGCCAAATCCAACATCAGGAAGGCCGTCGACCTGGCGATCCCCCTGTTCCCGTTCCCCGTCACCTGCTTCGACTCCGACAACGGCACCGAGTCCATCAACGACGAGCTCATCGACCGGCTCCAGCACAAGGACATCGAACAGACCAGGAGCCGACCGTACAGGAAGAACGACCAGGCCACCGTCGAATCCCGGAACAACCACGTCGTGCGCAAGTTCGCGTTCTACTGGCGCTACGACACCGAGGAGCAGCGCGACCTGCCCGACCGGCTGTGGGCGAAGACCTACCTGCTGCTGAACCTGTTCACCCCGACGCGAAAGCCGGCCCGTATCAAGCAGGGGCGCGACGGGCGCAGGAGGACCGTCTACGACCGGCCCCGCACCCCGTGGGCGCGCGTACTGGAATACGATGCGGCCAGCCGCGCCGACGGCGGCCGGGGCTACGTCGACGACGCCACCCGGACGCGCATCGAAAATCTGATCGCCTCCACCAACCCCGCCCGGCTGGGCCACGAGATCGCCGCCATCCAGGACGAACTCGAACGGCTCAGCCGCGAACGCACCGAAGGCATGGCGCGCCGACAGGGCCTGGACATGGGATACTTGGGAAAGGCGATCGAACGCATGCACGCCGACGCCGAACAAGACAACAAATAGGAACGCAAGCACCGTTTCGCGCTCACCTTCAATGACGAACGAACAACGGTTTCGCGCTCACCTATTTATGACAAACCTCGGTACAAGGAAGAGTGGGAGGAATGATGACGACGATGAATGAGGGGCAGGATACCGTAACGCTTTCGCCGCTGTTCGGCGAAGGGGGAGTGTTACAGTCAGGTGACCCGTTGAGAATTTGGGGAACGGGAAGGCCCTGTTCGCAGGTGCGGATTACCATTACCGATCGATCGGCCGACGCTGTGGTCGGTGACGATGGAGCCTGGGTCGTACAACTGGGTCCGCTGGAACCCGGCAGCCCCTACCGGCTGGAGGTGCGGGTCGACGGCGGCGACGAACCGGTGATCGCGCATGACGTCTACGCGGGCGAGGTGTTCATCTGCGCGGGACAGTCGAATATGGAATACCAAATGGAGTTCCTGCGCTGGCGTTACCCGTCGGAATACACGCGCGAACCCGACCCGTTGCTGCGCCACTGCAAGGTCCCCGTCCGGTTCGACTTCCACGGACCTCGCCGCGACTTCGACGAGCCGGTGCGCTGGGTCGGCGCGGCGCCTGACACGCTTGACGAGTTCACCGGCGTCGGATACTTCTTCGGACGCATGGTCCGCGCATGGCTCGGCGTGCCGGTCGGCCTGCTCAACATCACGCTCGGCGGCTCGCCGATCGAATCGTGGATGGACGAGGAGACGCTCGCCGCATGGCCGAAGGCGCTCGCCGACCTGGAACCCTACCGCGACGACGAGGTGGCCCGCACCCGCAGTGAGCAGAGCATCGCCGCGATGAACCGCTGGTACGAGGACCTGCGGGTCCGCGAAGCCGAATCCCGATCCGAGGATCTGGGCCACGGCACGCTCGAACTGCCGGCGTTCCTGAAGGACGCCGATCCGCGACTGACCGGATTCCGCGGCGTGATCCACCTGCGCCGCACGGTCACGCTGCCCGCCTACGCGGCCGGACAATCGGCGGCGCTGCATCTCGGTGCCATGATCGACTCCGACGAAACCTTCGTCAACGGGGTCAAAGTCGGCCAGTCCGAACACCAGTACCTCTCCCGCGACTACATGGTGCCCGAAGGCGTGCTGAAGGCCGGATGCAACGAGATCGACGTGCGCCTGGTCGTCGAACACGGCACGGGCCGCGTGACGCCGGGCAAGCACATGCACCTCGACATGGGCGACGACTCGTACAATCTCGACGGCACCTGGACCTACGCCATTGGCGCGTGCGCGGACACGGACTGCCCCGGCGAAGATTTCGTGCGCTGGAAGCCGCTCGGCCTGTACAACGGCATGACCGCGACCTGCGCCGGATACACCGCGCGCGCCGCGCTGTGGTACCAGGGCGAGTCGAACACCGGCGACGTGGCCGACGACTACGGCCGCATGCTGGCCGCGATGATCGGCTGCTGGCGCAGGGCATGGGGGCAGGAACGGCTGCCGTTCCTCATCGTGCAGCTGCCGGTGTTCTCCATCGACGGCGTGGAGGACGGCGGCTGGCCGCTCGTCCGCAAGCACCAGTGGGAGGCCTCCGGGCTGATTGAGGACGTCGCCACCGTGGTGGCCCTTGACGCGGGCAACTGGAACGACCTGCACCCGTGGAACAAGAGCGTGGTCGCGGACCGCCTGTTCGCCGCGGCGCAGCGTCTTGTATATGGCAAGGACGACGCACCGCGCTCGCCGGAGTCGATTGACGTTCGGCTGGCTGATGGACGGCTGACCATCACCTTCGACGATGGCACCGGCGATTGCGGCTTGGACACATTAGACGGCGCAGATCCAGGCGAGTTCGAACTGGTTTGGGAGGACGGCTCCCGGCAAGCAGTGCCGGCGAGCATCGACGGCAACACCGTAGTCATCGCCGTGCCGTGGCGCAGACCGACGGCAGTGCGGTATGCGTGGCGCAACGCTCCGAACCGTGGATTGCTGTGCGGGTCGAACGGTCTGCCGGTTCCGCCGTTCGCCGAACCCATCGCATGACGTAACCGTTCGTGAAAGGAATGAACGCATGAGGAACTTCATCTTCCACAATCCCGTCAAGATCTACTTCGGTGAAGGCCAGGCCGTGCATGTGGCCGAGGAGGCCAAGTCCGCCTCGGCGCCGTGCTGCTGGTCTACGGCGGCGGCTCGATCAAGCGCAACGGCGCCTATGACGACGTGACGGCCGCGCTGCGCGAAGCCGGCAACGAGGTCATCGAACTGTCCGGCGTGACGCCGAACCCGAGGCTCGACAAGGTCCTCGAAGGCGTGAAGCTGGTCAAGGAGCATGGCGTGTCCCTGATCCTGGCCGTCGGCGGTGGTTCGGTCATCGACTGCGCCAAGTTCATCTCGCTCGGCTCCGGCCTGGGCGAGGACGAGGACCTGTGGGACGACTATGTCGAAACCGGCAAGCCCGCCCCTGAGAACCTCGTGCCGCTCGGCGTGGTGCTGACCACGGCGGCCACCGGCTCCGAGATGGGTGACGCGGCCGTGCTCACCAACTGGGCCCGCAACCGCAAGCTCGGCTACACGTCCTTCCCGCTGACGCCGAAGTTCTCGGTGCTCGACCCGACCTACCTGCTCACCCTGCCGGACGAGCAGACCACCTACGGGTTCGTGGACATGTTCTGCCACACCTGCGAGCAGTATTTCTCGCTGCCTAGCGACGACAACCTCTCCGACGAGATGGCCGAGGCCATCCAGCGGCACATCCTGCGCTCCTGGCGCGCCTGCCGCCGCCATCCGCGCAGCTATGAGGCCCGCAGCAACGCGATGTGGGATTCCACGCTCGCGCTCAACCGCGTCATCTCGCGCGGCAAGGAGGAGGATTGGGTCACGCACGGCATCGAGCACGCGCTGTCCGCCTACTTCGACATCCCGCACGGCGCCGGTCTGGCCGTGGTCCATCCGCACTGGATGAAGTACGTCTACACATCGCGCCCCGAAGCCACCGCACGGTTCGCCCGTTGGGCGGTCAACGTGTGGGGTGTGGACCCGACCGGCAAATCCGAACGCGAAGTGGCCGAGGAGGGCATCGAACGCTACGTCGATTTCCTGCGCCTAGTCGGCGCCCCGCTCACGCTCCCCGAGGTCGGTATTCCCTCCGATTCGGCCACGCTGGACAAGCTCGCCGACCATGCCGGCGAGGTCGGCGGCTCCTACCGCCACATCACCCGCGATGACGCGCGCGCCATCCTCGCATCCTGCGTGACGTCGGTCGTGTTCTGAGGATGTATCAAGGTGTATCGAGGGATGGAGGCGCCGAAGACTTGATATCCACCCCTGCCGTATACGTCTATGACCACACATTTTGCCCTCTACCTGTACATCGATACGCAGCCGCCACGGTGTACGGGGAGGGCAAGCCGTATGGATGTGCGATGAAAGGCGGCATCTCCGCTTCGGTGGCGGGCACATGATTCGGCATATGCCAATGTCGAGCGGCCTTATTGCCCTGCTCTTGGCGGGGTGCGGAAGTCCTTGAAGCGTTGGATTGCGCTTCCATACCATGCCGCGGCGGAATCGGACTCGGCATAACGGTTTGGTTTCGCCGTTTTGCTATGGTATCTCGGCTGTGGCATGGTACGGGGCACCGTTATCAGGTGCTATGGTGTTCCGTACCGGGATCGGGTGGTACGGAACACCAATCGCCGAGCGTTGCAGAACCCGTACCGCAAAGGGGCGGCCTTCCGGTTGTGATTTCGATCGTGAACAGCCTTGTCGCCCCGATGGGAGGCGTCACCGTTGGTGGCCGCATATTATCGGGTCGTCAACCGCGTGCGAACAGCGTCAACTTGGCGAAGAGGTCCTCGAGAATGAATCGACTGTCAATGCTGTCGTAGATGCGTATCGTTGGGCGAGACGGTATGAAAGCAGTGGAGCTGTCCGGCTTGACTAATGGTGCCGGCGCGTAATGGAATTCGCCGCAATCATGCTTCATCGCCAAGCCGACGGCGGGCGAATCTCCCAATGACCAGCTTTCTCCCGAAGTCCAGAACGCGAAATCACTGTCATTGTATTTCACGAGATTGTCGAACAGGAACTCGCCGATAGCGCCCGCATCGGCAAGCTTACATTGTAGTTCGGCAATGCTCACATTCATCGTACGGTAGACCTGATAAGGCACCAGCCAGAGATTCGCACCACTGGTCAGCACCAGATTGGCGCCTTCCACGTCGTTGCCGGAATTGAATTCGCGAATGGCTTCCTCATCGTTGCCGGGAAGCTGCGTGCCGATCCAGATGATGGTCATCCGGCTGACGATTTCCGGGTGCAGCTTGATGGCGGCGGCCACGTTGGTGATAGCGCCGAGGCACAGTACGAACAGCGGATGGGTATCGGCGCTCAGAGCTTCGTCGAGAATCGCGCGCGGTGCGGGATGTGCCGGTCCGTTCGGGCGCGCCCCTGCCGGATGGGATGGAGTGCGCGCGGGCGTTCCTGTATGTGGGCGACGACGACCTGCCGCGCCTGTCCCTGTATCCGCCGGTGCGGACGCATACGCACGGCCTGTGACGGACATCATCGAATTCGACCATGGGATCCGGCTGTCGCACGGCGACTGCCGGGATATGCTGGCCGGGCTTCCGGAGGGGTGCGCGGACGCGTGCGTGACGGACCCGCCGTATGAGATCAATTTCATGAACCGGGCGTTCGACCCGGAGTTCTGGCGGCTCGTGTATCGCGCGCTGAAGCCGGGCGGGCATGTGCTCGCGTTCTCGGCGTCGCGCACGTATCATCGCATGGCGTGCGCCGTGGAGGATGCGGGCTTCGAGATCAGGGACCAGATCGACTGGATCTACGGCAGCGGCATGCCGCACGGTTCGGATGCGGCGCGCCTGGTCGACGACCGGTTGGGCGTGGAGCGGCGTGTGACGGGCACGTACACGACCCGGGGCACCGGCTACCGGTCGGGCGGCGGGTTCGGCGTGAACGCGACGAACGGCGGGGATGCGCCCCGCGAGTGGGATGTCACGGAGGCGACCAGTGATGAGGCGAAGCGGTGGGATGGGTGGAACACGGCGTTGAAGCCCGCGCATGAGCCGATCGTCCTGGCCCGAAAGCCCCTGGACGGGTGCCTGGCGGACAATCTCAAGGACCACGGGTGCGGCGCATTGCATGTGGACGCGTGCCGCGTCCCGTTCCGCGGCGAGGATGACCGGGCGAAGGCCGTGCCCGGCACGGTCCGCGTCCGCGACAACAAGGTGTACAACAGGGCGCGTCCCAGTCCGCCGTACGATGCGGACTCGCGCTTCCCGCCGGACGTGCTCCTCGACCCGGCGGCCGCGGACGTGCTGGACGCGCAGAGCGGCGTCACGGCCAGCCGCAAGGGACGGCCCCGCGCCAGCATCAAACCCGGGGCCGGGTGGGGGATGACCCATACGGGCTCCGAGTACGATGACGCGGGCGGGGCGAGCCGGTTCTTCCCCGTCTTCCGGTATGAGGCGAAGGCCCCGTCGTCGGAGCGTCCCCAAGTGGACGGCGTATTGCATCCGACGGTGAAGCCGGTCGCGCTGATGCGCTGGCTGGTCCGTCTGGCCGTCCCGCGGGACGGGCTGGTGGTGGAGCCGTTCGCCGGTTCGGGCGCGACCCTGCAGGCGTGCGTCATGGAGGGTGTGCGCTGCGAGGCCGCGGAGATGGACGCGGATTACATACGGCTGATCCGCGAGCGTATGGGGCGGGACATGCAGACGGGCCTGTTCTAGGCGGGTCCGCCGACGAGGCGGAGCAGCCCCTGCGGGTCGATGAGCGCGCAGCGCGGCGTGGGCTTGCGGTAGGGGAGCGTCCCGTCGCCCATGAGCCGGTGGACGTGGCGGGTGCTGACGCGGAGGATGCGCGCCGCGGCCGCCACGTCGGGCCAGCCGTCGATCGTCTCGTACGTGTCCAATGGGACGCCGGTGGCGTGCATGGCGTCGTCGGCGCGGATGAGCGTGACCCGTCGGGTCGGATGGTAGGAGGGGAGGCGGAGGTCGTAGACGTGGCGGAGGCTGCAATCCAGGAGTTCCGCGAGTTCTGCGGGACGGTGGAGTATGGGCATGCTGACGACGGTCATGACCGTGCGTATGCGTCGGCGCGACACGCCGATTTGCGTGTTGGACGCGGGTGCGTGTAATGTACCAACCCGTGACCTGCTGAGGTCACGAAAGCCGGGGAAGCCAATGCTTCCAAGGGTTTCCGCAGGTTTCGCGGAGAGCCGCCGGATGAATATAACGGAATAGGTGCTTGGGTGATTGGCGCAGCGGCTAGCGCACTTCCTTCACACGGAAGGGGTCATAGGTTCGATTCCTATATCACCCACCGTTATCACAGCTCGGTTTTGCCGGGCTTTTTTTGTTTCCATTCCTTTTCACGCTACTTCGTCAAATAAGAATGCAAGCATCGACGCGCCGGCAAAAACAGCGATCGACGAAAACCGATTCACCACATTACACAAGAATTGCCGATGAAAATACAAAGAATCAAACGAGAGAAGCATGACTTTTGCCAAACGCATTTCTAAAATGAGTATCGTAAACAAAAAAGAAAACAAACAAGACGCAAGGTGCGTCACAGCACACCAGCAAGAAAAGGAAACATCATGAACAAGAACAAGATCTTCTCCGCAATCATGCGTGGCTTCGAAGTCAGCGGCATCAACGCTCTGTTTTCGGCTGCCGGCTCCTCTTCCGTCAACGGCGCTCTGCAGGAAATCATCGACACCCGCCGCTGATTTGGACACCACACACTGAATCCTTCTTGAAAAAGCCTGGAACGCGATTAAAAGCGTTCCAGGCTTTTTGTTCCCCGGCAAGCGGCTACAATTGCCTATTGTGAACGAGAGACAATTGAACCTCAACCAAGCGGTTAAGGATATGGGCCCCAACGAATTGAAGGCGTACGCCGAGCTGGGGCAGAAACAACACGATGAGGCGAACCGCGAACTGGAACGACGCTGGCGCAGCTACGATGACATGCTGCCGAAGGACGAATTCGTATCCATCATCGACAAGAACGAACGGTAAATACCGTTCACAGTGTATGATTCGTGACCATGCCGGCCACAATACCGGCCAATTGCAAGGGGAGAGGGTAGAATGACAGCTATGACTGATCCGATTCCAAGCGCAGGCGAAACGACCATCATTGGTCTTCCTGCTATCACTGTACCGGTTACTTCCACCGGAGACCGTCCTCTGACGAAGGAGGACCTCAATACGATCATGCGTCTGGCCGACGGCACGGCGCTCCTGATTTCCACCAGGGGGGCGGTGTCCGGCTCGCGTTATCTCCTCGACGAGGACGAGATCACCGTGGGACGCGACCCGAGTTCCGACATCCTGCTGGACGATTCCACCGTCTCCCGCACGCACGCGGTGTTCCGCAGGATTAACGGAAATTATTCGGTGATTGACGCCGGCAGCCTGAACGGCACATACGTGAACCGTCAACGAGTGGATAGCCAGGAACTGAAGAACGGCGACGAAATCATTCTGGGCAAGTTCCGACTCGTATATTTCACCAACAAGGCCGTCATTGCCTAATGAAACGCCCGATGCGGGATAAACTGTGAGTAACGGTTTTCCTTCAATCGCCTATGGGCTCCGAATGGAAGCTCATAGGCGATTGTTTTATGGCGTGTAGGAGAAGACAATGGACGGCGAGGCAGAACCAACAATGCGGTTGCATCTGCACGTGTCGCACGCGGTGCAGGGGGAGTTGTTCCCCTCCGCGGACGCGCAGCCCGTCACACGGGGCTATCGTGGTACGGTCGCGTCAAAAGTGGCGGGTATCACGTACCGCCAGCTTGACTATTGGGCGCGTAAACAGATAGTGGAACCATCCATCACCCCGTCGCACGGATCCGGCTCACGCAGATTGTATTCGTTCAAAGATGTGGTGATTCTTGCCGTTTCCAAAAGATTGCTGGATGCCGGAATCAATCTGCAGAACGTGACCACCGCCATCGGCTTCCTCGCGCAGCGCACGCCCGAACAGTTGGCCGGCATCACCATCATGTGCGATGGGCAGAATGTGCATGAGTGCACGGACAGCGAACAGATGGTGGCTCTGCTACAAAGCGGCAGAGCTGTGTTCGGGGTGTCCGTCGGATCGCTATGGCATCAGATCAAAGAGGCTCTAGAACATGAGGAATATGTCGATTTGACGAAGACGCCGGCATCGACAGACACCAATAAGGCCAATCGACGACATTGCCGCGATACGTATGAGAAAGAAGCTGGAATCGCGGCGCAAATCCCGCGCAGCAGCCTGATCGCATACAATTGGTACGATTCAGCCCGGAACATTCGAACGATATAACCCGCAGGGGAGTAGCGCATGCTTGATATTCTGCCGGCACTGTTGTGGATCATAGCCGCCGTCATCGCAGTGAACATTTGTTCGATTACTGCGATTCGAGGCAATCTGTTTTCCCAAAAACACCGCGATGTGCATCCGGTGCGTTGGTCGATCATCGCGCTGCATTTCACCTCATTGGTCATTGGCGCGTTGCCATATCCGGTATATGCGATGTTCAGGTCGGATTTCTCGGCGAAGTTCCGGCGTTTCTACGAACATGTCGGATGGCCGTCGGCTGCGGTGATGGCCATGCTGATCGCAGCGGAACTTGTTTTCATGTATCTTCAGGCCCGAAACGGCATGCACAGCGAGATGGAGCGGAAGCTCAATCAGGCCGTCAAATAGAAATCTGACATAACGTACATTATCGGCTTTTCAGGAATGACGTTTTCCAGGCTTGAGGAAGCGTCAAACACGCGGTTCTGACATAACGGCCTCCGTCACTCAATAAATAAAAACGTGGTTGCTGCCACGATATTGCGACAGCAACCACGTAACTGGCCTACAGCGTTTCCGTTTACGGACTCAGGCGAAATACTCCTCGACGGCCTGCGCGAGTTCATCTACCGAATCCAGAATACGGTATGCGCCATGGGCTTTGAGCTCTCCGGGCTCCGCATAGCCCCAGCCACAGCCGAGGCAGTCCAAACCGCACGCCTTGGCGCCGTCGGCATCGGTCCAACGGTCGCCGACCATCAGTGCCTTGTCTCCTGCGTTCTCGTCGAAATCGATGTGCTGGAAAGCCCAACGGATCACTTGGTCCTTGTCGAGACGGGAATTGTCCTCGCTGGCACCGTAGATGCCGTCGACCATGGTGTCCAAGTGGAAGTGCTCGCAAATCGGAATGCATTGGTATTGCGGCTTGCAGCTGGCAATCGCCAGATAGTATCCGTCGGCACGCAGTTTGGCGAGCTGCTCCGGAATACCTTGGTAAATCGTGTTGTTCAGGCGGCCGGGGACTTTCTGTCCGGGATTGTTCGGGTCGTCGAACACGGCCTCGTCGGCGTAATACTTGCGGTAAATCCTCACGCCTTCGTCAAGCTTGTCATCCGGAATGCCGTTGCGTTGCATCGATTCGCTGACGGCCGGTCCAATGAAACGATGCAATTCGGCATCGTCCGGCACCGGATATCCCATCTCTTCGAACGCCTTGACAACGCAGCCAATGATTCCTGGATCGGATTTCGTCAGTGTGCCATCGAGGTCAAGCAGAACGACTTTCTTCGGATGTTCGGACATGGATCTGATTCTCCCCTTGGTTGTGTGCTATAAGAATTGATGACAGAAACAATTATGCCCGGTCTCAATGACCGGGCATTCGTTCAAGTGTCGTTCAACTGCAGGTCACTCGTAGTCCGGGAACCATCCGTCACGATGCATTTGCAGACGCTTCTCCAGCAAAGCCTTCAGTTCGTCTTCGGTACGACGTTCCATGAGCATGTCCCAGTGCGTGCGTGTCGGCTTGGCGATTTCATCAGCCTCGTCGTCATTGTCTCCTTCACGGTGCGCGACGGCGCCGCAGCGGCACTCCCACTCATCTGGGAATTCTGCGCCCTCAGCGAACGGCAGAATCGTACGATGGCCTTTCGGACACACGTATGCGACGTCGGTTCGCGCCGCAAAATCCACATTGTCATCGGATTCAAGCGACTTCGCACCGATGCTCATGCCTCGCAGGCTACGTTCCGCCATATTGCTTTTGCCTCCTTGATTATCTGCTTACTCTAAGCTACAAAACACTTCGGACGTGTCACTTATTCCCGGCGTCCGCGAAAACCGATCTCCCGATTGCGCACATGCTCAGTCGACACCTGAATAGGCGACGATGCCACGGTTGACGTTCTCGTACGCCTGTTTCGCGATCGGAGCGAGCGTTTCGGCGCGTTTACCCAGGTATGGTCCGGCCACGGCGATCTGCTGCAACACGTCGGCGAGACGTTTGCATCCGCGTACGAAATCGCCGCCGGTCAAATCGGTGCCGTGCAGCACACGCGACAGGCTTTCGCCCTGAGCCCATTCGTAGACGACATCGGTGATGCCGAAATCAAGTTGGCGCGGCTCGTCGAGGGCATAGTCCTCACACAGCATGGCAATCGACGCGTGCACGCCTTTGAGCTGCGCCGCACAGACGGCGACGTTTCCCTGCATTCCTCCGGGATAATGGCGCGGCTCTCCCCCGCTGCCTCTGCGTGGCTCGTAAATCAACGACATGACGGCGCTGGCCAGCTCCGTCGCATCGAGTCCGTCGAACGCGCCATCATCGATCGCCTGGACAAGCACCAAATCAAGCTCGCTGTACAAGTGCCGCAACAGCTGTCCACGTTCGGTAAGCCGGTAATCGATATGTTCTTTTGCGCCTTCATCAAGCCGATCGAGGTATCCGAGCTCGTTCAGCACATTGCAGATGCGGTCGAATTGACGTGCCACGGAGCCGGTGCGTGAATCGTAGCGGTGCTGCACACGTTCCAATTCACGCATTTCACGCGCCCACCGATGCCCCCATTTGAGATGCTTCTGAATATCGGGGCATTTGCGGCAGGGATGGTCCCTGTCTTTTTCGCGAAGCTCCGCGATACGCCTGTCAAGGTCTTTGAACGCTTCGCTTCGCGCCTTCTGCGTGCGGAACACCTCGTGCTTGAGTTTGCGTCGTTCGTTCTTTTCCAAGTCGCTCAAGCGCATGCGCAGCCGCATGAACTCCTTGAAGTCGCCGAACTCACAATCGAACGCCCGTTCGTATCCGTCCAACGCTTTGCGCAACGTATCCATCTGCGCTTCAAGCTGCCAGGCGGATTCGTTGGCCTCCCATTGCGCGAAGGAATGGTCAAGCGTGATGCGAGCGGTCTCGTAATCGCTGGAATTAAGCAGGTTGACGGCCATGTTGAACGTCGGTTTGAAACTGGAGTGCAGCGGGTACACGCGCTTGCTGGACAGCGCGGCGGCAGTGGCGGGAATGAAGCCATGATGGTCCACAACCACCGCATGGCCGATGGTGTCGATGCCACGTCGGCCAGCGCGTCCGGTAAGCTGGGTGAACTCCCCTGGCGTCAATCCGACATGCCCGGTCCCATCGAATTTCTCAAGTTTTTCCACCACCACGCACCGTGCCGGCATGTTGATGCCCAAGGCAAGTGTTTCCGTGGCGAAGACGACCTTCACCAGCCCCTCTTCGAACAGTCGTTCGACAATTTGGCGGAAGAGCGCCACCATGCCAGCATGATGCGGCGCGAATCCTTCCTCCAAGGCGAAGCGGAACTGCGAGAAATGCAAAGCCTTCAAATCCTCTTGACTGAGTTGGCCTTCGACCATCTCATCGACGATACGGCGGATGCGACGCACCTCGTCATCGGTGGTGAGTTCGAGTCCGGCGTTGATGCATTGTTCGACGGCCTGATCGCATCCGTTGCGGGAGAAGATGAAATAGATGCCCGGCAGGATGCCGAGGAAATTCAATTCATCAATCACGGCCCAACGACGTGGCGTATGGCGTTCGGGTCTGCGGGAATGGTCGTTCCATTTGCCGCCCTTGCCGCCCTTGCCGCCCTTTCGTCTGTCGGGGCGCTGCTCTCCCCTACGTTTCGCGGCCTTGCGGTCGAGCTGATCGAGCCTGCTCACCAGCTGGGCGTTGAGCTTGTCTGTCTGATTGCCGTCTTTATCACGTCGATACAGGTCGATGAGTTCCGGTTCGGTGTGGTCGTCCTCCTGAACAAGCACATGCTGTTCCAACGGCACGGGCCGTTTTTCGGACACCACCAGCGTGGTGTCGCCACGGACCGATTCAATCCATTTGGAGAAGTCCTCGACATTCGACACGGTTGCGGACAGGCCGATGATTCTCACGCTTTGGGGCAGGTGGATGATCACTTCCTCCCACACCGGCCCGCGGAAACGGTCGGCGAGATAGTGCACCTCGTCAAGAATCACGTAACGCAAGGCGTCAAGCGTCATGGAATGCTCGTAGAGCATGTTGCGCAGGACCTCGGTGGTCATGACCACGATGTCGGCTTCGGAGTTGATGGACGTGTCGCCGGTAAGCAGGCCGACTCTGTCCGGCCCGTACGTTTCGACCAGATCATGGTATTTCTGATTGCTCAACGCTTTGATTGGCGTGGTGTAGAACGCTTTGACGTTACGCTCTTGGGCCAGATAGATCGCGAAATCAGCCACGACCGTCTTGCCGGCTCCGGTGGGCGCGGCGACGAGCACATTGTCGCCGGCTTCCAACGCATCATTGGCTTTGACTTGGAAATCGTCCAATTCGAATGGCATGGACCGTGCGAAACGAGACGAGACCGATTGGCGTTTGGCCTGCGTCTGTTTGAACGCCGCATAGCGTTGCGCGGGAGATAGGGCTGTGGTCATCTCGGCATCGTATGTGCCGGTGTCGTTATTGCCATGTCGACGATGATGAGTCATGGTTCCTTTTCGAATCAGTCGTTGGAATGTTTCCACTGCGCCCACTGCCGGGCATGACGGACGCGCTTTTCCTCACGGCGGCTGATGACTTCGGCATGAGCGTCGATATAACGATTGGCCGCGTCCTCAAGTGGACGTGTGAAGAACGGGGACGTGTTCTCCTTTGGTTGCGGCAACGGCTCGGACATGGCCTCGAAACGTTTGGACATGCGTCCGCCTACTTTGATGGCATCTTTGAACGCATGATATCCGCGGATGCATGCGTATGCGCCGCCGCCGACCAGCATCGTCAGCATGAACAGGACGAGTACCAGCCAAATCCACCAAGGCATAGCGCCTCCCCCGTCAGTCTTCGTTCTCTCGGTCGCCGACGCTCAGCTCATGCTGTGCTCGGGCGATGATCATCGTGCGCAACGTCTCCGGCGCGACGGCAGTAATATGACGGGCGTGCGCGATGCAGAACGCGACATACCAGGAATCGGAAGACACGATCAGATGCACCTTCTCGCCTTCGCCGCATTTCTCGACGGTGGCTCCTGACAGGCTGTCGATGAACGACAGGTCGTCCTGATTGGTGATGAACACGGCAGGTGTGCCATTGTCGAAACTCCACTTGCGCAGTTCGGATGCGGGCACGTCCGGAATGTCCACTTTTTCAGTGGGTTCGACCAGCTCCGCATGCTCGATGCGGGAGATGCGAAGCACCTGCCAGATACGAGGCTTGCCAGTAGCCTTGTTGATGGTCGTATCCGTCTTGACGAACTTCATCTTGTCCGCGGGCGCCGCGTTGGACACGTCGGTCCATACCGCCACGTAGTAAACTCCTTCGTCGACAAAAATCTTGTCTGGCGCCACTAGCTTGCGCTGTATACGGCCCGCACCGTCCGTATATTCCATGTCGAGCAGCATGCCTTTGGAGATGGCGCTCTTGACGATGGAGAAGTTCCTTGGTTCCATCTCGTATCCGGTCACGCTCAGCCACGGCATGTCGCCAGGCTTGACGTGCTGGCGCAGTCGGCTGTACAGCGATTCCGCCTGCTCACGCAGCTTGTCCGGAAGCAAAGAGGAGTGGGCGAGATAGCTCACCGATGCGGTCAGCATGCTCAGGTACTGCTGGGAAATGCCGGCAAGGCGTTCAAGCCCCAGCGAATTCGTGGCGGAGACGATGCCTTCCGCGTCAAGCAAGGACCAATCGATATCGAAGAACTGGCTTCCGGCCATCTCGCCATCATCGGACACCGTGGTCAACGTGTTGATGTCCTTATGAATGATGTTGACGAACTTCTTCAATTCGTCATCGGACTTCGGCCTGCCGATGAATCGTTCCGCAAGTTCTTCAAGAGAGTATTCCTCACCCATGTGGGCGGACAGGAACAGCATCAGGCGAAGACGCCGGTCGACCTCGCTACCGGTCTGGAACGCGGAGTTCTTCTTCGGACGGCCCTTGCCTTCCTCGGTATCATCCTCATCGGTGCTGTTGCGGTTGATTTCCGGAGACACCACGGTGGAGCTGTCGGTGCCGGTGGATTCATCGGCCGGCACGAACTGCGTGGCCGCATGCAGCCGGCGGTTGAACGCGTCGACAGCCTCCTGAGGGCTCACTATGGACGCACCCGGATGAGACAGCACGAACATGGCCAGATCATCGGAGTCGGCGTAGGCGACGTTGAGATGCTCGCCATCAACATCCACAGTGGCGGCGAAACGTCGCTGATCGACCACTTTGACCAGCTCGTCGGGAATGGATTGCGTGCCAAGACCCGGCGCGATGGAATCCAAGCCAAGTCCTGGAATCGGCGTCTGCGGCACGCGCGGCGCGGTACGGGAAGCGTGCTGGGGTTCGTGCGCAGGAGCCGAGGAAATCGACATGGAGCGCGCAAGGTAATTCGCAGCGGCAAGAATCGGCAGATCCTCGTCGCCGAACAGCAGACGCACGCGCGGCTCATCGCCAAGCTGCAGACGGTAGGAAGCGAAATCCTGCCCTTCTGACTTGGAGGAATATTCCGGCTGCCTTGATTCGATGGCGATGCCCATGGCGGCGAGCTTGGCGCGGTCACGCTGGAATTGCTTGGCGAAGGCGGCCTTCGCCGCTTGATCGGCGAGCTCTCCGTACGAATCGGCATACGCCTTCACACGTTGCGCGATCTGACGTGAGGTAAGCCATTGCGGAAAGGCTGAGGAGAGCACAGCCAACACATCAAGCTCATGCTTGCCCCATTTGTCGGAAAAACGTCGCCTACCGTTACTTCCCTCAGCCATTAGTCCTCACGTCTCGTTAACGTTTCTTTTTAAGTGCTTGGCCTCGTAAGCCGCACACAACATTCTATGATAGAGGGTTTTTAAGCGATTTGTGCCTATTTCACGAAAAAACATCGTTTTCGTGTTGCATGGCCGTCCAAAATCAGACCCACTCGTCCGGTTCCACGCCCTGCGGGCCGACATATTCGCCATTCGGCACATAGCTTGGTTCGCCTTGATCCTCCAGTCGCGCGTCGCTAAACAGCATCACATCCCTGCCGAAGGTCCAATCGCCATCGATATCAACGGATTTCGCCGCGGCGAGCGAAGGCACACCGTATGGGAAACGGGCATCGAAATCGTGGATGTTCTTGTAATAGCGCGCGTCCAAATGGACGTCGGGGAAGATGTAGTTGCCGTCTTCCATCTCGTACTGGTCCGTCAGATGGAATCGGTCGGACCGCATGATGAACAAATCGTCAGTGGTCTTCACCGGCAGGAAACGCATACGGTCGACGCATACGCAGGTCGCGCCATCGAAAAGCGACACCGCGGCTCCCATGGCGGTCTCCAGCTGAATGACCGGCTCGCTGGTCGGATCGGTCGGGTCGACCGTCTTCTTATTGCGGATTACCGGAAGGGGAAGCACGCCGTCATAGGATGCGAGTTTCGCTTTCAGCGCATCGATACGCACCCAAATGCTGTTCGTGTTGAAGTACGGATGCTTGTCGATGTTCTGCGCGTCGTCCTTGTCGTCTGGATGGACCTGGCTCATCTCACGCAGCATCAGACGGCCCGTGGCCTTGTCTCGCACGATGTGGCCGCCCTTACGATCGGCTGGGGTGCGTTTGGCGACCTCGATCATGAACGGTGCGCCCGTATTCTCGAAATGCTGCGCAAGCGTACGGGAGGGACGCGCGCCCAGGTTGTCGGAATTGGAGATGAAAAGGTATTTGAACCCCTGCGCCTCAAGCGCGTCAAGCAGACCGGATTCCCAAATGGTGGAGAACAGGTCGCCGTGGCCCGGCGGGCACCATTCGAGTTCCGGATTGGCCGGGAAGCTGACGGGCATTCCCGTTTCCGCGCTGATCTTCGGCTCCTGATGCTGGATGATTTCCATCGGGATGTCTTCCTGATGGAATTTCTTATTAGTCTGCAGCACCTTCATGGTGTCTTTGGAGGTACGGAAGGAGTTCATCAGAGTCAATGGCAGATCGACGCCAAGTCTGGTCCGCGCGGTCAACACCTGTCCGATGATGATGTCGATGAAACGCATCTGCCGTGCCTTGTGGCGACGTACCGGCAGCAGCGACTTGGCGCAATCGAGTCCCATCGAAGTGCCAAGACCGCCGTTAAGCTTCAGGAACGCCGTTTTGGCGAACGCGTCAACGGCCTTGTCGTGATTGATGGTCTCATACACGTCATGGAAGCTGGGAACGCTGACGAGCGGTTCGACCTCGTCCTCACGAATCCAACTGCTGGCCTCCTCATTGCGCCAGACCTCGTACAGACGACGGAACTGGGCGATGGCCATGTCGGTCATTCCGTGCTTCCGCATCTTCGCGGCAGAGTATTCGAATACGTCCTCAGTCAATGTCTCTCCCTTTCGAACGGGCGTTGTTATTCGATGCGCTTATGCCATAATACGACATTCCGCCAAAATCGGAGGCATTTAGACACAGAACCAACATGAACTTCCGGTGGAGCAATTGCCGGAAAACCCTCAAATATCCGAAGCCAAACTCTCCGGAATGGATGCGACTCGCTTTCCGACACGATGTGTTTGAAAAACCGTAGAGATTATGCTATGCTTCATATTCGGTGCTTTTCGCACCGTTCGGACCATAGCGCAGTTTGGTAGCGCACTTGACTGGGGGTCAAGGGGTCGCGGGTTCAAATCCCGCTGGTCCGACCAAGAAAGCCCGTCGTTCCGCCGTTTTCCACGGCATCGAAACGGCGGGTTTTTCGTTATGTTTGGGCAGGTTTGGGCAGTGAACTGCGGCATACAGCCCCTCAGAATGGCATCTATCGGAGCCGGAAGCCGGACGTCAGGACGGTCTTGAGCGCATGCAAATATGTAGCCTGCGATATTTTTCATGTTTCTTGCCGTTTAATGCGATTAACGCATGGGTTCAGAGAGGTGATTCGGTTTGCAGCAGAACGACACGCAGCCACAGTTCGACGACGTCGACGAATTCGCCCATGTGTTCGATTCAACGCTTCCCGAAGATGAATGGAAGATTCGATTGCCCCGCGAGCTTGGCTTGGAAGCCCGCGAACGCGCTCGGCATGATGGCATCACGCTTACCGAATTGACCCGCAGGGCACTCTTGTCCGACGATTCCGATGGCTGTTCAGACGCGGTCGGCATCGGGCGCATGCCAAAGAACAGCGACGGGCGCAAACAGCTTGGCGACGAATGGAAGATCAAACTCCCCTACGCCGTAGGCCATAAGGCGCGGGCCAAGGCCAGGCAGGACGGCATTTCATTAAGCTCGCTCGCGCGCAGAGCCATAACGGGGTATCTCAGAACACGCAACCAGGATGAACATCCTCTGTTCTGACGCTGTCGGCCTAAGCTGTGCGTAAAGGAAAGCAAAAGCCGGCAACGACCCAGATTCAATAAGGCAGATGGGCGTGCGCCATGGTCTGAACCAGGCGCACGCCCATCTTCTAACAGTTCCGGTGGTTACTTGCGTTTCTTCTTCTCACGGACATTCACCGAAATCTGAATCGGCGATCCTTCGAAGCCGAATTCCTCGCGCAGACACCGTTCGATGTAGCGGCGATAGCCATGCTCCAAGAAGCCGGTGGCGAAGATCACGAAGCGCGGCGGTCTGGTGGACGCCTGCGTCGCGAACAGGATTCGCGGCTGCTTGCCGCCACGCAGCGGATGCGGGTGGGCAGCTTGGATCTTGCCAAGGAACGCGTTGAGTTTGCCGGTGGGGATGCGCTTGTCCCATGATGCCAAGGCGCCACGCATGGCATTGGCCAAACGATTGGTGTGCCATCCGGTCTTTGCCGACAGATTGACGCGCTGAGCCCAAGTGACGCGATTGAACTCGGTCTTCCACAGGCGTTCCATACGCTGACGGTCGAACTCGTCCATCAGGTCCCACTTGTTGAACACAAGCACGATGCAACGGCCCGCGTCCACGGCCTGGCTCATGACCTTCAGGTCTTGGTCGGAAATCGGCTGGGAGGCATCGAACAGCACCAAGGCAAGCTCGGAACGTTCGATCGCGGCCTGCGTACGCAACGAGGAGAAGTATTCCGCGCCAGACAGCTTGTGCAGACGACGTTTGATACCTGCGGTATCGATGAACAGCCAATCCTCGCCATCGACGGTGACGACCTCATCGACCGGATCTCGCGTGGTGCCCGCAAGATCGTTGACGACGGTGCGTTCCTCGTGGGCCAGCTGATTGAGCAGGGAGGATTTGCCGACGTTCGGACGTCCGACCAGAGCCACGCGGCGCAGATGCGACGGCGTAAGGAAGCCGGATGTCCTTTCCGCTTTCTTCAACGAGTCGAGTGCGGCGTCAAGCAGTTCGCCGATGCCACGACCGTGCATGGCGGAAATGCCATACGGCTCCCCCAGACCCATCTTCCAGAATTCGGCGGTCAGGTATTCGCTTTCGCGATCATCGACCTTGTTCACCGCAAGCGTCACCGGCTTGCCGGCGGCACGGAGCATTTTGACGATGCGTTCGTCCGTGTCGGTGAGACCGACCAGACCGTCCACCACGAGAATCACGGCATCGGCAAGCTGCACGGCGATTTGCGCTTGGGATGCGATGGCGGATTCGATGCCTTCCACGTCGGCTTCCCAGCCGCCCGTGTCGACCAGTTTGAAATCGGTGCCGCACCATTCGGCGTCGTAGCTCACACGGTCGCGAGTCACGCCGGGGGTGTCCTCCACCACGGCTGCGCGACGGCCGAGAATACGGTTCACCAGAGTGGATTTGCCGACGTTCGGACGTCCGACCACGGCAAGTACGCCGACCGGTTTCGGACCATTCTTGCTTTCGCCACCAGAGAACGCCGTTCCATCGATCAGCTCCTCATCGCCTTCATCCAGCTCATAGCCTTCGAGGTTGGAAACGTACTGGCGGTATTCCTGTTCCTCGATGGCGTCGTCAACGATACGGACGAGCACGTCAAGGGTCTCGCCGAAGTTGAGATCGGAGTTGTCGACGGTCAACACGCCTTCCGCGGCGGATGTGAAGTTGGTGACTTTCGAATCGGCCTTGTCGCGTGCCGCGACATTTTCCGCACCCACACCCGAGGCGGCCTGTCCGCTACGTCGGGCCTGACGGACCTCTTCACGCGCGGTAAGCAGGATGCGCACTTCGGCGTCGGGAGCGACGACGGTGGTGATATCACGGCCCTCAGCAACAATACCGGCGCCTTCGGAGAAGGAATCGACCGAAGCCTCTCGTGCGATGTAGGCACGTTGCGCGGCGATCAACACGTGACGCACGGGGATGATGTTGGACACCTTGGACACGTGCGAAGAGACCTCGGAAGAACGGATGGCCTCGCTGATGTCCTCGTCATCGGCGTACACCTTCGGATCGTCCGGATCGACGCTGATGTCGAAATGGCCGTCGGTGAAGAATTCCCCGACGGTTTCGGTGACGAGCTGCTCATCGATGGTTTCGGCATCCAAATCGATGCCTTTGTGCATGCACCACCAGGCGCAGGCACGGTACATCGCGCCTGTGTCGAGGTATGCGAAACCATAATATTTGGCCAGTGCCTTGGACGTGGATGATTTGCCGACGCCCGCAGGCCCATCAATAGCTACACGGATCACAGTCCCACCGCCTTGGATAGAGAACGGACCTCAGCCTGCGACAACACGCGATACGTGCCGCTTTTCAGGTCGCCGAGTTTGATCGGACCGATCTGCGTGCGTACCAGACGCTTGACGGGAAAACCGATCGAGCCGAAAATACGGCGCACGATGCGGTTCTTGCCCGAATGCAGCACGACCTTGACCAACGTGCTTTCGCGGCTGGAGTCGAGAATAGCGCAGCGGTCGAGTTTGATCCACCCATCGTCGAGCTTCACGCCCGTGGTGACGAGCCTGCGGCACACCTGACCGCTGATGCGTCCTTCCAGCGTGGCGATGTAGGTCTTTTCGACCTCATATTTGGGGTGCATGACGTGCTGGCTCAGTTCGCCGTCGTTCGTCATGAGGATTAGGCCTTCCGAATCATAATCCAGACGGCCCATGTGGAAAATACGCTCGTACTTGTCTCCGACGATGTCGCGCAAAGTGTAGCGTCCCTTGGGATCCTCCATGGCGCTCAGCACGCGTTTTGGCTTGTTCAACGCAAGCGTGACATGGTTCGGGTTCACGCGCACGCGAGAACCGTCGACACGGACCTCCTGACGTTTCGGATCGACTCGGGTGCCAAGTTCGGTAATCAGCTCGCCATCGATCTCAACGCGACCATCGGTGATGATTTCCTCGCATTTACGGCGCGAGCCGAAGCCCGCCTGAGCGAGAAGTTTCTGCAGGCGAATGCCTTCATTGTCATGATTGTGCGCCTTGGCGGCGCGAGAATATGCGTTTGGCATCGTTCTCCCAACGTGGCCGGATAATACTTACAGGGACTGCTGGTAGTATGGCAGTCGTTTGGCGGCTTTCATAAAAACCGCAACTTGTCCACTATATGACAGAGGAAAGACTATGACTGCTGTTGAAGCAACGTCCGTAACAGAGGAAGAACAGAGCAAGCCACTGGCCCTTCGCGTAGGCGCGGAGCTGGTGGGAAGCTTCATCATCTGCTTCGCCATCTACTCGATTTGCACGCTTGGTTCCGCGATCTACGGCGTGAATATGGCGTTCATCGCCTTGCTGACAGGTTTGGTGTACGCCGCCGCCACCCTGATATTCGGCACGATTTCCGGCGCCCAGTTCAATCCGGCGGTCTCCGTTGCGGCGATGCTGTCCGGCAAAACCCATGTGCTTGACGGAGTGCTCTATATTATCGCTCAGGTGCTGGGTGGTATCGGCGCAGGCGCCGCCATCCGCTTCCTGCTGCCGACATCCGAGCAGGTAACGCTGAAAATCTGGCTGACGCCGGTCATTAACGGTTTTGACAAGAATTCCGTCTCCTATGCCACGCTCGGCAACTATGGCGTGTCCTTCAGCATCACTCTGGCCATCGCCGTTGAACTCGTCGCGGGCATCATCATCGTCGCCACCGCGCTCAACACCACCAGTGAATCCGGAAAGACCAATACCAGCCATGCCATCGCCATGGGTCTCGCCTACGGTGTCGGCGCCGCAATCTCCTATCCGGTAACAGGCGCCGCTCTGAATCCGGCTCGTGCCACTGGCATCGCCATCTTCGCCCAGAATCAGGGCCTTTCCCAAGAGCCTCTGCAGCAGCTGTGGGTGTTCTGGATCTGCCCGATTCTCGCAGCCGCCATCGTCTCGCTTGTGGCTATAGTCGCGTCCATGATCGGCACCAAGAAAAACGTTTCGGAAGCCGAGCAGGATTCCGAAACGCTGGAGACCATAGCCGACGACGCGTCAGACGATGCCGACGGGCACGAGGACGAGCAGGATGAACAGTCCGACGCCCAGACCGATGCCGATGAAAGCGTCGAAGCCAACTGAACGGACTTTCCAAGGACTACGCTCGCGCATTACGAGTCTGATTAGTCCTGTTATGATGGCCGTCACCGCGATTACCGTGGTGGCGGCTTTTACATGGCCTAAGACCGCAAGCACTGTGGCTATAACCACCATTGCCGCAACGATCCATTCAAACCACGGCTTGCCTTCATGGTCTTCGGAAACGTAGGGATGACTCATATCGCAGGCCTTTCGTTATATGTCAACGCGCGTCCGCGCACGGAACGCAATCATAATAATAAAACGTGGCGTCCGAAACCAGCGAATGGTTTCGGACGCCACGTCATTTATCGCGCCGCGACGCTCCCAGCTTGCCGGTCGACGCTTCCACTGAACTCAGTGGAAGAAGTGTCGGGTACCGGTCACATACATGGTGACGCCGGCCTTGCGGGCCGCCTCGAACACTTCCTCAT
>OLZW01000467.1_pt1 | contig 33673 bp, 29 predicted proteins | sample 1674281 | NCBI WGS metagenome assembly OLZW01 (sample SAMEA103958157, study PRJEB25191) | human gut metagenome | biome: human-associated habitat [ENVO:00009003]; feature: intestine environment [ENVO:2100002]; material: feces | place: Germany | collected 2013/2015
GATCTATAACAAGCATAACCGCAGCTACTTTGAAGCACTTGAAGTAAAAGCTGAGAAAATGGCTAAGAAGTATGATTGTGCCTTTGTGGATAATGAAATGCCTTATGGCAGAGTCCCGCAGGGGCATCCGGTGATCGTAGATTATTTCTATCATGAGGAAATCCGTGGGACAGAGAATACCGGAAAAAGAAATCGCTAACTTCAAGTTTGCAGGGAAGGTGGCTATCATGGAGATGAAGAGAAATGGATGAGAGGAAAGCGTATTGGTTTGAACAGCCATATATGCCGCAGATGAAAAATATTGCGGTGGCTCCTGTCATTCTGGAAGATGGAAGACTGTCCTTCTGTGTTCCAGGGGATGATGGTCCTCCGTGGTCCGGGGTGTGGAACCTGACTGGAAAGGTTGTTTTGGACGGGGATGATTATTTTGAGTTCCAGTGTGATGATGAAGTGATGCACAGACGGGGTGGAACATATAAATTTCATGCTTTGGATGTTGATACATTCAGCAGGGAAACGTGTCAGTGGATATCACAGGGAAAAGAGATTGCAGACTGCTGTAAAACAACAGAAGAACTGCATGAATGGTACCTGAAACATTGGACTTATAACAGATAGAATGATTATATTTACGAAGGCATCGGTCACCTGGTTGGCTGGTGCTTTTTTCGTGGGGAAATGGAGGTGGCGGGATGTATCCGGTATCGGATGGGTTTCTGAGAGCTGTGAAGAGCAATACAAGAAAATATTACTGGACGGGTACGATCGTTACCAGAGGCGGAATGACGTATGAGTTCGGGGCGAAGGAGATTGTGAAGGGTTCCGGGTATATTTCCAGGCAGTGCTGTGGAAGCACGGAAATTGAACTGGGGACGGTGTATGCGGCGGAGATGGGGATCACGCTTCTGAGTGACATTGACAGGTATACGCTGGAGGATGCTCAGGTGACGCTGGTGTTTCATCTGGTGCTGGCGGATGATTCGGTGGAAGATGTGCCGATGGGAGTTTTTGAGGTCAGTGAGGCGAACCGTCTGGCAAAGTGCCTGGAACTGAAAGCCTATGATTTTATGCTGCGGTTTGATAAGAGTTTCAACGGGTTTGAGACTGTGGGGACTGCTTATGATTTTATTGCTTTGTGCTGTAAGCGGTGTAAAGTGGAGTTTGCGAATAAGAGGGCGGAGATTGATGCCATGCCGAATGGCGGGGTGACGCTTTCTGTTTATACTGAAAATGATATTGAGACCTGCCGGGATGTGCTGTTTTATGTGGCACAGGTTCTGGGAGGTTTCTTTATTATTAACAGGGAGGGAAAGCTGGAACTGAGAAAGTACGGGAAGGATCCTGTGATGAAGGTGGAGCAGAGACACCGGCTTTCTTCCAGCTTTTCGGATTTTATTACCAGATACACGGCAGTGAGTTCCACCAACAAGCAGACGCAGATTGCAGAGTATTATGCTCTGGATCCGGATAATGGGCTGACCATGAACCTGGGTGTGAACCCGCTTCTGCAGTTTGGGTTAAAGGAGACCAGGGAGATGCTGTGCAGGAATATCCTGGCAGATCTGTCTGTGATCCGGTATGTGCCGTTTGATTCGGATACCATCGGGAACCCTGCCCTGGATCCAGGGGATGTGCTGACATTTGCGGGAGGACAGGCGGATGAGGGACAGATCACCTGTATCACTTCCATCAGACAGAAAATCGGGGGAAAGCAGAGCCTGAAATGTGTGGGGAAGAACCCGAGGCTGGATCAGGCGAAGTCAAGGAATGACAAGAATATTTCGGGACTGCTGAATCAGATTGAAGACAATGCGAAGACCGGGAAGATCGGGATCCATACGTTTACCAATGCTTCCGCGCATGAGATCGGGCAGACGAAGGTGAAGCTGATCAGTATCCAGTTTGCTTCTTCTGAGGAAAACCACATGCAGTTTTTTGCGCAGGTTGTTGTGGATGTGGCTGCGGATCCGGTGGAACGGTCTGCGGAGGCTTCCGGGACTGTGGTGATTCCATTTCCGGGCGGAAGCGGCAGTGGAACTGGAAGTGGTACGGGTGGTTCTGATGGAGCCGGGGAGACATCGGATGCAGGAAGTTCTGAAAATGATGCGGCAGGGAATGAAGTTGGAAATACTTCTGGGAATGAGAATACAGGGAGTACGGATGATGTCGCTGGTGGCTCGGATTCCGGATCCGGAACCGGGAGTGGTTCGGAGGTTTCTGTGGATGTGAGCCTGCCGGTGAAGTGGCAGGAGGACGGACAGGCGGTCTGCCATGTGGTCTTTGAATTTAACAATGAGGAGATTGTGGAGCATTGTCCGGTGGAGACCTGGCATTCCGGGAAACATATTTTGTCGCTGTATTATCCTATTGAGAAGATTGTTGCCAATTATACGAATACATTCAATGTGTATCTCTGGATGGAGTATGGCAGCGGTACGGTTGATGTGGGAGACTGCATTGATTCTGTCAGTGGACAGGCAATGGCGGCTGGGGAAGCCTGGGATGGAAAGCTTGAGGTGGAAGATTATACCACGAGATTTGCCATTGGCGGAGGACTGGATGTGAATGTTTTCCGGGATTCGCAGGAGTATCTGGAAACCATCCGTGCCGACGGGTATGCCACTTCTTTTTCCTATGTGGAAGACTGCATGAAGGTGATCCGTCAGTATGAACTGACAAGATTTGATGAAGGGGGATGTGAGGCTATGGCAAAGACTGCTGAGAGTGTTCTGGATGTGATGAGGGGATGGCTGGGATTCAGTGAGGCCAATGGAAAGTTTAGGGAGATTATTGACTTGTATAATAGTGTGAAGCCGCTTCCCAGAGGATATGCGGTGCAGTATTCGGATGAATGGTGTGATACCTGTGTGTCTGCTGCAGGGATCAGGGCAGGATGCAGTGAGCTGATCGGCAGGGAGTGCGGCGTGGAGGAACACGTGAAGATCTTCAGGGAGATGGGGATCTGGATCGAAGACGGAACCATCACGCCGGAGCCGGGTTATGTGATTGTGTATAACTGGGACAAGGCCACACAGCCGAATGACGGGTACAGTGACCATATCGGTTTTGTGGAGGAGGTTTCCGGTGGGAATGATTACTGCTATTGAAGGTAACCGGGGTGAAAAGGTTGACAGAAGGGTGATCCCACTGGGATGGGGATATATCCGCGGATATGCGGCTCCGCAGTATGAGAAGGCTGTGAAAGGAACCGGCGGGAATCCTGGTACAGGAAAGAAAAGTGTGGAAGCTGTGGCGAAGGAAGTGATTGCCGGAAAGTGGGGGAACGGCGAGGACAGAAAGAAGAGACTGCAGGCTGCAGGGTATGATTATCCGGCAGTGCAGGCGAAGGTGAATGAGCTGGTGAAAAGTAGCAACAAAAAGAGTGTGGAAACTGTAGCAAAGGAAGTCATTGCCGGAAAGTGGGGGAACGGCGGGGACAGAAAGAAGAGACTGCAGGCTGCGGGATATGATTATGGGGCAGTGCAGAGAAAAGTGAATGAGTTGATGAGATAGTAGGAAGCCTGCTGTTGTCTGTGGAGAAATCTGCGGATGATGGCAGGCTTATTTTTTTGTTTGAGGTTTCAAACTTTTATGTGACAAACGTAGCTGTCTGTGATATTATAAAGATGATATAAGCGAAAAAGACTTTTGCGGAAACGAAAGTATCTTCAAATTTTATTTTACGGATGTACTTCCTATAATAAAACTAATTACTTGCAAAATTGATAACTAATATTTTTTCTGCTATTACAGGTACAATAAGAACATGTAATAACAGAAATGAGGTATAGTTACTTGCAGATAGAGAAGTATATATCAGATAAAATAACATCTATATGTGAGAAGCGTGATATCAGTAAATACAGATTATCGCAGCTGCCGGGAATTTCCCAGTCGTCACTGAGAGAATCATGACGCAGGAAACAGTAATGTCAATGCTGCGTGGACTTTGGAAGTAGGAGAACAGTTCGAGTATATGCATCGGCTGTTCTTTTTTATTTTTCAGCGTTAAAGCGGTGAGGTTTTTCTTATGCACGATAGATTGTGGGAGTATAATAACATCAATATTTTGCATAAGTTTAAAAACTATAAATAATAGGATGATCGGCAAACCAGATGAAAATCTGGGACGCAAAGCTACAGGGCCTGTAAAATGGCAGCCAGTTGCATGAAATGAGATGCACTGTCTGTAGGACAGTGTTTTTTTTCATAGATGTAACTATAATAATTTTATAAGGATGACAGAGGAATGAGAATCAAATTCATCTGTTTATGCCAAGTATCGCTTTTTATGGATCTGAAAATTGCAGAAGAAGGATCTGTTTCTGTGGCGTCACAGGCAGAAACAGATGAGCATATCGCTTCTGTCAGGCTGTGGCAGCAAAAGCGCGAAAAAAGAAGATGCAGAAACAATCACGGTGTACTTATTTTGATGACTGCTATCGGTCAGAGCCAGTCCGAGTCAGAGGCAGATGTATATTACTTGTGGAAGACAATGAACTGAACAGTGGCATGAATTCCATTGATTACAATGCAATTTCAGATCAGTTAACTATAATTATGGTCGCCTTTAAAGAAGGATGGATACATCGGGATCATTGGATATTTTGACAGTTAAGTTTTTTAAAGAGAGGGTAGCGTATGGATGATTTTAAAAAACTCACAGAACAACTTTTGAAAATATATATTAATGCCGGATCAGTAAATAATCTTGGTATAGAAAATTATTTTGATGAAAATATCAGTCTGATTGGAACTGGGAAACATGAGTTATTCACGAATCTGCATGAGTTTTTAGAATCATTCAAATTTGATGTAAAACGAAGAGGAAAAATCAGACTCGAAGTAAGAAATTTACATCAGGAAGAAGAAAGACTTGATGATGACCATGTTCTTGCACATGGAACAGTAGATTTTACTGGTCTGTTTAAAGATGGTTCAATCTGTTTTAAAATGGAGACAAGATTTACGATTATCTATAAGTGGACGAATGGAAAATGGATGGTTCAGCATCTGCATCATTCAACACCGGATCTGGAACAGATGGACGGTGAAGAGTTCCCTCTCGCATTGGGGGAGCAGGTCAAAAAAACCCGGCAGGCCCTTCATGCATTAGGTACTGCTTATTATCATATCTCAAGGCTGAACTTAAAAACAAAGAAGATAGAACTTGTCAAAAGATCTCGAGAAATGGATATGGGTATTAAAGAGAATACTGTAGATTGGGATCCTCAGTTCAAGATTATCGAAGATATTTCTTGCAAGAATTGAGAATGATAAGGTTGAGATGGAATACACTGTTTCAAATGTCCATGAGTGCTTTGAAAATTGTGTCATTATGTTCCAACAACAGGCAGAAAGTAAAAATCAGACGATCTCTTTGACAGAACAAATCATGTATCCGTATGTGTATATGGATGAACCTCATCTGTCAGAAGTCTGTCTTAATATAATAAGCAATGCAATAAAGTATACAAATACAGGAGGTTGGATATCCTGTAATGTTGTACAGAAATCCTGTGAAAAAGAAGACTGGTGCAATATGATCATTAGTATTACCGATAATGGAATCGGTTATAAAAAGCCACCTGTCTGAGGTGGCTTTTTGTGTGTCAGAAATTATTTCAAAGCCCAGACAGTTATTATAAAAAATAAGGAGGAACTCTATGGAAAAGAAGTCTGACGGTACAATAGCAGATAAAACATACAAAATATACATGAAGTTTTATCTTGGAAATCAGATATCAAAATAAGGCCACCACATCAGTGCCGTAGAAGCTTTTGAGTTTGTCCATTCGGGCACTCATGTTGGTGAAGAGCAGATCGAGGATCGTGATTGCGGCCATAGATTCTACGACTACGACGGCGCGTGGGACGATGACCGGGTCGTGACGTCCTTTAATGATCATTTCGGTGTTTTCTCCATCTTTGGTGACGGTGGACTGTGGCTGTGAAATGGACGGAGTCGGCTTTACTGCCGCGCGGAAGATGATCTTGCTTCCATCACTCATACCGCCGAGGACACCGCCTGCATGGTTGGTGTCTTTGGTGATCCTTCCATCTTTTGTATGGAAGGAATCATTGTTGATACTTCCTTTTGTATCTGCAGCTTTAAAGCCGTCACCGATCTCAAAGCCTTTGACTGCTCCGATGGACAGCATTGCTTTGGCAAGATTGGCGTCCAGTTTTTCAAATACGGTATCACCGATTCCTACCGGCATACCGGTAACAACACATTCAATGATGCCTCCTGAGGAATCCTGATTTTTAATACATTCTTCCAGATAGGCAGATGCTTTTTGGGCATATGCGTTGCTTGGCATATAAATCGGGTTCTGGAAAATCTCTTCTGGATGGTATTCATTTTCCGGAACAGATACCGGACCGATTGCTTTCGTATAAGCATGTACTTCAATGCCAAGTTCTTTCAAAATCTTAGCAGCAACTGCACCTGCTGCAACTCTGGCAGTAGTTTCTCTTCCGGAAGAGCGTCCCCCTCCTCTGTAATCACGGAAACCATACTTTTCATCAAATGTATAATCTGCGTGTCCCGGCCTGTATGTGTTCATAATATTTCCGTAATCACGGGAACGCTGATCCTGGTTCTGTACGAGAATTGAAATCGGAGTTCCGGTCGTCCGACCTTCAAATACGCCGGACCAGATCTGTGCCATATCACTTTCCTTACGTCCGGTTGTAAACTGGCTTTGTCCGGGTTTTCTTCTATCCAGATAAACCTGGATATCCTCCTCTGAAAGAGAAAGCCCTGCCGGGCACCCGTCGATCACAACACCGATCCCTTTTCCGTGCGATTCCCCCCATGTAGAAATTTGAAACAATCTTCCATAAATAGATCCTGCCATACTATATACCATCCTTTCTGTAAGCTTTTATTTATAAAGAATTAATTTGTGAATCAGTCAAAACGAAAAAACGAACAATAAAGCAGAAGAACACTTGCGCGATGGGATTTGAAACATTTCGTTTATTCTATTTGTCATCACAACGCAAATCATTCATTCCCCACAAAATCACCTCATTATTATAATAGAAGATTCCCATCCCAACAAGTGATAAAAATATGAAAGTTAAAGTTATGTATTGTATTTACACGCCCCTTCGTATTATAATGACTACATATTGAGTGAAAAAAGGAAGTCAATAGTATAAATGAGTGAAAAAAGTATGAATGAAAAAAACGAAAGAAATCTTGACAGCACAGTAGATGAAATCATGGAAGAGATCAGAGAGCAGAATGTAAGTGAGGTGAAGGACATCAATGAAAAAGAACAGAAAAGCGAAGAAAGACCTCGAAAAAAGAAAGTCACTAAAACAAAACGTCCTTCAGGCCATCACGTATCTGGCGATGGTGTGGATCATAAAGCAGCCTCAGGCGAAGATCGACCGGTTAAGAAAAAGGCTCCGCGCCGGAAAAAGAAAGTAGTTCGTGAAGAGACCGGGCTTCTGGATCTGGATGGAGCAGAAGAATGGCGGGATGAAGAAGAGACAGCAGTACCACCGGTTATTAAAAGTGCAGATATTTTAAGCAGTGGAGATGCAGAAGCATTCAATCCGGATGAGGAAGAAATTTTTGATGATTCTTTCTTTGATGAAGAAGAGGAAAAGCCGCATAGAAGAACTAAACGGAAGAAAAAGCAAGGCTCAAAAAAGTCCGGTAAAGTGGTTAAAATTGTAGTTGGCGCTGTGGTTGGAGTGGCAGCGGTTGTTTACCTTGGATTTTCCGTATATTTCATGAATCATTTTTATTTTAATACGAAGATCAACGGTGTGAACTTCTCCGGAAAATCAGTTTCGGCAGTAGAGTCATACATGAAGAGTCAGGTAGATGGATATGTTCTCACGATGAAGGAATCAGACGGAACAGAAGAGAAGATTGCCGGAACAGATATTTCTCTTGCGTACAAAGCAGGAGATGAACTGCAGAAGCTCGTAAAAGAGCAGAATGCATTTCTGTGGCCGGTCTGCCTTGGAAAGACACAGACAATTACGGCATCAGTCGGTGTTACATATGACGAAAACCAGCTGGATACCCTGATTAACGGTCTCGAGTGTATGCAGGCAGATCAGCAGGTTGAACCGGTAAATGCACATCCGGAGTATGACGGCAATTCGTATGTAGTCAAAGCCGGGGAGACCGGAAGTAAGATTGATACCGAGAATTTCAAAAAGGTAGTGAAAGAATCAATCGAAGGGTTCAAAAGCGAGATTGACATGACCGCTGAAGACTGCTATGTAGAACCAAAATACACAATCGAGTCAGAAGAAGTGAAGAAAGCATGTGACGATATGAATAAGTATCTGAAGGCAAGTATCACTTATACCTTTGGTTCGAATACAGAAGTTGTAGATAAAGATCTGATTTCCCAGTGGGTAACGGTAGATGATAACATGGCAGTTACCTTTAACAGTGATGCAGTTGTAAAATATGTACAGCAGCTGGAGAGTAAGTATGACACTTACCAGACAAAGAGAACATTTACAACCGGAGGCGGCAACAGTGCAACGGTTGAAGGTGGAGACTATGGATGGATCATTGATGAAGCTGCCGAGATTGCAGCCCTTGAAGCGAATATCCGCAATGGAGAGACTGTAACGAGAGAGGCGAATTATTCACAGACTGCAGCAAGTCATGACGGAGCAGACTGGGGGAATACTTATGTTGAAGTCGATCTGACAAACCAGTATATGTATCTTTTTGTAAATGGTGCAATTGTGACACAGGGACCGATCGTTACCGGTAAGCCAAGCAGAGGAGATGCTACACCGCAGGGAGTATATATTCTGAAATACAAAGAAAAAGATACAACCCTTCGTGGACCAAAGAAGGAAGATGGAAGTTACGAATGGGAATCACCGGTTACTTACTGGATGCCGTTTAACGGTGGAATCGGATTGCATGATGCACCGTGGCAGACGAACTTTGGCGGGGACTGGTATCTGGAACATGGGTCACGCGGATGTGTCAACCTACAGTATGATGTTGCAGAGACAGTGTTCAACAATGTAGATTCCGGAACACCGGTTGTATGTCATTACTAAATTTATGAGAGAGGTCAATTTTATGTATGAACTGATAAAAAGGGACGGTCGCGCCAAGCGCGGCCGCTTCCATACCGTACACGGAGTGATCGAGACTCCTGTATTTATGAATGTAGGAACAATTGCAGCGATCAAAGGGGCTGTTTCTACCGCAGATCTTGAAGAAATCGGAACACAGGTGGAACTGTCTAATACTTATCATTTGCATGTGCGTCCGGGGGATCAGGTAGTGAAAAAGCTTGGCGGGCTGCACAAATTTATGGCCTGGGACAAGCCGATCCTTACTGATTCCGGCGGATTCCAGGTGTTTTCTCTTGCCGGACTCAGAAAGATTAAGGAAGAGGGTGTATACTTCAATTCCCATATTGACGGAAGAAAGATTTTTATGGGACCGGAAGAAAGTATGCAGATTCAGTCGAATCTGGCGTCTACGATCGCAATGGCATTTGATGAATGTCCGTCCAGCGTAGCGGAAAGGAAATATATGCAGGCATCGGTAGAGCGTACAACGAGATGGCTCGCAAGATGTAAAGAAGAGATGGCAAGACTCAATTCTCTTGATGATACGATCAACAAACATCAGATGCTTTTCGGGATCAATCAGGGTGGTGTCTATGAAGATATCCGTATTGAGCATGCACAGCAGATCGCAGAGATGGATCTGGATGGATACGCAGTCGGCGGACTCGCAGTTGGTGAGACACATGAAGAGATGTACCGGATCCTGGATGCAGTAGTTCCGTGTCTTCCGGTTGCCAGACCGACCTATCTGATGGGAGTCGGAACGCCGGCAAACATTCTGGAAGCGGTAGACAGAGGTGTGGACTTCTTTGACTGCGTATATCCAAGCCGTAACGGAAGACATGGACATGTTTATACAAAGCATGGTAAGCTGAATCTGTTCAATGCAAAATTTGAACTGGATGAACGCCCGATCGAAGAAGGCTGTCAGTGCCCGGCCTGCCGCCGTTATTCAAGAGCTTATATCCGTCATCTGCTGAAAGCAAAAGAGATGCTTGGAATGCGGCTTTGCGTTCTCCACAATTTATATTATTATAATCATCTTATGGAAGACATCAGAGAGGCGATCGAAGAGGGAAGATATGCCCGGTTTAAGAAAGAGACACTGGCAAAAATGGAAGAAAAAGAAGATTAGGATAAAAAAATTCTAAAAGGTCTTGATGAATGTCCTATTATTGTGTATGATGGTAACAGTGTCTATTTTAGCAGGAGGAAAGAAAAATGAATAATCCAATCGTACTTATTTTATTTTACGTTGTAATTATCGGAGGATTCTGGTGGTTACTGATGAGACCACAGAAAAAGGAACAGAAGAGAGTACAGCTGATGTTATCTGAACTGGCTGTAGGAGACACTGTTCTTACAACAAGCGGTTTTTACGGGGTTGTTATTGATATTACAGATGAAGACGTAATCGTTGAATTCGGAAGCAACAAGAACTGCCGTATCCCGATGCAGAAATCTGCGATCATGCAGGTTGAAAAGCCGGAGAACAACTAAATCAAATTTTTTGAAAAAGTTGAAAAAAGCATTGCATTTTATGTGCAATGCTTTTATAATACAATTATTGGAAACGTTACCGATACCGATACCGAAACCGTTGCTGTAGAAAGATGTGAGGTGCATATTATGAGAACAAGCGGTATATTACTGCCGGTGGCAAGTCTGCCATCAAAATATGGAATAGGTGCTTTTTCGAAAGAAGCATACAAGTTTGTAGATACACTTGAGAAGGCAGGTCAGAGCTACTGGCAGATCCTTCCGTTAGGCCCGACAGGGTATGGAGATTCGCCGTATCAGTCTTTCTCAACTTTTGCAGGAAATCCGTATTTTATAGACCTGGAAAAGCTGATAAAAAAGGGCTGGATTACAAAAGATGAATGTAAGGCATATGACTTTGGTGATAATGCGGGATATGTGGATTATGAAAAGATTTATAACTGCAGGTATGAGATCTTAAGAAAAGCATATGAAAGAAGCCGGATCGCAGATGATGCAGATTTTCAGAAATTCTGTAAGGAGAATAAAGAATGGCTGGATGATTATGCGCTTTATACGGAGATCAAAGCCGCGAATGATGGGAAGAGCTGGAGCGAATGGGAAGATGAATATCGTCTGAGAGATGAGCTAGCGCTGGAAAAATTCGCCAAAGAGAATCGGGAAGGCATCCTGTTCCAGAAGTTTATGCAGTATGAATTTGCAACACAGTGGGGTGCACTGAAAGCATATGCGAATGAAAAAGGGATTGAGATCATTGGTGATATCCCGATTTATGTAGCGTTCGACAGCGCAGACAGTTGGTCGCATCCGGAACTGTTCCAGTTTGATGAGAACGGACTTCCGACTGGTGTTGCAGGGTGCCCGCCAGATGCATTTAGTGCAACCGGACAGCTTTGGGGCAATCCGCTTTATAAGTGGGAATATCATAAAAAGACAGGATATGCATGGTGGATGAAGAGAATCCGTCATTGTGTTGAACTTTATGACGTGATCCGAATTGATCATTTCCGTGGATTTGATGAATATTATTCCATTCCATACGGAGATCAGACAGCGGAATTCGGACATTGGGAAAAAGGACCGGGAATGGATATTTTCCGGACGGTAAAAGAGACTCTGGGTGATGTGAAAATTATTGCAGAGGATCTTGGATTCCTGACAGATAGTGTGATCCGGATGGTGGAAGAGTCCGGATATCCGGGAATGAAAGTTCTGGAGTTTGCATTTGATTCCAGAGAGCCTAGCAACTATCTGCCACATAATTATGATAAGAACTGCGTAGTATACACGGGAACCCATGACAATGAAACACTGGCAGGATGGTACAGAGAATTAAAAAAAGAAGATAAGAAGTTCGCACTTCGCTATATGGGAAGAAAGAAACTCAGTGTCAATGAAGCAGTATGGGAAATCATCCGTCTTGCGCAGTCGAGCGTGGCGGATACCTGTATCATTCCGATTCAGGATTATCTCTGCCTCGGTAATGAAGCGAGGATCAATCATCCGTCAACCCTTGGCGGTAATTGGATCTGGAGACTTCATAGGGATGAGATCTCAAAAAAACTTGTGAAAAAGATCCGCAGGATGACAGAACTTTATTGCAGGATCCCGGAGAAGACAGAGATGCTCCTTAAGGCTGAAGATGCGGAGGACTTAGGAGAAGAAAAGAAATAAAATGGGAATGACGATTAAAGATATTGCGAAGAAGTGCGGGGTCGGAGTCAGCACCGTGTCCCGTGCGCTGAACAATCATCCGGATATCAATCCTGAGACCAAAAAGATGATTTTAAAGACGGTTGAAGAATCAAATTTTGTGCCGAATAACAGTGCGAGGAATCTGAAACGGACCGATTCGAAATCCATTGCGATTCTGGTAAAGGAGATTGATAATCCATTTTTCGCGACGATGATGCGGGTAATGGAAAAAAAGATCCGCAGACAGAAATATTCCTTTTTTATCCAGCATATGGGAAAGGATCAGGATGAGGTCGATACCGCACTGGAGCTGATCAAAGAAAAAAAGCTCAGAGGGATTATTTTCCTGGGTGGGGATTTCAGGAAGAACAAAGAGCGGATTACAAAGATAAAGGTTCCATTTGTTGTAAGTACGGCAGCATTTGATAAACTGCCGGAGAAATGTATCGCATCCTATGTATCAATTGACGACCGTGCGGAAAGCCGTAAGATCGTAGATCATCTGTGCGAGACCGGACATAAAAAGATTGCAATCCTTGCCTCGGATAAGAAAGATGAGAACATCGGAAAACTCAGACTGGAAGGTTACAGGGAAGCACTAAAGGCACATGGCCTGGAAGTGGATGAGGAAAGAATCTGTTATCTGGATGAAGAAGATACCACTTATTCGATGGAAAACGGATATCGGATGATGAAAAAACTGTTGAAAAAAGAAACAGAATTTACCGCAGTATTTGCAATTTCCGATCTGATGGTGATTGGTGCATGCAAGGCACTTCTGGAAGAGGGAAAAAGGATTCCGGAAGATGTGGCGGTTGCAGGATTTGACGGACTTGACTATACCGGATTTTATCAGCCGGCGATCACTACGATGGCGCAGCCGGTCGAAGAGATCGCGAGACAGTCTGTCGGGATTCTGTTTGACATGATAGAAACAAAGAAAAGCCAGGAAGGAAAATATCTTCCGGCAACACTGAAAGAAAGAGAATCAACTACAGGAGGTAGAAGAACATGGAAGCAAGACTGACAGAGATTTTACAGGAGAAATTCCAGACAGGACTTGAACAGGCAACGAATGAACAGGTATATTATGCGCTGCTTACACTGACAAAGGAACGGATCAAAGAAGGACCGAAGAACGAAGGAAAGAGAAAACTCTATTATATTTCCGCAGAGTTCCTGATCGGAAAGCTTTTATCCAACAACCTGATCAACCTTGGAATTTATGATGAGACAGCAGAGGTGCTGAAAAAGCACGGGAAAAATCTTGCAGAGATCGAAGAAGTTGAACCGGAACCGTCTCTTGGAAATGGTGGACTTGGACGATTGGCAGCCTGCTTCCTGGATTCCATTGCAACACTCGGACTTCCGGGAGACGGAATCGGGCTGAACTATCATATGGGTCTGTTCAAACAGGTATTTACCGACCACAAACAGGATGAACAGAAGAATCCGTGGATTGAAAAAGACAGCTGGCTCAATGATACCGGTATTTCATTTGAAGTCCCGTTCAAGGATTTCAGTCTTCGTTCCCATCTGTATGATATTGATGTAACCGGATACGAAGGCGGAAGCAACAAACTTCATCTTTTTGATGTAGAGACGGTAAATGATGCAATCGTTGGAAACGGAATCAATTTTGATAAGAACGATATCCGTGAGAACCTGACGCTGTTCCTCTATCCGGATGACAGCGACAAGGCAGGAAATCTGCTCCGTATTTATCAGCAGTATTTTATGGTTTCCAATGCAGCACAGTATATCATCCGCGAGTGTGAAGAAAAGGGATATGATCTCAGAAAGCTTCATGAGCATGTGGCGATCCAGATCAATGATACACATCCTTCTATGGTTATTCCGGAGCTGATCCGTCTTCTTGTTCAGAAACAGATCGACTTCAATGAGGCGATTGAGATCGTACAGAAGACCTGCGCATATACCAATCACACCATCCTCGCAGAAGCACTGGAAAAATGGCCGGTTGATTATCTGGAGCAGGTTGCACCGCAGATCGTTCCGATCATCCGTGATCTGGATGCAAGAATTAAGGGAAGATATAAAGATCCGAGAGTCCATATTATCGATGATCAGAATCGTGTACACATGGCTCATATGGACATCCATTATGGATACAGTGTCAACGGAGTTGCTTATCTTCATACAGAGATCCTGAAAAATGAAGAGCTGAAACCGTTCTACGACATTTACCCACAGAAATTCAACAACAAGACTAATGGTATTACGTTCAGAAGATGGCTGCTGCACTGCAACCATGAACTGACTGCATGGCTGGATGAGAAGATCGGACCGGATTACCGAAAAGATGCAACAAAGCTTGAAAAACTGCTTGACTATGTAAATGATGAGGAAACTTTAAAGAGCCTTCTTGTAGTAAAACAGAAAAAGAAAGAGGATCTGGCAGCTTACTTAAAAGAAACACAGGGACTGGAAATCAATCCAAATTCAATTTTTGATATTCAGGTAAAACGTCTGCATGAATACAAGCGTCAGCAGATGAATGCATTATATGTGATCTATAAATATCTGGAGATCAAGAGTGGAAAGAAACCGGAGACTCCGATCACGGTAATCTTTGGAGCCAAGGCTGCACCGGCTTATATTATTGCAAAGGATATCATTCATCTGATCCTCTGCCTGCAGGAGCTGATTGATAACGATCCGGAAGTTGCACCGTATCTGAAAGTGGTTATGGTAGAAAACTACAACGTGACACTGGCAGAAAAGCTGATCCCGTCCTGTGATATTTCTGAACAGATTTCTCTTGCATCCAAAGAAGCAAGTGGAACAGGTAACATGAAATTCATGCTGAACGGGGCTGTGACAATGGGAACAGAAGATGGAGCCAACGTAGAAATCCATCAGTTTGTAGGGGATGAAAATATCTACATCTTCGGAGAATCCAGTGAACAGGTTATCGAGCATTACCGCAAGATGGATTATAATGCAGTTGATTACTATATCAATGATGAAGAGATCCGCAGACTGGTAGACTTTATCATCAGCCCGGAACTTCTCCGTATCGGAGATAAATACCTGCTTCTTGAACTGCATGCAGAACTGATTCGTAAAGACTGGTTCATGACACTTCTTGATGTGAAAGATTATATCCAGAAGAAAGAACAGGCTTACGCAGATTATGAAGACCGCATGGCATGGGCAAAGAAGATGGTTGTGAATATCGCAAAAGCAGGATATTTCTCATCTGACAGAACCATTGCTGAATACAACAGAGACATCTGGCATCTGTAAAATGTATATGTAAAAAACAGAAGTCTGTCCTGAAAAAACAGAGACAGACTTCTGTTTTTTGTGCAAAAGTGTATTTTTATACGGTTTCTGCGGGAACTTCCTGTATTTCCCTTATTGCGGGAAAAGAGAAGGATATGCTATGATAAGGAGAAATATTGCTGTTTGTTTTCCGGATATGGAAAAGTTTTTGGGAAGATCCGGGAAGCAATAGAAGCAGATGAGAGGTGAATATATGGAAAAAAGAAGAAAAAGTGCAGCACTTTTGCCGGTCGGTGTATTTCTGGTATTTTATCTGGGACTGGGTATTTTATTTGAATACATAATGAAAATTCCAATGGGGTTTTATAATGTACCGATCGTAGTGGCGTTTCTGGCGGCACTCCTGGTCGCGTGTCTGCAGAACAGAAAGGTTGGCTTTGATGAGAAGCTGGAGATCATGGGACGGGGAATCGGAGATAAGAATATTATCACAATGCTGCTGATTTTCCTGACGGCGGGAACTTTTGTGGGAGTGGTTGGAAGAAGCAGTGCAGAGAGTGTGGCGTATTTTATGCTATCGATCATCCCGGCACGGTTTGCGGTTGCCGTTCTGTTTGTGGTTGCATGTTTTGTTTCAACAGCAATGGGAACTTCGGTTGGGACGATCACCCTTCTGACTCCGATTGCGGCGGCAGTTTCGCAGACGTCCGGTTTTTCCCTGGCACTTTGCGTGGCATCGGTGATGGGAGGCTCCATGTTCGGGGACAATCTTTCTTTCATATCAGATACAACAATTGCTGCCTGCAACGGGCAGGGATGTGATATGAAAGATAAATTCCGGGAAAATTTCTGGATCGCACTTCCGGCGGCGATCGTATCGCTGGTTCTGATCCTGATCAGTTCTTTCCGGGCAGAGATCGGAACGGCAGTTACGCACGAATACAATCTGACGCAGATCATTCCGTATGTGCTGGTGCTGGTCGGCGGGATCGCAGGGTTCAACGTCTTTCTGGTACTTTTGACAGGAATTGTGTCCGGTGCGGTGATCATGCTTGCAATGGGGCAGGTAACACCGTATGAAATGCTTGCTGCCATGGGATCAGGTGTATCCGGGATGTTTGAAACCTGTATGGTGGCGGTGCTGGTTGCTGCAATGTGTGCGCTGATTCGGGAAAATGGTGGCTTTGATGTATTGCTGGATGTGATCCACCGTGTCTTTAAGGGATCGAAAAGTGGTCAGCTGGGTGTTGGTATTTTGGTAGCGCTTCTGGATGTGGCAACAGCGAACAATACCGTAGCAATTGTGATGGCTAATCCAATTGCAAAGGAAATGGCAGACGATTATCAGATCACACCGAGAAAGACGGCTTCCCTTCTGGATACTTTTTCCTGTATTTCACAGGGGGTGATCCCGTATGGTGCGCAGATGCTGGTGGCAATTTCGGCAGTGCATGAGCTCGGCGGTGAGATTTCTGCATTTCAGATCATTCCGAAGCTTTTTTATCCGGGAATGCTGTTTGTCAGTTCGCTGATCTTTATCTTTGTGATTCCACAGAAAACAGGAAAATAAAACAGAGTTCACTCTGGATTTTTATACTTTTACAGATTAAAGGGTTGAAACCTGACGAAAAATACGGTATTATAGTGTTTAACAGATTTTTGGAACGAAAAATGGTACAAAAATCACAGATACATAGAAGGGAATGACAAAGATGAGCCTGAAAATCGGAGTAATTAAAGGTGACGGAATCGGTCCGGAGATTGTAACGGAAGCGATGAAAGTTCTTGATAAAGCAGGAGAGGTATACGGATTTGACTGTTCTTATGAACAGCTGCTTCTTGGGGGCGCATCCATTGATGTACATGGAGTCCCGCTTACAGATGAGACGGTAGCAAAAGCAAAAGCATGTGATGCCGTACTGATGGGATCCATTGGAGGAGATGCAAAGACTTCCCCGTGGTATAAGCTGGAACCGTCAAAGAGACCGGAGGCCGGTCTTCTGAAGATCAGAAAAGAACTGAACCTGTTCGCAAATCTGCGTCCGGCGGTTTTGTATAATGAACTGAAGGGTGCATGTCCTCTGAAAGAAGAGATTACAGAAGGCGGATTTGATCTGATGATTATGCGTGAACTGACAGGCGGTCTTTATTTTGGAGAGAGGAAGACAGAAGAAGTGGATGGTGTGATAACTGCATTCGATTCACTTACCTATAATGAGGATGAGATCCGCAGGATTGCGATCCGCGCGTTTGACATTGCAATGAAGAGAAGAAAGAAAGTGACAAGCGTCGATAAGGCGAATGTACTGGATTCTTCAAGACTCTGGAGAAAAGTAGTAGAAGAAGTTGCGAAAGATTATCCGGAAGTTACACTGGAGCATATGCTGGTTGACAACTGTGCAATGCAGCTTGTAAGAGATCCGAAGCAGTTTGATGTCATTCTTACAGAGAATATGTTCGGAGACATCCTTTCTGATGAAGCAAGCATGGTAACCGGTTCGATCGGAATGCTGGCAAGTGCAAGTCTGAATGAAACCAGGTTCGGACTGTATGAACCAAGTGGCGGTTCGGCACCGGATATAGCAGGACAGGGAATTGCAAACCCGATAGCAACAATTCTTTCAGCAGCAATGATGCTTCGTTTCAGCCTGGATCAGGATAAAGCAGCAGATGCGATTGAAGCAGCAGTTTCCCAGGTGTTAAAAGATGGATACAGAACCGGGGATATTATGTCAGACGGATGTACAAAGGTTGGAACAGCCCGGATGGGAGATCTGATCTGCGAAAGAATTCGATAGTCAAGGATTGGGAAAGATACAGTTCCGTACTGCTATGGGGAAAGAGAAGCAGGACGGAACTGTAATAGAATAGAGCCAAAAGTTACAGGAGGATTATAAAATCATGAGAAGTGATAATGTAAAAACAGGTATGCAGCAGGCGCCGCACAGATCATTGTTCAATGCGCTTGGTCTTACAAAAGAAGAACTGGAGAGACCGCTTGTCGGAATCGTATGTTCTTATAACGAAATCGTTCCGGGACATATGAACCTGGATAAAATTGCAAATGCAGTAAAGATGGGAGTTGCCATGGCAGGTGGAACACCGATCATGTTCCCGGCGATCGCAGTCTGTGACGGTATTGCAATGGGACACATCGGTATGAAGTATTCTCTGGTAACGAGAGATCTGATCGCAGATTCGACAGAAGCAATGGCAATGGCGCATCAGTTTGATGCCCTTGTTATGATCCCGAACTGCGACAAGAATGTACCTGGACTTTTGATGGCAGCAGCCCGTATTAATGTACCTACAGTGTTCGTCAGTGGCGGACCAATGCTTGCGGGACATGTAAAAGGACAGAAGAGAAGTCTTTCCAGCATGTTCGAGGCAGTTGGATCCTACGCAGCAGGAACAATGGACGAATGTGATGTATGTGAATTTGAAAATAAAGTATGTCCTACCTGCGGATCATGCTCCGGAATGTATACAGCTAACAGCATGAACTGTCTGACAGAAGTACTTGGTATGGGTCTTCAGGGGAATGGAACAATTCCGGCTGTATATTCAGAAAGAATCCGTCTTGCAAAACATGCAGGTATGCAGGTAATGGAAATGTACAGAAGAAATATCCGTCCGAGAGACATTATGACAAAAGAAGCCATCTTAAATGCCCTTACTGTTGATATGGCACTTGGATGCTCAACCAACAGTATGCTTCACCTTCCGGCGATCGCACATGAGATCGGTATGGATTTTGAAATTGATTTTGCAAACGGAATCAGCGAAAAGACTCCGAACCTCTGTCACCTTGCACCGGCAGGTCCGACATATATGGAAGACTTGAATGAAGCGGGTGGTGTATATGCTGTTATGAACGAGCTGAATAAGAAAGGTCTTCTTTACACAGACTGCATGACAGTAACCGGAAAGACAGTTGGAGAAAATATCGCAGGATGCGAAAACAAAAATCCGGAAGTAATCCGTCCGATCGACAATCCATACAGCCAGACGGGTGGACTTGCAGTCCTCAAAGGTAATATCGCACCGGATGGCAGTGTTGTAAAACGTTCTGCAGTTGTACCGGAAATGCTGGTACATGAAGGACCTGCAAGAGTATTTGAATGTGAAGATGATGCGATCAAGGCAATTAAAGGCGGAGATATCCATCCAGGAGATGTTGTAGTTATCCGTTACGTCGGACCAAAGGGTGGTCCTGGTATGCCGGAAATGCTGAATCCGACTTCTGCAATCGCAGGTATGGGACTTGGTTCATCGGTAGCACTTATTACAGACGGTCGTTTCAGCGGTGCATCCCGTGGAGCTTCTATCGGACACGTATCACCGGAAGCGGCAGTCGGCGGTCCGGTAGCACTGATTGAGGAAGGCGATATCATCGAGATCGATATCCCGAACCTGAAATTAAATGCAAGAATTTCAGATGAAGAACTTGCAAGAAGAAAAGAAAAATGGCAGCCAAGAGAACCGGAAGTTACAACAGGATATCTTGCAAGATATGCAGCAATGGTAACTTCAGGAAACCGTGGAGCAGTTCTGGAAGTTCCACACAAATAAAATAAAATCTGGACAAGGGGAATGTACAATGCAGTTAAATGGTGCAGAAATACTGATAGAGTGTTTAAAAGAGCAAGGCGTGGATACCGTATTCGGATATCCGGGCGGCGCAATTTTAAATGTATATGATGAATTATATAAGCATAGTAATGAAATCAGACATATCCTTACATCGCATGAGCAGGGAGCTTCTCATGCGGCAGACGGATATGCGCGTGCCACTGGTAAGGTTGGGGTGTGTTTTGCAACCAGTGGACCTGGAGCAACAAATCTCGTAACAGGAATCGCGACCGCATTTATGGATTCTATTCCGATTGTTGCGATCACCTGTAATGTAGGGGTACCGCTTCTTGGAAAAGACAGCTTCCAGGAAATTGACATTACCGGTATTACGATGCCGATCACAAAGTATAATTTTATTGTGAAGAATGTCAATGATCTTGCAAAGACGATCCGCAAGGCGTTTGAGATCGCACAGTCCGGAAGACCGGGACCGGTGCTGATCGATATCCCGAAAGATGTGACAGGCAATAAAGCAGAGTATGAGCCTGTCAAAATCCAGCCAATCGTAAAATACAAAAAAGAAATCTGCATGGAAGATATTGACAAGGCAGTAGAGATGATCGAAGAAGCAAAGCGTCCGTTTGTATTCGTCGGAGGCGGAGCTATATTATCTGATGCAAGTGAAGAACTCCGTGCATTCGTAGACAAGGTACAGTGTCCGGTATGTGATTCCCTGATGGGAAAAGGTGCATTTCCGGGAACTGATGAACTTTATACAGGAATGCTTGGTATGCATGGTACCAAGACATCGAACTTTGGAGTCAGTGAAAGCGATCTTCTGATCGTAGTCGGTGCAAGATTCTCCGACCGTGTCACAGGTAATCCAAATAAATTTGCAAGTAATGCAAAAATTCTCCAGTTTGATATTGATGTGGCAGAGATGAACAAAAATGTCATTATCGATGAAGGTGTGGTTGGAGATATCAAAGAAGTGCTTGCGGCAGTTAATGAAAAACTGCCACAGCAGGAACACACCGAATGGATCAAAAAGATCCAGGAATATAAAGCAAAATACCCGCTTGCCTATCATCCGGAAAGTCTGACCGGTCCGTATGTGATCGAAGAGATTTACAAACAGACAGAAGGTGATGCGATCATCGTCACAGAAGTTGGACAACATCAGATGTGGGCAGCGCAGTATTATAAATTCACAAAACCGAGAACACTGCTTACGTCAGGTGGTCTTGGAACCATGGGATACGGTCTTGGAGCTGCAATCGGAGCCAAGATGGGAAGACCGGAGAAGACGGTAGTCAATATCGCCGGAGACGGATGCTTCCGTATGAATATGAATGAAGTTGCAACAGCGGCGCGTTATAACATTCCAATTATCCAGGTTGTAGTGAACAACCATGTGCTTGGTATGGTAAGACAGTGGCAGAATCTGTTTTACGGACAGCGCTATTCAGCAACTGTTCTGAATGATGCAGTAGATTTTGTGAAACTCGCAGAAGCGATGGGGGCGAAAGCGGTAAGAGCTACGACCAGAGAAGAATTCGCAGATGCATTTAAGTTTGCTTTAAATGCAGGCGGTCCGGTGGTGATTGACTGCCAGATCGACAGCGATGACAAGGTATGGCCGATGGTTGCTCCGGGTGCTCCGATCAGTGAAGCTTTTGACGAGAAGGATCTGCAGGAAAAACAGCAGACAAACTAAAAAACATATGCAGCGACAGATACGCAGAGCAGGAATGGAGGAGTAATATGAAACGAGTTTACAATTTTTCAGCAGGACCGGCAGTACTGCCGGAAGAAGTTTTACGAGAAGCAGCAGATGAGATGCTGGATTACAAAGGATGTGGAATGTCCGTTATGGAGATGAGTCATCGCTCGAAAGCTTTTGCTGAAATCATTGAAACTGCTGAACAGGATCTTCGTGATTTGATGGGAATCCCGGATAATTACAAAGTACTGTTCCTTCAGGGTGGCGCAAGCCAGCAGTTTGCAATGATTCCAATGAATCTGATGAAGAATAAAGTAGCGGATTATATTGTTACCGGGCAGTGGGCTAAAAAGGCAGCTGCCGAGGCATCCAAATATGGAAAGGTGAATAAGATCGCATCGTCCGAGGATAAAACCTTTTCGTACATTCCTGACTGTTCGGATCTGCCGGTTGATGAAGATGCAGATTATGTATATATCTGCGAAAATAATACAATTTACGGAACCAAATTTAAGGAACTTCCGAACACGAAAGGCAAGACACTGGTAGCGGATGTATCATCCTGCTTCCTGTCTGAGCCTGTAGATGTAACAAAATATGGTCTCATCTATGGTGGAGTCCAGAAGAATGTCGGACCAGCGGGTGTTGTTATCGCGATCATCCGTGAAGATCTGATTACAGAGGATGTACTTCCCGGAACACCGACCATGCTTACATACAAGACACATGCAGACGCAGGTTCTCTTTACAATACACCGCCGGCATACGGAATCTATATCTGCGGTAAGGTATTTAAATGGCTCAAAAAGATGGGCGGACTGGAAGTTATGAAAGAACGCAACGAAAAGAAAGCCAAACTGCTCTATGATTACCTGGATCAGAGCAAACTGTTCAAAGGTACGGTAGAAAAGAAAGACCGTTCTCTTATGAATGTACCATTTGTGACAGGCAGTGACGAGCTGGATGCCAAATTTGTAAAAGAGGCAAAAGAAGCAGGTCTTGAGAATCTGAAAGGGCACCGTACTGTTGGGGGTATGCGTGCAAGTATTTATAACGCAATGCCATACGAAGGTGTGGAAGCCCTGGTTGCATTTATGAAGAAGTTTGAGGAGGAGAATCTGTAATATGTATAAATATTTTTGCTTAAACCCGATTTCTCCTGTTGGACTGGAGAAATTCAGTGATGACTATGTGCCTGCCGGTGAGATGGCAGGAGCAGATGCGGTACTTGTAAGAAGTGCCGGAATGCATGAACTGGAATTTGATAAAGATTTAAAAGCGATTGCCCGTGCCGGAGCCGGTGTAAATAATATTCCACTGGACAAATGTGCGGAGCAGGGAATCGTTGTATTTAATACACCAGGGGCAAATGCCAATGGTGTAAAAGAGTTGGTGATCGCCGGTATGCTGCTTGCATCCAGAGATATCCTTGGCGGTATCAACTGGGTACAGGAGAACGAAGAGGATGGCAATATTGCCAAAGATGCAGAAAAAGCGAAAAAAGCATTTGCAGGCTGTGAGATCCAGGGAAAGAAGCTTGGTGTGATCGGTCTTGGTGCAATCGGTGTCCTGGTTGCGAATGCGGCTACGCATCTTGGGATGGAAGTGTATGGTTATGATCCATATGTTTCTGTAGATTCTGCATGGAGACTTTCAAGAAGTATCCATCACACTAAGAATGTAGATGAGATCTACAAGGAGTGTGATTATATCACAATCCATGTACCGGCACTGGAAGATACAAAGGGTATGATCAATAAGAATGCCATCAGTCTGATGAAAGAGGGCGTTGTGATCCTGAACTTTGCAAGAGATGTACTGGTGAACAGTGAAGACATTGTGGATGCACTTGTTAGTGGAAAAGTCGGACGCTATGTAACTGACTTTCCGACACCGGAGATCGCAGGAGTGAAGCATGCGATTGTCATTCCGCATCTGGGAGCGTCAACTGCTGAATCAGAAGACAATTGTGCAAAGATGGCAGTAGAAGAGCTGAAGGATTTCCTGGAAAATGGAAATATCCGTAATTCTGTCAACTTCCCGGCATGCGATATGGGTGTAAGGGATAAGACAAGAATTACGATCCTGCACAGGAATATTCCGAACATGATCGGTCAGTTTACTGCGCTTCTGGCAAAGGATAATGTCAATATCGATGATATGACGAATAAGAGCCGTGGCAGCTATGCATATACGATGATCGATGTGGATAATGATGTGGCAGAAGACGTGGTAAAAGGTCTGGAAATGATCGAGGGTGTTCTGAAAGTCAGAGTAATTGCATAAAAAATGACAGAGGGTGCGTTTGGAAAAGCGCATCCTTTTTTGTTAAAAAAATAGGAATCCTGTTAAAAAAATAAGAATCCTGTTAAATGATTAATTACTGCCATTTCGGTAGCATTTCAAAAAAAAGTGTGTTACACTCGCAATAGATTGTGGCGGACTGTTATTGCAAGGGAAGAAGATACAAAGAGTATCAATATGTCATATACAGGGAGGTATTTAATATGGCAATAACAATCGGCATAAACGGATTTGGACGTATTGGAAGAGTTGCATTCCGCATTGCCATCAATCAGCCGGAAAAATTTAAAATTTGTGGGATCAATGTGAGAAACGCAGATCTGGATTATATGATTTATATGATCCGTTACGATTCGATCTTTGGACGTTTCCAGGGAAGTCTGGAAAAATATGAGGATGGAATTGTTGTAAATGGCGAGAAGATCCGAGTGTATTCAGAAAATGATGCTGCTGACATTCCGTGGGGAGAGTGTGGAGCAGAATACATTATAGATGCGACAGGTGCTTACTGTACGACAGAAAAAGCAATGGCACATATCCGGGGTGGAGCAAAGAAAGTGATCATCTCTGCACCGGCTAAAGATCAGGACACACCGACATTTGTAATGGGAGTGAATCATGAACTTTATCAGTCAGCTATGCAGGTCGTTTCAAATGCATCTTGCACAACAAACTGTCTTGCACCGATCTGTAAGGTATTGGAGGATAATTATGGAATAGAGTATGGTCTGATGTCTACTATCCATTCAGCTACAGCAAAACAGAAGGTAGTTGACTGCCGTTCGCTGAAAGACTGGCGTACAGGTCGTGCTGTATTCGGAAATCTGATCCCATCTTCAACAGGAGCTGCAAAAGCAATCTCACTTGTTATTCCGGCGTTAAAGGACCGCATGAATGGAATTTCTTATCGTGTACCGACTTCAGATGTATCCATTGTGGATCTGAATGTCGCGTTGAAGACAGAAATCACTTATGAAGATATCTGCAAGAAAATGAAGGAAGCTTCCGAAACAACTCTTAAGGAGATTCTGGATTATGTGGATGATGAAGTTGTTTCTTCCGATTTTATCGGAGATAATCACGCATCCTCTTTTGATGCAAGGGAAGGAATCCAGGTAAACGGTCATTTTTTCAAACTGATCAGTTTTTATGATAATGAATGGGGATATACCAGTCAGATCTTCCGCCTGATTTCGCATATGTACCAGGTGGACCATGGTGTAAAATAAAACAGATTGTAAATGAAAAAGTAAAACGTATATCAGCAGTAACAGTCAGAAGCCATGAAAGAAAGAGTATCACGTGAATAAGAAGAAACGTGATACTCTTTTTGTTACATAGGAACATTCATTCTTATTTGGTATTCAAAATTTTTCAAAATGTTTTTTCAAAGGCAGAAAATATCGTCTTTTTTATAACGATGCTTGCGTATTTTGAAAAATATGGTATGATAAATGACAAAAGTAGCACTTTACAGTGTGAAAATGTAACGTAGGAGGAAGAGATAATGGCATACGAGATTACAGGACATACAGTCCTTACCGGATTACTGGGAAGTCCGGTAGCACACAGCATTTCCCCAATGATGCATAACGAGGCATTTCGCCAGCTGGAGCTGGATTACGCATATTTGGCATTTGATGTTGGAACAGATAACTTAAAGACAGCAGTAGATGGTCTGAAAGTCATGGGAGTCAGAGGATTTAACCTGACTATGCCTGACAAGAATCTGATGTGCTCACTGGTTGATAAACTTTCACCGGCATCTGAGATCGGTGGGGCGGTCAACACTGTTGTAAATGATAACGGTGTCCTGACAGGTTATACGACAGACGGAATTGGATTCATGCGTGCAGTCAGTGAGACAGGCGTTGATATCATTGGCAAGAAGATGACACTTCTTGGAGCGGGTGGAGCCGCAGCAGCGATTCTGATCCAGGCAGCACTTGACAAAGTAGCAGAGATTTCGGTATTCAACATCCGTGATGAATTCTTCACACGTGCGGAGAAGACAATCGAGAAACTTCATGAGAAGACAGACTGCAAGATCAACCTCTATGACTTCTCTGACCCGGAAGTCCTCAAAAAGGAGATAGCAGAAAGTGCAATTCTGGTAAACGGAACTTCTATCGGTATGGCACCGAAGACAGACAGATGTATCATCACAGATGACAGTGTGTTCAGAAAAGATCTGTTTGTATTTGATGTAATCTACAATCCGGAAGAGACGTTATTCCTGAAGAAAGCAAAAGCAGCAGGATGCCAGACACTGAACGGTCTGAACATGCTGTTATATCAGGGTGCTGCATCATTTGAACTTTGGACAGGAAAAGAAATGCCGATCGAACACATGAAAGAAGTATTAAACATCAGATACGATGATTAATACCCGGCAGGCTTGTATTGAATTTAAGAAGAAATCGAAAAAATTTGAAAAACAGGAATGTGAGGAAAAGAGATGAATAAGAAATACATACCCAGCGCCCTGATTCTTTATTTAAACTACTTTATCCACGGTGTCGGATGTTCCATCCTTGGACAGGCAGTCATCAAGGAAGCACTTGCTGCTTCCTGGGGCGTAGAAGTTATGGCAATCACTGCAATTTCAGCAGCACTCGGACTTGGACGTCTGATCGCGCTTCCGTTCGCCGGACCGCTTTCTGACAAACTCGGACGTCGTATTTCAACAGCGATCGGTAGTGGATCCTATGCAATCTACCTGATCGGACTTGCACTTGCATTTAATGCAGGAACAAATGGTGGATACCAGATCGCATATATCTGTGCAATCGTTGGTGGTATCGCAAACTCTTTCCTGGATACAGGAATTTACCCGGCTGTTTCAGAAATCATTTACAAAGCACCGGGCGTTGCAACTATGGGGATCAAATTCTTTATTTCTGTATCGCAGATGCTTTTACCGTTCGTACTTGGTGTAACTGTCGCTACAACAGCAACAGGAGCAACCTCTTACAACACACTGTTCTATGCATGTGGAATCGCTTATCTTGTACTTCTGGTACTGGTTATGATCTTCCCACTCCCGGATACAGATCAGAAAGCAGCGGGAAAGAAAGAAGGCCTGATCGACAGCTTAAAGCATACCCATTTCTCTGTAGAATCCATCGCAATGATCCTGATCGGATTCACATGTACAGGTACCTTCCAGTTATGGTTGAACTGTGCACAGAACTTTGCAAAAGAGAATGTTGGCTGGGCTGATCCGTCCATCATGCAGACATACTATTCAGCAGGAACAATGCTTGCACTCGTTGTAACTGCACTTTTAACAAGAAAGATCAAAGACGTAAGATTTATCCTGGGATACCCGGTAATCTGTCTTGTAACAATGATCGCTGTTCTGGTTGGAAAGAGCCAGACACTTATGATTGCAGGTGCATTCCTGATCGGATGGGCAGGAGCAGGCGGACTTCTTCAGATCGCAACTTCTGTATGCAACATGCTTTTCCCGAAGATCAAAGGAACCGTAACAGCACTTGTTATGATCGCATCTTCCCTGTGTAACTACACCATCCTTACAGCAGCATCCAAAATGCAGCCGTCACAGGTTATGGTTATGAATATCGTTCTTACAGCAGTTGGAGTCCTTCTTGGATTATTTGTAAACTTACGTTATACTAAGATGGTAGAACAGGCTCAGGCTGACAACTAGAAAAAGGAGAAAACAGACATGAGTAAATATGTAGAAGTTCGTGGCGTTAAGATCGGTGAAGGAGTACCGAAAATCTGTGTACCGATCGTCGGAAAGACAAAAGAAGAAATTCTTGCAGCAGCAAGATCTTTTGAGGATGTTGCGCTTGATGTTGTAGAATGGCGTGTAGACTGGTTCGAAGGTGTATTTGACTTCGCACAGGTTGAAGATGTATTAAAAGACCTTCGTTCGGCGCTTGGCGAAACTCCGATTCTTTTCACATTCCGTACTTCCAAAGAAGGCGGCGAAAAAGCAATCGAAGCTGACGCATATGCAGAGCTGAACAAGAAAGCAGCAGCAACAGGACTGGTTGACCTTGTGGATGTAGAAGCATTTACAGGGGACGAAGTTGTAAAAGATATCATCGAAGGCGCGCATGCATACGGCGTAAAAGTCGTTGCATCCAACCATGACTTCGATACGACACCGGACAAAGACGATATCGTAGGACGCCTTGTGAAAATGCAGGAACTCGGCGCAGATATCCCGAAAATTGCAGTAATGCCACAGTGCAAAAAGGATGTACTTACACTTCTTGAAGCAACACGTGAAATGGCAGAAGAACATGCAGACCGTCCGATCATTACAATGTCTATGGCAGGTACCGGACTGATCAGTCGCCTGTGCGGTGAAGTATTCGGTTCAGCACTTACTTTCGGGGCAGTAGGAAAAGCTTCTGCACCTGGACAGATGAATGCATCAGATTTAAGAGAAATCCTGACTCTGATCGATAAGAGCATCTAGTGAAGAAACATCCGGAGAAGTCCTGTGGCGGATCCGTTATGTTTAACCTGAATGAAGAGTGAAAAAGGCAGGATAAAGACCCGCAGTCATACCGGGGATTCCGGTGGATTGCGGGCCTTTATCATATTCTGGTTTTGTTAAAAAACTAACCGATTTCTGAAAGTGAAAAATTATAGAAAATTTTGCTATTTAAAGAGATAAAAGCAAATAGAAAAAATAGACAAATTCTTCGGTAATTGATATCATTTTTGTATGATTACATGAATGGAGGGCAAATGCGAATGAAGAAAACAGTAATCTGGCTGGATAACTATCTGGAAGAATTTTTTATGGTGATAAGCCTGATTCTGATGACAGTGATCATGGGGATCCAGGTGTTTTCCAGATATGTACTCGGCTCAGCGCCGTCCTGGTCGGAGGAGATTACCCGTTACCTGTTTGTATGGTCGGGATTTTTGAGCGTCAGCTATTGCACAAAAAAATGTATTTCCATTAAGATCGAACAGTTTGTGTCAATTTTCCCACGAAGAGGGAAGGCACTTTTTAAACTGGTTAACCATACCTTTGAACTGATGGTATTTCTTTATCTGATACCGTTTGCGTTTAAGTATATGATGTCAGCAGTAGAGAGCGGACAGGTAAGTCCGGCGTGCCACATCCCGATGTATTATGTGCAGGCAGCACCGCTTGCAAGTTTTATCCTGGTAGCGATCCGTATTATCCAGCGATGGTTTGCAGAATTAAAAGTAGTAAGGGAAAAAGATGAGAAAGGAGAAAAAGCATGCCGGCAGCAGTAGTATTTATCTTATTTGTAATCTGTCTGATCATTGCCATTCCGGTATCGATCGCGCTTACGATCGCATCGGTCCTTCCGGGTGCTTTTGATCCATCCTTCACAGCCAGCGGACAGTTTGTGATCCGTTCTATGCTGGGAGGAATTGACAGCTTTCCGCTCCTTGCGGTTCCGATGTTCGTACTTTCCGGAATCATCATGGCAAGAGGCGGCATTTCCAAAAAATTATTTGATGTATTTTCCTATTTCCTTGGAAAGCTGACAGCGGGTCTGCCGTGCGCGGTCATTGTAACCTGTCTGTTTTATGGTGCAATCTCAGGCTCCGGACCGGCGACGGTTGCAGCAGTCGGAAGTATGACAATCCCGATTCTGATCGAGCTTGGATACGATAAGGATTTTTCCGCGGCAATCGTAGCCGTGGCAGGTGGTCTTGGAGTTATTATTCCACCAAGTATTCCGTTTATCATGTTCGGAAGTGCTTCCGGTGAATCAGTAAGTGACCTGTTTATCGCAGGGATCATTCCGGGACTTCTGATCGGCGGACTTCTGATGGTCTATGCAGTTTATTACTGTAAAAAGAATGGAGAGGACAAAGAAAAGATTCAGAAAGTAGTCGGGGAACTTCATGAGAAAGGACTTCTGAAGGTTTTAAAAGAAAGCTTCTGGGCACTTTTGAGTCCGGTTATCATTCTGGGATGCATCTATTCCGGAATTGCATCGCCGACAGAAGCGGCAGTCATTTCAGTGTTTTACGCACTGATCGTCAGCCTGTTTATTTATAAGACGATGACGTTTAAAGATATCTGGCCGGCACTGGTGGAAGGCGTGCGCACCTATGCACCGATCATGTTTATCCTTGCAGCATCGATTGCATTTTCAAGAGTTCTGACTCTGATGCAGATCCCACAGATGGTAAGCACCTGGATCCTGACGCACTTTACCAATAAGATCGTCCTGCTTCTGGTGATTAATGTATTCCTTCTGATCGTGGGAATGGTCATGGATACCACACCGGCAATCCTGATCCTGACACCGATCCTTCTGCCGATCGTAACAGCAGTCGGCATGAATCCGATCCACTTTGGAATCATGATGGTTGTCAACCTTGCAATCGGATTTGTAACACCGCCGATCGGAGTCAATCTGTTTGTGGCAAGCTCGCTTACAGATATCCCGATCATGCGGATTTCCAAACATGCGATGCCAATGATCGGCTACTTCCTTGTTGCGCTTTTGTTAATTACATTTATCCCGGCGATCAGCCTGGCACTGATATAGGAGGTAGCAGCATGAAGAAAGCAGTAAGAATGGCGGTAGCGGCAGGAATGTGTGCGGCACTTGCACTCAGTGCGGGGTGTCAGAAAAAGACGGTTGCGGATGATGAAGTACAGCGATATGCATGGCCGCTTGCAACGGCAAGTCCGGAGGATACCGTAACACAGATCTATGCAGAAAAATTTGCGGAAGAAGTAGAAGAATTAAGTGATGGCAAGATGAAGATCCAGGTTTATCCGAACGGTACGATCGGAGGGGACAGAGAGCTTCTGGAGAGCTGTAAGGATGGGGATATTCCGTTTGTGATCCAGAATACCGCACCGCAGGTAACTTTCATGCCGGACCTTGCGGTGTTTGATATTCCGTGCCGATTCAGTACGATTGATGAAGTACGTGAAAAGGTAGATGATCCGGAGTTCTATGGGCTTCTGGAGGATGTCTATGAGAATGGCGGGTATAAGCTCCTTGGCTATGCAGACCAGGGATTCCGTGTCATGTCAACGAATAAAATGGTCGAATCATTGGCTGATTTTAAAGGACAGAAGATCCGTACCATGGAGAATTCCTACCATATGGATTTCTGAAAAAACTGAAAGCATCTCCGACACCGATGAGTTTCAGTGAGGTGTATATCGGGCTGCAGCAGGGAACCATTGATGCCCAGGAGAATCCATACGAGGTTATCGTATCCAACAAGCTTTATGAACAGCAGGATTATGTGGTGGAAACCAATCACCTGCCGCATCTGATCTCTATGATCGTCAGTGATGAATTTTTTCAGGATCTGCCGGAAGATAAGCAGGCAATCCTTGTAGAAGCTGCTGAGATCGCCAAAGAAGAGGCTCGCCAGGCATCGGATGACCGGATTGCAGACAAGATCAAAGTAATTGAGGACAGTGGAACACAGATTGTTACACTTAGTGATGAACTGAGAGCGGAAATCCGTGAGGCAGTGCAGCCGGTTTACGATGAAATCGAGAAAAATGTGGATAAAAAACTCTATAATGCCTATATGAAATAGCAAAAAAATACGGAAAATCAGGGAAATCTGTAATTGATTGAAATTTTTTGTTGAAAAATAGAGTTTTTTATTATAGAATTATAAGTAATGTATATAAAAAGTAAAAGGAATGCCCCAGGGCATATATAAGGAGGATATTACAATGATTTCAGCAGGCGATTTTAGAAATGGTCTTACAGTACTGATCGAAGGTAACATTTATCAGATTCTGGAATTCCAGCATGTAAAACCGGGAAAGGGAGCAGCTTTCGTTAGAACAAAACTTAAAAACATCATCAGTGGTGGTGTAGTAGAAAAGACTTTCCGTCCGACAGAGAAATTCGATACCGCTCATATCGACAGAAAAGATATGCAGTATCTGTATTCTGATGGTGAACTCTATCACTTTATGGATGTTGAGACATTCGACCAGATCGCAGTTGATGGAGATACAGTAGGAGATTCCCTCAAGTTTGTAAAAGAGAACGAGATGGTTAAAGTATGTTCACATGAAGGTAACGTATTCTCAGTAGAGCCGCCGATCAGTGTGGAACTTGAAGTTACAGAGACAGAGCCGGGAGTAAAAGGTGATACAGCTACAGGTGCTACCAAACCGGCTATCGTTGAAACAGGAGCAAGTGTTCTTGTACCGCTTTTCGTTAACCAGGGTGACAAGATCAAAATTGATACCCGTACAGGAGAGTACAGCTCAAGAGCATAATCCTTTCGTCATAATTCACAAAATTAAGACAGAGATAAAAGCCGAAAGCAGAGGCAGGTCCTCATGCTTTCGGCTTTTTTGCATGTCAATGCCATTTTGGAGGGAAAAAGAATGTTCTTGTAATCTGAAAAAAGGGCAGATATAATTGGCAGTACACACCTGCTTGAATGCAGGTGATATTCAAATCATAAGCTGCCTTAAGATGGCAGAAAAGGTTTTTTGCGGCGCATGGCTTTCGGGAAGGAGAACGGATGAATTATACAGAATTTATGAATGCTATGTTATGCGAGATCAGAGGACAGGTAGATGCGCAGGTGAGGACGGAGTTGTACACCGTGACGAAGAATAATGGAACCAGAAGAACAGGGATTCTTTTTAAGCAGGAGGACAGCAACCTTGCACCGACGATCTATCTGGAGGAATTTTACCAGAAGTATCTGAAGGGGCAGCAGGTACCGGATCTGGCAGATTCCATTTGCAGTATTTATCAGGAGATACGGGTGAAGAAAACCTGTGATTGTCAGAATCTGTTTGATTTTAATCATGTAAAAGAGCATATCGTGTACAAGCTGATCCGGCGGGATGCCAACGAAGAACTGTTAAAGCAGATTCCTTATGAGCCGTTCCTGGATCTGGCAGTGGTCTATTATATCCAGATAGACAACACACGCTTTGGCTCGGCGGCGATCCAGATCCGCAACGAGCATCTGCGGTACTGGCGTGTGGAAAAGGAAGAAATCCGCTGTCTTGCCGAGAAGAATACACCGCGGATCTATCCGGTGCAGATCCGGCAGATTGTGCGCTTTATGTATGTGGCGACGAACGAGCAGTGCAGTCTGGGGGCAGCAGTGATGCGGTATCCGGATTTCCGGGAAAAGGTCAGGGGGATGATCAGAGGGGATTTCTATATCCTGCCAAGCAGTATCCATGAAGTGATACTGGTGCCGGAAAGCTTTGGACTGGAGCCGGAGCGGATGCAGGAAATGGTAAAAGAGATCAATCAGACCGGAGTGGCACTGGAGGAAGTGCTTTCGGATTCCGTGTATTACTTTGATGGGGAGGAGATTCGGATCGTGGCGAAGTAGGGATAGATTATAAACGTGTATAGAGTAGGGAAAATTGACAGGGAAATATACCATTGTATAGCAGAGGATATAGTAACAGATGAAGTTATTATAACTGTTGTGCAGATTATGCATATTCGGGAAAGACATCCCAATGATTATGAACTTTTTTCTACATACTTTGACGAATTTTTCATTTGAAAGCATTCCCTTTGCACGGTTGATTTCTTTTGTAAG
>OLZW01000478.1_pt1 | contig 33259 bp, 51 predicted proteins | sample 1674281 | NCBI WGS metagenome assembly OLZW01 (sample SAMEA103958157, study PRJEB25191) | human gut metagenome | biome: human-associated habitat [ENVO:00009003]; feature: intestine environment [ENVO:2100002]; material: feces | place: Germany | collected 2013/2015
GGCTGTCGTGTTTTTCTGGTTCCACGTTATCTATTGTTTTCTGGTTTTCTCCTGTTTCTTCGTTATCTCACCACCAAGATATCTGTTATACTGAGTATGTCCACATAAAGATAATAAAAGAGGAAACCAATGGCACTCACCATCGAAGAACAACACGAAACCAACGACCTCGACCACGACATCCTCGCCACCCGCGAAGTCACCTTCATCTGCGGGCACAAGCGCGTCTACGAGGACATCAGCGCCTGCCAGAAAAGCTGGATGGAACGCTGCCAACGGTGCCCCAACTGCCAGTACAAGCGCGACAAGGCATACGTCGAAAAGCTGTCTGCCGAAATCAACTCACCAGAACTCCTCGAGATGTGGCTCAAAGAAACCCCTCCTACTAAGACCAGCAGGAAAGGAGGCCAAAGCGTGGTTTGACGAGCATCGTGACGATGAAGGCGCGATCGTGTTCGAGGGAAGCGAGGAGATCGCGGACGAGGAATTGTATGTCAACGACCGCAATGACGAGCATTGCGGCTTGTCCCTGTCCGGTAGTGCCAGTGAACGGCTGTAACCGTTCTCCTACCTTTAATTGACGGAACATCATAGGGTGGTTGACTGCACCCTTACGCCGTCAGTCATGCTGGCGGCGTACTGCGAGTTCAAAAGGTCGTAGCCTTTGTGTCGCAGGTTCATCGCGGCTATCCGGTCGTCGTTGGACCGGTATCCGCAGTTGCGGCAGACATACAGGTGGCGTTTCTTGTCACGGTTGGCTTTGCGGATTTTCCCGCATTTCGGGCAGGTCTGGCTTGTGTAGGCCGGGTCAACGAACACGACTTTCTGACCGTTGCGTTTCGCCTTGTATTCGACCATCTGCCGGAATTGGTGGAAACTCCAACTGACCTGAACATACCTGTCCTTGACCCTGACCTGTTCGGTCGCATTGCGGATTCCCGTAAGGTCTTCGAGAACGAACATCGTATCCCTGTCGTAATGGTTGACGAGTGCCTTAGACGCCTGATGGTTCACATCAGTCATCCAACGGTTTTCTCTGTCGCCTATGGTCTTGAGTCGTCTGCGAGCGCTTCGGGTGCCGCGTTTCTGCAACTGTTGACGGAGCCGCTTGTATTTGCCGCGCTTGCTTTTCACCTCCCCTCCATGTTGGAAGACGGTGGTTTCGCCGTCATAACTGGTGGCGAGCATTCGGATGCCCAAGTCCACGCCCACTATGTTTTTGGGGCTTGGGGTTGGGTCGGGAACCTGTAGGATGATGGGAATATGCAGGTACCATTTGCCTCGTTTCGATATCAGTCGGGCGGTACCGAAACGTGCAGTACGGTATTCGTCCGGGGTTCCCTTCCATTGGGCTTTCACTTTGATTCTCCCGCCCATGACGGGAAGGCTGAACATTCCCGTCATGGGCGAATAGGAGTAGTCGCGGTTCCACAGCAGGTCAACACCGGCGGACGAGTACTTTGGTCTGGTGGAATAGTATGCCGTCCTCTTTCTCTTGGGGTTTTCTCCGTTCCGGCGTTCCATGCGCGAGTGAATTGCCTTGTAGGACGCGATGACCCGCCGTATCGAAGATTGGGTCATCTGGGCCAACAGTCCGTATTTGTCGCGTAGCGGGTGATAGACAGCCTCGTTGATTTTCCTCTGGCTGAGGGTGTGGTGTTCTCCAATCCAATCGGATACTTCGTTGCAACAGGAGGTGTAATTGTCACATAGGCGGTTAAGGGCTTCAGACTCGTGTTTGTTGGTCGTGAGCTTGACTTTCATGGTCAATGCGAGTTCCACCATATGCTTCACCTCCAATAAAAAACATTATATCATAATGTTAGTGGAAAAGAAAGGCATTCACCCACGACCACAAGGGTCGTGGTACCCTGCCTAAAAAAATCATGGACGGTGAGTGATTTTTTGCGCTGTAGCATCTTGTGTGGTTGTGTCCAGTAGTTCACCTACTTTGGGTCTTGCAGCTTTTGCTGTCGTAGGATCGTTGGTTTCTATGAAACGTCATTCTATGTGGACAAATAATCCTCCGGTGCCGTATGGCATCGGGGGATTTTTTATTTCAAACCTTGCATGTTTTTTTCATTTACATGTTGTACTGAATATGTCCACATAGAATGAAAGAAACCACAATGAACACGTACAAGAACTTCGAAAAAACGCCAACATCATACTCGCCATAACATGCGTCCTCTGCGCATGCTTCATGTGGAGAGTCACAGGGCTCGCAATGGTCATCGCATCAATCGGATTCGCAACCTCAGGAACACTGATGATTACCCACTTCGTGACGCGATGAGCATGTTCTGGATTGGATATGCCGCCGGATTCGTCACTTTTCCCGTCGTATTCGGCCTTCTGGCGTTGGGCTTCCTTCTCCTCGTCCCGCATTGGCCGAACCCGACATGCGGCCTGTCCTGCATTCCCTGCGATGAGACCCTCATCGAGGATGACGGTACGCGTACGGTATCCGGCTTCATCGCCGAACTGAAATACGTCATCCACGGTCTGACCCGCCGGCATCGCATCAACTACAAGGCGTGGATGAAGGCGGGGAAACCGAATCTGGGGTGGAAGCCGGTGGCATGACGGGTTACCTGATCTCAGACCAGTTGCAGGGTGCGCCCGTCCGGCATGATCGCGTTGACCTGAAGCCTGCCTCCGATGGCGTCGAGATAGCGGCGCAGCGTACGGATTTCGGTCTTGTCGACGTCGCCGGATTCGAGGCTGCTGACCCGCTTCTGGCTGACGCCCATGCGTTCGGCGAGCTGCTTCTGGGTCACGTCCTGCTGTTTGCGCGCTTCTTTCAGCTCATACAGGCGCATCTCCTCAAGAAGCTGTTCCTTGCGCTCGTCGATGGTCTTCTGGTCAAGGTCGTGATCGGCCTTGAAGTCCTCCAACGTGTAGCTCATTTCGTGTCCTTCCCATGTTGTTCTTCCAGCCACCGGATGTACCGTCGTTCGGCTTCGCGGATGGCTGTCTTATACCATTTGTTCCATTTGTTCTGTTTGTCTCCGCCGACCAATAGGACCGCTTTGCGTTCCGGGTCGAAGACGAACAGGATTCGGGCTTCGCTTCGACCTGTCGAACCGGGTCTCAGTTCCTTCATGGAGCCGATGATGGAGCCCTCGATTTTCCCCACCAGGGGGCGTTTGAGGTTCGGTCCGCGTTCCCGAAGGAGGTCAAGGGCCGCGTAGACTTGGTAGGCGGTCTGTTTGTCAAGTCCGTCAAGCCAGTCCTTGATGGGTTCCATCTCTATCTGCCACATGCCCATAAATATACCATATAAGGTATATAAAGTAAAGTCGGAAACGAGAAAAAGCAATGACCAAATGCAAGAAACCAACGCCGTACGATCCGAAGCTCATCGCCGAACGATGCAACCCGTTGGCCCTGCGGCTCGGCTGCGCGGCCGGCTGCTGGAAGGGCGAGAATTTCAAACAGTGCGGCAGGCCGCCGGTCGCCATCCGCCGTTGGACACGCGATGACGGGTACGACGATAGCGAATTTTTACCCAAGGAGGGCGTCTACGGACCCGCGTGCAAGCTGCATGCCAACCATGATGTCGTCCCGCTATCGGAGGTGTTGAAGGCCGTGGCCGATGCCGGCTGCTGGAAGCATGATCCGTCGCTCATGCCACCGCTATCGGGCGTATGGCCATACGACCCGATGCGCGTCTTCGCCTTATGCGACCCGTCCTGGCTGCGTCTAGGATGCACGGCCGGCGTATCCCGCGACGGGGACTACGAATCCTGCGGCAAACCCGTGGTCGCGATCCGCCGTTGGATGCGGACGGACGGCCCCGACTGTGAGGATATGCCCGAAACCGGCTGGTACGGGCCCGTATGCAAGACGCACGCCAACCATGATGTCGTGCCATTGGCCGTCATATTGGACGTGATGACGGGAGGCAGGCGATGATAAGCACATACGACTGGTTCATCGCCCGATGCAAGGCGGTCATCAACCATTCCAGGCCGCCCGAACCGCCGATGCGCGTCCGCCTGCACGAGGCGGGTCATGCGGTCGCCGGCCACCGGTTCGGATACGTGCAGCAGGGCATCATGCTGCGCGAGGACGATACCGGAGAGACCAGCCAGCAGTACGCCACCGGTATGGACGATGACATGTCCGTCCGATTGCAGACGGAGATAATCATCTCCATGACCGGATTCGCCGTGACCCTGGAATATCCGGAATACAAAACCGACGCGCTCCGCATCGGCGGCGACGTGCAAATGGAGCTGGTGAACGCGGCGATCATCCACCGAATCGACCCGGCGATGAGCTCCGCCGACGAGATCATGGACACGCTATGGGTCAGGGCGCGCCTCGTCGCAAGGAACAACAAGCCCCTGATTCAGGCGGTCGCCGCAAGGCTTGACCATTACGGTTTCTGGACCGGTGAGGAAATCCAGCGAATCATCGACGACTGCGAAAAGGAGCTGGACCGATGAGCGTCCTGGAATGGCCCGCCGACCTGACCGACCTCCGGCTGCCGCCCGCATGGGACGGGCGACCCGTCGACTGGCATGGCTGACATCCACCCATCGAAGCCCGCGCCCTGTTCCTCTGCGAGAACAACGGCTTACAACGCGATCCGCAACCATGTTCCGGCTGCGGGCACCCGTTCCAACCCTGGTGAAACCAAGGATTGACGGCCGACGGGCGCGCCTCCATCACCATCGAACGCTGCGGGTTCTGCAACACGACCATCGCACTCGAGACCGGGCCGGACGGGACAAGCGAATGGACGTTGGATGATAGCGACTACGGGCCGGAAGGCAGTTCCGACAATCAGAAAGGAAACCGATGATGTTCGGATTATTTGGAAAAAAGAAGGAAAAGCAACCTCCGGTGATTCTCGATCTGAGTGTCAAGGAAAAACCGGACGGTTGGGATGAACTGATCCGGCTGGGCTTCGAGCCAGTGTTCGTCAACCATAGGCCACGGCCGAACGGCATTTCAGGCGACTACGTGCAGACCCGCTGGCGGTTGAAGGCGAACCCGGATGTGACATGCACGGTATACGACTCGTGGGAGGGCGGAGGCGGTGCCACGTTCCTCGACTTCGACGCCCCATGGAATCCGCGGCGGATTCACGGCGGATACAATCTCAGCTGGCCCAATTACACGCTCGACCGGCTCCACTCCCTCGGAAAGGTGCTGTTCGAGGGTGACAGGAGCGAATTCAAGGAGCCGGATTCCGGCAATCTCGACTTGAGAGGGATCACGCCGGACCCGGTTAGGGAGAAAATGCGGGAACTCGGATTCCGTATGGAATGGGATGACAGCCATGACTCGAATGGGGATGATTCCGATGAAGAATATTGGTGCAAATACGATCAGGGAGAACTTCGTGACTTGCACCGATCGTGCCTTGCCCCTGTACGCCCATGTCGACAGGACAGCCGGAACAGTCGCCATCGTGGATGTCGAGACCGGGAAGCAAGCCACGTTGGGATTTGATAAGCTCCTGAAACTGGATCGCATCGAATACGGCAAGAAGTCCTCCATGACCGGACCCGATGCCGAGGAATTGGAATCCATACGGAAGGAATACCGGCGTCAAACGGAACGCGACGAACGAATATCGCGCCGGGCCGCGGAACTGCGGCATGATCGGCTGAATCGGACAGGAAGGCAGCAGGGGAGGAATCATGAGTCTGGAAGCCGTGCGCCGTCTCGCGTGGACGGCGATCGTCCTATTTATTATGGCGATCGTGTTCGCATTCAACCACGGGCCGATCCTCGCCTGGCTGGCCGCGAACCATACGCCGCTGCTCGTCGGACTTCTCCAATCGCCGTTGTGGCTTGTCGCGTTCCTGCTCATCGTCCTTGGATTGCAATGCTGGCTGGACATCGTGGATGATGACGAGACCCCGTTCGCGATCGGCATGCACGCGCTTGGCATCATGCTCGGCATCGGCTGGTGGGCAGGCCTGGCGGCCCTTTCATCGCATCAGCCGGCCGACGCGAACTGCTACGGGCTGCTGGGCGGCTGCATCCTTTTCGGCTTGTTCGCATGGATCATGGACCGGCGCCAGAAGGCGGGCAGGGAGGCGTTTCCGAGGCTGCGCGACCAGATAGCCGACTTCGCGGTCACGTACATCGCCAGCGAAGAGTATCGGAAGAACAACGGGGACGGCGAATGATGGATGAATGCGAACGGCTGACCTATGTGAGCGGCGAGGCAGCATGCAATGCGGTCGATATCGCCACCGCATTGGGCGGCGGGTTCCACGTGAGCTTTCCGCCCGGCCGCGGCACTATGACGTTGATCAAGTATTTCCCGGACGGCTCCGATGTGAGCATTGAGGTTGGCGACGATCGGGCCGCCGCCTCGAACAGCCGGTTCGAAACCGTTGAATGGGATATCGAGGACGGAATACCACAGAAACTAGTGGACATGTTGCACCCTAAAGCGGGTTAATGCCACGGTTTTCAGATTTTCTTCAAGAATCGTTCTTTGAACGAATGATAATCGTAGTATCCGTCCGGTTTTCCTCCACCCAACTTCGGAACAGGAAAAGCCGGTCAATCTTCCAGAACGTTGTCTTAAAAAAGGATGCTGCGCCGATGCGAAGAATTAAGATATTCATCGATAACACCATTATTCCCGCAGACATATACGCCGGGCAGAAAATCGCTTTCATCTTCCTGCCAGCAGGCCGTCAAACAGCTCAAGGTCGTGAACAAGTCGTGCATCAGGCTTCAGTGGAGAATGAGAACGGGCGTGTAATCAATGTGACCTGGCAGGCTAAAGGCTGGTTCAACCGGCTTGTCACCCGGCATTCGCCTCTTCTTCGCCGTATGCTCGGACAACCCGACACCTACCGGTTCGACGATAACATCGCCTCTCCGGAATTCATTCAGGAGCGTGCAGATTGAGCAGGGCAGCACATAAGGCCGTTCAACCAGTAAGCCGATCAGCCGTAAGAAGGAAGAACCGGTTTCAACGACGTGTCGCCCTCTGCCTGATGTCGGCAATGATTTTGTCAGGCGGAATGGCATGTCTTTTTCTGCCGCATAATGAAACCGCATACGCAGGTGAACGTTTCAACCAGTCCACCGCATTAACCACGGAACAGTTGACGGCATCAAGCATCGATGATGCGGCTAGCAGGAGCAGTCAAAGGGAAGACCTCACGGCGGACGGCACATGGGATATGGGCGACCAGCCGGACCGCAAGCTCACCATCATCCACGCGGACAATCCAGTGGTCCGTGACCTGATCAACGGGCGCGACGAGGATCAGACTCCGACCGGATTCAATCCGGACCATGCGACCGGCGACACGGGCAACGCATACGCATACGGGCAATGCACATGGTGGGCGTACGTGCGGCGCACGCAACTGGGATTGCCGGTCGGCAGCCATCTGGGGGATGGCGGCATGTGGGCCGATTCCGCCAAGGCGCTCGGCTATTGGGTGGACGATACCCCCCGACAAGGGGATGTGATCGTGTTCAGTCCCGCGCAGGTCAACAACGCATGGGGGCACGTCGCCATCGTGGAGAAGGTCAACAGCGACGATTCCATCGAGATCAGCGAAGCCAATGTGAACGGGCAGGTCGGCCCGTTCCGACGCACCATCGAGGCGAAACAGACGCATGCATACCAGTACATCCACTATTAGAAGAGCTCCCATTATCCTGACGGTTCTCCTGCCAATCGTCATGCTCGCCATGCCGACGATCCCGGCATGGGCGGACGCCGCCGATCCGGCTCCAATCCACATGGCGAGCAGTGTCAGATCGTTCCCGAAACACTTGGTTCCGCATCGTTCGTTCAGTGAGGCCGTATCGACCGACGTGGACGGCTCATGGGGAGGCATCGAAACCCTGGACGTGCCGCATACGGAAAGCCCCGAGGAACAGGCCACGCGCATCCAAGCCGAACAGGCGCGACAGTCGGAGGCCGCGTCACGCGCCGAACCACGCACACCGGTCATATCGGCGCCGACGACAGGTGACAAGGAGAAACCCGCCTCGGATACGGCCGCCGCCCTGGTCTCCTACGCGCTCCAATACCAAGGCGCGCCATACGTGTACGGGGGCAATACGCCTGCCGGCTGGGATTGCAGTGGTTTCACCCAATACGTGTACGCGCGGTTCGGCATCCAATTGCCGCACCCGTCCGGCATGCAGGCCACGGTCGGCACGCCCGTTACTGACCCGCAGCCGGGCGATCTGATGGCGAACGCGGGACATGCGGGCATTTACATCGGCAACGGGTTGATGATCCATGCGATGAACCCGGTCGACGGCACGAAGGTCACGGCCGTCATGCCCGGCATGGGATATTATCGCCTGCTCGGCTAGGGCACGCCTATACTTTGGTCAACTTACCGCGATGACGAGCATCGCGGCTTGGACGTGAGTGTTGTTCCCATGACTCTGCCCTGACCTGTTGGGGTCGGGAGGTCATCATGGGCGCTCCATCCATCATGGTCGGTTGACTGCGACCTGTCCACGGGTCTATCCGTGGATGTGTGTTCCTCTTCCGCAAGGCTGGACAACGCTCTGTCCCTGATGTTCATTGCGGCGTTGTGGTCGGCGTTGTCCGACCATCCGCAGCGGCGGCAGTCGAATCTTGCGCCGTTCCGGTTGCGGGCGTCCACGTATCCGCAGCGGTTGCAGCGTTGGCTGGTATAGCTTGGATCAACCATGAGGATGCGTATGCCGTTGCGTGCCGCTTTGTATGCGGTGAACTCCTGCAACTGGCTGAACGACCATTGGTTGAGCATGTTGCGGCGTCTCGCCCCGGTCTTCGTGCGTTTGGATGCCTGCCTGCGGATGTACGTGAGGTCTTCGAACGCTATCGCTTGGACGCCTTGCGTGTTGGCGAGTCGTTTGGATGCCTGATGGTTGACGTCACGGATGAACCGCTCTTCCCGCTGTTTCATCGCCTTCAGCCGGCGGTGCGCCGAACGGGTGCCTTTTTCCTGCAACGTCTTCCTGTTGTGTGCGTAGCGTCTTTTCGCTCCTTGGACTCGCGCGTATGGTGCTTCACCTCCCCTCGAATCCATGTAGAGGCTGTGTTGTCCCAAATCCACGCCAAGCACGTCCCCGTCCGCAAGCGGCTGCGGGTCGGATATTCGGTAGATGAGCGCTATGCGGGTGTCCTCGGGCTTGTCGCCGAGCAGGAGCTTCGCCGCGTTGGGCTTCCCCTCGGGGTATCGCGCGGTGAACCATTCCGGCAGGTCGGGGAGCCGGAGCCTGACCCGTTTCTCCCCGTGCGCGACGCTGAGCGTGAGCAGGTTGCCGCGTAGGCTCATGACCCTCATGTCGTAATTGATGGTCAGCGCCTTGCGGGAGGCTTTCATGTTCCAGCGCCGTTTCGGGTGGTTCGAGTTCCATGAGCGCATCGCACCGGCCGCGTCCCTCATGGCGATGCACGCGAACTGAGCGGGAAGCGTCGGATGCCGGTCGCGCAGCCGCCGGTAGTTCTCCTTCTGCATGCGCGTGCGGTTCACGGTTTTGTTGGAGTCGCACCATGAGATGAGCGACGACCACATGCGGTTGTATTCCTCCGCAGACCGCCTGATGGGGTCGTACTGTTCACGGGTCAATGGCAACGGAAGCACGATGGTGCGCTGCTGGGTGGAGGACGAAACCCTCTCCCGGCGTTGCGCCGTCTTGCTTTTCCTTACTGCCATACTTAAATGATAACATGGTTTTCATGAGAATGATGAAAAACAGTCATCAAGTCTATGAACTCGGATACCACATCATCTTCTGCACCAAATACCGGCACAAGGTGCTCGACGGCGACGTGGCCGTGGCATGCCGCAACAGCATCGCCGAAACCTGCGCCGCATACGGATGGGGATTGGAGGAGATAGAGGTCATGCCCGACCATGTGCACATGTTCGTCACCGCATCACCGCAGACCGCGCCGGCGGAAATCGCGCGAACGGTGAAAAGCATCAGCGCCGTCCGCATATTCACCCAATTCCCGAAACTCAAGGGACGAAAATTCTGGGGAAGCGGACTATGGTCACCCAGCACCTATTTCGGCAGTGTCGGACACATCAGCGAGGAAACCGTCAGACGATACATCCAAACACAGAAGGAAAGAACGTGACGGCGATTCCTCCCCGCCCACAAGAGGCGGAGAATCCTCGCCCAAACCTCTTGAAAGGGGTCGGCACGCGTTTTCCGGGTTCTCTGTCCGAAATAACGCGCGCCGACCCTTCTTTATCACCGGTTGTTGTTGGCGTACGGGTTTTGCGTATTGCCTGATGTTTTTTAGTTTAGGGTGGCGGTGCCGGTGGATAGCGGGATTAGTTGGGAAAGTAGTGGGCTGATCCATGCCCATTCGGCGAATAGTAGCGTTATCCAGAAGAATAGGCAGGTGGTTGCACGTAGGATGATTGGGCCTGATTGGATGCGCCAGATTAGTGTCATGAGGTTCCATGATGTTGTTTTCTTCTGGCGGTCTTTGTGCCAGATGAGCCATGACAGGCCTGTGAGGATGCACCAGATTGTTAGTGTTGCGGTGAACAGGAGTTGGCTGACTGGAGCGTATTTGCTGGCTTTTTGGATGCTGCGTGTGATAGTGGCTTTTGCTTGCTGTATGGGAGTTGATTGTTTGGAGGCGAGTTCTTTTGGTATTCCGTCAGCAGTGTTGGCCCAATATTTGAACCGTCCGCGGACGATGAGTCTAGCACTCAGACTGTCCTGTTCATCTAGCGAGTATTTACAGGTGGTGAGTGTGATGAGGCGCGCGTCTTTTTGGTCTGTCTGGTCGGCGATGACGGCGGCATCATCGGGGGTCGTCATCCAAGATGATTGCATTTCATACACGTACCAGTGGTCGGCTGTCTGAATGATGATCGAATCCCCGGGTTTCAACGTGTCCGCCGGCCCTAGGTCACCGGGGGTGCGGTGTCCGGCGTAGGAGCTGTTGCCGATGCTTCCGGGCATGACGGTTCCTTGGTAGTGTCCGATACCGTAGTTGTCAAGGACTTTCAGATCGGTGCCTTCTTGGATGGCTCGTTGCCATTCGGCGCCGAACCGGGGGATTCGCATCCAGCCGATCACTGTCGAGTATTCGGGTTCCGGCTCGGTGGGTGGTTCTCCGGTTTGGGGTTTGGCGATACGGGTTGAACCGTCAGTTTTAGTGGGTTGGGCTGTTTTGAATCCTTGGTTGGTGACGATGGTCTGTTGCGTGTGGATCTGATCCATTCCGTTGCCGATGTACACCCATCCGACGTGCATTACTAGGATGATGGCGAGAAAAATCGACATGCCTGCGAACAATTGCAACAGCCGGTAACCCACTCCTTGTGATTGTCTGTCTTCTCTCTTAGGAACGGTGTTCTCTTCAATATTCCGGAGCGAAATGTCTTCAGTATTGTGCTGAGGACGGAGTCGGCCTGGTCTTGAGGCGGCATGTCTTCCCATTGGTCTTTTTTCTTTCTTCCCGGATACGGTTTAGATCAACTACCGCAATGACGAGCATTGCGGTTTGGACGTGAGCGTGGCTCCCGTGACTCTGCCATCCCTTGCGGGTGGAGGTCGTCATGGGCGTTCCGTCCATGGGGCCGGTTGACTGGCGGCCTGTCCCCGGGTCTATCCGGGGATGTGTGTCTTCGCCTGTTCCTCGTGGAGGCTTTTGATGGCCCTGTCGCGGATGTTCAGGGCTGCGTTGTGGTCGGCGTTGTCGCTCCATCCGCAGCGTTTGCAGTCGAAGCGCGCGTGGTTGCGGTTGCGTTGGTCGACGTAGCCGCACCGGTTGCAGCGTTGGCTGGTGTAGGAGGGGTCGACCATGAGGATTCGGATGTTGTTGCGTACCGCCTTGTAGGTCGTGAACTCCTGCAGTTGGCTGAAGCTCCACTGGTTGAGCATGTTGCGGCGTCGCCTGCCGGTACTGGTCCCCTTCCTCGCCTGACGGCGAATGTAGGTCAGATCCTCGAACGCGATGTAGCCGATATTGGGCGTGGACGCCAGTCGTTTGGACACGCAATGGTTGACGTCGCGGATGAACCGCTCTTCCCGTCCCTTCATCGCCTTCAGCCGGCGGTGTGCGGATCGGGTGCCTTTTTCCTGCAAGGTCTTCCTGTTATGCGCGTACCTGCGTTTCACGCCCCAGATGTTGTTCGCTTTGCTTTCACCTCCCCTCGAGTCCATGGCCAGTGAATGCTGTCCGAGATCCACCCCAAGCACGTCCAGCCTGGCCTGTTCCGTGAACGTGTCGGACAGCCGGTAGATGAGCGCGATCCTCGCCGTATGGTTTTTCGGGTCGAGCATGAGCTTGGCCGCGTTGAGCTTTCGTGTCGGGTAGAGGGTGTCGAACCAGAGAGGGATTTCCGGCATGAGCGTATGGATGCGCTTCTCTCCCTGCAGCGTGCTGAGTGTAAGCATGTTGCCCCGCACGCTCATCAGACGCAGGTCGTAGTTGACGGTCATGGCCTTGCGGCGCGCCCTCATGTTCCACTTGCGTTTGGGCCGGTTCGAGTTCCATGAGCGCATGGCCCCGGCCGCGTCCCTCATGCCCACGCATACGAACTGGCTGGGCAGCTGCGGGTACTGTTCACGCAGGCGGCGGTAGTTGTCCTTCTGCATGCGCGTCCGGTTGACGGTCCTGTTCGAATCGCACCAAGAGACCAAGCTCGACCACATGCGGTTATAGAATCCGGCGACCTGTATGAGCAGGCCGAACTGTTCCGTTTCCAGGTCCAACGGGAGCACGATGGTGCGCTGCTGGACAAGGTTCGAGGCCTTCTCCCTGCGTTGCGCCGTCCTGCTTTTCGTATGAGCCATAACTTAATGATAACATTGTTTTCATGGAGTTGCAGCGAAATAGTCACCAGGTCTATGAAATCGGCTATCACATCATCTTCTGCACCAAATACCGGCACAAGGTCCTCGTCGGGGAAGTCGAGACCACCTGCCGCAACAGCATCGCCGAAACCTGCCTCGCCTACGGATGGCAGCTCAAGGAACTCGAAATCATGCCCGACCACGTCCACATGTTCGTCTCCGCGCCACCACAGACTGCTCCGGCAGAAATCGCACGCACCGTCAAAAGCATCAGCGCCGTCAAGATCTTCACCGCCCACCCCAAGCTCAAAGGAAGAAAATTCTGGGGAAGCGGCCTCTGGTCCCCATCAACCTACTTCGGCACGGTCGGACACATATCCGAGGACACCGTCAGACGATACATCCAAACGCAGAAGGAACGCGGATAGGCGATTCCTCCCCGCCCACAAGAGGCGGGGAATCCTCGCCATTAAATCTTGAAGCGGGATAGCGGTGACGTTCGATGCCTCCAAGAGGAAACGAAACCTTTTACTGACTTCCGTTTTACCGTTTTACCGGAACGAATGCTATCGTCGTTATCTCGTGCGTTATTCGTCTTGTTTGAACTGCCTGATCCGCCTGCGAATCGGACCGGGATGTCCGCGCATTTCGCCGTCTCCAACAGGAGCCGGAACAGCTGGATGGCATCTTCCTCGCCTTCCATGGGGTCGAACCGGATGCCGTCATTCTCCGCCATGGCGGTCTCCAACATGGAAGCCACCTGACTGTCCGCGCCGACGAACGCGAACCCGGAACCGGCTTCCACCCACTCCCGGCGGCCCACGTCCCACCGCAGGTTCAGATACCGGCCGAATCCACGATGCATGTCCGCGCCGATCCACACGGAACGGCAGCAGTCCAGGAACTCGGATGACGTGACATCCACGCTCAACCCCGATTCGACCGAACCGGACACGAACGGGATGCGAGCCGCCAGCATGGCGGCCAACGGTCTCAACCACTTCGCATCACCGCCGGACGCGATACGCTCCCCATCCACGATGGATTCGGCGATATGTCCGAACGCCTCCACGATGGCGGCGGACTCCTCGAAGGCGGCGGGCATATCCCCGTCACCGGTCATGCGGAACACGCCGTCCGGGCCGAACTCCCAATCATATTCGACCGGATTGTTGCCGGTCTCGTCGTTGGTTTCTACGATGATGCGTTCGACGCTCATTACTTCTCCTTGTCCAATACGGTTCTGGATACTTTCAGATATCGTGTGCCGCCCGACTGGCGTAGCTGGCGGTTGTTGATGCTGTCGATGACCGGGGCTGGGGGATCCGTATACGATTCATGCGCCCGGACGATCACATGATGATTCGGGTTGAACCCGGAGTACAGGTGCGTGATCGCGAAGGTCGCCGATAGTACGTCCAGATCCTTGAAATCGTAGATGGTGTCCGTTCGGAACCCGTCGATGCCGGTCGGCGGTTCGACCGGTTCGAGACCATGGACGCCGAACATCGCCACCCTGACCCTCATGTCCGGATCATGCTCGAACAGGTGCGCATATTCGTCGCGCAGCACATCATATTCGGCTATCGCCCGTTTCGCGGTCATCGGCATGCTCTCCGGGTCGGCAAGCATACGTTTCACGAACGCAATGCCCTCGTCGGTGATGATCCGGTCATGCTGCCCGAAATCGACCAAGCCGCGTTCCTTCAACGCGTCGAAACCATAGGGGCCGGTATGCCACGAGTCTTCCTTGAGCCTGTCGACGGCGAAAAACAGCATGGCGTACTGGGCTTTCGTGATGCTCTTCATCGATTGTCCCCCGTCCATTGGCTCAGGTATCCGTGCACGTCGGCCGCCGTGCCCTCCCTGTCGGAGTCGAAGCCGTCCGGCTGCCAGGTGCCGTCTGACATGATCAGCAGGTCCAGACTGATGGGATGGTCTTCCGCACCTTGGCTTTGGAATATGACGGCGCCGGTTTCGACCGGGTCGCCGTTCGAGAACAGGTCATCCCAGTACACGTCATCCGCCTCCAATGCCTCGACCCTGCCAAGACCGGCGACGGTCTTCCGGTAGCCATCGAGAATCTTCCCGCGATTTCTGACCGCTTCGATCAGCCGACTTGCCGCATGCGTCGGATCGGCGGGCAATAGCGCACGGAACACGCTTTCGCCGACCTCGAACACCAGATAGTCCGGATCCGAAGAGCGCGTGGCGGGGATACCTGAATCGTTCAACCGTTTCACGGCCTTGTCGGCCTCGTCCATGATGCCGCGGTCCTTGCGCCACTGGTCGTATCCGACGTCGAACAGGACCGTCATGGTCGTCTCATAGTCGGTGTCGAAGGTCGTTGTTTTCGGATGCCACCAGCCGTCGGAAACCGTCCAGTGGATCAGGTTCCCGTCGAATTCAAGGCGAATGCGCCAGTAGTCGAACGGTCCGCTTCGTGTTTCGAATGTGGATTTGCAGTCGAACAGTCTTCTCAGGTTCGACCATTCGTACGGTAACATCGGCGTGATTCTGAGCAGAATGATGTTGTCGGCCATCAACCAGTGACAGTCTGCGAAGAAACGAATCTCGGGCGTGACGACGCTCATTCCCTGCACCATCCTCTCTGTTTCGTCTCCACATACATGGCGTCGCGCACCTCGGTGTCGTTCCAACCCCATTCGCGGGCGAGATGCAGGTAGTGTTCGCCTATCACATCGATGTCCTCTCTACCTTTCCCCGCAATCCCAACGGTCGTAGCATGCGGGGCATTCGTATTGCGCGTATTCGGGATTCCACTTGGCGTGCTCACGGCATACCAGACGCCAGCAGGCCTCACATATCTCGCCGCAGTCCGTGCAGTTGACGCGCCCGCAACAGGGGCATTTCCTCGCATGCTCCTCACACAACGGTATGCCGCAACCGCCGCAGTGGTCAGCCACGTCATCCGGCTCGTACGGGCCGTGGATTGAATCTTCGCAGGTTTCGTTCGCGTTCATGATGGTTCCTTTTCATTCCTTGCCTAACAGGTCAAGTCCGGCGCATACCGTCTCCCATACGGTCTTGTCGTCGAATGCGATGAGCATGCCGGATATGCTGTATTCGCTCGCATGAGGCAACGCGTCGCCGCAATCCACGGCCGCACGCCAGGCGCCGTCGAACATGCCGTAGTCGTCCAGATCGCCCGCATACGACACGTCCGACGGCTTCGCATGGCCGAGCCGTCGGAATTCCTCGTCGGTAAGAAAGCGCCATTCGCGCGTATCGCGCACGCGCAGGTCGTCTCGGTTGGTTTGCAGTGTAGCGAGTATCGCCTTGCGGGCGGTCGTGTGGAAAGATGCTGTTTTCATGATGTTCGTCTCCTTTTCGTCCGTTCTACGTGCGACGCGAATTCCAATGCCTTCTCGCCCTTGTCGGTCAGCGCGTCGAACACTTGGTCGATGTAGTATCTGCGTTCCAGCACGCCCAGCTCCCGTAGTCGTTGCGATTCCTCCGCCGGTTTGACCACGCCATACGGTTTAAGGTCTTTCAGGATTGCGATGTCCCGCCCGTCCAACAGGGGCGGGTCGTCGGGTTCCAGCAACGCTTTCAGACGGTTGGCCTTGTTCTCCATGTCGGATACGACTGCGGCCAGCGAATCAGGCATGGGCGTATCCGTACCTTCGCACAGGCCGTCCCACCGTTTGCGCTTGCCTTTCGCCTTGTCGAGGTATCTGTCCGCCGTGAGGGTGATTATCCGCACGCGGAACTCGTCGAAGTCGCAGACTCCTTTATGATGGTCGTAATCCCGCCAGACGAAGGTGCCGTTCGGACGAATCGAGCAGGCGAGGAACACGTACACCTTGTTAGGGTTGCGGATGTCCGCTACGTAGTCGGAGTATTCCGATTCGACCAGCGTAAACTCCACGCCTTCCTTGTCCAACCTGTCCAATAGGTCGCGGACGGATTGCAGCGTCTTCTCGATTTTCAGCATTGTTCACTCCTTGTCCAGTCGGTGCACGTTGCTCAGCATGTGCGATGCGGCCTGACGGCGCGTCTCATACGGGGTGCCGAGTTCCTCGCCCAGCAGCCACCCCTCGAACACGGACACCGGGTCATGTCGGCCGGAGTATTTGTTGCAGGATTCGCACACATGCATGTAGTGTTCGGCCATGTCTTCCACATCCTTCGCCTCCTGTTCGTCGCCAAGCGTGTTCCGGCACCATTCGGCGGTCTTCTCGAACTTGTCTTTCAACCGCATGAGACGGTCGGTGCGCGGCATGGGCGAGGACAGCAGGCGTGCCAGTTCGTCCAATGCCTGCTCCTCGCCCATGTCGGCTGTATCGAGGACGGTGTTATCCTCGACAAGCTCGTACTGCGTGCGGACGATGCTGATGGTGTCGCTGTCGGGAAGGTTGACGGTGACCTCGTATCCCGCTTGAGGGTCGAATGCGGTGATTTGTCCGAACTGGTGGTCGTTGTACACATGCCAGTCCGGCAGTATGCGGGTGACGGTGTTGAGGATGTCGCGTGTTTTCATTTTGTCAGTTCCATTCCTTCGGCGCGACGACAATCCAGCCGTTCGACAATGGGTAGACGGTGCAGGGTTCGTCCGACATCAGTCAGCCCTCCACATTTTCGGTCTTGATGACTTGCGCGTCACTGTCGCTGAGTTCGACCTGTTCGCCCAGCCGGTATTCGTAGGCGTTGTCGAGGAGTTCGTTGATGGCATCCTGTTCGGTGGAGTCGTCGTTGAGCTCGACGGTGAAGGTGCCTGAGTAGGTTTCCTCGTAGTTGATGGTGTAGCGTTTCATGGCTTCCTCTTTCGTTTCTATGTGGACATATTCAGTATAACAGACAAATAGGATAAGACAAAACCCGCCTCCCCAAAAAAAGGAAACGGGTCGGCGAATATCAAAAAAACTAGGGGTGTGTTTACCCTATTTAAGTTTTGCGTGATGATTGTCGTATGCGTACGCCGAGGTATGACATCACGCCTGACCGGTTCATGAGGATCACACATCCGTTGCCGCGCCAGCGCTGCAACGTGGCGGTCGACAACCACACGTTCGTCAACGCCCTGCCGTGGATGTACCGCACGGGAGCCCCGTGGAGGGAACTGCCGGAGTGCCACGGCAAGTGGGTCACCGTCTGCCAGCGGTTCAACCGCCGGTCCAGGAACGGCGCGACAGGGCGCCTGTTCGCGGCATTGCAGGAGAAGCGGATCAACGGGGCGGAATCTCAGCCACACCAGACTTTCTGTTTTCTTTTTCCTGCTTTCGTGCCTTGTCCCATGCGGCTCGGTTCCATGGGAGTACCGGCTTCTTCGGCGGCTCCCCGTATTCCGGTAGGATGAACGTGTAGCCTGTCTCGCTGGTGGATGCTGTAAGCCGCGTTATGGGAGCGCTCCACCGTCCGGAAGCGTGTGCGTTGAGTTCCGCGCGCTGCCGTTCGAGCCGTTGGCCTGTTTCCTCCAGCTCGTTGATGTCAGGGTTTGAGGTGGGTGGGATGATTCGTTTGATGGTGACGTTGCCGGACTGGTATTCGACGGTCTGGTAGTCGTATAGGCCGAAATCTTTTTCGAATCCCGAACTGTGCGTGACCGTCAGGGTGCTGTTGTCGGGGCCTGTGAAACGGCGTGTGTCCTCATGGTAGCTGCCATATCCGTGGTGTGGTGATTTTCATTGGTTTTCCTTTGCTCGTTGAAGTTGTATGCCCCCCTCCCGGCCCAGCTAGGAGAGGGGGGTGATATTACATTTTCGGCGGTCAGAGAGTGGCCGGGTATGCGCTCCGGTCGAGTTCCGTCACATCCACTACCTGATTCGGCTGCGGGCCGTCTACCGCGAAGTCGCCGATGCCGGCCACCATGTCGTTCGCCTGCTCGATGCAGTAATCGACGTCATCGACCAAGTAGCCGTCATCATCACAGCCAAATGTACCGATACCGTCAATAATGCGGCCGGACGGTTCCACTACATCATCAAGCTGGATTACGGCACGCGGCGGAAGCCCAAGTTCCGCAAGATCAGCGTCCGTATAGTCGCTTAGATTCGGCACCTGTCGCAACGAGCCGACCTCGAAAAAGTCGGCGGCCCAGTCGTAGCCGTACTGCTTGGACTCATCGTCCCATTCGTTGATGCTGATCTCGACTGCCTTGTTGTTGTCGATGAGCTTGACCATTTTTGCTCCTTATTCTCTAATGGCAGTATTCGCAGTAGCCGTAATCATCGTCCGCCATGTTGTCCCAATTCAGAAGAGCACCGCAGCCCGCGCAACGTTCGCACACGCACTTGTCGGATTCCCGCCCGCAGTATGGGCAACGGTTCCAAATGTCCTCCGCGATGGCTTCCGGGTCGGCTGAATCGTATTCATGCGTCCAATCCGGCTCGGGCATGGTCTTGTATTCGTACGGATTGTCCGACCATGCCATAACGGACACCTTGCCCGCCTTGTTTATAGTGACGCGGGCGAGGCCGGTGAGCTCTCCGTCATACTGGTCTCGCAGTCGGCATTCCAGCACGCCGTCCTTCAGTTGAGTCCAATCGTTTTCGTATTCGAGGGCCTTGCTGATTTCGGACAGCATATCGACGGCGATGAAACCGGTCATTTCTCCACTCCTTTTTCATAGGGGAAGGTTGAGGTTGTTTCTGCTTGGCTTTGGGGTTTTCGTGATAAGACAGGTCACATTTCGCTCCTCTTTCTTTTTATGTGGACATATTCAGTATAACAAGTATCTCATATATCGTAAAATGCAGAAAACCACCTCCCACAAAAAAGAAGGAGGTGGGCTTTTGCGTCAGAACAAATCAGCCAAGCAGCGGCACGCTGTAGAAGCCGCCCTCCGAAAGCATCAGTAGCGACCCATCACCAATGGGAGAGCCATCGCTCATCGTGGAAAACGTGTCGCAGAACCACGCATCATGCTCATGCAATACGGTCGGTACGGGCGTATGCCCGACCACCTGAGTCAGGTGCATGTCCCCGTCTTCGGCGAACTCGCCGCGATCGCACCATAGGGGAGAAGGCGTTCCTGCGCCGCCGCGCGCCGGGCCGATGTCCGTCATGGGCACGACCAGTGAGGCCGGATGGAGGAGCATTCGGTTCAAGCGATCCGCGACTTCCTCGACCGGCATGTCCATGTAATCGGCGCCCAGCCGCCGTCGCCCCCATGCACGGGTGAGCCCGGCGTGCGTGGCCAGAATGTTCCCATCCGACCAAGCCAGTTGGAATGGGATATTTTGCATCAGCTCATGCACCTTGCGATGGGCGCCGGGTTTGAAGCCGGGCGCCAGTGCGCGCACTCGCGCATAGGAGGAGGAGCCTTGCTTCAGGAAGTACGGCACATCGTGGTTGCCGAGCAGTGGAATCACCTCACGTTCCCCGGCTTCGCGCCGATACCATGAGGTGAACGTCTCGAAGAACCGGATCAGTCCATTGTTGGACACGTTCCAGTCGTCGCAGACATCGCCCAACAGGACCATACGGTCAGTGTTCTCGCGTTGCGCCACTCGGCTGATCAAAGGTAGCAGGTCGGCTTTTGCATGCAGGTCGCCGACGAACAGGGTACGGGTCACGCAGCAACCTCCATCGCGGGCAAAACCTCATAATTCGAGTCGGTCAAAACAATGCGACCTCGCGAAGGAATCAGATTGGTCGTGTTCACTCGGCTATTAAGTCCGTTCGCATACCAAATCACATACCGGTGCCCCTCATGGACGAGACGTACCGGAATGTTCACGTCATCGGAGTCGATGACGCTCAGCACCGCGATCCCGTACTGGGATTCGACTGAACGGCGCAAGGTCTCGACGGGAACCCAATCATAGGTGGCGAAACGCCAGCCGAGGAACGCGATGAGGCTTAGCAACGTCAGCGCCGCCAAAGCGGTCTGACCAATCAGGATAAACGTGACGATGAGCGCGAAAATTCCCAGCCCCTGCATGATCTGGATCATCGCGGCGTGCAGGAACTCTTCGACGGTGGCGGGAAGCATGCACGCGAACGGACGCGACAGGGAATTGCTCTCCTTTTCCTTATCTTCCACATCGGTCTTTGCCTCGACCTTGACCGTTGGGGTCTTTTTCACAGGGCGACGGCGACGGCCAGCCGGTTTGACCGATGGTGGCTGCTGCCTCATGTCCTCGGTCTTCGCGTTCGGATCGGCGTGGGTCTCGTTCTCATTGAGTTTGCGTTCCATATCATTGATGGCGTTTGCCATATTTCTCTTGCCACTTCTTTCTATCGGTTGTCGTCCGGGGTCCTATAGTCGTGTTCACGCACCTGCCGTTCACGGTCGAAACAGTTATGCAGCAGGTTGACGGTGCTGAAGTTCGCGGACTCGTCATCGCGGACGGCTTGCAGGATGCGCTGCCGGTTGTCCCAGATCAGCTTGTCAGCCTGTTTCTCGGTGAGGCCTTCCAAGTCGCCGTCTTGGTTGAAGTGCACGTACTTGTGCTTGTCGGGGTCCCATCCACCGTACTTGCGGGCCTCTTTGATCTGTTCCTCGCTCATGTCTTCCAGATGCAGGTCGTGGGGGTTGATGGATGGGGCTATGCGCAGGTCGCCGATCGTGGATTCGCCCTTGTTCTGCTCGTCGTGGTTGATGGTCTGCCATGCGGCGGCCTTCAACGCGGTCATGTTCTCCTCGTCGGGTTTGAAGAAGATCTGGTCTCGGATGGCGGAATCCATCATGTCGTGGCGTTTCTCCTCCAGTTCAGTGTCGAGGTCGAAGTCGTCATCCCCGGATTTTTCGGCGAGATCGTCCACGAGGTCGTTGTCGGTGAAGTCCCAGTCGTCGCCGTGGATTTCGGTCAGTTGGTCGCTGTCTATGCGTTGGCTGAGGTCTTCGGTGGTGATGAAGTCCATCCTGTGGTTCACGTACCCGTCATGGTCGATGGACAGGGTGGTTTCCCCGTCTTCGTCGCCGTCGCTTTCCATTACGGAGTAGGCGTGCCAGCCGGCCGGCACCTTGTTGCGGTCGATTCGCCCATCGTCCAAGGCGTAGCCGTTGAGGGTGGATCCGTCGGGCATGTCGAATTCGATATGGCGTGCCTCGTAGGGGTCGTCGAATGCGCCGGTGGCTGTGAGCAGCTGGTTGAAGTCAGGCTCCGTGTCGTCGGTGAGGAGGCTGGCCGCCTGTTGGATTTTTGTGTCGGAGGGGAGGCTGTCCTGCTTGTCTTCGTCCGCGAATCGTCCGTCCGAGCTGCGGCGTCGTTGGCGGGCTTGGGCTGACTTGTTTTGGTTGGTCATTGGAACTCTCCTTCTATGTGGACATATTCAGTATAACAGGCATATTGTCGTTCGGAGACAATTCTAGGGGTCCGGCCTCCCGTTTTGGCGAGAAGCCGTGATGTCGCGGAATCGTCAATACCTGTTATACTGAATATATCCACATAAGAAATGAAAGAGGAAGCCCCATGTACACCATCGAAAGCCGCATCGCGACCCGCAACAACCAGACCATCTGGATGCCCTACAAGCAATACCGCACCCACAAACGGCATCGAAAACTTCCAGAAACGACACCAATACCTGTTCGACGCAGGAGAGCTGCGCGTCACCGGCAACGCCGAACCTCGCCAATCCCACACCAAATCAGGCAAGGGGCTGCTGCGCGTGGGCGATATCCTGCACGAATCCTACGGCTACGACATGACCATCAACAAGTTCTATGAGGTCATCGCGCTCAGCCCCTCCGGCAAGACCTGCACCATCCAACCCATCCACAAGATCACCATCAAAGGCGACGCCTATTCCCCGTATGGCTCCGAAGTAGTGCCCCAGACCGAGGGCGAGGACCGCTTCTGTGATGAACCTATCAAGGGCAAGCGCATCCAGATCGGAGCCTATGCCAAGTCGCGCGTGTATGTGCGGATTTCCTCGTATAGCAGCGCGTACAAGATGGAAGAGAAGGATTTCGAGCAGCCTTACTATGAGAATCACATGGATTGACATGTTATACTGAATTAGTCCACATAAAATTTTCGTAGAAGGCACCAATCATGCTCGGAAAACATCAAACAACAGGGCAGCGAGCCTGATGGCAATCGACCCAGGAACCACGCTCATCCTCATCACGTGCCTCATCTGCACGATAGTGCTCGCCTTCGCCGGAAAAGAAACAGGCGACAAGACGGACACCAGACACGACAACGAACAACGAAAGCGCAAACGTTGAAAATTCACTTGACCGTACGCGGGACGCCGGGGAATGGACGCTCTCCTATATCGGACAGCTCGGACGCCGGCGGCATGTGAAAGGCGGACGACGATGAGGTACGGCGCATCATCCCGACACATGGGGGAGCCCCGGCCGGCGGCGGGCGTGGAGCCGGGACTGCTGGCCGCCGGCCTCGCCATGGCGCCCCTACTCATGGCGTTCGGCGCCCTCGCCACCCTGGGCGGCGCGCTCCTGCTGCGGCTCCTGTCCGGCATCCGCATCATGACCGCCATCTCGCAGGCCGCCGCCGCCACGTTTTTTCATACTGCTCATGCCGGCCGGCGTCTGCCGGCTCATCGCACGCATACGCGGATGGGATCCGGACCCGGATCCCACGGAAAGGAACTGATCATGGCATTCGACTACATGCATCCGCCGGAGGATTTCGAATATCTGGGCGAATGGTGCAAAGCGTGGCGGGATCCCGCGACGGGGGATTGGACGATAAGCCAATTGCTCGACGGCCTGGAGACCGAGCAGATCATCCTGTCCGGCGAGGAGGTCAGGGAATTGGCCCGGCTCGCCGCCCAACACGATCCGACCGATTACGAGCTGGAGTACGGGGAGCTGCGCCGACCCATGTTCGCCTCGCCGGACGAGAACGGGACGGCCGTCAACGCCGCGGAGGGAGCGGGCGGCGAACAGGCGCGCATCCACGCCGCCGAAGCCCTGCACCGGCTGGGGCGCGTCTGATGTCCGGCTACTGGCTGGGCGTGGCCACCCCGTTCGCGATCGTATTGGGAATCCTATTGCTCTGGCTGGCCGGCAGCCTGTTCGGCGCGATCGTCAGCTGGGCGTGGAAGAAGGCGCATTACGGCCTGTTGAAGAAGGGTTGGATCGCCGAGGACTACGACGAGGATTCAAGGGAATGGACCACCCGCCCCGGCGCGGAACGCCTGGCGGCCGCGTTGACCCGGTCCGGCGAATACCGGATGCTCCCGTGCTTCGGCTGGATGATCTTCATCGTCCGCGACCACAAGAATGAGAAACATGATGAGAAAAGGAATTGATCCGCCCCATATCGTCGCGTTGACGATAGTCGTCTGCGCTGCCATCGCCCCCGCGTTCATGCTGTGGGGTCGGACGATCGGGGAATGGGCTGTCGGAATCGCCGTTTATACGCTGATTACGGCAGTAGTGCTATCGCTGCTCGTCCTCGATTTTGTTATCGTCAGATATGATGTCATGGCATTGCTGATACAAGCTCTGTCCGGTTCGGAAATCGTCGGTTCGGTATCGCGTCTGCTGTTTGTACTGGGCCAGATATGGGTCATCATCCTGTCCATACGGATTCCCCCATCGTTCTGGGAAAAGCGTTTGGCGGTATTGCCTTTCCAAGCGGATCCGGATAATTCCGCACTCGCGCTCTGCATTGGTTTAGTCTCAGGCGCTTTTCTTCTTGTCATAGTTGCGCTTTGGATGCCTGAAGACCTTCCGGGGGTCCCGGAATTCTGGAATGCGCAGGTTTGTATGGATTCGATTTTCGGGGTCGGTCTTCCATGGTCCAAGCCGGTCATATTCACCGTGTCTTCGAAAGGCTACACGATCATACGTCGGAATGGGATGCTGAAGCTGAACGAGCAGGCCGACGAGTTCTTGGACTATTGCCCAACATGGGTTTCGATTCGCAACGACCATCATCGGGGACTGCTCCTGATCGAACGGTACCACCCGGGCATGCAGGACATTGTCAACAGGTTGGATCGAGAGGCCGGTATCCGGCATCCGGCGGATAAGGAGACAGAAAATTGAACGAGGAGGAATACGAAGAGCTGGCACGCTGGCTGCCATGCCACCCCGGCCGATGGGTCGCATGGCCGGAACCGTTCGGAACCCGGGCCGAGGCCGACGCGTTGTTCGAATCGTTGCGCGACGGCGGGCTTGAATCATTCAAGGTCGATTCGGCCGCGCTCCGCTGGCGGATAGACGAGTTCAAATCGATTGTGGACGGGCGCGGGCTTATCTGGATGGAAGTGAGCTGCGCATGGTGAAAAGCCTCACAATCGGATTGGTCGATGATGGCGTTGCGACATGGAACCCGGTTTCCGATGGGAACCTACTGGTGACGGGTGGCGCGGGATGCGGCAAGACCTGGTGGCTGACACACACCCTGATACCTGGTCTCAACGAAATGGGGCAACGGGTCTATATGTTTGACGGGTATGTGGATCGAGGTTATACCAAGCCCGTGCAAGGTGTGATTCCGGTGAACGATCCCACGTCCATCTTGGAAGAGCCGGATTCCTTTCTGATTATCGACCATGTGAATCCGGGTCTTGAAGACGATTCAGCTTTGATGGAGACGGTAAGGGAGAGTGACGCCCGTATCCCGATTATCCTGTCCGTCCAACTGGTTCCAGACCGGGAGCAATGGTCCGCATGGGCAGAACTGGACATATTTTCATCCAAATACACCGGCATGCCGTGGGCTCGGATGGGAATCTGGGAATCCACGAGTCGCGAGAGACCACAGGTGGTGGCTATATGAGATTTTCTGCGGGTTTTGGAACAAGAGGCATATCGAGGGGAAACCTGAAGGCAGCGAACCGCCGCACGAATCGCATCGCCGGAGAACCAGACGGTCCGGAACACGGCTACGATGTTCTCCCATAACGGCAAGCCGTTCAGTCGTACGTTCACCGCAGAACAGGCGAAGCAACTGCAATTCATCCACTATTAGAAAGGACTTCCCCGATGGGGGACAGGAAACTTGAAACGGTCGCCAAAGAGGTGTTCCTGAGCATTCCACCCGACGTCAGGACGGGCGTGTTCATCGACGTTTTCACGCCATGCGACTGGCATCACGCCGCCCGCTGCATGGTCGATTACGCGGGGATTCTAGACGACCCGCGCGAACCGTTCGCCCCCGCCTGCGACATGCCGGTCATCTGCACGACCACGGTCACGGAAAAGACCGTCATCTCGGACGTGCGCCCGCTGGCCTATCTGCCCGACGAGGCGTTCGTCTACATGCTGGTAGTGGACATGGAGATGGACTGCGTCGAAGTGGACGTCGAAAAGAACGGAATCGTGTACGTGGAAAACCGTCCCGACGCCATCGGTCAGGCGTACGCCGACCTCGCCGACGACCTGAACGACGCCGTAAGCGAATCGGAGAAGTTCGCCCTGTACGATTCGTTGAACGCGGTCTACCAGTTCGCATACCGGCTTTCCGAGCTGACCCAGCGGCATCTCGTCTTGGAAAGGAGCCGGACTTGGAAACTCGCGGAGTGAGAGTCAGGTTCTCCTCCCCCGCGCATGAGAACCGGTACTGGTGGACGATACTCGAATGCGACGGACGGTACGTGGTGTGCGTACGCGAACGTCTCGCCTTGCCGGACGGCCTGCTCGCGTACACGGTGGCCGATCGGCGGAACGGAACACGCGGCCACGTTAAGGACGAACGTTCGGGCGTCAAGGGCGCGTGCCGTCCATCCGACGCGGCATGGCTGCTGGAACAGGCGAAAGCGCAGGGGATTACCGACACCAAGCCACTGCATGTGTCCGAATACAGACAGGAGAACGACAAGTGACCAGATTCGACCAGACGGGTGTAACACTCACCAAGCATCAGAACAACGCCGCGCTCGGCGTGAACATCCTCCCCGACGCCGAAATGCGGGCATACGGGTTCACCGACCACGCGCCCGAAGAATGGTACCTGTGCCGCAAGGTCTCCGAAGACGGCACCACCACGCTCAACCTGACCATCGCCAAGGACGGGTCGGACTGGGCCATCGACGTGCTGGACGAGTATTTCCTCCAACCCTACGACTATCAGGGACTGCTCGAACGCAACCCGGACAACGGGTACGCGCGGGCCGTGGCCGACGAATGCGAACGCCAATACCGGCTCCTGCCCGATGCGGGCACCTATCGGTGCACCATCACCGACAGCAAGGACGAATCGGCCGTAAGAGACGTGAGGCTCGTCGTGACAGCAGATGGCAAGGTAGGCTTGTATGGCGTGGACGGCAAGGCGTTGTTGGCGAACGGAAAGGACGAATAGATGTCCGACTTCACGAAATGGGTCGAAGCATGGGACGCGTATAGGAACGCGGGACTACCCGTCCAAGGGAGCATCGCGAACTGCCTCTGTCTCCTCGGCTGCATTGGCATAGCCGTAAGCATTCCCTTGGCATTGTCCCATTTTGCCTACCCCGAGTTCGGCACCCACACGGTCATCTCCATTGTGTCGTTCATACTGGGCATCGCCTCCCTTGCCGCATCGTTCCATATGCCAGACCATTACGGGACGGCACCCGAACCGGACGAATTAGGCACACGAATCGTAAGAATCTGGGGATTGGAGTCCATCGACTGCGACGGGAACCTGCCCCAACGGCGCCTCCCCTCATCCGACATCGAATGCACCGTCTACCGGAACGATAGGCGCGTCCACGTCACCATCCACGCGGACGACAGCAACAGGCTCGGCCTGTACGACACGGATGGCAAAGCGTTGAAACCGGTGGGAAAGGACTAGAACATTGGCCGATATGGACAACATGCGGATGGACAAGCGCGTCACTGAATATCTGGCATGGCTGAACAACCAGTTCGAAAACGCACTGGACGCGGCGGATTCCGATGTACCGTCCGAGTACCAAGAAGGACTCACGGACGGCTTCGACCGAGCCGAAGCGGCCTTCCGCGACATCTTCGACGTCAAGGAACAATGATGCGCAAACAGAAAAGGAAGCATATCATGAGCGAAACTGATACGGGTAACACGCAGATAGACAAGCGCGTCGAATGCGTGGTATTGCCCGGCGATAGAAGGAGCGGCATATCCTGCGACTGGGCGAACGCCACCAAGGAGACGGACGAGTGAGCAAACATATCGAACTTGCGACCCCCTGCCCGAACTGCCAGAGCCGACTGACCCTATCCATCCGGCGTACGCCGTTGATAGGATTCCATGCGGTCAGGCTGGCGTGCGAGAACGGACAGACAGGAGCACGATCGTTCCTCCGAAAATGATTCCATCAACGATGACTCCTGGCCTTATACGGGCCCATCACCATCCTTCGACAGCTCTTCATCATTCGGCGGAGGCACATCCACTGGCAGCGGAGCAACCGGCAGCTGGTGACAAGAAAATCCGGCATTAGCAATCTCGTAGAGAAGAAAACCCAAGACATGGAAACTAGGATAATCGAAGTCAAGGTACGGCTCATCGGTCAGCGAAACCAGCACGAACTGCATTGGAGGTTCAGCTGATGGAGCTTGTCGAATACGCTCAGGCGGTGGACCATTCGCGGATGCCATTGCTGTTGAGGGTCCTGAATGCTCTCGGTCGATATGCCTTTCTCGCGGACATTCCGCTCATGGCGTATGCCTATTGCCTGGTGATGGCACGGAACGGCTTTCCTAATCTCACGATGGACGAGGTCAGGCTCGTCGGCGCATCGGTGCTGCTGCCGTTCGTCGCCCTCGCGCTCATGTCCCCGGCCAAGAACTGGAACCCCCGAGGCCCGAAGCCGAAGACCATGGACGAGTATGTGGGCGACGTGTGGAATCTCGATGGTCTCGCGATCGCCGAACCCGGATATATGGACCCGTTGTCCGGTTTCCCCCGAATCAAAGGATCCTACCGGGTTTCATGGAAGCGGAACGGGCGGCGCGTCGAAGGCACGCTGGACATCGACGGGGCAAACGTCGAACTGCGCGATAACCAAGGGATGATTGTTTCCCCGGTGAATCCAGGGACACCGGTGTCAACTTACCGCGATGACGAGCATCGCGGCTTGTCCCTGTCCAGCGGTAAAAAGCGAGACATTCGTGATGATTGTCTCTCCCGCCTTTGATTCCGTTTCCCCGAGGGGTTGCGGTGACGGAACATCATGGGATGGTTGGCTGCACCCCTGCGACGTCAAGCGTGTTGGCGTCGCACTGCATCACGGTAAGGTCGTAGCCTTTGTGACGCAGGTTCATGGCGGCCACACGGTCGTCGTTCGACCGGTAGCCGCAGTTGCGGCAGCGGAACGTGTGCGTTTCCTTGTTGCGGTTCTTGCGGGACACGTATCCGCATCGGGGGCATGTCTGGCTCGTGTACGCTGGGTCCACTGCTATCGTGGCCTGCCCGTTGCGGGCGGCCTTGTATTCGATGAACGAGCGGAGTTGGCTGAACGCCCACGAGACTTGCACGTAACGTTGTTGGACTTTCACGGTTTCCGCCGTATTGCGGATGCCTGTGAGGTCTTCGAGCGTGAAGAGCGTGTCCTTGCCGTACTGGTTGACGAGTGCCTTAGAGACCTGATGGTTGATGTCGGTCATCCAACGGTTTTCTCGACTGCCTATGGCTTTGAGACGTTTTCTCGCGCTGCGCGTGCCCCTGTGTTGCAACTGTTTGCGGAGTTCCTTGTATTTGCCGCGCCGGTGTTTCACCTCCTTCCCATCGTAGAAAACGGTGCGCTCCCCGTCGTAGGAGGTAGCAAGGAACCGGATACCCAGGTCGATGCCGACGATGGTCTTCGGATGTTCCGTGGCATCCGGCGTTGGGATGGTGACGGGGATGAGCAGATGCCATTTGTCCCGCTTGCGGATGAGGCGTGCGGTTCCGAACCTCCCATGCCAGTATTGGTCGGGAATGCTGGCCCATTCGGCTTTCACTTTGATGCGCCCATCCATGACGGGGAGGCTGAACAGGCCTGTCTTGGTGGAGTACGAGTAGTCCCTGTTCCACAACAGGTCGGCACCGTCCGGCGCATACTGGGGTTTGATACTGTAATATGCTGGGATTTTCCTCCTCTTGCGCCTCTTCCCGTTCTTCTTACCTTTGCTCTCCTCGCGGAGGTTAGCGATTCGCGTGTGGATGGCCTTGTAGTTGGCGATGACCCGGCGTATCGCCGATTGGGTCATCTGCGCGAGCAGCCCATGGGTTTCGCGCAACTGGTGGTAGATGGCCTTGTTGATTTTCTTCTGGCTGAGCGTGTGCGTGGAGTCCACGTAGTCAGCCACGTCGTTGCAGCAGTCGGCGAACGTCGAACACAACGCTGCGAGAGCGTCCGCTTGCCGCCGTGTGGGCGATAGACGGACGCACATCGTCAACGTCAACTCAGCCATCAAACCTCCAATAAGACAAATAATATCATAAACTTAGTGGAAAGAAAAGTGGCGTTCACCCGCGACGACAAGCATCGCGGTACCCCGCCATAAACACTCATGGAGGCCGGCAACGGTTCCATGCAGGTGGACGTGCCGGATGATGCCGCCCGAAGCATCGCCCGGTGGATCCTCAACCATACGGACGAGTGAAGGAGGCAGAAACAAAGAACAGTGCTGGACACTTGCACAGCGACTCCTCTCTGAAGTCGACCTAGATTGTTCCGACGAATGGCATGAGTATTGGGGAGAGAATGCGCCGCTTTTGGAGGACTCTGCTGATCTTGCTGAAGCCGAGCAAGCTGAAACTGATCGGATTCGCAGCGAGCAGATGCGTGCTGCAGCCAAGCGGATTGCCGCCGGCATGCCGGAACCGGGCGGGGAGATTCATGTCGATTCGTACCGGAAAGCGGATGGCACCGTTGTGCGGGGATACAATCGGAGACGTTCGCGCTAAAAGCGGCGTGCAATCCGCTTGCCGATGATTAATACTCCATGGTTTGCCCGTAGTCGTCGTATTGTTCTTCGGTTTCGGCTTTGCGCCGGCCTTTTTCCTGTATTTCGCTGGATTGGTCGGTGCCGCTGATTTCGGTTCTTTGGCCGATCCAGTCGATGATGGTGAACGTGATGCAGAAGATGATGAGCAGTGTGCCGATGATGGCGATGATGCCGAGGATTCGACCGTAGCTGTGTGCTTGGCCGGTCAACCATTGGATGAGGCTGCCGGCCGTTATGTCATTCGCGTATTCGGGACTGTCCGAGACGAGTTCCGCATGCTGGTTGTTGATACCGAGGAAATAGGTGGCGTAGCCGATCAGGGGAGCGGCTATCGCGGTCAGTACTCCTGAAGCCCACATGAAGAACTGATACCGGTTATACCATTTGCTGATTTTCCAAAGAATTCCCATGGCATTTATTGAACCAGCCACAGGCGAGAGGAAGCTGCCAGAGTCCTGATCCATTTAGATGGTTTAAGGGCGAACATGGTAGTTGACTTCCTCCCGGTGTTAAAGCACCGGGAGGAAGTCAAATCAACAAGGGATGCCGAAAGGCATCCCTATTTTTATTCAAAAACTTTGGTAAATACCGAGAAAATGTTGGAATCACCCGATTTTGCATGTACGTTGAAGGAAACGAAGACGACCATTCCCATCAGCCGTACGCCGAAGCCGATAAGCGGGTTCGGTCTGAAGCCGGGCAGATACAGGCTGTCCGCGGTGAAAGTCGCCGGATTTGACCCGTTGGACGCCAACCATGCCGCATCTACCGGTGTGGGGTCGTTTCCCGTCCTCGACAGGACGTGCAAACAAGGAAAGGAAAACACTGGAATGAGAGACAACCAAACGACACGGCGCATGCCAATGATCGTGACGGCAATGGCCTGCGCGACCGCGAGCATGCTGGCCGGCCTGGCACTGGGCCCATCCGCAATGGCAGCCGACACGACCATCACACTGCAAGGTGCAGACGGAGCAAGCCTGGCCGGCCACACGTTCAACGTCTACCAGATAGGCACATACACCGGAGTGGTGCTGAAAGGCAACCAGATCTCCAGCCTCGGAATCCAAGGCACCACCGAATCCAACGCATGGGCGGATGACGCCATCACCATCGCCAACGGCTACGACAAGGACACGTCCGACGACATCACCAAGGTCGGCGGATACGATGCCGCAGGCAGCATCGCCGCCATCGACATGGCCAAGCAGGCCAAGCAGCTGAGCAACATCCAAGCCGCCCTCAACGCCTCCAGCAGGAAGCCGGCCACCGTCGCGGGCGGAGCCGACCTGACCACGCAGGATGCCACCCTGAACATCACCGTGCCGGAAGAAGGCCTCTACTACATCACCGACTCCGCAGGCAGCCCGATCATCATCGGCACAAAATCCGGTGCAGGCACCGCCATGAGCGGCGCCCCCGGCCGAACCCTCGGCGTCGCGGTCATCAAGTCGAAGAGCGTGACAACCGACAAGAAGGTCGTCGTGGACCGTGACGGCCGACAGGTCTCCAAGCAGGGTGACGCCGCCGACCCGGTGGCCGTGACCGTGGGTGATACCGTCACCCACACCATCGACGTGACTGTTCCGAACACGGCCGTCAAATTCAAGCTCGCCGACGCCCCTGCCGGACAGGAATACGTGAAAGGCAGCCTGAAGGTGGCTTTGAGCGGGACTGCCACTGACGTGACCGCCGATACCGTCATCTACGACGGCGAAACCCAGCACGGCGCGAAAGCCCTGCCAGGTGACGCCACTCTCAAGAAGGAAAACGGAACCCCGGCCGACCCGGATATCACCGTTCCGGCCGGAGGCTGGGCTCTGGACGCCATCAAGCTCATCACCACGCAGGGCGGCAAGAAGATCACCATCACCTACCAGAGCGTCGTCACCAAGGCCACGGCCGAGAAACCATCCGAAAACTCGGTTTCCGGCACCGCCATCTTCAAGGACGGAGCCCACTACACCGTCGTCACCAATGGCGACAAGGTTGACCTGAAATCCTACGATTTCACCCTCAAGAAGGTGAGCGCAGCCGACGTGAACACGCTCGTGGATGGAGCTGAATTCCAGATCCAACGCGGAGACAAATACCTGAAGCTGGATACGACGACCGGCGAATGGTCCGAAGCCGCCGACCAGGCTTCCGCGACCACATTCACCACCGGTGACTCCAACAACGACGGCAAGGTCGACCATAAGGACAATGCCGCGCAAAAGGGTCTTATCGCATTCAAGGGTCTCGGCTACGGCACCTATACGGTGACCGAAACCAAGGAGCCCGCCGGCTATGCCTCCTATGCGAAGCCGAGCTTCACCGTCACCATCGACGATGCAGGCACCGCCATCAGGTTCGCCGGCAAGGATCAGCCGGGCCTGACCACCGGTATCGACAACAACACGGTCCAAGTCAAGAACATCACCAACCTGACCCAATTGCCGCAGACCGGTGGAGCCTTGGCCTTCGCCTTCTGGCTGGCGGTCTCCTGCCCATTGTGGGGCAGTGCAATCGTCCTCGCCGAACGCAGCCTGAAGAACCGTCGCAAGGCAGTCAATCTGGCCGGCAACGGTCTCGCCTGATCCAAGAGAGACCATGACGCGGGACGTGCGTCGGAAAACGAAAACCCGTCGAACGTCCCGCTCAATACCTTTGGCTCTGTTAGACCAAGGTTGACCTAAGAGGATATATGACAGAAACCCGCTT
>OLZW01000488.1_pt1 | contig 32826 bp, 32 predicted proteins | sample 1674281 | NCBI WGS metagenome assembly OLZW01 (sample SAMEA103958157, study PRJEB25191) | human gut metagenome | biome: human-associated habitat [ENVO:00009003]; feature: intestine environment [ENVO:2100002]; material: feces | place: Germany | collected 2013/2015
GGCGGCCTTTTCCGCGGCCATGACCTGTTCCCAGGTCAGCTCGGCATTGTAGTCGATGGTCACCGTGTCGGCCCCCAGGTGGAAACCCACGTTGTCACAGTGGTACAGCGAGCACAGCAGGCCGGAGAGAATGTGCTCCCCGGAGTGCTGCTGCATGTGGTCGAACCGGCGGGGCCAGTCAACGGCCCCCGCCACTTGGGTGCCGATCTCCATAGGGCCGTCACAGGTGTGGAAAATCACGCCCTTTGTTTCATGGACATCCGTGACCTGGACTGCGCCCAGACTGCCGTGGTCCGCCGGCTGTCCGCCCCCCTCCGGGTAGAAGGCGGTGCGGTCCAGCACTACGGCCCAGCCAGATTTGGATTTTTCACAGGAGAGCACCCGGGCGGTGAAGGCGGTGAGGTAGGGATCTTGGTAATAGAGTTTTTCCGTTTCCATGTGGAAAACTTCCTTTCGTCAGGGGATGGGACCGGGAGGTATGTTACAGCAGCCCCAGATTCTGCTTCCAGGTCAGCACCCGGCGGCAGGCGGTGTCGATGGTCTCCTCGGACAGGGCGCCGCTTTCCAGTGCCTCCAGGACCTTGGGGATCTGGGTGCGGTAGTCGGTGGTGATGACGAGATCGTTCCCCGCCTCCAGGGCCATCACCGCCACGGCCCCGTCGGCGCTGTACGCTGCAACTGCCTCCATGGCCAGATCATCGGTCATCACCACGCCGTCAAAGCCCAGGTCCGTCCGCAGCAGGCCGTGGACCTTCGGGGACAGGGAGGCGGGGAGATCTCCATCCACAGCAGTCATGATATTGTGGGAGACCAGTACAGCGGTCTTTCCGCCGCCGCTCTCCATACCCGCCTGGAAGGGGAGGAAGTCGGAGGACGTGAAGGACTCCAGCGGCCGCTGGTCCACGGCGATACCGGTGTGGGTATCCACATTGTTCCCATAGCCGGGGAAGTGCTTGAGGACGCTGCCCATACCGTCCTCCGCCATCTGCGAGACCACCTGGGCCACATAGTCCGCTGTGGCGGCCGCATCCTGGCCGAAGGTGCGGTCATACATAAAGTCGGCGGGGTTGGTGGACACATCTGCCACCGGGGACAGGTTCACGTTGAAGCCCAGGGCGGAGAGAAGGAGGTCCTTCTCTCGGGTATCTGCCAGCACGGCCTCCATGCCGCCGGAGGCATAAGCTTTCTGAGGAGAGGGAAACTTGGAGGCCCGCAGATGGGGATTGGAGCTGACCCGCACCACCGTGCCGCCCTCCTCGTCCACGCCGATCAGCAGCGGGATTCCGGTGTCCACAGCCGCGGCGTCCTGATAGCTCTGAATGGTCTGGATCAAAGCATCGGCAGTCTTGTCCGCCGTATCCCGGCCGAAGAGGATGTAGCCGCCCAGATGATAGGTGCTCACGTCGGAGACCGCGTCTGTGTCGGGTACCCGGACAAAGAACAGCTGGCCGACCTTTTCCTCCAGGGTCAGGGAGGCAAGCAGGTCCTCCACCTCCTGGGCGGCCAGTTCCTCCGGTGTGGGTTCCGGGGGCGCCTCCGGCTCCTGGGGCTGAATGTCCACTAAGGGTTCCTGGGAAGTCTCCTCTGTGGGGGAGCCGCCGCAGGCAGTCAGGCTCAACAGGGAGAGGACAGCCAGCAGAATTGTAAAAAGTCGTTTCATAAGAGCTCCTTTCTGCTGTGGAGTGATGATATGAAGTGTATCACATCCAGGCCCGAAAGAAAAGACTGTTACTGATTTGTGGTGGAATCCAAACGGACCCCGTGGTATGCTGGCAAAAATGGAAGGGAGCGTGTGACAACATGCGGATGGCGGCTCTACTGATGGCAATGATCGCCCTGCTGGGGAGTCCCCAGGGGGAGGGGACGGTCTCGGAGACCACCTGGGAGACGGTGGCTGTACAAGTGCTGGAGGAGACACCGGAGACGGCGGCACGGACCCTGCTGGACTGGGCGGGCTCTGGACAGACGATCCCGGAGGAGGACGTGGTCCTGGCCCTTTTGGAGGAGATGGAGGCGGAACCGGCAGCCTCCGCAGTGGCATTTGCAGCGGTTCTGGACAGGGCGGACAGCCTGCGGAAAGCAGGTGAGGCGCCGGAGCTGGGAGAAGAGACCTACCGGGCGGCGGTCCGGTCCCTGTCCCCCTTTTTCACCAGGCTTCTGGGGACGGAGACCACGCTCTGGCAGGAGGAGCCCTCTGCCTGGCCTGCGGATTTGGCTGCGTTTGACGGCATCTGGTGTGACAGCACCTTGCAGGAGCTGCTGATCTTCCAGAGCGGCACCTGTCGGGTGGTAATCCCCTACCTGGACTACTATGGGGAAACGGCCTTTTCTGCCCGGCTGCGGGACCGCGGCGGTATGGGCTGGTGTCCGTCGTTGGAGATAGATATCCACGAATCCGGCGATTTCTCCGGGCCGCTGACCTATTACGTCTCCGGTCTGGCGGAGGACCATTTCTGGTGCAATACCCAGGGCCAGCGGTTTGACAGGCTTTGACCTCCGGAGTCATGAAGGTGGTATGCGTGGGATGATGTCGGAAAGTGGAAAAAAAGAGGCGGAACGCAGAAATGCGGTCCGTCTCTTTTTTATTCCGGATTTACAGGTCAGTCCTGGGGCTTGACGATGGCGATGTGCAGCTCGTCCAATTGTTTCTGCGTGACCTCGCTGGGGGCGCTCATCATCACGTCCTGGGCGTTCTTGTTCATGGGGAAGGGGATGATCTCCCGAATGGAGTCCTCCCCGGCCAGCAGCATCACCATGCGATCCACGCCGGGGGCAATGCCCGCATGGGGCGGCGCGCCGTAGGTGAAGGCGTTGTACATGGCGGGGAACTTGGCCTTTACGTCCTCCTCGCCCAGCCGGACCATCTCAAAGGCCTTAATCATGATCTCCGGGTCATGATTCCGGACCGCGCCGGAGCTGAGCTCCACGCCGTTGCACACCAGGTCATACTGGTCGGCGGTAATGCTGAGGGGATCGATCTCGCCCCGCTCCGCCTTCAGCAGGACCTCCAGCCCGCCGGAGGGCATGGAGAAGGGGTTGTGGCAGAACTCCAGCTCGCCGGATTCCTCGCCGATCTCGTACATGGGGAAGTCCACAATCCAGCAGAAGGCGTACTGCTCCTTGTCCATGTGACCGGGGACGGCGGCGCCCAGAGTCTTTACCAGCGTGCCGGCGGTCTTTTGGGCAGCGCCCAGCTTGCCGGCGGACAGGGCCACGAAGTCGTTGGGCTTCAGACCCAGGGCAGAGACCACAGACTCCTTGATGGGCTGGACAAACTTGGCGATGCCGCCCACGATCTCACCGTTCTCGTCCAGGCGGAACCAGTAGGGCTTGCCGCCGGAGACCACCTCCACATCCGCCAGGGTCTTGTCGATGAATTTCCGGGTCTCGTGGAAGTCGCTGACCACCACGGCCTTCACCACGTTGCCCTCGAAGGGGCCGAAGCCGCAGGCGCCCAGCAGGTCGGTGACGTCCTGCACCGTCAGGTCGATGCGTAGGTCCGGCTTGTCGGAGCCATACTTCTCCATGGCCTCGGTGTAAGGGATACGCATGAAGGGCGCGGAGCTGGCCCGGTCGTATTTGCCGTACTTGGCAAAGATGGGGGGCAGCACGTCCTCCAACACGGCGAACACGTCCTCCTGATCGGCAAAGGCCATCTCCATGTCCAGCTGGTAGAACTCGCCGGGGGAGCGGTCACCCCGGGCGTCCTCGTCCCGGAAGCAGGGGGCAATCTGGAAGTACTTGTCGAAGCCGGAGGCCATCAGAAGCTGCTTGAACTGCTGGGGGGCCTGGGGCAGGGCGTAGAACTTGCCGGGGTGCTTGCGGGCGGGGACGAGGTAGTCACGCGCGCCCTCGGGGGAGGAGGCCGTCAGGATCGGGGTGGTGATCTCGAGGAAGTCGTGCTCCATCATGGCCTTGCGCAGCGCGGCGATGACGTTGCAGCGCAGGATGATGTTCTTCTTGACGGCGGGATTGCGCAGGTCAAGATAGCGGTATTTGAGGCGCTGGGTCTCGTCCGCCTCGCGGCTGCGGTTGATCTCGAACGGCAGGGAGTTGTAGCGGCAGCGGCCGAGCAGCTCGATCTTCTCGGGAACGACCTCAATGTCGCCGGTGGGCTGATTGGGGTTCTTGCTTGCGCGCTCGCGCACGGTGCCCTCGACGGAAATGGTGCTCTCTTTGTTGTAGCCCTTGATCTGGGCGAGCAGCTCGCTCGTCTCGACGACGATCTGCGTCGTGCCGTAGAAGTCGCGCAGCACCACAAAGGCGAGGCTGCCGCCGACTTCGCGGACGTTCTCCATCCAGCCGACGAGCTTGACGTGCTCACCGGCATGCTGCGCGCGAAGCTCGCCGCAGTTGTGTGTACGGGATTGCATCATGGTAAAATCTACTCCTGTTTGTATATTATAAATTGAAAATTACTAACTGTATTGAAAAATCGCCTGATTTTGTGCTCAGGTGGTGAAGGGCTTCGTCTTCGGGTTGACGATATCGCGCCAGTCGAGGTCGCCGCGGGCAAGGCCCATGATGAGCATTTCAGCGGTGGCGAGGTTGGTGGCAAAGGGGATGTTGTTCTGGTCGCAGAGCTTGGTGATATAGGTCAGGCTGTCGTTATACTGCGGGTTGGCGGGGTCGCAGAAGAAGAGGACCATATCGATCTCGTTGTAGGAGATGCGCGCGCCGATCTGCTCGGCGCCGCCGTGGATGCGCGCCATGAACAGGTGGATCGGAAGGCCGCTCGCTTCGCTGACCATCTTACCGGTCACGCTGGTGGCGCAGAGCGTGTGACGGGACAGAATGCCGGCGTAAGCCGTGCAGAACTGGACCATCAGTTCCTTTTTGTTGTCGTGTGCCATGAGAGCGATGTTCATGTAGTGTCACAATCCTTTCTGATGTGAATTTTTCTATTGTAGCGGCACTTTCATCGGTTGACAAGGGCAAGCAGGCTTTGAAAAGATGTTTGCGGGAAAAGCGTGTTTGCCTTTGTGAACCGGTGCTACAGCCGCATCAGACGCACGCGTTCGCCGCACAGGCGGCGGGCGATGTTTTCGCAGGCGCAGAGCGCGCCGGAGTGATACTTGAGGCGCTGGGAAAGTCCGCGCCCCAAAACGGCAGGGACATTCTCGTCCTCCGGAATGACGCCGAGCAGCGGAAGACCCGCGGCGTCGATGGCGTCGTCGATCGTGGTGTGGAGGGACTGTAAGAGCTTGCGCCGCACGCGGTTGACGACAAGGTGCAGGTATCCGCTCGGGAAGCGGTGCAGCTCCATCACGGTGCGCTGCGCGTCGCGCAGGCTCGAGGGGTCGTTCGTGGTGACGACCACGGCGCGGTCGGCGCAGCAGGTGGCAAGCGCGAAGGCTTCGCCGATGCCGGCGGCGGCATCGATGAGGCAGAAGTCGAAATGGCGGCGGATCTCGTCGATAAGCCGCTGCATCTCGCGCTTGCTCGGCAGGCGCACGCCGAAGCTCACGGGCGCGGTGAGCAGATACAGGTTCGGGTAGAGCGGATGGCGCACGACGGCCTGAGCGAGTGTCGTGCGTCCGGCGATCACGTCGGTGAAGTCCATGAGCGCGCGATCCGATACGCCGAGGTAGAGGTCGAGATTGCGCAGGCCGATGTCGCAGTCGAGCAGCAGCGTTTTTTTGCCGAGCTGCGCGAGCGCCATGCCGGTGAGCGTCGTGAACGAAGTTTTTCCCGTGCCGCCCTTGCCGGACACGACGGCGATGACCTGAGACAAGGCTCGTACCTCCTTTTTGTGAATTTGATGCGTTACAGCGGGGCTTTTTTGATCTTGGCGAAGGCGCGCGGATAGGCGCGCGGGGTAGGGGAGACCTTTTCGACGATGACAAGGCGGTGGACGACGTCGCTCGTCGGGATGGTGTAGTCCTCGACCTTGACGATGTGGCCGCCGAGCGTCTTGATGGCGCTCTTCGCCGCGGCGATCTCGTCCTCGGTGTCGACGCTCTTCATGGCGACGAACTGTCCGCCGACCTTGATGAGCGGCAGGCACAGCTCGGATAAGATCGAAAGCTGCGCGACGGCGCGCGAGGTGGCGATGTCAAACTGCTCGCGGTGCTGCATGGCGAATTCCTCCGCTCGCGCGTGGACGCAGGCGACGCGCTTTAATTGCAGCTCGTCACAGACCTCTTGCAGCCAGTTGACGCGCTTGCCGAGCGAGTCGAGCAGCGTGAGGTCGAAGTCGTCTTTTAAAATACGCAGCGGCATCCCGGGAAAGCCCGCGCCGGTGCCGACGTCGACGACGGTTTTACCCGTCAGATCGACAAAAGGCAGCAGCGCCGCGCTGTCGAGCAGGTGGAGCTGCGCGACGGCGTCGGGCTCTGTGATGGCCGTGAGGTTCATCACCTGATTCTTTTCCAGCAGCAGGGAGGAGAAGCGCTCGAGCGTTTCCGCCCGGCTTACATCCAGCCCCAGCTCGCTGAGGCCCTGCAAGAGAAGCTCGTTCATTTGCTCTGCTCCTTCAAAAGGTCGCGGATCTCGGTGAGCAGAACTTCTTCCTTCGTCGGCTCGGGCTCCTTTTCAGGCTCCGGCTCGGCGGGCCCCGTGAGCTTTTCGTGCATCTTGTTGATGGCCTTGACCATGCAGAACACGGCGAACGCGATGATGATAAAGTCGAGGATGACGGCGACCTCGGGTGTGACGACTTTGCTGCCCTCCATGACGGCTTCCTTGAGCACCCATTTCCACGCGGAGAAGTCGACGCCGCCGGTCAGCATGGAGATGAGCGGCATGATGATATCATTGACGAGCGAGGTCGTGATCTTGCCGAACGCGCCGCCGATGACGACGCCGACGGCCATATCGAGCACGTTGCCGCGCATGGCAAAGGCCTTGAACTCTTCAAAAAACTTCTTCACGGGAAGCACCTCTTTGCTGAAAATGTGCGAAAAACGAAAACTTATCGTATAAAAACGGAATAATATTGCGGATTGGATTTACTTTTTGGGAATGAGAACGGCCTTGCCGCCCATGTAGGGCTGGAGGACCTTGGGGATCAGCACGCTGCCGTCGGCCTGCAGATTGTTCTCGAGGAAGGCGATGAGCATACGCGGGGGTGCGACGACGGTGTTGTTCAGCGTGTGCGGCAGGTACATCTTGCCGTCCTCGCCCTTGACGCGAATTTTCAGGCGGCGGGCCTGCGCGTCACCGAGGTTTGAGCAGGAGCAGACCTCGAAATACTTCTTCTGGCGCGGGGACCAGGCCTCGATGTCGCAGCTCTTGACCTTCAGGTCGGCGAGGTCGCCGGAGCAGCACTCGAGCTGGCGGACGGGAATGTCCATCGAGCGGAACAGCTCGACGCTCCACTTCCACATTCTGTTGTACCAGTCCATGCTGTCCTCGGGCTTGCAGACGACGATCATCTCCTGCTTTTCAAACTGGTGGATGCGGTAAACGCCGCGCTCCTCGATGCCGTGCGAGCCCTTCTCCTTGCGGAAGCAGGGGGAGTAGGACGTGAGCGTCTGAGGAAGGCTGCTCTCGGGCAGAATTTCGCCGATGAAGCGGCCGACCATCGAGTGCTCGCTCGTGCCGATGAGGTAGAGGTCCTCGCCCTCGATCTTGTACATCATGGCGTCCATGTCGTTCTGGCTCATGACGCCCTCGACCACGTTGCCGTGGATCATAAACGGCGGGATGCAGAATGTGAAGCCCTTGTCGATCATAAAGTCGCGCGCGTAGGCGAGCACGCCCTCGTGCAGGCGCGCGATGTCGCCTAGCAGGTAGTAGAAGCCCGCGCCGGAGACGCGGCCCGCGGCGTCCATGTCGACGCCGTCGAAGCTCTCCATGATCTGCGTGTGGTAGGGAATTTCAAAATCGGGAACCTTCGGCTCGCCGAAGCGCTCGACCTCGACATTGCAGCTGTCGTCCGGGCCGATGGGGACGCTCGGGTCGATGATGTTCGGGATCAGCAGCATGATCTTGTGGATCTTCTGCTCATACTCCTCTTCGAGCTTTTCAAGCTCGGCCAGGCGGTCGGCGTTCGCCTTGACGGTTGCCTTGATCTTTTCGGCCTCTTCGAGCTTGCTCGGGTCCTTCTTCGCCTGACCCATCAGCATGCCGATCTGCTTCGAGAGGGCGTTGCGGCTGGCGCGCAGCTCGCTCGCCTCGGTGATGGCGGCGCGGTTCTTGGCGTCGAGCTCGATGACCTCGTCGACGAGGGGGAGCTTTTCGTCCTGAAACTTCTTCTTGATGTTTTCCTTGACCAGATCGGGATTTTCCCGCAGGAATTTCATATCCAGCATAATGATTTACCTCGTTATCGTTGTAAAGTAAATGACCATTTGGCTTCTTATTTTACGCCGTCCGGAAACAGCTTGTCCACAATGGACTGGTAGCGCGCGGCGGGGGAGGGGGCGTCGTCGCCGGTGATACCGGTACGCAGCGGCTCCTTGGGCAGGAATTCCACCGTGCCGGTCTCCTCGAATGAGCGGATGTTGTCTTTCGCGGCGTCGAGATCGCCGGTGTTGTAGGCGTTTTCGATCTCAAGCAGCCAGTCGAGCGCGCGCAGCTGGTTGGACTGAAGGCCGACGGTCTCGTCGAGCGCCTTTTTGTCCTCTTCCGCGGTCGCAAGCTGCTCTTCAAGCTCAGCGATGTGCGCTTCGAGCGAGTCGTTCTGCTGTAAGGTGCTTTGCAGGGCGGTGTTGCCGTCCTTGATCTCGTTGATGCTGCGCTGATTCATGAGAAATGTCCACAAAATCAGCAAAAATGCCACGGTGAAGAGGATCGCAACGTAAGTATATACTTTTTTCATGCGCTCGCGCTCGGTGGTGGGCTTTTCTTCGCCGGGCACGGGCGGCTTATTCGGGTCCTTGGGGCCCTCGTGAATCAAATCGGACATGGTTATTCGTCTCCGTTCTTTCTGCGTTTGATGGCGGCGAGCGCTTCGAGCAGATCGTTTAAGTCGTCGATGCCGTAATAGTCGAGCTCAATGCGGCCTTTTTTCTTGCCGGACACGATGCGGCAGGTGCGGCCGATCTTATCGCTGAGCTCCTGCGCGGCCAGACGGCCGTAGCTCTCGGCGATGAGCTCGTCGTTCGTGGGCTTGCGCTCTTCCTTGGGGTTAGCAAGGCGCTTGGCGAGCGCCTCGGTCTGGCGGACGCTGAGACCCTGCTTGACGATCAGGTTTGCCGCGTCGAGCTGCAAATCGGCCTTGAGCGGCAGCAGCGCGCGGGCATGACCGCCGGAGAGGTCGCCGTTTTGCAGCATTTGCCGCACTTCGGGGCAAAGCCCTAACAATCTCAGACTGTTTGCCACGGCGGAGCGGGACTTGCCGACACGCTCGGCGGCCTCCTCCTGCGTGAGATGGTAGTTGTCCATCAGCGTTTTGTAGCCCTCGGCTTCTTCGATGGGGTCAAGGTCTTCGCGCTGGAGGTTTTCGATGAGCGAGAGCTCGGTCATCTTGCGGTCGTCCGCCTCGATGACGATGGCGGGCACTTCGGCAAGACCGGCGATGCGCGCGGCGCGCCAGCGGCGCTCGCCCGCGATGATCTGATAGTAGCCGGAAGAAAGGCGGCGGACCGTCAACGGCTGGATAATGCCGTGCTCGCGGATGGAATCGGCCAGATCCTGCAGAGCCTCTTCACCGAAGTGGCGGCGCGGCTGATTGGCGTAGGGTTCGATCTGCGAGATAGGGAGGTAGAGGTTGTCGGACGTGTCGGTGCGCAGGGCGGCGTCGCCCAGCAGCGCGCCGAGCCCCTTGCCGAGCCCGCGGTTTGCATTTGCCATGGAAACTTCTCCTTTCTGTGGGATGAAGCGGGCGGAATGCGCCCTTATATTTAATGTATCAGCGGTTCTGCTTCAAAAACTCGTTGGCGAGGTCGCTGTACGCTTCCGCGCCGCGGGAGGTGCGGTCGTAGTAGTTGATCGGCTTGCCGTGGCTCGGCGCTTCGGAAAGGCGCACATTGCGGGGGATGACGGTCGAATACACCTTGCCGGGGAAGTAGCGCTTGACCTCTTCCGCAACTTGGAGGGCAAGATTCGTGCGCCCGTCGAACATCGTGAGCAGAACGCCTTCGAGCTCCAGGCCGGGATTCAGGCTGCGGCGCACCATGCGGACCGTGTGCATCAGGTCGGACAGGCCTTCGAGCGCGAAATATTCGCCCTGCACAGGAACGATCAGGGAATTCGCGGCGCAGAGGGCGTTGACCGTTAAGAGTTCGAGCGACGGCGGGCAGTCGATGAGGATAAAGTCGTAATTGGGCGAGAGAACGTCGAGCGCCTGCTTGAGCAGGAATTCGCGGTTTTCGCGGTCGATCATCTCAATACCCGCGCCCGCCAAGGCTTTCGAGGAGGGGAGCACATCGCCGTAGCGCGTGTGCGCCACGCTGGCCGTGACGTCTGCGCCGTTGATGAGCACGTCGTAAACGCCGCGCGAGGCGGCCTTGTCCACACCCATGCCGGAGGTGGAGTTGGCCTGCGGGTCGAAGTCACACAGCAGGACGCGATTGCCTTTCTCCTTGAGGGAGGAGGTCAGGTTGACACAGGTCGTCGTTTTGCCGACGCCGCCCTTTTGATTGACGATTGCAACGATTTTAGCCAAAAAAACACCCACCTTAGTCATAGAAGCATTGATCCATTTTCATTCTTGTTCAGTATAGCACAAAACGGCTCAATTTCAACAGGGAAGCTCAAATTTTGCAAATTTGTTTCACGTGAAACATGACAAGGCGCAGGCCTTTACGTCCCGATTTGCCCCTGTTTGGGCCGGTGATGGGGTATCACCGCTGGGGCAGTGCTGAGGACAGAAAAAGGTCATGGTAAAGGCGCTGACCTTTACCATGACCTGAAATCAGTGTTTCACGTGAAACAAATCACTCCTGCGGCTGGGTCAGCAGCATCGTACCGTAGGGCTCGAGCGTCAGGCGGAGCAGGCCGTTGCCGCAGAAGAACTCCTGATGGGACAGGGCGTCCTCGGCGAGCGTGCCGTCCCACGGAAGGGTGAGCGTGACGGGCTCGTCGCCCGCATTGACTGCCGTGAGGCAGTGGTCGTGCTCCGTGCGGCGCGAGAACGCCAGCGCGCGGCCCTGCGCGGCATGGTAGACGATCGTGCCGCTTTGCAGCGCCTCGTGCGATTTGCGCAGCGCGCCGAGCTGTTGGAAGTAACGCACCAATTCGGCATTCTCGCGTCCCCACGGGTAGGTTCCGCGGTTGAACGGGTCTTCAAAGCCCTGCATGCCGGCCTCGTCGCCGTAGTAGAGCATCGGCGAGCCGGGGAAGGTGTAGAGGATCAGAGCCGCAAGCTTGAGAAGCGACATGCCGCGCGCAAGGTCGGAATCGCTGAGGTGATAGACCGCGCGCTCGTCGCGCGTCTGCGGCGCGGGGGAGGTGAGGCCCAGAATCGTCAAAAGCCTTGGCGTGTCGTGGGTCGAGAGGAAATTCATCGCGCCGTAGAACGCGGGCGCAGGATAGTTTTCGCGCAGCTCCTCCATGCTGTCGCGGAAGTATTCCGCGCCGCCGCCGAGCAAATAGGCCATCAGCGCCGTGCGGAACGGGTAGTTCATCAGGCCGTTCGTCTCGCGGCCCAAAAGGTACTTGCGGCGCTGGGAGTAGGCGATCTTCGTCGTGCCGTCCTCCCAGACCTCGCCGAGAAGATAAGTGTCGGGGTTCTCCTCGTTCATCGCCGCGCGGATTTTGGCGATGAACTCGTCGGGGAGCTCGTCGGCGACGTCGAGCCGCCAGCCGGATGCGCCCGCGCGCAGCCAGCGCTTGATAATGGAATTATCACCCTCGATGATGTAGTCAACATAGCTCTTTTCCAGCTCATTGACTGCGGGCAGGTTCTTAATGCCCCACCAGGCGTCGTACTCGTCGGGGAATGGGTGGAAGTTGTACCAGCGGTAGTAGGGCGACTGCTCGCCCTGCGCCGCGCCGAGGTCGTCGTAAAAGCCGTCGGCGTTGAAATAGACGCTCTTTCGCCCCGTGTGGTTGAAGACGCCGTCGAGCATCACGTAGATGCCGCGCTTTTTCGCCTCCGCGCAGAGCGTGCGGAAGTCCGCTTCATCGCCGAGCAGCGGGTCAATGCGCTCATAACAGGCCGTGTCGTAGCGGTGGTTGGTCGAGGCCTCGAAGATCGGGCAGAGGTAGAGTGTCGTCACACCGAGAGAGGCGAGGTAGTCGAGCTTTTCCGTGATCCCCTGCAAGTCACCGCCGAAAAAGTCGCTGCACGTGATCTCGCCCTCGGCGTTCGGGCGGTATTCGGGAAGCTCGTCCCAATTTTTGTGCAGCGTGCGCGGGCCGACTAGGCCTGCAACATCACGAGATTTAGCGCGGCGGAAGCGGTCGGGGAAGATCTGATACGTCACGCCGCGGCCGAACCACGCGGGCGTTTTGTGTGTGTCGTCGTAGACCGTGAGCTGCCAGGGCTCGACTGCGTCCCACGCGCAGAGGCCGTTTTTGCCGTAGCAGCTCGTGCCGCCGTCCGCCCACGAGAGGCGGAAGTGGTACCAGACGAGCTCCACGTCATCCGGCGCGGTGAAGATGCCGCGATAGACGACGTGGCCGTCCTCCTGCGCGGGAGTAAGCTCCACCGTCGTCCATTGATCGGCAAACTCGCCGTGAGCAAGCAGCTCACAGCGCGTGACCGCCGCGCCGCGCTCGGGGCGAAAGCAGAACGAGACATCGGCGCCGCAGGGCACCGCGCCAAAGGGAGATTTGAAGAGAAGATCGCGCGGATCAAACCATTTAGTTGACATAACACATTCCTTTCTGCCAAATAAAGCGGCTGAAACAGGCAAAAGCGCGCCGAAACGGCGCGCTTAACCCAGCAGTGTATTTTCGCCCGTGATCGCGGAGGACGCGGACGTGTTGGAGAAGTAAGCGTTGAGCACCTGCACGGCGGTGGAGGCCAACGCTGCGCCGGAGCCGCCCTTTTCGATGACGATGGCGACGGCGATCTGCGGATCGTCGTAGGGGGCGAAGCAGACGAACGCGCCGTTGTTGTTCTTCGTGTCGCCAGTCTGGATCGTACCGGTCTTGGCCGCGGCGTCGACGATACAGTTCTTGAAATACTGCGACACCGCGCCGTCAGTTGCGAGGTCGTGCATACCGGCGAGGACGGCGGAGAGATTTTCGCTGCTCATGGCGATCGTCTCGGCCGGCTCGGCGTCGTAAACGTATTCGAGCGCACCGGAGCCGCTGGAGCGGACGTTTTTCAAAAGGTGCGTGGCGTAGCGGTCACCCCCGCCGCAGAGCGTCGCGATGTAATTTGCGAGTTGGAGGGGGGAGTATTCCTGATTCGCCTGACCGAACGCCGCCCACGGGGCAAGGTTCTCGCCCTCGTTCTGCGAGGGAAGGCGGCCCGCGGTGTCGCCGATCTCAATACCGGTCGGCGCGCCGAGACCGAATTTGGCGTAATACTCGCGCAGCGTGTCCATGCCCATGCGGTAGCCCATTTCGGCGAAGAAATAGTTGCAGGAATTCATGATCGCACCGCGGACGTTGAGCGAGCCGTGGCCGCTGCGCTTCCAGCAGTAGGTGTAGCTCGCGGAGTAGCCGGGGTACGTCCACTTGCCGGAGTCGTAGATCTTTTCGCGCACGGTCGTCGCGCCGGATTCGAGCGCGGCGATGGCCGTCAAGGGCTTTAAGGTCGAGCCGGGGGCGTATTTTCCCTGCGTGGCGCGATTCCACATCGGCTGCAAGGGGTCGGTGGAGAGCTCTGCAAGGTCCTGACGGAAGGTCGAGAGGGAATAGGTCGGATACGAGGCAAGCGCCAGCACGTCGCCCGTGCCGACCTGCACGACGGCCACGGCCGCGCCGCGGTCGATGCCGTCGGATTTTGTCATGGAAGAGACGGTATTTTTAAGCGCCTCCTCCACCTGAGCCTGAAAGTCGATGTCGATCGTCAGCGCCACGGTGGAGCCGGGCTTGGGCTCCACGGAGTAGAGCTCGCCGGTGATCTTGCCGGAGTCGTTGTCGAAGGTCACAAGGCGCTTGCCTGCGTTGCCGTGGAGATATTCTTCAAAGGCGCTCTCCACGCCGGAGATGCCGACGGTGCTCGCGAGCGTGTAGCCGTCCTTATCCTTATAATCGTCCCAGTCCTGAATGCTGCCGGTGTAGCCGAGGACGTGGGCGGCGTAGTCGGTCTCGTAAACGCGCACGGACGAGGTATCCACCTGCACGCCGGCATAGTTGCCATCCTTGATGAGGGAAATGAGCGAAACATCCACGTCGCTCGCAAATTCGAAGGTCGTGGAGCCGTTCATCTTGGCGGAGGCGAGGGAGTAGCGCAGCCCGATGAGCGTGCGCACCGTGGAATTCGGGAGCGTTTCGTCGATCCCGTACTCGCTGCGCAGCTTCAGATACAGCGCAGAGCCTGTCAGCGTAGTGGGGAGGCCGTCGTCGCCGACGTTCTTTTCATTGATCCACTTGAGCGAGACGAGGTATTTGACGAGCGTTTTCGCGCTGCCGTTCGCGGTGTCGTAGGCGTAGGGCGAGGTCCTGGCGAGCGGAAGCGCGTCCTTAATTTCAACGCCCTGCGCGTTCATCAGTTCGATGACGCGCAGCAGCGCGTCGTTGAGCTCGTCGGAAGAGACAAGCGAGGAATCAAAATTCAGCGTGTAGACCGCGCGGTTCGACACGAGCACCTTGCCGTTGCGGTCGGTGAGGATGCCGCGCGAGGCCTTGACGGTCTCGGTCTTGGCGTTCGTGCGGATGGACTTGTCGAGGTAATCGTCGCCGTTGACGATCTGTGCGTCAAAGAGCGTGACGACGAATACGAGCGCGCAGAGAAACATCGCCGCGCCGAGCGCGATCAGGCGGCGGGTAAAGCGTTTGGAATCCATAGCGGCCTCCTTTCCTTGAGGCTTGGGGAAAATGGGGAAAATCAGTCGGGGAAGATGCGGCGGATGGCGCGCAGCGCCGGATAGACCGGCAGAAGAAGCAGGCACGAGAGCGCCGTTTCGCGCGCGAACAGGTGCAGCATCGGCAAAATGGCGGTCGAGCCGCTGCGCGGCAGCAGCGCGAACGCCTGCAAGAGGTCAACGAGCAGAAATGTCAGCACGGTCGAGAGCAGCGCGCGGGCGAAGCCCTGCTGCAACAAATTACTGACAACTGTTGAGATGAGCAGTGCCGCAAGCGTGAACGCGATCGTGTACAAGCACGCGAATGGCGCGGGGAGCACAAGGTCGCACAGCGCGCCGAAGACGATGCCCGCGATGACGGCTGAGCGCGGCAGCTCGAACGATGCCATGACCGCCAAAATGACGGGCGGCAGAAAGGGGATGACGCCGAAAAACGTCATCGACCCGAGAAGCAGCCGCCGCAGGAAAAAGAGCGCCGCGGCGGCGAGCGCGTAAAACGTCCACTTAAGCGCGGTGGTTTGGGTGAGATTCATGCGCGCCTCCCTCAGTCGACAATGTCGTAGTCCGTGATGACGAACACCTCGGTCAGGGCGTTAAAGTCCATCATGGGCGTGAGGACCGCGTAGCGGGCAAGGCCGTCGTCGCCGGTCTGGAGCGATTCGACCGAGCCGATGACAAGGCCGCTCGGGTAATATCCGCCAAGGCCCGACGTGACGATCTGGTCGCCGATGAGCACCTCGTCGTCCGACGTGAGGTACGAGAGCTTCAGTTTGCCCTGACCCATCAGGGCGAAATCACCCTCCGCCACGGCGACCTCGCCGGTGCGGAAGATGCGCGCGCCGAGCTCGGTGTCCGTGTCGATGACGGTCAGCACTGTCGACCAGTTGAGGCCGACCTCGGAAATGACGCCGACGAGATACCCCTCGGCGCTGACGACGCAGTCGCCCACGGCGATGTCCTGATCGGTGCCGTGGTTGAGAGACAGCGACGACGTCCAGCTGCTCTCGCTGTGGGCGAGCACGGCGGTGGAGACGAACGTGAAGTCGCGCCGCTGCTGCTGGAGCTTCAAAAGCTCGCGCAGGAGCTTATTTTCCTCGCTGTCGGCCTGCGCCTGACGCTGCTGGGCGCGAAGGTCCGCGATCTCTTTTTTGAGCGCCGCGTTTTCCTCCTTGAGTGTGGTCGTGTCCTCGTAATACTGGCGCTTGTCGGCCGCCCAGTCGCTCACGGCGGTGGCGGCGGCGCGGAACGGGTACGTCAGCACACCCGCGATGTTTTCAAGCACCGAGGACGTCGAGGAAAAGTAGGTCAAAAGGCTCAATGCCACGGCGACCGCCGCGGCGACGGCCAGGATGCGTAGCCCGTGCTGACGGAAAAATTCTTTCAAGGTTTACCCTCCTTTCATCGTAGGGCAGGGGAGAGGTTAGAGGAGCTTGACGCCAAAGCGCGCGAGCACTAAGCCAAGCTGCTCGACGGGAAGTCCCATGACGTTGAAAAAGTCGCCGTCGATGCGCTCGACGAAGAGCGCGCCGCGGCTCTGCACGCCGTAGGCGCCGGCTTTGTCCATCGGCTCGCCGGTCTTGATGTAGGCGCGGATCTCGTCATCCGTCATCGGGCGGAAAAAGACGCGCGTGGACACGGCGAAGCGCTCTTCCTGCGCGCCGCGGCGAACGCTCACGCCCGTGCAGACCGTGTGAGCGCGGCCGGAAAGCGCGCGCAGCATGCGCAGCGCGTCCTCCTCGTCGCGCGGTTTGCCGAGGCGGTCATTGCCCAAAAAGACCATCGTGTCCGCCGTGATGATGAGATCGTCGGGCGCGCAGAGCGCGGCGGCAGCGTCACATTTCTTCTTTGCAATGTAGCGCACCGTGTCCTCGGGAGAAAGACCTTCCGGATAGCTCTCGTCAATGTCGAGCGAGAGGGTCTTAAAGTCCTCCACGCCGATGCGGGCGAGCAGCTCCTGACGGCGCGGGGATTGAGATGCCAAAACGATTGCCATGATATTGCCTCACTATTTGATAATAAAAAGTATAATCAAGATAAAAAATTACAATTTGGAATTCATTCTGCGCCGCGATAGAAGAGACCACGGGTGATATTCTCCGGCGCTTCGACCGTCTCACCCTGATACGCGCGCAGCACGCGGACGCATTCAGAGGCGCTCTCGGTCGTGAAACGGAGCTGCGCAAAGCGCAGACCGAGCGTCTGCCAGTCCTTCGATTTGTCCGCGAGATAAAGAATCTTTCCGTTCTCGATCTCGCTGCGGCAACCCCATGCGCGCAGCACGGGGAAGTGCTCGCCGCGCCGGTCGGTGAGCTCGGGGGCGCTTGCGCACGCGCCGTCGCAGGGAACGGAGGCGGGGCGCTCGGTAAAGTATCGACAGCCGAACGCGTTCGCATTCAGGCAGTTTTCCGTGAGCATCAGGGGAAGGCGGCCATAGACGATGGCCTCGCACGGGAGACACTTGCTGAGGTCACGAATCTGCGCGTCGCGCAGCTCGAACGAGACGCACGCGCTCGAAAGTCCCTGTTCTTTCCAGAAAGCGAGCGCGGCGGAGTTGTAGACGTTCAGCGGCCAGCCGCCGTGCAGCTTGCAATCAAGTCCACGCGCGAGCGGCAGGTGGCCGAGGTTGCCGATCGACACGCCCGTGACGCCTTTTTTGGCGGCGTCCTCGAGCAGCGCGCGCAAAATAGGCTCGTCCTGCGTGCGGTAGATGCGCGGCAGCACCGCGAAAAATTCGGTTCTGCCGAGATGTGGCGAAAGGTCAAGCTGGGGCAGCAGCTCGACGGGCACATACACTCGCGCGGGGACGAGGGCGACAAGCTCTTCGCTTAGCTGCTCGGCCCTGTGGAGGGAGACGGTCAAAAGCGGCTTGTCCGCGCTGTTTTTGACGATTGTTGGCGGAACAAAGTCGAATACGCGGCGTTTCGGCACAGCGGTGCGCTGCGCTTCCATCTGCGCGAGCGCTTCGCGGCGCAGGGCATTGAGCGCACCTGCGCTGACGGCGAGACCGCCGTCGAGTGCGACGGCGCACTGCGCCGCCGAAAATGCCGTGCCGCCGGTTTTCCTGAGGCGCGTTTCGACCTCTTCCGCGGTGACGGCGCGGCTGCGCGCCGCCTCGGGCACTGCGCCGGTGACGGTCACAGCATGGCCGTCTGCGTCCTCGGCTGTCAGGTGCATCGGCTGACCGGCGCGGATGGTGCATTCTAATGTGAGCGGCACAAGCCGCAGATTTTCCTTTTCATAGCGCGTTCGAATCTCGTTGAACCAGTCCTCGGGCCATCTTGCATTTTCGGGCCGCGTGCCGAACATCTCGCGTCCGCGCGCGCCGCGGTAGTACCCCTCGGTAAAGCCGTCGCGCGAGAAGGCGAGGGCGAGCTTTTTCTGCTCGTCCTTCGTCGGCGTGCGATGCTCGCGCAGAAGGCGCGCGTATATTTCCGTCACGGCGGCGACATACTCCGGCCGCTTCATGCGCCCCTCGATCTTGAGGCAGGCAACGCCCAAGTCCATCATCTCCGGCACGAAGGGCGCGAGGTTTGCGTCCTTCAAGCTCAGCGGATGGCCGTCCGCCCTGCCGGAAAAGCCGTAGGGCAGACGGCAGGGCTGGGCGCAGGCACCACGGTTGCCGCTGCGCCGCCCGATGACGGCGGACATCTCGCACTGGCCGCTGTAGCACATGCACAGCGCGCCGTGGACGAACGTTTCGATCTCGATGGGGCTATTCGCGCAGATTTCGCTGATCTCCCCGCGCGAAAGCTCGCGCGCGAGCACCGCGCGCGTCATGCCGAGCCTTGCCGCTTCCTGAATGCCCGAGAGCGTGTGCAGGCTCATCTGCGTCGAGGCGTGCAGCGGCACGTCGGGAATAATTTTTTGCAGCGTCGCCAGAACGCCCCAATCCTGCACCAGGATCGCGTCCACGCCGCACTCCGACGCGGTGCGCGCCTCCGCGGCAAGCGCGGGGAGCTCGCGGTCGGTGACGAGCGTGTTGAGCGTCAGATAGACCTTCACGCCCCGCAAATGGCAATAAGAGACCGCCGCGCGGAATTCCTCGTCAGAGAAGTTCCTCGCGCTGCGGCGCGCGTTGAACGCGCCAAAGCCCATATACACGGCGTCCGCACCGCTCTGTACGGCGGCAACAAGCGCCTCCTGCCCGCCCGCGGGCGCTAACAGCTCCGTCGTCAAGGGTTTACTTTTTCTGCTGCTGGAGCTTGAAGATCTCGCGCTTGAGCTCGCTGACCTCATTCTTGGCCTGAGAAGCCTCGTCGAGGTACTGCTTGACCTGACGGCGCAGCGCGTCGCCGGCCTCGCGCTCTTTGAAGAGCTCGTCGGTGATGTTCACGGCGGTCAGCACGGCGGCGTCCGTGCGGCCGACCTTGGCAGCGTCGAGCAGCTCGCTCATTTTGTCGTTGACGTAGGAGCCGACCTTCTGCATATAGGAGGGGGCTTCCTCGGCGACAAAGGTGTATTCCTCGTCGCAGATGGAGATCGTGATGCGGTTTTCCATGATTTGTGTGCTCCTTTCTATTTCGGCGTTGCACAAAAAAGGGCAAATTCCACCCATATAATCTCTAACAGTATAACACGGGAGTGAAAATGTGAAAAGGGGGAAGCAAAAAATTTCATGTTTACGAACGGGAAAATTTCATGTAGAATAATGGAATCGAAAATGGACGAAAGGAGGCGGGGAACATGGCAGGCTATGTGCTGCATTTGAGCACCGAGGAGAACATCACGCTCTCATCGGCGACGGTCAAGCGATTGATCGCGGGTGGCAGCGGCGACGCGGCGCTGCTGTACCTCGCCATCCTGCATGCGCGCGGCGCGGCGGACTCCGGCAAGCTCGCGCGCGAGCTCAAGTGGGACGAAACGCGTCTTCGCGCGGCGGAGCAGGCGCTCTACGAGATGAAGCTCGTCGGCGCGCCGGAGAAGAAGGAGGAAGCGACCCTTCCGCCGCCCCAGCAGCTCAGCGAGCCGCCCGAGTACACGCGCGAAGACATCGCGCGAAAGCTGGAGGGCGACGGGCGCTTCGCCTGCCTTCTGCGCGAGGTGGAGCACAAGCTCGGCCCGCTCTCGACCCCGTCGGTCAAGAAGCTGTTAGGGCTGTACGAAAATCTGGGCTTGCCCGCGGACGTGGTCTACACGCTCGTCAACTACTGCATCGCGAAAAAGGAGCAGCAGTTCGGCGAGGGGCGGCTGCCCAACATGCGCGAGATCGAAAAAGAGGGCTACGTCTGGGCGCGCAAGGAGCTCTTTTCCATCGAAAAGGCCAGCGAGTACATGAAGCGCGAGCAAGCCCTGCGCGGCAGATATCCCGAGTACATGGCGGCGCTGCAAATGCAGGGCCGCGCGAGCGCGCCGAGCGAGGAAAAGTATCTCTCCGCGTGGGCGGAGATGGGATTTCCGGCGGAGACCGTGGCTGAGGCTTACGACCGGACGATCCTGCACTGCCACGAATTCCGCTGGCCGTACTGCAACGGCATTTTGAAACGCTGGCACGAAAAGGGCCTGCACACGCTCGCCGAGGTCAGGGCCGAGAACGCCAAGGAGCAGAGCAAGCCGAAAAAGAACACCACCGGCGGCAACGCTTGGATGAAGGAATATTTGAATCAGTAACGAAAGCGGGGGAGAAGGATGTCTTACGATGGGCGGCTGATGCGCCAGGCGCTGGCGCGCTTCGACGAGGACAAGCAGCGCCGCGCGGAGAATTTTCGCGCGCGCGAGCGCGCGGTGTATACCAAGTGCCCGCGCATTGAGGAGATCGACCGCGAGCTGTCGCACACGATGGCGAAGATCATCGCCTCCGGTCTGCGCCGCGGGACGGACCCGCGCCCGGCCATCGAGGCGCTGCGGGAGGAGAACCTCAACTTGCAGCAGGAAAAGCGCCTTCTCCTGACGCGCCTGGGACTGCCGGGCGACTATCTCGAGGAAAAGCCCAAGTGCTCGCGCTGCAACGACACGGGCTTTCTCGGCAGCGAGGTCTGCTCGTGCCTGCGCGGCTATTACGCCAAGGAGCAGAACAAGGAGCTCTCGGGCCTTTTGGACCTCGGCTCGCAGTGCTTTGAAAATTTCAACTTCGACTACTATTCGTCCGTGCCGGACGAGGACCTCGGCGTGTCGCCGCGCACGAACATGGAGCGCGTGTACGACATCTGCCAGGACTACGCGCACGAGTTTTCGCCCAAGAGCGGCAACCTGCTGCTGACCGGCGGCACGGGACTGGGAAAAACGTTCCTCTCCGCGTCCATCGCACGCGTCGTGAGCGCGAGCGGCCACAGCGTGGTCTACGACACGGCGGGGCACATCTTCGCCCGCTTCGAGGCGCAGAAGTTCGGCCGCGACGACGGCGAGAACGCCGACACCGCCGTGAGCCGCGCGCTCGGCTGCGATCTGCTGATTTTAGACGACCTCGGCACCGAGCTGATGACGAGCTTTGTCCACAGCGCGATGTATCAGATCGTCAACACGCGCCTCATCACGGGGAAGAAGACCGTCATCTCCACGAACCTGAGCCCCGACGAGCTCGGGCGGCGCTACGGCGCGCCGGTGCTGTCAAGATTGCAGGGAGAGTATCAAATGCTGCTCTTTTTCGGCGAAGACATCCGCCGGCAGAAGAGAAAATGAATACAAAATGTAAAAAAAGCTCCGCAGAATACTCTGCGGAGCCTTTTTTCTTGCTTTTTACGGCTTGTGGATCACGGCGACGGCGCAGGGCACGCGGCCGGGACAGTAGGCGTAGTCGACATCGTCGTAGCCCGCCGCGGCAATAAACTGCTTATACGTGTCGAACGTGAACTGACGCTTGAAGTCCGCGCCCGCCTTGCCGACGGTCGAGGCAAAGCCGCTCGTCTTGCCCTGCTCGCTGCGGTTCATATAGGTCGGGACGATGATCGTGCCGCCGCTGCGGCAGACGCGGTCGAGCTCGGCAAGGGCCTTGTACGGCTCGTCGAGCAGGTGGATGACATTCGCGGCGATGACCACGTCGAACTGCCCGTCCGGCTCGTCTAAATGCAGGATGTCGGCCTGGCGGAACGTGACGTTTGGCAGCGCGCCGTATTTCTTCTTCGCCCGCTTGAGCATGTTGGCGGAGAAGTCCGTCGCGAGAAGCGTCCGGCAGCGCTCGGCGATGGCGCCGGTGAGAAGGCCCGTGCCGCAGGCGCATTCGAGCACCGCGTCGTATGGCGTGATACGGGAACTGACGGCGGCAATGAGCGCCTTGTGCGTTTCTTTATTAAAGATGTCGGCGAAGAGGTCATAGACCCCCGCGACGTTGTCCCAGAACATGAGTATTTCCCTCTCAACGTGATTTATTTTTCTACACGATAGCAGAAACGCGCGGAAAATGCTACTCTCAAGAGAAAGAAAAAACGAAAAATTAAGGGCGAGGATCCTACTTTTTGTGCTTTTTATAAAAAGACTTGCCATCGGCGCACGGGTGGTATATAGTCTTTATAAAGATTTCGCAAAGAAACTGCATTTTTGCGTTAAGGAGTCGAATGATGAAACGAATTTGGTCGCTGTTTGCCGTGCTGGCGCTGCTGTGCGCGCTGACGATTCCGGCGCTGGCCGCCGCGGGCGGCGCAGCGGACGCGGAGCCCGCCGCCCAGACGGTGAGCGAGGAAGAGCTCGCGCGCTCGGAGGAGAACACCACCAAGGTGCGCAAGATCTGGGCGGTGGCGGCGCTTATCGGTGTGGCGTGCTTTGGCGGCGCGCTGGGCATGGCGCATTCCGTTGCAAAGGCGGCGAACAACATGGCCGAACAACCCGAGGCGGCGGGGCAGATCCGCACCTCGATGATGATGGGTCTTGTGTTTATCGAGACGGTCATCATCTATGCGCTGATCGTGGCCATCCTGATCGTCTTCGTATTGTGACGATAACGAGAAAAGTGGAATAGAGCGGCGGAAGGGGGCAGCACTGTCTCCTTCCGCTGCTCTATTTATTGAAAAAAAGGGGAGGGGTCAGGGCTCTGTTAAGAAGACGAAAAGATGCTGCAAAGCGGCGGTTAATCATGAAGGAAGACTTGCATTTCCTGCGTGCAGGTGGTATAAATAAGTGCTGCATCCCAAGCAGAAATTGGATGATAGAAACAAAAGGGGGTAGGGCGCGTGGATAAGAAAAAGCGAACGCGCGAGCTGATCGTGTTCGCCGTGATCGTGCTGGCGCTGCTGGCCGGATGTTTGCTCACGCCGTCAGGCGGCGAGAGCGAACCGATCCAGGAGGTCATGCGTGACGCGGTGCTGCACGAGCAGAACAAGGTGAGCCTGTTTGGCCTGATCGAGGTGAACCCGGGGCTCATCTCCGCCTACATCGTGACGGGTATTTTAATAGTATTCGCCCTTGTGTGCCGGCTTTTTGTGATCCCAAAATTCAAATATGTGCCCGGCAGGTTCCAGCTCGTTTTAGAGCAGATCGTCGGCATGTTCGACGGCCTGGCCGAGGGCAGCAGCCCGCACCGCAATAAATTCCTGCGGGCGTACATCTTCACCGCCGGTGTTTACATCTTTGTCAGCACGCTCTTTGAACTGCTCGGCATTCAGGTGGTGACCACATCAGGCCACGCCGTCAGCCTGCCCGCGCCGCTGTCCGATATCAACGGGGCGATCGCGCTGGGCGTGATGAGCTACGGCGTGATCCTCTTCGGCGGACTGATCGCCGCGGGCGTGGGCGGATTTCTGCACGCGCTCAAGGATTTCTCGCTGCCGATCTCGATGAGCTTTCGACTCTTCGGCGCGCTGCTTTCCGGCGCGCTCGTGACGGAGCTTGTGTATTACTACGCGGCGCTTTCCTATGTGCTGCCGGTCATCGTGGGCGTGATGTTCACGCTGCTGCACGCGCTGATCCAGGCGTATGTTTTAACGATGCTGGTGTCGACGTTCTACGGCGAATCGACCGAAAAGCACGAGAAAAAGCCCAAGGCAAAAAAGGTAAAAAAATCCCGCAGCGAAACGGCTGCCTGAAGAAAGAGGTAAATTTGCCATGAAAACGATGAAGAAATTCGCAGCGCTGATGATGCTGCTGTGCGCGCTGATGATCTGCACCATTCCGGCCCTCGCCGCAAACGAAAGCGGGAGCGACAGCAACGTGACTGAGACCGTGAGCGTCACGGCCGGCAGCAACGACAACGACGTGACCTCCGCCAAGGCGATGGGCTCGGGCGTGATGATCGGCATTGCGTGCCTTGGCGGCGCGCTGGCCATGGGCATTGCGGTCGGCAAGTCGAGCGAGGCCATAGCCCGCCAGCCCGAGGCCACAAGTCAGATCAGAACCACGATGATGATGGGCCTTGTGTTTATCGAGACGGTCATCATTTACGCCCTGATCGTGGCGATCCTCATTATCTTCGTCCTTTGATGAAGAACACTCCCAAAAAGGAGGGGCTTTGAATGCCGCTTAATATCAATCTGCAGCAAATTTTGCTGCATGCGCTGAACTTTGTCATCCTGTTCGGCGCGATGTATTTTCTGCTCTACAAGCCTGTGAAGAGCTTTATGGACAGCCGCAAGGCGCACTATGAGAAGATGGACGAGGACGCCAAGGCCGTGCTTGCCGAGGCCGAGAAGACGAAGGCCGGCTATGAAGCGCAGCTCAAGAGCGCCGACGAGGAGATCGCACGCCGCAAGCGCGAGGCGAACGAAGCCTTGCAGCACGCGGTGGACGAGCGCCGCGCGCAGGCCGAGCAGCAGGCGGGCGAGATCGTGCGCAAGGCGCGGGAAGATGCCGCGCGCGAGCATGAGCGCGTGATGGAGCAGGCCAGGGGCGAAATTTCCGAGCTGATGAGCGCCGCGGCGGAAAAGCTGGTGCTCTCCAGCACGTCGGACGCTTACGACAAGTTCCTGGACACGGCGGAGGAGCGCAAGGACAATGGCTGAGCGCACGGAGCATTTAGAGGCCGTACTGCTCTCTGCCGTGCGTCCGTCGCAGGAGCAGGAGAAGCGATTTCTGGCCTTCCTCGCCGAAAAGTACGGCGAGGGCACGACGCTTACCTGGCAAAAGAGTGATGACTACCCCGACGGTTTCCGCCTCGAGGTGGGCGCGGAGGTCTACGACTGGAGCGCGGGCGGACGCCTGAGCCAGTTCAAAGACGCGCTCGAAAAGCTCGCTGCCACGCAGGGCGACGTCATCCCGCTGCTGAAGGAGACGGTGCTCTCATGGACGCCGCAGGCCATGGCACAGGAGGTCGGCACCGTTCTGACCGTCGGCGACGGCATTGCCCGCGTGGACGGGCTGGAGGGCGCCGCCTATGGCGAGGTGCTGCTTTTCGACGGCGGCGTGCGCGGCATGGTGCAGGACTTATCCGAGGACAGCGTCGGCTGCATCCTCTTTGACGACGACGCGAGCGTCTGCGCGGGCAGCACGGTCCGCCGCACCGGACGCACGGCGGGCGTTCCCGTGGGCGAGGGGTTCCTCGGCCGCGTGGTCAACGCGCTCGGCGTGCCCATCGACGGCGGGGGGGACATCCGCGCCGACGGCTACCGCGCGGTGGAGAGTCCCGCTCCCGGCATCATCGACCGCCAGAGCGTCGACACGCCGCTTGAGACGGGCATTCTGACCGTCGACTCGATGTTCCCCATCGGCCGCGGCCAGCGCGAGCTCATCATCGGCGACCGCCAGACCGGCAAGACCACCATCGCGTCCGATACCATCATCAACCAGAAGGGCAAGGATGTCATCTGCATCTATGTCGCCATCGGACAGAAGGCGAGCTCCGTCGCCCAGCTCAAAAAGACGCTGGAAACGCACGGCGCGATGGATTATACGATCATCGTCAACGCCACGGCGAGTGATCCCGCGCCGTTACAGTACATCGCGCCCTACGCGGGCTGCGCCATGGGCGAATACTTTATGAATAAGGGCCGCGACGTGCTGATCGTCTACGACGATCTTTCCAAGCACGCCATCGCGTACCGCGCGATGAGCCTTCTTTTGGAGCGCTCCCCGGGCCGCGAGGCGTATCCGGGCGACGTGTTCTATCTGCACTCCCGCCTGCTCGAGCGCGCGGCGCATCTGAGCGAGGAGAAGGGCGGCGGCAGCATCACGGCGCTGCCGATCATCGAGACGCAGTCCGGCGACGTGTCGGCCTATATCCCGACGAACGTCATTTCGATCACCGACGGTCAGCTCATTCTGGAAACGCGCCTGTTCTTCTCCGGCCAGCGTCCGGCGGTGAATGTGGGCCTGTCCGTGTCCCGCGTGGGCGGCGACGCGCAGACCAAGGCGATGAAAAAGGCAGCCAAGACCATCCGCCTCGACCTTTCGCAGTACCGCGAGATGGAGTCGTTCACGCAGTTTGCAAGCGACCTCGACGAGTCGACGGCAAAGCTTTTATCCTACGGTCAGGGCTTGATGCGCATGCTGCGGCAGAAGCAGTTCCACCCCTACAAGCAGTATGAGCAGGTCATCCTGCTCGTCGCGGGGCTGAACCATGTTTTTCAGGAGATCGTGCCGGAGCAGCTTGACGCGTTTATCCCCGCGCTCTTGCAGCACTTTGGCGAGACGCAGGGCGCGCTGTGCAATGCCATCGAGCAGACCGGCCAGCTCAGCGACGATCAGCAGTCGCAGATCATCGAGTGCGCAAAGGAATTTGTGCAAAACTATTTTTCCAAATAAAAAGTGAGGTGACAGGTACATGGCGAGCATGAAGGAGATCCGCGAGCACATCGCGAGCATCCAGAGCACGCAGAAGGTGACGAACGCGATGTACCTCATCGCCTCGACCAAGATGCGGCGGGCGAAAGAAGACCTTGCCAAGACGCGCCCGTTTTTCGACGCGGTCTCGACGCAGATCGAGCAGATCTTCCAGCACGCGGGCGAGATCGAGAGCCCGTACCTCTACCGGGGCAACGCGGACGATCTGGCCCAGCCGGGGACGTACGCCTATCTTGTGGTGACGGCGGACCGCGGCCTTGCGGGCGCCTACAACCAGAATGTTATTCAGGAGACGATGAAGCGCCTTGAAAAGCACCCCGACAGCCGCCTTTTTGTGGTGGGCGGCAACGGGCGGCACTTCTTCTCCGGCCACGGCGTGCCGGTGGAAAAGAGCTTCCTCTACGATGCGCAGAGCCCCACGCTCCGCCGCGCGCGAGAGATCACGGCGAAGCTTTTGGATCTCTTCGACCGGGGCGAGATCTCCAAGCTCTTTATCATCTACACCGACCTTGGCAACGGCGTGGACATGGACGTGCGCACTGTGCGCCTGCTGCCGCTGGAGGATGAGCACTTTGCCAAAGAGGAGACGGAGGAAAAGCCCATCCGCTTTGAGCCCTCGGCAGAGGAGGTGCTCGCCAGGGTCGTGCCGGCATACATCACGGGCTTTTTGTACTCGGCGATGGTCGACAGCTTTTGCGCCGAGCAGAACGCGCGCGCCTCTGCCATGGACTCGGCCAACCAGAACGAGGACGACATGCTGCGCGAGCTGCAGCTCGAGTACAACCACGAGCGGCAGGGCGCCATCACGAGCGAGATCACGGAGGTCTCCGCCGGCGCGCGCAGCAAGAAGAACCACATGAAGAAGGAGGCGCAGCATGCGCACAGGTAAGATCATTCAGGTATCGGGCAGCGTGGTGGACGTGCGCTTCCCGCACGGCGAGCTGCCGCGCATCCGCGAGGCGCTGTCCGTCGAGCTGAACGGCAAGCGCCTTGTGATGGAGGTGGAGCAGCATTTGAGCGCCGAAACGGTGCGCTGCATCATGCTCTCCGGCAGCGAGGGCCTCAGCCGCGGCATGACCGTCACGGGCGAAGGCAGCGGCCTTCGCGTGCCCGTCGGCAAGGCGACGCTCGGACGGCTTTTCAACGTTTTTGGCGATACCATCGACGGCGGCGCGCCGATCGGCGGCGCGGAGCCGCGCCGCAGCATCCACAGAAAGCCCCCCGCCTTCGACGAGCAGAGCCCGAGCGTTGAGATCTTGGAGACCGGCATCAAGGTCATCGACCTTTTGGAGCCCTATCCGCGCGGCGGCAAGATCGGCCTGTTCGGCGGCGCGGGCGTCGGCAAGACGGTGCTCATTCAGGAACTCATCCACAACATCGCCGTCGAGCACGGCGGCTATTCGATCTTCACCGGCGTGGGCGAGCGCAGCCGCGAGGGCAACGACCTCTGGAACGAGATGCACGAGAGCGGCGTTATCGACAAGACCGCGCTCGTCTTCGGCCAGATGAACGAAGCGCCCGGCGTTCGTATGCGCGTGGCGCTGACAGGCCTTACGATGGCTGAATACTTCCGCGACGAGGAGCAGCGCGACGTGCTGCTGTTTATCGACAATATTTTCCGCTTTGTGCAGGCGGGCAGCGAGGTCTCGACCCTGCTCGGCCGCATGCCCTCCGCCGTCGGCTATCAGCCGACGCTCGCCAACGAAATGGGCGAGCTGCAGGAGCGCATCACCTCGACCAAGAGCGGCTCGATCACGTCCGTGCAGGCGGTCTACGTTCCCGCGGACGATCTGACCGACCCTGCCCCGGCGACGACGTTCACCCACCTCGACGCGACGACGGTTTTGAGCCGTAAGATCGCCGAACAGGGCTTATATCCCGCGGTCGACCCGCTCGAATCGTCCTCCCGCATTCTGGAAGAGGATATCGTGGGCGAGCGGCACTACCGCATCGCGCGCAGCGTGCAGGCGACCTTGCAGAAATACCGCGAATTGCAGGATATCATCGCCATCCTCGGCATGGAGGAGCTGAGCGACACGGACAAGGTGACGGTCAACCGCGCGAGAAAGATCCAGCGCTTTTTGGCCCAGCCGACGTTCGTGGCCGAAAAGTTCACGGGCCTTCCGGGCGTCTATGTGCCGCTTGAGGAGACACTCCGCGGCTTTGAAGCCATTCTCTCCGGCGAGATGGACGGCTATCCCGAGATGGCGTTCTACAACGTCGGCACGCTTGACGACGCGCTCGCCAAGGTGAAGAAGATGGAAAGCGGGGAAGCGTGATGAAGACCTTTCCTCTCCGCGTCCTCGCGCCCGAGCGCACGTTTTTTGACGGGGCGTGCACATCACTCACCGTGCCGAGCATCGACGGCATGTACGGCCTGATGGCGCAGCACGAGGATATCGTGCTCGCGGTCGTCCCCGGCAAGCTGACGCTGCGCACACCGGATGGCGCCGAGCAGATCGCCGCCGTGTCCGAGGGCGTGCTCAAGATGGAGCACGGCGAGGCGCTCGTGCTGGTGGACACGATCGAGCGGCCGGAGGAGATCGACCTCCACCGCGCCGAGGAAATGGCCGCCGAGGCGCGCGCCGAGCTCAAGGCGAAGCGCAGCGCGCAGGAGCAGGCCATTGCCAATGCCCGCATCGCCCGCGCGATCAGCCGTATCCACGTCAAGCACGACGGAAAATAAATGAGAAAACGAAAATTCGCACCGCAAGGTGCGAATTTTTTGATCTCTCCGCCGATTTTCGCCCATTTTTGCACACTTTTTGTGCTAAAAGTGGAGAAAAAGGAGGGGAAATCCATGGAAATGTCCGCAAGAAAGCCGCTGCTCCCGCGCCGCGTGCTCGACCTGCCCATCGATGCGCTGCGCCCCAACCCCAACCAGCCGCGCATCGAGTTTGACGAGGCTTCGCTGCGCTCGCTGAGCGACAGCATCCGCCGCTATGGCATCCTCCAGCCGCTGACCGTCCGCCGCACGGACGAGGGCTACGAGCTCATCGCGGGAGAGAGACGGCTGCGCGCGGCAAAGATAGCGGGACTGCGCGAGGTGCCGTGCCTGCTCGCGCGCTCGAGCGAGGAGGAGAGCGCGCTGCTCGCGCTGATCGAAAACCTCCAGCGCCGTGATTTGCACTACTTGGAGGAGGCTGCGGCTATCGCGCGGCTGATCGCGACCTACGGCCTCTCGCAGGAGCAGGCGGCGGAAAGGCTGGGGAAATCCCAGTCCGCTATTGCCAACAAGCTGCGGCTGCTGCGCCTGTCGCCCGACTGTGTGCGCCTTCTGCGCGAGCATGACCTCTCCGAGCGGCACGCACGGGCGCTGCTGCGCCTGACGAACGAGGAAGACCGCCTCAAAGCCTTGCAAGTTATCGCCGCACGCGGTTACAACGTCGCGCAGAGCGAGGCGTATATCGAAGAGCTTTTGAAGCTCAAGCAGAAAACGCCCCCGCCGCGCCTGCCGACCTACATCGTCAAGGATGTGCGCATCTTTTTGAACACCATCCGCCACTCGCTCGGGCTGATGCAGCGCGCGGGCGTCGAGGCCGACATGCAGCGCGAGGACACGGACGATGGCATCCTTTTGACCATCCGCATCCCGAAACGTGCAAAAGAGGCCGGATAATCCTGCAAAATTGTCACCAAATTGTGATTCTTTTTCTCACAAACTGTGGTATACTGAAACGACTGGCAGGGAAGTCCCTGTCCGGAAGATCGGAAGAAACAGGAGGAGCCAGCATGGATGAAATGAACGGCGCCTTTGAGGAAAAGAAGAGAAGAAAGGGCGGCAAGCGCCTGATGCAGCCGGAAAAGGCCGCAAAGGCGGCCAAGGAGCCCCGCGCGGAAAAGCCGCCGCGCGTTCCACGTGAAACATCGGGAAAGACCGGCAAGGTCGTCGGCATTGTCGCGGGTGTGCTCGTGGTGGCGTACTTGGGCCTTGGCGCGTGGGCGTCGGCCAGCCATAAAATTTATCCCAACGTAATGATGGGCGATACCAACTACGGCGGGATGACTGAGCAGCAGGTCGCCGAGCAGCTCAAAGCGAGCGTCGCGCAGGCGAAGGGCACAGATGTCGACTTTGTCCTGCCCGACGGCACGGAGGTCGCGCATGTTTCGCTCGACGAGATGCCGGAGTATGTCGACTTCGACGGACTTGCCAAGCATATCTACAACGTCTACGGCTGCAATGACAGCTTTCTGACCGCGGGCGCGAAGTATCTGCGCGCACTCTTCAAGCCGCAGGATGCGGCGCAGGTGGTCGACGCAGCCTACTCGCCCGATTTGATGGAGAATCTTGTCGACACGGTGTGCGACAGCATCAACTGCGACCCCGTGGAGTTTGCCATCAACGTGACAGAGGATGGCAAGGTCAGCGTGACGAAGCCGCAGGACGGCCGCGCGACGACTGATACCGCAAAAGACCAGATCGGCGTATACTTAAACGGCGCGTATTTGAGCGGCGGCGACCCGTCCGAGATCGTGCTTGAGCCTGCGAGCGAGGGCGGCGTCTACGATGTCATCCCTGCACAGGAGGTCGACCTGAGCGCGCAGCGCGAGGCCGTTATCGGCCAGAAGGTCAACGCGACGTATGACAAGGAGACCGGCGCGGTCACGCCAGGCCATGCGGGCGTGGAATTTACGCTTGCTGACCTCGAATCCGCTTACAACGCCGCGGCGGCGGGGAAGACGGTCGATCTGCCGAACGCCACGGTCGAGACGCCGGACGTCACGGCAGAGCAGCTCCAAAAGGTCCTGTTCCGCGATGTGCTGAGTACCTACACCACGAAGGTCGGCGGCGCGTCCGGCCGCCGCGCGAACGTCAAGCTGACGGCCTCGCGCATCACCGGCTACATATTGAACTCCGGCGAAACGATGAAATACGGCCCGCTCGTCACGCCCTTTACCGCGGCGAACGGCTACAGCGCCGCGCCCGGTTACTTGCAGGGCAAGACCGTCGATATGGTCGGCGGCGGCGCGTGTCAGGCGAGCTCCACGCTCTACGCCGCGGCGCTCTACGCCAACCTTGAGATCGTGCAGCGCACGAACCACGGCTTTGCGTCCGACTACATCGGCCTCGGCCTCGACGCGACGGTCGCGCAGGGCGGGCCCGAGTTCGAGTTCCGCAACAACACGATGTATCCCATCAAGGTCGTCGCCGAGTACTATGCGAGCGGCGGCAAGAACTACCTGAAGGTGTCCCTCCTCGGCACCAAGGTGGACGATACCTATGTGAAGATCAAGACCGAAGTGCTTGAAACCATCCCGTTCACGGAGGAGATCGTTGAGACCGACGAGCTCGCCCCCGGCGAGCGCAAGGTCGAGCAGACCGCCTACACCGGCTACAAGGTCAAGACCTACCGCAACGTCTACTCCGGTGACGGCAAGCTCATTTCGTCCACGTTCGAGGCGAGCAGCAATTATAAGGCGCGCAACCGCATCGTGCTCGTCGGCAAGTCCGCGGCGGTCACGCCGACGGACCCCATCACGCCCGTCGATCCCGGTACGACCACGCCGACCGACCCGACAACGCCCGTTGACCCCGGGACCACAACAAACCCGGGCACCACAACTGACCCCGGCGTGACAGACCCCGGCACGACCACAGAGCCGCCCGTCGAGCAGGAAAGGCCCGGTTGGCTCGATACGGGGCTCGACCGGTAAAAACAGCAGAACGAGAAAACGGAGAGGCATTGCCTCTCCGTTTTTACGTTGTTCAAGTGTTATTCGCCGTCCGAGTCCATGTAGAGCTCTTCGGCCTTCTGCTGCGCGGCGATCAGCAGCGCGCTGGCCTCACCATAGTTCTGCCTGTTCATTTTCTCCAGCGCGTCAGTCACGGCGTTGAAGAGGAGCAGATACATTGCCTTGTAGTCCGTCATAGAACCACCCTTGGAAAATTATATAACGTTTTGTTATATAGCACAATATAACATTTTGTTTTACGTATACTTCTTTACAGAATCTAAACACGAATTCTGGATGGAGTGAAGCAAAATGTATCGACGCATTCGAGACTTGAGAGAGGACAGCGACCTGACGCAAAAGAGCTTGGCGGACTATCTGAGCTGCTCGCAGGTCTGCTATTCCAACTACGAGACCGGCAAGCGCGACGTCCCGAGCGACGTGCTCATCAGGCTCGCGCGGTTTTACCACACGAGTGTGGATTATCTTGTGGGGCTCACGGAGGAGCGGGCTCCTTACCCTAAAAAGAAATAATACATAGTGCCATGTTCTCGCACGGGTGCGAGGGGGATGCAGCGCGACAGCGCTGCTTTTGTCCCTGCACTGTGCAGGGGGGGGGAAGGCAGCGCCTTTGGCGCTGCACGGAATAAGGGGGCCATTCTCTCACGTGAGAGAATGGCCCCCTTGGACCCCCAAGAGAACG
>OLZW01000507.1_pt1 | contig 32113 bp, 23 predicted proteins | sample 1674281 | NCBI WGS metagenome assembly OLZW01 (sample SAMEA103958157, study PRJEB25191) | human gut metagenome | biome: human-associated habitat [ENVO:00009003]; feature: intestine environment [ENVO:2100002]; material: feces | place: Germany | collected 2013/2015
TCAAAAATTAGAACCCTTCGCAACAAGAAGTTATTACTTGTGTGCCTCTGCCATGAATGCTTCGATTTCATCCGGGGTGCGCATTACGTCCTCAGACAGGCACTCGCATCCGTCTTCCGTGATCAAAAGGTCATCTTCAACACGGATTCCGATCTCCCATTCATCAATGTACAGACCTGGCTCATCGGAAATGACAGCACCTGGGCGAAGCTTGCTGTTGGAGGCAACGCTTACATCATGAACATCAATTCCAAGATGGTGAGAAACACCGTGCATGTAATATTTTCCAATCTCCTCTTCCTTCTCAATCAGCCCCATACGAATGCAGCCTTCGGCAAGAACCTTCTTACACACATCATTTAACTCGCGAAGTGTCATACCCGGCTTTGCTGTCTTTGCAACAGCGCGGTTTGCAGCCAGCACAACCTCATAAACCATACGCTGCTTTTCAGTACCGCAAGGATGGGTGTCCTGTTATCGTCGTATTCTGATTTCTTTTAGGGCATTTCAGGACTATCCACAAGGGATACGCTGAACTCCTGCGCGGTCGCCCCCTCCGGCAGCAGCTTTGCCATGACCACCAGCCGCTGATTGCCGCTGTTGCTCTTGTCGTACTTCCGGCAGCAGGTGTAGAGTGTCAGGAAGGTATCCCCCTCGGAGAAGGTCACACCGTCAAAATCCAGCCAGTTTTTCCGCGCAATCGTCTCAAAGAAGCTGGTCAGGTCATCTCCCGTGGGATCAGGTGCAATATAGTCAAAACCAATATCCGTGACGAATAGAGCGGTGATCTGGAAAATCATGTCCTCACCATCCACAGAGAGATAGATATACGGATGCTCCTTTGCGAAGTCTGCGTCCATATAACGGTAGAGCTTGGTGAACCGCACACCGTCCGGGTCGCAGTTGCTGGCGGAGTGGCCGAAAATGGTGGTGTTTTTGTCCAGCTTATCCCTGCCGCCGATTTCATTTTCACAATGGGCATAATAGCAGCCCCACATGGCATACTCACCGTTTTCATCCAGCTTCAGGTAATAGCCGTTGTCCTCCGCCTGCATCACGGGGTCGTCCACCTCCGCACCGGGAATATACAGCCATGCCACGGTGTCGGGATTCTTCGCTCTGGCTTCCGCCAGCTTTGCTTGCCTGTCCACCGAGGGGATAACTTCGCCCGCGGGAGTCGCTGATGGCTGAGGCGCAGATGTGCCGGAAGGCGTTCTGCCGGGAATGTCGATAGACCCCGTCTCTTTCTGATAGCAGCCCATGACCGCCGTGGTCATAGCAAAGAGAAGGACGGCCATGCAGATGATCGGACGAATGTTTCTTGTGATTCTTTTCATAATGCTGTCTCCTTGCCGCGCTGGAGCAGCGGCATGGCTCAAAGTGTTGTGTGTTCGGACAAAATGTTTCCTGTAGCAAAAAAGGAACAGCGCAGCTTCAGGGCGAGATGCCCGTCCACTGCGCTGTCCGATGTTCGCTTATGGGGTCATGCCAGCGGCTTTGATGTTTAGCCGTATGTCAGCCGTTCACTTCTTGCAGCGCCAGAGGAAGGTCACGATCTGCGCTCTGGTGCAATCCGCGTCGGGGCTGAATGTGGTGTTGGTGGTTCCCTTGGTGATGTCCTCCTTGACTGCCCACAGTACCGCGTCGGCATAGTAGGCGGTGGATTTCACATCGGCAAAGGGATTGGCTGTACCCGCTGCCGGGGACTTCTCGGAACGCCACAGGAAGGTGACGATTTGGGCGCGGGAGCAGGTCATGTTGGGGCTGAACGTGGTGTCGCTGGTACCCTTGGCGATGCCGTTCTCCACCGCCCACAGCACAGCGTCGTAGTAGTAGCTGCCTGCGGGAACATCGGTAAAGGGCATGGTGCGGGTTTTGAGTTTGGGACTGCCAGCGGCACGCCACAGGAAGGCCACGGCCTGCGCACGGGTGCAGATGCCGTCCGGGGCGAAATGGGTATCATCGGTTCCCTGCGTAATGCCGTTCTCCACCGCCCAATCCACAGCGTCCTCATAATAGCTGCCGGTGGCTACATCCACAAACACGCCGGTCTGGGGGTTGCCGTTGGCCTTCATAAAGATGACCTCGATGGTATGGGGTCTGCTGACATTCTCAAAGGTGTAGGACTTCACCGCGCCGATGCTCTTGCCATCGATCTTGACATTGGAGACGGCATAGCTCTTATCTGGGGTGATGGTAAAGGTCTGATCCCTACCCTCACGGACGCTGACGCTGCCGGAGGGAGAGATGGAACCTCCAGTACCGGCAGTTGCCTTGATGGTGTAGTAGCTGTAGCCGCTGCTTCCACCGCCATTGTAGCGCCACTGAGCCGTGACGGTCAGGTTTTCGGCGGGCATGGTGGTGGGGATGGCCGGGGTCCAGCCCGCAAACGTGTAGCCGGTCTTGGTGGGATCGGCGGGGGCGGTGATGGCAGTGCCGTAGTCCTGGGTGATGGGCGCGATGGCGCTGCCGCCGTTGGTGTCGAAGGTCAGCGTGTAGCTGGTCGCTTCGCCGCCTGTGCCGCTATTGCGCAGAATCGTCAGCGTGTAGGTTTTAGTGCCGATCTCCACGACAATGTCGGTTGTGCCGCTGTTGGGGATGGCAACGGTTGCGCTGCCGCCGGTGGACAGAGCCTGTCCGTTGATGCTCACGGGCTCTCCGTTTCCAGACACCGCAGTGACTAGCGTAGATGTTGCTCCGCTATCATTTTGCAGCGTATAGGTATAGTTCGTTCCGTTGGCGGTAAAATCGCCGAGCCCCACTGCCAGACCTTCAAAGGTCAGAAGGTCATTACCGGGCACTGCGGCTCGCACCACTACGCGGGTGCCAAGCCGGGAGAAGGTGACGTTTTCCGCCTGGAAGGTTTCCCCGGAGATGGCACCGCCAATACTGGTCTTTTTCGTTTCCAGAACGGCCCCGGCAGCATCCAGCAGCGTGGCCACCAGCTCTGCGCTAGTCTGAGACTGCAGGGAGTTGTTGCGCAGGGTAATGGCGGCGGTGCTGTGACCGTTGCCGTCGTTCCCCTGTGTCACATCCATCGTCAGCTGCTCTCCGGTGCGGGCCAGTGCGCCGGTCATATGGACGCTGGCCTCGCTGTCACTGCCGTCATACTCCGGGAGGCGCTGATTGCCTCCCGTTCCACCGATCTGGCCTTCCGCCCACGCCTCGGCGTACAGATAGGTACCCACATTGGGGATCTCGGTTTTGCCAATGGATGTCATATACCTGCCTAGATCATAGGTCAGGTCCAGTGTAAAGGTTCCCTGATCGATGCGGGCGAGGGCGCTGTCTCCGGAAACGGTGATTTCATTACCGCTAACCGATACGCCGTTTGTGGTGCAGGCCACCTCTGCAGGCTTGGTATGCAGATCATCCGCATAGAACGCAAGCTTCACCTCGCGGTTCTTTCCGTCGGCCAGCGTGGCGGCAGAGGAATTATAGAGGGTCATGCGCACCGTGCGCTTGCCGACGCTCTCCGCAATCACTTCCATTTGCGAGATGCCAATGTCGGGATAATCCAGATACACTGTGCCGTTTTCGTTGATGCCGCCGGCGGCGGTGATGGTATAGCTCGGGTCGGTCACGCGGTCTCTCACATGGTGCCAGACGGTAAGGGTGGTGCTTTCATTGGGCAGCAGTTTTTCCGTAAGGGTGGCGGTTTCCCCGCTGCCAAGCTTGACCGTTAGGTTTGTCACATCGTTCAGCCCGGTGTTGCGGATGGTAAAGCGAATGGGTGTCAGGCTGTTCAGCGCCAGCGTTGCATAATCCACACCGATCTGTTCCACTGCCACCGCATCGGTGATAAAATTAGAGGTAGCGGTATAGAGGATCGTTTCCTCACCCGGAACGGTCACGCCGCCGATTACCTCCGGCTTTTCATCGTCATACCGGGTGGCCTGAATGGCAGCCTGCACCTGATTGCTGCCGCTGACATAGGCATCAAAGTGGTCAGCCAGCGTGCGAGGCGGCAGCTCTGCCAGTTCCAATGGTGCGGAGAGCGTGTAGGTATTTGCGGCATAGCGCAGCTTGGCCGCCTTCAAAATGCCGTGATCTACCGCGCCGTTGGCGTCATTGACAGTCTCATTCCAGACGATGGTAAGATCATTGAGGCTGCGATGATCCCCACTGAGGGAAGCGAAGCGGAAGTCTCCGCCCACGACGGCGTTGCCGCTGCTGGTCAGGGCAGACAGAGAGCCGGGGAAGCTGTTGGACATGGTGCCTCCGCCGTCCACAGCCAACAGCTGGATATCGCTGCTGCCGTCTCGGACACTATGCCAACCGATGACAAATCGGTCATCCCCGCCGCCGAAGTTGGCTGCAACGACCTGGGGGTTTTCGTCAAGATTGCTGTCACGGGTTGCCAGCATGGCTGTACCGGGAGTTCCGTTAGCAGCCACGGTACAATAGGCGATCTCGTAGTCGGAGGTATCTCCGGTTTCGCTGCGGTCCAGCGAGTAAACCGCCATAGCGGTTCCGTCGGGCAGCATGGCCGCCTGCAACGCCTTCACGCTGCCAGTAGCACCGTTATAAAGCATTTTGGCCTCGCCCCAGGTGCCGCTGTTATAGCAACGGTACATGATACAATCTCTGGTAGTGAAGTTCAGCAGGTTGTTGCTGCCCTGCGTACCGGGATCGGGGGTGTAGACGCTGCGCCAGAACACGATGGCCTTGTCGTTGCCGCCCACTGCCGTGGCTGGGGCCAGATCTGGTGTGCCGTCGTTGGTTAGCCTGGTGGAAGTCCAGGTTGAGCCGTTATACAGGGATGGATGAGAAGGGATACTGCTTGGTACTGCTGCTCTGGGCGGCAGGAAGAACGCCATATTCGTCCGCCAGCTTGAGACTGTAATTCCGCGCGTCGGCAATCTTCTCGCCCCAGAGGAACATGGTGGTGTGCAGGGTTGCTGTTTTAAAGCTGCTGTTAGGGCCAATCTTCCCGGTCGAGCTGCGGACATCCACTTTCTGACCGTTGGCAAGACCGTAATCAACGCTTTGCGCCACAATGAAGGGTTTATTTTCCTCCCCCGTTGGCACGCTTTCCAGAGAGACAACGCCCTCTGCGGTGCGCATTACATCGTCCACGCCCAGCTTGCCGTTGACGGTCAGCAGCAGTGGATAGTACTTGTCGCCGTCAATTGCGCTGATCTCCAGAATGTACTCCAGCTGATCCAGAGCGGAAAGCGCCGTGGTGTTGCTCTCGCCCTTTTCGGCCGACCAGAACTGGGTGGAATCCAGATAGACGGTTATATTTCCCGCCGCATCCGTGGTATAGGTGTCGCCGGTGATGCCGCTGACAAGTGCTCCTGCTCTGGAGCCCAGCAGAGCTGTCTGGCAGTAGCCTCCGTTTTTATAAACGCCGCCGCGAACGGTCACCGTCTTGTTCGCCAGCGGATCGCCGCCCGGCGTGATGAGCGTCACAGATGCCCGGGCGACTCGCCGAAGGCTGAAGGTATTCAAGGGATAAAGCTGCAGTTTTGTGGCATCCCGCTCGCCGGAACGCAGATTTTCTTTATAGATGGTGCCCAGATAAATATCCGCGCCGGAGCCGGACCGCAGAGACACCTCACTGGCGATCCCGTTGGGTTCGTAAAGCGCCAGCACGCCTTCACTGTTGGTCGTGACCGTTTTGGGCACACCTTTGCCGTCGGTGTATTGCAGCGTAGTTTCCGCTGCAGGCGTCAGCTGGAAGAGATAGAACTTATTTTGCAGCGTTTTCGCTGTCACCTGTACGTCGGCACGCATGCCCGTGGCGGCATGGGTAGCCGTGACGGTTGCGGTGCCGTTGGCCCGGCCGGACAGCGCCATTTTGGTTTCGGGAAGGTAGGAATCAAAGGAGAAGTTTCTGATGTCCTCATACAGTCCGCCCTGCTTGTAGCTGACGGAAATGGCATTGTTGTTGCTGGAGAGCCACTGGATGCCGTCTTTAAAGGAGTTCCAACCGTACTCGTTATAGTTGATGCCGATGTACTCGATCAGCCCCAGCTCCTGGCGCAGCTGCAAAATTTTAGCTGTATCGGTGGGCAGGGTGCCGCTGACCTTGGAGGTATTGTCCATGGTCAGCTTAGAAATCGTCTTTCCTTCGCCGTCCTGCACCTTCAGTGCGTCGGCATCGTAGACATACAGGGGGAAGGAGTCGGTGCTGGGAGATTCCTCACCAGGGTTCTCCACGCTCAAAACCACCTGATAGGTGTCCTTCAGATTGCCGGCTTCCACACTCCATAGTGACAGGGAGTAGCTTCCGGAGGTACCGGATAGGGGCGCACTGTCCACCACTTTGGTGGTGGTGTTGTCCTCTGTGACCCGGGTAATGGTCAGCGTGGGCTGCAAAGGGGCGCCCTCAGTGGTGTTTTCCACCGACCAGTCGATATTGACGGCGCCGTCGGTATCCTTGTGGTAAATGCTCTGGGGCGGTGTCAGCTTGGCCGTGGCAGGTGGTGCCTGCACGATGATCCAGGCAAGTGCCGACAGGCGGACGTCCTCACCCCCGGCGTTGGGGTGCGGCATGGAGACCAATACCGTGTAGGCAGGGATATTGCCGTTGGAGAGCTTGGAGAGCACATTCTCCTCGATCCGCACGCTGTTTTCATCTTTGCGGGCGGTATAAGTCGCAACGGGCTTGAGGCCGCTCAGCGCCGCCTCATTCGCGTAGTTGCCCTCATACAGGTCAATCCTATAATCGAACTCTTTGTTCGGTGCCATCAGCGCGGCGTTGGAGCTCCACAGCACGGTGGCGGGCTGATTTACTCGCGTCACGATGGACGAGCCGCCGGGAATCACCAGTGCCAGGGAATCGCCTGCCGTCACGGTATAGGGCTGTGACTGGCCCGTCACATCATCGGCAGGGTCCTCAGTCCCGTTGTCCGCCGTAAAGGTAAAGGTGACGACTCCCACCTTGGTTCCTGTGGTGGCAACAAGGCCGGTATCCTCGTCGATGGTGGCAATGTCCAGGTCACTGCTGCTCCATTTACCGGTGATGTAGCTAGCCTGCTCACCGTTTTTCCCCAAAACCTTGGCCTGAAGCGTGGGGCGGGCGGAATCGGCGAGGGAAATCGTATAGTCGGCGTCATTCGCTTCCGGGACGACGTTTACCGTGTGCGCGGAAACTTTCTTTGCCACCGTGAACTGCCGGGTCAGGGGAAGAACATTCACCCAGTTAGGAGAGCCTTTCGTGCCCTCGTTGGCCTGCAGCGTCACCGTATAGGTGCGGGTGTAAGCCGCGGGTGCGATTGCATAGTCGCTAATGGTGAAGGCTTCCTTCTCTGTGTCCAGATAGACCTGCAGATGGATTGCTTCATCCGTGGAGTTGTCCCTCAGTTCGAGGCGGAAAGGGGCTTCCTTCGGCTCTGTGCCTTCCGGGGTGTGATAATCGCTGTATACGGTCTTGTAGGCCTGCGCCATGTTGGCGTTCATCGTGAACGATGCATTGCCGTTGTCGTAGTCGGCGGTCAGTGCGGTGGGGGCGTTGCGCATCAAGACGCTCTCCAGCGCAACGTCGGTAATCGGCTCGCTTAGATAGTGTGTGGTATCCAGCGTATGATCGAAAACATCCTTCACGCCGGTCATACCACTGACGATGACCGTGGTGGCATCTGTATCCTGCACTGGGTACCAGAGCATTGCCGTGACACCGTAGTTGTTCATGGAAAGTTCAGCGGCGCTATACTCTTTGCCGTTGATGGTCACGCTGGCGTTTCTAAGATCCACGAACTCGCTAAAGGTAACTGTGATGGGCACGTGCTGTCCGCTGGCATAGGTTCCCGCCGGGGCCGTGACGCTTTGAATGGTGGGGGCGTCCGTGTCCACCAGCCTGGCGGTGACGTTGCTGTTCTTGGTGGTGGCCCAGGAATTTTGGATTTCGCCCTGTACACTTTTCATATACAGTCGGAAGGGCAGCCAGTACCGCTGATCCCCTCTGTTTTGCGTGGTAGACTGCAGGGAGATGTTGACCGTTTCGCCCTTGTTGATCGTACAGCCCAGCGCTCTCGTTCTGTCGCCGCTGAGCTCCAGAGTGCTTCCATTGAACTTGTACTCCGTCAGATAGAACGGGGCAAAGGGCTGGTTTTTATACCAGCCATACGGCGCAGGGCCAGTATAGGCAGCTACGCTGGTACTCCAGTTAAACTCGATGCTGGCGTCGATTTGGTATGGTTGATAAAATGGGTCGGAGCCGACGGGAAGCACCGAGTTGCGAGCGCCATCCAGAATTCTGATGGTATCGCTTAGCGCAACGAAGTCCGGATTGTTGGCACCGAGGGCTGTAGTGTATTCATCTGCCAGCAAAGGAATATACATATCCCCCTGTATTGTGTCTGTACTTTCGTATCTTTCCTCATAGTTCGGCGCGGTCATTGATGTTTGTATTGTGGGGACGCCAACCGTCTTTATTAGCTTGAGCTGACAGTGGTCGGCATAGCTGGCGCCGTCATAGAACACCAGATTTTCCGCATCGTAAAATTCAATCATCCCCAGCAGGTCGCCATAGGAATAAGTATTATCGTGCCAGGCTGAGGTTCCTCCTTTGGTTTGAACCTTGACAGTGATTTTACAACCACCTAAACTGAAAGTTGAGCCTACGTCATAGGTCAGCTTGTAGGACCCGTCGCTTTGCTCGACCCCACTCACCCCGCCTATCGAGACCTCCACATTGGTGATATAATCGCTGAGCTGGCCTTTTTGAATGCGGTAGGAAAAGCCGGCCGGTTTTCCTCTGTATACAGTAAAAGACCCGGAGTTCCAGGTGTTGTTTGCGAGATTCCCCAGCGTTTGGCTCATCATGCCGCTCATATCCACCGTCTCAACGCCCTCAGGCTTTGTGGCAGAGGCGGAATACCGCAAGCTGATGCCCTGCAGCTCCAGCTGCTCCATCAGGCTATTGAGATTCTCCAGAGCTTCCCCGGCAAACTCCCTGCCGGAGAAATAGGTGTCCTTGATCCGCTGCAGCTCCTGTTCGATTTGGATCATGGTCTTCAAATCGCCCAGCGCCACCGGAGTCCCATCCACGTCGGCTATACGGGTGAGATCCGTGGCGGGATTTTCCAGCAGCTCCATGACAGCCGCCAGTGTCAACACCTGGCCGTCCAGCGTGATGGTTTGATCCACCTTGAAATTGCCGTCTTCATCCAGCAGCCCCAAAGCGTTCAGCATGGAAAGCACCTGGTCGCTGCTACCGCCAGTCAGGGCGGAAAGCTGCTCCAAAATCGCCTGATTTTCCTTGGGTGTGTTGCCCAGCGAATCGCTCAACGCTGCAAACGCCGCTGTCGGCAGCATGGTCAGCACCATGCAGCAGACGAGCAGTATGCTAAGTATTCGTTTTTTCATTGGCTTTTCTCCTCCTGTTCGTGTCGGTTCGGTTTGTCCGCCCCGCCTTTTTTCTGGTTTTCTCTGTTTCTGAGCCGGAAGCACAGCGCGGTGAACGCTGCCGCCGCGGCAAAGGAGACAACGCCTACCAGCACATAGCCGCCCGCGTCCTCCCGCAGCAGCATCGCGCCGAACACGCCCCATGCTTCCGGTTGCCCCGGCCCGACGACCGTGCCCGCCGCCTGCATCAGTGCCGCGAACAGCAGCATACACATAGCGCTCAGTCCATAGATGCCGCGCCGCTGCCTCCGGCGGGTGGTTTCCCGCACCCGCTGCTTGACGAGTGCGACCCGTCTTGCGGTATCGTACACTTCGTTTGAACCCCCTTTCCGGTTTGTCTGAAACTGTGGCCTAAAAACCCTTTCACTTATATAGGTACAAAAAATCGAAAAAACTCTCACCCAAAACGAAAAATTTTTCAAAAAATTTGAGAGCCGCCAAAAAGCAGCTCTCAGGGAGTAGATATTCGGTTATTTCCTCTGCGATAAGCGGAAAGCAGACAACCTTCCCGCCGCCACCAGCAGCACCGGCAGGGCGTAGGCCACATACTGCGCCGCGCCGCCGTAGGCGATGAGCAGATTGTAGATGGCGTGGAGGGTGATGGCCGCGCCCAGCAGCCCACAGGTGCCTGCGATCTTCAGCCACGTCCGCTGCCACGTGTATGCAAGGCCACCGCCGACGATCAAGCCGCAGAGGACGTGCATCGCTCCCGTGCCGAAGCCGCGGAAGAAGATGAAGGAGAAGCGGTCCGCGCCGTTCTGGATGAGATAGCAGACGTTTTCAAAGGTGGCGAAGGCGAGGGCAATCGTGATGGCGGCGGGCTTGATTTTATCTCCCTCCGGCTCAAACACCAGCAGATAAAACACCAGCGGCAGCAGCTTCATGATTTCCTCCACTACCGGCGCAATCTCCGCCGTGGCGGCAAGGGCGTCCGCCTGACACACCGCCGCAAGGAAGGTATTGATGTAGGCCGAAAGCAGGCACACCCCCATTCCGGCAATGCAGAACAGGAAGAAGTGGAGCTGCCGCCTGCCCATGCACAGGGCGGCCACCAGCAGGGGAGACACCATGCAGAGGAAGATGTTTTCGATGTAGGTCATGCGTCCACCGCCTTTCTCGTGGCGGGCAGCAGCCCCAGAATCGCAAGCGTCAGCAGCATATCGCACCAGAAGGTGGGGCTTACAGGTGAGGTTTCCAGCCAGAAGCAGCCCACCGTCCAGAGCAGATACTCCGCGAACGCAAAGCACAGCACGCCGATGTGGAAATACCGCATATTCTGCGCCGCGCCCGTCTGCGTTTTCGCATAGGCAAGAGCGCGTATGGCGCAGAAGGAGAGGTTCATCATCATGCCGCACCAGACCAGGTTGGAGAGAATGTCCCCGAAGGTGCAGTAGAACGCCAGCAGCGGAAGGCCGAACGCAGGCGCAAGCCATGCCCTGCGGCAGCGGAAGCTGCGCTCATCTGCTCCCTCCAGAGTGGCCTGCAAAATGCGCAGGAAGATGAGGCTCGCCACCCAGCCGAACTCCGACACATAAAAGACCCGCGGCGTGGTATCGAACAGCAGCAAATACAACGTCCAGTAGAGAGAGCCGAGGGCAAAGCAGCCATAGAAGCACAGCAGCAGGAAGTACGTCTGCCTGCGGCTTTTGCGGTAGGCGATACCCGAAAGCAGTGCGCCGACAAACGTGGTCAGCAGTTGCAGCAGGTTCTCAATCAGCTCCATGAATCCCCTCGCGTTCTTTGTTCTGATCGTCCTCCCGGCTCATCTGACGCAGCCGGAAGCACAAAACGGTTACGCACACGCCGAGTAAAAACGCCAGCAGCCCGATAACAATGTATCCCAAAGCAGCGCCGCCGTGAAAGATGCTGGCCGCCGTTTCAAAGCCGGAATAATCGCCGGTCTGGATGCTTGCGGCAATGCCGGGCATGGCGAGGGACGCGCCGATGAGCAGCACAAGGCACGCCGCCACGGCGGCAGCCATGGTGATCGTATTGCGCCGCCGCTGTTTCTCTCGTTCCATTTTGGCGATGCGCCGCTTCGTCTCCGCGACGCGCTCCTCATGACTCCGCATTTGTGATCCCCTCCCGTTCTAAGAGCCTTCGCAGGCTCTCTTTTCCGCGATACACCATGTTGGTGATCTGTTTTACCGTTTTTCCCGTGACCTCCGCCGCCTGCGCGTAGCTCATATCCTCGAAATAGGTGAGGTACAAAACCTCCCGGTAGTCCGGGTTCATTTCATCCATGCAGAAGTGCAAGACGCGGTTTCGCTCCTCTGTCCGTATGACCTCCTCCGCCAGCAGCTGTCCGTCCGGCTCGCCGGTCAGCGCATCAAGGCTGAACAGGGGCTTTCGTCTGCTCTTGTGGCGCAGCGCCATGTGCCGCGCCGCCTTATAGAGATACGCCTTGAAGCCGCCGTCCCGTATCTTCGGCTTTTTGGTGAACAGATAGGCGAAAACATCCAGCATCAGCTCTTCCGCCTCGTGAACGTCGTGCAGATAGCCGTCGATATACAGGGTCAGGGGGTCGCCGTATTTTTTCATCAGGGCATTAAGCCCTTCGTCGTCACCGCTCAGATATTGGCGGTACAAGCTCTCGTCGCAGGTCATAGCGTTCACTTCCTTTTTGCGGATGCTAAAATGCAGAGGGGTATCCGTCAGGTGCTTGTCCTGTCGGGATCGCGGTGCTGTTCCTGAAAGCGCGGGTCGGACGGCTTTTCCGCATTTTCCGGGATCGCCCATGAGCGCCCGAACCGGGACGCGCCGGAGATCCGCCCCTCGGCGCAATATTGGTTGACCCGCCGCTCCGACACGCCCCAACGGTAAGACGCCTCCCGAATGGAGATATAGCCCTTGATCCCGTTCATACCGCACCTCCGCATGGATAATACTCAACACGATACATTATATACGAATATCCGAAGAAACACAAGGCATCCGGCGAAGTGGGCAGAGAAAAGTTACAGACAAGATTGATGTTTTTTGAAAAAATCCTCCGAAAATCTGGCCAAAACGCCTTGTTCAGATTGTAATATAAGGCAAAGCTGAAAGCGGCCATTGACCGGCTCCTGCCAGCCTGTTCCGATTTAGAAGACCTGCTTCGCCGCCTGCAGAGAGAAGGTTATGAGATCAAGCGCGGCAAGTATATCTCTGCCAGAGCACCGGATCAGGAACGGTTCACCCGTCTGAAAACGCTGGGGGTTGACTACACCGAAGAAGCCCTTGCCGCCCGGATTGCCGGACGATCCAGACCTTCCCGCCAACCGAAACGGCAGGACGGAAAGATCAGCCTGCTCATTGATATCCAGAACAATATCAAGGCACAGCAGAGCGCAGGCTTCACCCATTGGGCGAAGCTGAACAATCTGAAACAGGCCGCCAAAACTATGAACTTCTTGACGGAGCATGGCATCGGCAGCTATGAGGAATTGGAAAGCAGGTTGACCGCCGTGCCTGCGCGCAGGGATACCGCTCATACGGAGATCAAGCGGATAGAAAACCGTGCCGCAGAACTTGCCCTTGTGATGAAGCACGCTGAAACTTACCGTCAGCTAAAACCACTCTATGACCGATACCGCAAATCGAATGATAAGGAAAAGTTCCTGCGGGGGCATGAGAGCGAGATCATCCTTTTTGAAGCGGCCGCCAGAGAATTAAAACGGCTGGGGGCTGTACCGCTGCCGACAACGGAAAGCATGAAAACGGAGCTTGCCAATCTCAACGCAGAAAAGGAACGGCTCCTTGCAGAGTACAAAGCCGCAAGAACCGAAGCACAGGAATACGAAACTGTCAAGCAGAATGTGGATGCGCTGCTGACCGTTCCAAAGGAACAGGAACAACAGCGGCGGCATGAACTGGAATAATTTTCTTTGAAAGGCGCTGGGCGCAGCTCCCGGCATCCTGTATAATGGAACTGCGGAAGGAGGTTTTACCGATGACAAGAAGCGAAGCAATCAAAGCATTTTTCTTCAAAAGTGTACAGCCCGTGATCGTGGCGCTGATCCTGTATTGTATCTTCAAATCCGCCTGCGTGAAGAACGGAGAGCTTGACTATGTATGGCTCTGGATACTCTGCGGGCTGCCGTTTGGCCTCCATCGGATGTGCCTCTGGATCGTACCAGGTGGCGGCTCCCTGGGTGGAGGGATTGCCCTGTTTGCATTGAACTTTATTATCGGTGGTGTGATCGGTGGTTTCATTCTGGCATGGCGGCTGATCGTAGCCGTGCGCCTCCAGCTCCCGGATCCCGCCGCTGCTGCTGTCGATGCCGTCCTTGCAGATGCGGGCAAGCCCCTTCATGGTGTAGTCCCAGTCCTCTGGCAGCGACAGCATGAGGGACAGTAGCCCCTTCGCTTTCAGGGACAGCGACCTGTCCTGCAGGTGGTAGTTGGACATGACCGTGTAATCTCTGGTCTTTTCGATGCGGAAAACTGCCATATCCGGCGCCTCCTTTCTCTGTTTTTGAAAAGTGTTGATTTTGACGCAAAAAAGCCCCTGTCCTGCCTCCCGGACGCTTCCCATGGGAAAATACCCACGCCGCCCTTTAAGCGGCGCTCTGAGAGGAAAAAACAGAGGTTTTCGCGCCCTAATTGATACAGTTTTCGGGTGGGTATAGGCACGGATATGAAAAAACGCCATAGGGCGGCTGCCTATGGCGTGGGGACAGGCAGGGCACTGATGTGAAAATCAGCGCCCTGCCTGTCAGTATGAGATTTTTTGACTTTGTACCGTGTTCCCTGCCTTTGAAAACATTGATTTTACTGACTTTCTTATGTTTTCTTATTAGGAGGCGAGGGAAGCCACCGCTTTTTGACTGAATTATTGCTTGAGCTTTACGTTGTTTTTGATGGTGCGTTCGCTGCGCGGACGGTTCGTCAGGCTTTGCAGCACGGCGCTGATCTGCCCCTCGGCGGCTTCGACCTCGGCATGGAACGCGCGGGCGGAGACGCGCAGCGCCCCGTGGCCGAGGATGATGACCTGCTCGGGGCCGTCGGACGTCGCCACGAGCACGCGGCGTTCGCGGCGCAGCTCGTAGGTCGCGCGCTCGATGTAGGTGTCGGCAGTCTCAGCCTCTTTCGTGTAGACGACCTTGACACCGTGCACCGTCTGCACGCTGCCGGGGTTGCCCTTGACCTTATAGGCGTCGAACACGACGATGACGCGGCACTTGCGAAAGCCCTGATAGTTGGCGAGAATGTCGATCAGCGCGCCGCGCGCCGCGGCGACATCCTGTGCGGCGAGCCGATGGAGCTCGTCCCACGCGAAGATGATGTTGTAGCCGTCGACGAGCAGATATTCCGTGTCCTCTGAGTGGATCGTGACGTCATAGTGATCGGCGAGCGAGGTGCGCGCGGGCTTTTTGCTCGGTTCGAACGCGCGGCGCTCGACCTTGCCGTATGTGCGCTCGAAAATGTCCTGCAATTCCTTGTCCTCGGCATATGCGCCGCCTGCGCCGACGCCGCGTCGGGGGAGCGGCGCGGGCGCTTCTTCGACGGCCTCTTCACCAAGGCGGATGCCGCTGTCGCAGTGAACATGCGCGGGAACTTCATTCCACGGGACCGTGATGCTGCCGCCGTGGTCGCAGAAGACGGAGGACGCGGGATTATCCGTGTCGCGCTCGGCATCGTAGCCAAGGGACGCGACGATCTCGGCCTGATTTTGGCAGGCCTCATACCCGCGCACGGCGCAGGAGAGCTGTCCGCGGCCGCGGGTGTAGGCCGCGACGTCGGCAAAGTAGTCGCGCAGCGTGCGCACCGGCGCATAGCCCGTGAGTACGGCGTTTTCCCCCTCGTTCTGCGGCGGTTCGACGGTGCCGCCCATGTTCTGGAGGTCGGTCATCGCGCGGCCGACGCACTCGGCGGGCACCTCGAGACGGAAGTCGTAATACGGCTCGAGCAGCACATTTTCCGCCTGCATCAAGCCCTGCCGCACGGCACGGTACGTCGCTTGACGGAAGTCGCCGCCCTCGGTGTGCTTCAGATGCGCGCGGCCCGCGACAAGTGTGAACTTCACATCCGTCAACGGTGAGCCGGTCAGCACGCCCGCGTGCTCGCGCTCTAAAAGATGGGTGAAAATCAGCCGCTGCCAGTTGAGGTCGAGCGCGTCCGTCGGCACGTTTGACGCAAGCTGGATGCCCGCCCCGCGCGGAAGCGGCTCTATTAGAAGCTGTACTTCCGCATAGTGGCGCAGGGGCTCGAAATGTCCCATGCCGAGGACGGGGGCGGCGATGGTCTCGCGATAGACGATGCTGCCCTCGCCGAAGGTCACGTCGAGGCCGAAGCGGTCGAGGATGCGGCGGCGCAGAATTTCGAGCTGAATTTTGCCCATGAGCTGCACGTGGATCTGCCCGTAGCGCTCGTCCCAGACGATGCGCAGCATCGGGTCCTCTTCTTCAAGCTCGCGGAGCTTTGTAAGCGCGCTGTGCGCGTCCGCGCCGTCGGGTAGGATGAGCTGATAGGTCAAAACCGGCTGCAAAAGCGGGGCGGACGCCTCCGCCTCCGCGCCGAGGCCGAGACCAACATAGCTGTGGCTGAGGCCCGTGACGGCGACGACGCTGCCCGCGCCCGCCTCTTCGAGCGCGCGGAATTTGACGCCGGAGTAAAGCCGCAGCTGATCGGCCTTTTCATTGTAGTCCTGATTCTGCGCGCGATAGGTGAGAGATGCCTTCACGCGCAGCGCGCCGCCTGTGACCTTGAGCCACGTGAGCCGCGCGCCCTGCGCGTCGCGCGAGATCTTGAAGACCTTTGCGCCGAATTCCTTCGGATAGACCGGCTCGCGCGTGAAGCACGCGAGCGCGGTGAGAAAGTCCTCCACGCCGTCCAGCTTGAGCGCCGAACCGAAAAAGCAGGGGAAGACCTTGCGGTTTTTGACCATCTCAGCAATCAGAGCGTCGTCGATTTTTCCACGCTCCAAAAGCTGCTCGAGCGCCGCCTCGTCGCAGAGGGCGAGCGCTTCGTCGCGCGTTTCCTGCGATGCGGAGAAATCGACGCATTCCGCGCTCAGTGTCGCCGTGAGCTGGCGCAGAAGCGCGTCCTTGTCCGCGCCCGCCAAGTCCATCTTGTTGATGAAAAGAAACGTCGGCACCTCGTAGCGCGTGAGCAGGCGCCAGAGCGTTCGCGTGTGGCTCTGCACGCCGTCGCTGCCGCTGATGACGAGCACTGCGTAGTCGAGCACCGACAGCGTGCGCTCCATCTCGGCGGAGAAATCGACGTGGCCCGGCGTGTCAAGCAGCGTGAACTCCTTATCGCCCGCAAACAGCATTGCCTGCTTGGAAAAGATCGTGATGCCGCGCTCGCGCTCGAGCGCGTCGGTGTCGAGGAAGGCGTCGCCGTGGTCGACGCGGCCGAGCTTCCGCAGTGCGCCGGAGGCGTATAAAAGCCCCTCGGACAGGGTCGTTTTTCCCGAGTCGACGTGGGCGAGAATGCCGAGCGTGACCTTCTGCATGGCGCACCTCCTTTGTGAAGAGCTGATTTAAAACTAAAAATGTTAGACCAAAGTGCCGGAATACCAAAACGAGCGCATCGCGGAGCGATGCGCTCTGAAATTTGGGAAATGGTGCGGGCATGGGGACTCGAACCCCAACGCCTTGCGGCACGAGAACCTAAATCTCGCATGTCTGCCAATTTCATCATGCCCGCATATATTTTACTATATCATATCTCTTTCACGGCGGCAAGGAGAAAATTCATTGCAATGCGCGCCTTGCAATGCGCGCCTGCGCGATTTATAATGAAGCAGCGCGCGATTTATGACCGCGCAGCACCGACTATAGGAGGACTCCGCCGTGCAGAACGCTTATCCGGACTATTATCCGCTTTTCCATTGCATCGCCGACCGCTGCCGACACAACTGCTGCATCGGCTGGGAGATCGACGTGGACGGGGATTCCCTCGCCGCCTACGATCAGATCGGCGGCGAGATGGGCGAGCGCCTGCATAAATGTATCGACCGCAGCGGCGAGATGCCGCACTTTCTCCTCGGCGAGCAGGAGCGCTGCCCGTTTTTGAACGGCAAAAACCTCTGCGATCTCATTTTATACGGCGGGGAGGGTATGCTCTGCCAGATCTGCACCGACCATCCGCGCTACCGCAGCTTTTTTTCGGAGCGCACGGAGATTGGTGTTGGCCTCTGCTGCGAGGAGGCCGCGCGCCTCATTTTGACCAGGCCGGAGAAGACAACGCTCGTCGTGACGGGCGAGGGGGAGCTTGACGAAGAGGAAACGGCGCTGCTCACGCTGCGCGACCATCTTTTCGCCATCGCACAGAACCGCGAGGAACCGATCAATCAGCGAATAGAGCAGATTTTGTCGGCCTGCGGTGCGCACGTGCCGGACGTCCCGCTTGTACATTGGGCAGAGTTTTATCTCTCGCTCGAGCGCATGGACGAGGCTTGGACAGGCATTTTGGAAGCGCTGCGCGAGCACGCAGATGAGTTGCCGCTCGACGATTTTGCCGCGCACATGAAAGGACGCGAGACGGAGTATGAGCAGCTGCTCATATATTTTCTCTACCGCCACGTGTCGACGGCGCTCGACGACGGGGACGTGAGCAGCAAGGCGGCGTTCGCCGTGCTGTCTGTCCGGCTGCTTTTCTCGCTTGGTGCGCTGTACCTTTTGCTGCACGGCGAGTTCACGGTGGAGAACCAGATCGAGCTCTGCCGGCTGTACAGCGCGGAAGTCGAGTATTCCGACGACAACATGGATGCGCTCTTCGACGCACTGCTGTAACAAAAATGCCGCCCGGTTCGACACGGGGCGGCATTTTTTGCGCTTTTTGGTTGATTCTTATGTAAACCTGTGGTATCATGGAAAAACATTTTAGAGAGTGGGCATTTTCGCCCGATTCCGGCAAAAGGAGAGAACGAGATGAAGCAGAACATGAGAAAGAGAACGCCGCTGGCCGTGCTTCTGGCGCTGTGCCTTGCCATGCAGCTCTGCGTGCCCGCCGCGATGGCGAGCAATCGGCTGATGCGCGCGGGCGACGCGGCCATTGCGCAGATCGAAGAGGAAGAGGGCTTCCGCGCGGAGAAGTATTCCTCCGGCGGCAAGTGGTACATCGGCTACGGCACGGAGTGCGGTGCCGAGGATTATCCCGAGGGCATCACGCGCGAAGAGGCGGAGCTTCTTCTGATGAGCAAGGTCGAGGCGTATGAGGCCAAGCTCAACGACTTTTTTGACCGCTACGACGTCACGCCCACGCAGGGGCAGTTCGACGCGCTGATCTGCTTCAGCTACAATTTCGGCACCGGTTGGATGAGCGGCACGAGCGATTTGGTCAAGATCGCCCGCGGCGAAAAGGACGCGACGCGCCTTGAAGTGGCGCATGCGTTCGGCGAGTGGTGCCACTCCGGCGGACAGGCCCAGGCGGGCCTTGCCGACCGCCGCCTGCAGGAGGCTGCCATTTATTTAGATGACGGCACCCGCGCGGCGGAGAACGAGTTTGCGTATCTCATCATCAATATGGAAAGCGGTACGTCCTACGAGACGGACTTTGCCGTCTACGAGATCGGCAAGACCTACGGTAGCTTCCCCAAAGCGGAAAAGCTCGGCTACAGCTTTGCCGGCTTCCAGACAAGCGACGGCAAGACCATCACGGAAAACAGCATCGTGAACGGCAACGCGGTCGTCACGGCGCAGTGGACGGCGACGAGCTACACCGGCAAGACCTATACCGACGTCAACAAGTCCGACTGGTTCTATAACTATGTCATGGAGCTGAGCGAGCAGGGCATCGTCGGCGGCAACGGCGACGGCACGTTTGCCCCCAACCGTCCCACGAGCACGGGCGAAATGCTCAAGCTCGTGCTGCTCTCGACCGGCCACAAGGAGCAGAAGCCCAGCACGGCGCACTGGGCAAGCGGCTATGCGACCTACGCCTATTCCATGGGCTTTGCCGCGCAGAATTACAGCGACTATCAGCTTGACAACGGCATCAGTCGCCTCGATGTGGCGCGCTTTGCGGCCAAGGCGCTGGGCTATGGCGCATCCAACACGACCTCTCCCTTTGCCGACGTGAACGACGGCTATGTGACGGCGCTCTATGAAGCGGGTGTGTTCATCGGCACGAAGGTCGGCGACCTGACGTATTTCTACCCCAACAGCAGCATCACGCGCGCGGAGGTGGCGACGATCGTTTACCGCATCTATCAGCTCAGCTCGCTCGACCAGAAGCAGAAGATCTACTACAAGGACTACACGCTCGATGTGCTCGAGGGTGTGCCGACGAACACCTATAATCAGTCTGCGTTCGTCAAGAACGGCAGCATCATGACCTACAACGATCCCAGCGTGCGCACGCGCGTCGGTATCGACGTGTCGCAGTATCAGGGCGATGTGGACTGGAACGCGGTCGCGCGCACTGATGTGGACTTTGTCATCGCGCGCGTTGGCGGCCGCGGCTACACTGTGGGCGCGATCTATGACGACACGAAGTTTGACGAGTATGCCGACGGCGCGGCGAGAGCGGGCCTTCAGGTGGGCGCTTACTTCTTCTCCCAGGCTGTGAGCGTGGCAGAGGCGCAGGAGGAGGCCTATCACGTGCTCGACAAGCTGCGCGGCCATGAGATCACGGGTCCCGTCGTCTTCGACTGGGAGGTCATCGGCAAGAGAGAGGCGCGCACCTACGGCATCGAGACCGGCGTGCTCTGCGCCGCGGCAAACGCCTTCTGCAAGATCATCAAGGACGCGGGCTACGACCCGATGATCTACATCACCGACTACGCGGGTTATGTCAAGTATGACCTCAGCGAGGTCATGGATTACCCGCTGTGGTACGCGCGCTACGATGTGGACGCGCCCTCGTTCTACTACGATTTTGCCATGTGGCAGTATTCATCCAAGGGCAGCGTGGACGGCATCAAGGGCAACGTCGATATGGACATCTGGTTCATCAAGTAAAGAAGCAAAAGAAAAGGCGATGGCCGTGCGGCCATCGCCTTTTTCGTTGCGATTTTTCTTAGAGCTCGATCAGCTCATACTCTCTCGAACCGAAGCCGAGCTCGGCGGCGGCCTCCACGGTGTGGACGCCGTTGAGACTCTCGATGCGCTCAACGAGGTGGTCGCGGCCCGGATCGTCGGACGCGTAGACGAGGTCGAGGCACGCCTGGTCGATGGCGATGGGGTCAAGGGAGGCAAGAATGCCGATATCTTTCATACACGGGTCCTCCGCCACGGCGCAGCAGTCGCAGTCGACGGACATGTTCTTCATCACGTTGATGTAGACGATCTTGCCGTCGAAAAGCTTGACGACGGACTCCGCCGCGTCGGCCATGGACTCAAGGAAGGCATTCTGCTCGGTCGTCCACATCTCTTCGGGCTTGCCCGCGCCGTGGATGTTCGCCTTGCCTGCGCTGGACGCGCATCCGATGGAGAGCTGTTTGAGCGCGCCGCCGAAGCCGCCCATCGGGTGGCCCTTGAAGTGGGAAAGAACGAGCATGGAATCATAATTTTTGATATCCTTGCCGACCAGATTCTTCTGGATGCGCTTGCCGTTCGGGATGGGGAGCTCAAGATCGGGACCCTCGGCATCGAGAATGTCGACATCGAAGAGCTTGCTCCAGCCGTGTTTGATCATCGTGCGGCGGTGGGCGTCGGTCGTGTTGCGCTCGCCGGGATAGGCGGTGTTGCACTCAACGATGGTGCCGTGTACGGTCTCGACCATCGGCTGCCAGAACTCGGGCGTCAGAAAGTTCTGGTTGCCCGGTTCGCCGGAGTGCACCTTGACGGCGACCTTACCGGGCAGCTCGAGACCCACGGCCTTGTAGAGCTCCACGACCTTTTCCGGCGTGATCTGCTTGGAAAAATAAACCTTTGCTTTCATATTTTGATCCTCCTGCGGTGGATTGTTTACTGCTTGGGGCACATCTAATGCGAAGTGTCCCTATAAAAACAGCATAAAGCAAAAGTGCGCGGGATGCAAATGAAAAAATGAATGGACACGTTTTTTGGCTGAATTCCCGCGCGGAGGTGTATATTTCTGAGGCGTTTGCAGAGGAAATACTTGATTTTGACGCGAGGAGATACTATAATTATTTTCTAATTGCGATATGACTGTTTCTGATAGATTGCGAGGATTAGCTATGGACAAAGCAAAAAAGAACACCGTCATCCATGCGGCGGCTGACCGCATGGCGGCGAACTACAAGAGCTCTCAGATCCCCATGTACGGCGATGCGCTGCGCATGCCCAACCGTAATGCGGTCATCGAGATCATCCGCGACTGTCAGAAGCTCATTTTCCCTGTTTACTACGGCGACCGCGACCTCTTGAAGCTGCCGCCGGAGCAATACAGCGCACTTTTGATGGAGCACATCCATGAAAAGCTGACGCGCCAGATCACGCTGACGATGCCGGAGTGCGACGAGAACTGCGAAGTGGCCTATGCGATCAGCACGGCATTCATCGAGCGCATCCCTGCCATTCAGGAGTTGCTGCTCAAGGACCTGTCGGCGAACTTTGAGGGCGATCCTGCGGCTTACAGCAAGGAGGAGGTCCTGCTCTCGTACCCCGGCATGTTCGCCATCTTCATCTACCGCATCGCACACGAGCTGTATGAGAACAAGGTCGCGATGATCCCGCGCATGATGTCGGAATACGCGCACTCGCAGACCGGTATCGACATCAACCCCGGCGCGAAGATCGGCGAATACTTCTTCATCGACCACGGTACGGGCGTCGTCGTCGGCGAGACGACGATCATCGGCGACAACGTCAAGCTCTATCAGGGCGCGACGCTCGGCGCGCTCTCGCCCGCGGGTATGGCGACGAATCCGAATGTGCGCCGCCACCCGAAGGTCGGCAACAACGTCGTCATCTACGCAAACTCCACGCTGCTCGGCGGCGCGACGGAGATCGGTGACAATGTCATCGTCGGCGGCAACGCGTTTCTGACCTCGTCGGTCGCGCCCAACACGGTCGTGAGCGTCAAAAATCCGGAGATGACGTTCCGCGGCAAGCACCACAGGGGATGATCCTGACGGAGGGGGCGCGCGTCCGCCTGCGGATGATGCGGCGGGAGGACGCGGACGAATTATACGCCCTGCTCTCGGATGAAGCGGTGATGCGCTGGCTGGAGCCGCCGTTTAACCGCGCGCAGGCCGAGCGCTTTTTGGAGCAGGCGGGACTTTCCGAGCCGCCGCTCATCTATGCCGCGGAGAATATGGCGGGAGAATTTCTCGGCTACGCCATCTACCACGACTATGATGAGTACAGCCGGGAGCTCGGCTGGGTGCTCAAGCCTGCCTTTTGGCACAAGGGCTATGCGGACGAAATGAGGGACCTTCTGACCGCGCTTGCGCGGCGGGAGGGGAAGGACGCCGTGATCGAATGTGTCCCCGAACAGACCGTGAGCGCGCACATCGCGCGCAGGCACGGCTTTTCATATGAGGGCCGCGCGGACAGCTGTGACGTTTACCGCCTGCGCTGTGAAAAATAAGAAAGAGGGCGCTTCCCAAGCTGGGAAGCGCCCTCTTTGTGCTGCTGTTTTGCTTTGCGCCGATGGATAGTGGATGGAAAGCGGCAGAAGAGCGCACAAAAGCCGACGGGGAGGAGAACCTGCCGGCTTTTGTGCTACATTGAAAAAAGAGAAAAAAGAATGGTGACAAATTAAAATATGCTTTACAGCAGCATGACGCCCGCATCCTCGCAGGTCTTGCGCGTGGCTTCGTCCCACAGGGAGACCTGTACCTCGCCGATGTGCGCGGTGCCGATGAGCAGCATGCACAGGCGGCTCTGGCCGATGCCGCCGCCCATGGTCAGGGGCAACTCGCCATTCAGCAGCATCTTGTGGAAGGGGAGCGCGCGGCGGTCGTCGCAGCCGGCGATCGTCAGCTGGGAGTCGAGGGACTTGGGGTCGACGCGGATACCCATGGAAGAGATCTCGAACGCATGGCCGAGCACTTCGTTCCAGTAGAGGATATCGCCGTTGAGCTCCCAATCGTCATAGTCGGGGGCGCGGCCGTCGTGCTTGATGCCGGACTTTAAGATCTTGCCGATCTGCATCAGGAAGACGACGCCCTTCTTCTTGCAGATCTCATCCTCGCGCTGCTTGGGTGTCAGGTCGGGATAGAGGTCTTCGAGCTCCTGCGTGGTGATGAAGAAGACCTCACTGGGGAGCTTGGTGTGCAGGGAGGGAAAAGCGACATTCAGCGCGCTGCTCGTCTCGCTGACGGCGGAGACGATATCGCGCACGGTGCGCTTGAGATAAGCGACGTTGCGATCCTCGGCGGAGATGACCTTTTCCCAGTCCCACTGGTCCACATAGACGGAGTGGAGGTTGTCGACCTCTTCGTCGCGGCGGATGGCGTTCATGTCGGTGAACAGGCCCTTGCCGACCTTGAAGTCGTAGCGCTTGAGCGCAAGACGCTTCCACTTGGCCAGCGAATGAACGACCTGGGCATTGGTGCCGACGTCGGGAATGTCAAAGGAGACGGGACGCTCGACGCCGTTGAGGTTGTCGTTCAGACCAGAATTTTCATCCACGAACAGCGGAGCAGAAACCCGGCGGAGATTGAGGGCATTGCTCAGATTGACCTGAAAATTGCTCTTGATGAATTCGATGGCGCGCTGCATTTCATAGACAGACAGCGGGGTGTGGTAGTCCTGCGGGATATAGACTTTGCTCATACCGGTTTCACTCCTTAAGAAAAAGTATGCGCTAATTATAATCAGGCATATTAGGAAATTCAATAGTGAAATTTTAAGTAGTTGAGCTTGCAAAATGAGAATTTTTTGTCGACATGGTCAGCAATATGGAAAAACTTAATCCTTTTGCCCGTTGCAATCTGAAAGCACGCGTGATAGACTGCATAATGAGATAAAATGCAGATAGGAGGCTCTTTTGTGAGAACACTCTTGAAAGGCGCGGACATTCTGCTGCGCAAGGAAAACGGATATGAAACGCTGCACGGCGCCTATCTCGGCGTCGATGAGGCGAAGATCGACTATATCGGTGAGGAAAGACCCGAAAAGACCTATGACCTTGAAAAGGACATGAGCGGCAGGCTCCTTGCCCCGGGACTCATCAACTGCCACAGCCATATCGCCATGACGCTGATGCGCGGCATCGGCAGCGGACTGCCTTTGCAGGACTGGCTCTTCAAGGCCATTTTCCCGATCGAAGACAAGCTCGTGCGCGAGGATATCGCTGCGGCGAGCCGCTTTGCCCTGATCGAGATGATCGCGGGCGGCACGACGAGCTTTTCCGATATGTACTTTTTCCCCGAGGAGACCGTCTGGGCGGTCGAAGAGGCGGGGATCAAGGCGAACCTGAACCGCTGTGTGCAGTGCTTTGACGAAAACCAGACCGTGGAGCAGAACACGCAGATCCCCGAATCGCTCGCGCTTTTTGAAAAGTACCACGGCGCGGCGGACGGGCGCATTCACATTGACTTTTCCATCCACGCGGAGTATACCTGCAAGAGCCATATCGTCAAGGCGTACAGCGACCTCTGCCGCGAAAAGGGCGGGCGCATGCACATCCACCTCGCCGAGACCGCGCGCGAGCAGCGCGAGTGCATCGAGCGCTACGGCAAAACGCCGACGGAGTGGTTCGAATCGCTCGGCACGTTCGATTCGCCTACGGCGGCGGCGCACTGCGTCGCGGTGACGGAGCGCGACATGGACATTCTGAAGGCCCACGGCGTCAGTGTCATCCACAACCCGACGTCGAACTTAAAGCTCGGCAGCGGCTTTGCCCCCATCCGCCAGATGATGGACAAGGGCATCAACGTGACGCTCGGCACCGACGGCACGGCCAGCAACAACAATTTAAATATGTTCGAGGAGATGCACCTCGCTGAGATCATGCACGACGGCTATCACAACGACCCGACGCTGATCTCCACGCAGGAGGTGCTCGATATGGCGACGGTCAACGGCGCAAAATTGCAGGGCCGCGACGACACCGGCGTGCTGGCTGTCGGCAAAAAGGCTGACATCATTGCCATTGATCTGAGCAAGCCCCACCTCTATCCCAATTTCGACACGCCCGCGCTCCTGACCTGCTCGGCGCAGGCGGGCGACGTGTGCATGACGATGGTGGACGGCAATATTTTATATGAAAACGGTGAATTCAAGACGCTGGACGAGAACAAGGTGCGCGCCGACATGGAGCGTGCCGTTGAGCGCCTTTATAGAAAGTGAGAGAGAAGAAACATGGAGAGAGCGGACAAAGACCTCGCCTTTTTGCTGCGCTACGAGAATGTTGCGTGGTTTGAAGACGGCGAGGTGCGCATCTTAGACCGGCGCATTTACCCCGCAAAGGTCGAATTTGTCACCTGCCGCACACATCAGGAAGTCGCGCGGGCCATCACCGACATGGTGACGCAGAGCGCGGGCCCCTACACGGCGGCGCCGATGGGCATGGCGCTCGCGGCGTGGGAATGCCGCGGCAAATCGGTGGACGAGCAGATGGAATACCTCAAGAAAGCGGCTTACACCATTTCTCACGCGCGCCCCACGACGCAAAAGCGCATGACGCTTCTGTGCGACATCTGCCTGAAAGAGGCCGAGCGCGCGCTTTCAGCGGGGGAGAATGTGGCCGAGGCCATCAAGAATAAGACCATCGAGCTCAACAACGTGCGCTATAACAGAATGGCGAAGATCGGCTCGTACTTAGTCGATATGTTCCCCGACAACGGCACGGTGATGACGCACTGCTTCGCCGAGACCATCGTCGGCACGATGCTTCGTGAGTGCCGCAGCCGCGGCAAAAACATCCGGCTGTTCTGCCCCGAAACGCGCCCGTATTTTCAGGGCGCGCGCCTGACGGCGTCCGTCTGCCACGACATGGGCTTTGACGTGACGGTCATCTCCGACAATATGCCGGCGTTCGTCATGCAGAACGAAAAGGTCGACGTTTTCACCACCGCGGCGGACGCCATCTGCTGTGACGGCCATGTCGTCAATAAGGTCGGCACGTTCCAGAACGCCATCGTCGCCAAGTACATGGGCATCCCGTACTTTGTCACCGGCGCGCCCGATCAGGGACATGAGACGGTGGACAGCATTCACATCGAAATGCGCGACCCGAATTTCACGCTCCAAGCCATGGGCGTGCGCACGGCGATGGAGGGTGTGAAGGGCTACTATCCCGCCTTCGATATCACGCCGCCGCATCTCGTCTCGGGCGTCGTGACCGACCTTGGTATTTATTCTCCCTACGATCTGCACCGCTATTTTACGGACGGCAGCATCGGCAAGGACAATCTGGTGATCTGAATGGAACAAAATCTGGACATTCTTCGTCAGGAGATCGTGGACAAATCGCTTGAAGCGTTCCGTGAGGGCCTGTTTTCCGGCACGAGCGGCAACATGAGCTGCCGCGTCGCGCCCGATGAAATGCTCATCACGCCGACGTCCGTGCGCTATGACATGCTGCGCGCGCAGGACATCGTGCGCATGAAGCTCGACGGCACGGTGCTGGAGGGGAAGTTGCAGCCCTCGAGCGAGTGGCGCATGCACGCGGCGGTCTACAAGGCGTATGGCGAGACGAACGCCGTCTTCCACACGCATTCGCCCTATGCCACGGCGTTTGCCGTCGTGCGGAAGAGCATCCCCGCGGTGTTGATCGAATCGTGCATCTTTTTGGGCGGCGACATCCGCTGCGCGGACTACGCCGCGCCGGGGACTGAGGCCGTCGGCACGAACGCAATCCCCGCGCTCAGGGACCGCGGCGGCTGCACGCTCGCCAATCACGGCGTGCTCGCCGTGGGGAAGGACCTTGCGCAGGCATATCTGCGCGCGGAATACATCGAAGATGTCGCCAGAATTTACACGTATGCCAAGTCCATCGGCACGCCGGTGACACTCGATACACTCTAAAAAACACCCTGCGCATGAGCGCAGAAGGAGAACTGCCAATGAAAAGCTTCCTGAAAAAAGACAAGCTCCTCGTGCTTCTGGCACTGCTGGGGCTGCTCGCCTCACTTGTGCCGATCGTAAACCGTGTGCAGACCGAGGAGAGCAACAAGTATTACGACATCGTCCTCGACTACAACAGCATGCGCTCGATGGCGCGCCAATCCTCGCAGTCAGAGGATGAGTGGCTCGATCTCTTCAAGTCGCTCGGCGTCGACAAGGTCGCGCTCAGCGAGGCGAGCGCCCTCAACCTGCACGATAACGCGGCCATCCCCGTCCACGCGATGACCGTGAAAAAGGCGGCGGAGAGCTACGGATGGGAAGATCAGTACCCCGCCGAGGTCGCGCAATGGCTGCGTGAGAGCACCGATGTGAGCGACGCGATCATCTGGACGGAGACCGCCGCGAGCTATGAGTGGATCCTGAACGCTTTCGAGGCCCGTTTTGAGAACTTTGAGGCCAAGACGTATCTGGAGGGCGAGCACGGCTTCATCTTCATCCAGCAGCAGAAAAACGGCATGAAGGGCGAAAAGCTGCTCGACTTGCGCCTTGGCATCTGGCCGGACACGGTGGAGCTGTTTGAGCGCCACGGCTACCAGATCATCCCGCGCTCTGTGACGGAAAAGAGCATGAACGGCACGAAATTTGCCGAGGCCTATATCGAAGTGCTCAAGCACTTCAACGCGCCGTACTTTATGAACAACGGCGACGAGCTCGTCGGCTATGAGGATGACGAGAGCCTGGAGCTTCTGACGCAGTATCTCAACGAGAGCGGCGCGAGCGTCGCCATGATGGAGCAGAACGACCAGAGCCAGAACCTTGTCTGGCCCGGCGTTGAAGAACTGCTCGACAACACGGGCTATCGCGGTGTGCGCGTTTTCAACGAGTGGGCCTACATCCAGAACCGCTATCAGTACTGCGGCTACGAAGGCCCCGAGGAGATCACGAACACGTTCTTTAGAGCCATCGCCGAGCGTAATTGCAAGATCATCTTCCTCAAGATGATCTTAGAGCCAGATACCGATGTCAGCTGGGACGCTGACGAGAAGAAGTGGGTCTACATCACCGACCCTGCCGACTATGAGCAGATGCTCACGGACCTCGACGCGCGCTTGGAGCCCCTCGGCTACACGCACGCGACCGTGCCCGCGATGGAGCTGAAAGCACCGTCCATGGCGCTCAAGGTGCTGCAGGGCATCGGCACGGCGGCGCTCATCGTGATCCTGCTTGATCTATTCTTCTTTATCGGCAAGCGCTGGCGCACGATCCTGTTTGCCGTCGGCGCGCTCGGCCTTGCCGGCCTCGCGGTGCTGAAGCCCTCGATGTTCCGCCTGATCCTTTCAATGTCCGGCGGTATCGTGATGCCGTCGATTGCCGCTGTCGGTCTGTGCCGCGTACTGCTCGAAAAGAGACGCAGCGAGCCGCAGATCAAGTTCGGCAAGCTGCTTGGCTTTACGCTTGGCACAGCCATCGCGACCATTCTGACGGCATTCTGCGGGTCGCTGCTCGCATCGTCTGCGCTCTCGCAGCTCTCGTATATTCTCGAGATCGACCTGTACCGCGGCGTCAAGCTCATGCAGCTTATCCCCATCGCGCTCTTCATGCTCGCCTATCTTCTGGTCTACGCCTATGAGGAGACCGGCGCGCGCGAGGCCGTCCTCGCCCACGCGGGACAGCGCGGGGAGAAGAACCGCGTCAAGCGATTCAACGCCTATTTCGGCGAGCTGATGCAGACGCCGATGAAACTCGGCTGGTTCCTTGCGATCGTCGTCATCGCGGTGGCGGCGGTGTTCATGCTGCTGGTGTTCGCCTACTATATGTACCGCACCGGCAACTCGACCACGACGTCGGCAAGGGAGCTTGCGTTCCGCAACTTCCTGGAAAATACGCTCATTGCCCGCCCGCGCACGAAGGAAATGATCGTCGGCTGGCCGATGCTGATGCTTTTCATCTGGTCGCTGCGCCGCAGAATGAAGTTCCTGCCGATGATCTTCGGCACGGGCATGACCATCGGCCTTGTCAGCGTGGTCAACACGTTCCTGCACATCCGCACGCCGTTTTTGCTGAGCCTGCTGCGCACCGGCTGGGGCATCCTCTTCGGACTTCTCATCGGTACAGCCGTGGTCATTGTGGCGGAGCTCATTTACCGCCTTGTGCGCAGGATCTGCGGGGTGACGAATGGTTAACATTCTGATCTCGGGCTATTACGGCTTCGACAACATCGGCGACGAGTCCATCCTGCGCACGCTCGTCTCGTCGCTGCGCGAGCACATTCCCGACTGCTCGCTCACAGTGCTCTCGCACAATCCCGCCTCCACGCGCGGAAAGTACGGCGTTGAGGCGGTGGACCGCATGTCGCCGGTGGCGATCCTGCGCGCGGTGAAAAAGTGCGACATGCTCATTTCCGGCGGCGGCAGCCTTTTGCAGGATGTGACGAGCAGCAAGAGCTTACACTATTACCTCTCCATCATCCGCTGCGCGGAATTCTTCCATAAAAAGGTCTTCATCTATTCCCAGGGCATCGGCCCCATCGACCGCTCCGGCAACCGCCGCGCCGCGGCGGCGGCACTCAAGCGGGCGGATGGTATCGTCGTGCGCGACGAGCGGTCTGCGGCGCTTTTGGAGGAAATCGGCATCGCGCGCGACAAGGTCGTCATCACGGCGGACCCCGTCATCCGCATGAAAAAGCCCGATGGCGATGTCGGCGCGGAGATCCTGCGAAAGGCAGGTGTCTCGCTGGATGGCCGTCTAACTGTCGGCTGGGCCATCCGTGAGCGGGACACAGACAGCCGCTTTGTCAAAGAGCTTTTGCGCTCCATCCAGATGATGAAGGACAAGTACAACGCGCAGTCCGTGCTCATCCCGTTCCACTATGAAGAGGACGGCGAGGTCTGCCGCCATATCGCGGCGCAGCTGCCCGATGACACGGCGGTGTGCCTGAATGAAAAGTACCTCTCCGAGGATATGCTCTCCATCATCGGCAACATGGACCTGCTCGTCGGCGTGCGCCTGCATTCGCTCATCTATGCCGCCATCATGGGCGTGCCGCTCATCGGCATTTCGTATGACCCCAAGTGCACGGCGTTTTTAAACTCCGTGGGGCTCGACAAGCTGAGCACGAAGGAGAACTTCACGGCGGAGCTCTTTATGCCCGAGGCCGAGCGCGTGCTCGAAACGGGCAAGGAGCAGGTGCAGTGCGTCGAGGTGCACATGGTCGAGCTTTCGCGCAAGCTCGACACGAACGAGAAGATGATCTGCGCGATCATGGAGAAATCGAGGAAACATACCATGCAAGACCCTCAAAACAATACGGAGAAGAAGGATAAATCGGGCGTCCGAACGGCGGGCGCGATCAGCTTCGTCTTTCTGCTGACGCTGTTCGCCAAGCTCCTCGGCGTGGTGCGCGAAATGATGCAGGCCAATATCTTCGGCACCGGCATCGACGCGGACCTCTACACCGCGTCGTATAACTCGACGCTCTATCTTTTTACGACGATGTGCTACGCGCTGTGCATCGCGGCGGTGCCGATTTTGACGAAGGAATTTGCTGCCGACCGCAAGCGCGGCGAGAAAGCGGCCAACAACCTGTTGACCATTACGCTGCTCGGCTCGCTCGCGGCGGTCGTTTTGTGGCAGATCTTTGCCTCGACGCCGCTCGTCGGCACGATCTGGGACCTTGACGCAGCCGAGCTGCCGCGCCTTGCGAGCTATATCCGCATCATGGCCTGCGCGCTGCCGGTCGTGGCGGCGGCGTATCTGAACGTCGCCATCTTCCAGGCGACCGACCACTATGAATTGCAGGGCAGCATGAGCATCCCGTACAACGCTTTCCTTGCGATCTTCCTTGTGACGCTGGGCGCAAAGTGGGGCATCAAGGGCGTCGTCATCGCGAGTTCGTGCGCGTGGCTCTTGCAGCTTGCTATGAGCATCCCGTATGCGAAAAAGGAACATTATGTCTACCGACCGATGCTCGACCGCAAGGCGGACTACGTCGGCACGTACTTTAAGACCGCGCTCGTCACGGTGCTGACGACATCGATCTTCCTGTTCTGCTATCTCATCGACACGGCGACCGCCACGGCGCTCAACGACAGCGCCGTCAGCGCGTTCTACTACGCCGACAAGCTCTTCACCCCGCTCACGACGAGCGTGCTCTACAGCATCAGCGCGGTCATGTTCCCACGCTTTAACCGCGAGTTTACGAAGGAGGACTCGAAGGGGTACCTCGGCTACATCTGGAACGTGACGGAAAACACGCTGCTTTTCATCCTGCCGGTCTGCGCGATGATGTGCGCGTTCGGCACGGATATCATCCGCGTCATCTTTGAAAGCGGCAGCTTCACCGCTGAGTCGACCGAGATGACGGGCAGCATCTTCGCCCGCTACGCGCTCGGCATGAGCGCCTTCGCCGTGCTCGACCTTTTGAACAAGGCCTACTACGCGATGAAAAAGACGCTGGTGCCGCTGCTCATCAACCTCGGCGTGCTGGTGCTGAATCTCATTTTGAACCGCGTGTTCTACACCGATACCGGCGTCGCGCTGGCAACGTCGCTTGCGCTGACGATCGGTGCCATCGCGATGACGATCCAGCTCTTCCACGGGACGAAGATCGTGCGCCTGGTGCCGCTCCTCAAGGGCCTTGCCGCCACGGCAGCGATGGCGGTCGTCCTCTACGGCGGGCGTTCGCTTCTTGTCGCGGCGGATGACAGCAAGCTGATGCTCGTCGTCAAGTGCGGCCTGACGGGCGTTGTGGGGTGCGTTATTTACGTGCTGGTCAGCATGATTTTGAAGCAGAAAATCATTGCTGATACGATTAAGAAGTTCAAAAAGTGATACTTTTTGGGATTTATCCCCACACCGTGTGGGGACGCGGCAAAGGGGGCCATTCTCTCACGTGAGAGAATGGCCCC
>OLZW01000514.1_pt1 | contig 31774 bp, 29 predicted proteins | sample 1674281 | NCBI WGS metagenome assembly OLZW01 (sample SAMEA103958157, study PRJEB25191) | human gut metagenome | biome: human-associated habitat [ENVO:00009003]; feature: intestine environment [ENVO:2100002]; material: feces | place: Germany | collected 2013/2015
ACTAACAGCTTCTTTTAAGAAATTATCTTGTTTCTTCATTATGAAACTAAGAACTTCCAAAGTTTGCTTCGTTTGTTTGTGAAAGCACAAAAAAACAAAGAAACATTGAGTCTCTTTGTTCTTAGGCGTTCGGGATGTAATCACAGATGTTCTTAGATGCAGGTGCTTTCGATGTAGGTCTTCTCTTTTTACAACTTGGACAAACCATCCTCACGGAAACCTCCAAAACACTCCCCATAGTTAAATAGAAGGCATAAAAAAACGGATAAATTGATGAGGTTTACCCGTTACTTGTTTTGTCTATACATCGACAAACTGGAAGTTATCGTTGCGTTTTTAATGTTCTCCATTCATCTTCTAAAATCGACATCAATATATCATCTGCATACTTAGCGCCATCCATAATAGCATCTCTTAAAACACCTTCCCGCTTAAATCCAGCTTTTAAATATACTGTTTCGGCTCTGGGATTGAATGAATACACATCTAATTCTAAACGATGTAATTTTAGTTTCTCAAAAGCAAAATCACGAGTAATTTCCGTTGCCCAAGTGCCAATACCTTTGCCTCTTTCCGCTTGACGATAAAGACCTATTCGGAAATTAGCACGCCTCAAATCCCAATCAATTTTATTAATTACACTTTCACCTATAATATCTCCGTCAGGTGCTATAATCAAAAAGAAATATCTATCATTTTCCTCAAGCGATTTCAGAAAAAAGGATACTACTTCTTCTTTTGAAAATTCTTCTTTACAGCCAGTCAAACGTGCCACTTCCTTATCTAAAGGACAATAATTCTGTTCATAATAATTAACTACGTCATCTGCTTTGGCTAGACGTATTACAAAACCATCTTTTTCACCAATAACATCTGTGTTCATATAGTATTTCTCCTCCACAAATTCCGATTTATTGATTTATTTTAACACAAAATATAAGTGGTTTGTAGAGAGGAAACATATCGTGTTTTAATTTTCATACAAAAAATTTGTAACACCATCATATTACCAATAAAAACTTGTAAAACATATATCGCTTTATAACCGTTTTCATGAAACTAACAGCTTCTTTTAAGAAAAAGATTTGTTCAAACTTCATGAAACTAACAACTTCCGAAGTTTCTTGTTGACAACAATTTCAATTTAGTGATTTTCCGGTTCAATTTGGTAATTTCGACAAAAATGACTAAATTGACGTGTGTTGAAGCACAAAAAAACAAAGAAACGTAGAAAGTCTCTTTGTTATGTGTTGTCTAACGAGATGTAATCACAGATGTTCTTCGATAAAGGTTTGCTTTTCGGAACAGCCTTTTTCTTCTTTGGACGTGGATTTCCCATAAGAACATCAAGAGTACCTCGAGCAATCTCATCAACACGTCGTTGTCGACTGCCTTCTTCAGAAAGAATTTCTTTGACGGCTCTTGTAATGTCGTCTGAACTGTACTCTGGATGAAGCGGACGAATCATATTCAGTACCTGTTTCGTCACCTTACTTTCATAAGCCAGATTGCCGATATTGACCTTAGGCATCTCATACTCGTTCTTGTCGAGAGCGGCATTTGCCATGATTTCTCTATCAGCTTCTTCTTCGAGTTTTGACTGATTTACGAAATCAATAGAGTTTTTAAGTTGCTTGAAGTGCTCTCGTTGATACGATGGATGAATTTCTTGTCGATTTTCTCAGTCTTGCCTTTCGACTTGCTGTCAAGGTATTCAATCATGATCCACTTGTACAGCCAGATAAGCTGGTTGATGATGCCTCCTGTACATTCGTAGAGCGTATCCGCCAGTTCTTTCGACCATTCAATCGGCGTATCGACCCATTGCCAAATCAGAAGCAGTTTCACCAGATAGTTGAAATATTCTCGGTCCGACGTATACGCAGAGGCATCAATAAGGTCTCCCGTTCTACGTGCGTTTCGAAGTTTAGCAAACAGCTTTTGATAAGCTTCATCCGTTCCAACGACACTTAAAGCCACCTTTGTCTTGTTGACGATACCAAGAAGACCTTCGTAGCTGTTTTCCTTGTTTGAATTGAAATTGATAAGCTGAATCTCATCAAGAACGATAGTTCCAATTGAGAACATTTCGATAAGCTGGCAGACTTTTAATTGTTTATCCGCTAAGCTTCTACACTTTCTAGTAATCATCAACTCGTATTCAGGTTCAGGATTACCTAAAGCGTTGTCGATAGCTTCTCCAATCTGTCGATACAGAGTGGCAAAGTTACTGTTTGGCATACAGCTTACAACCAGATATGTGATTTGAGGAAGTGTTTCGCCGACACTCGGATGATGCATGATAACCTGCGGAATATTCTCAAACAACTGTTTAAGAGATGAAGATTTCCCACAGCCAGAGAATCCAAGAAGGGCAAAGCCAGAAGGAGCACTGTCCTCGATTTTACCTTTCATGCGAATCATACTGCCTCGAGTCTTTCGACCTAGAAACTCTTTATCTTCCCAGATATAGCTTTTACGAAGCATGTATGAGCTGACGATTACATCGTAATCAATAAACTCAAGCTGTCTTTGGAATGCCAAAGGAAGTCTTAAACGTTTCAGGCTTAGTACGGTCTCCTTTTGTTCGTTTATCGTCATTGTTGCCAGCTTCTGAACATCGACTTCAGGAATCGGCACCATATAAGCATTTGCAAGGCTTCCCTCGTCACGTGGACGAGGTAAAGCCTCAATGAATGGATTGCCGACAAAATCTTCATTGGCCGATCTTACATACTTTGCATCGACCGGACCAATGCGATGACATTCTTCATACGTGTACTGGTTTTCATCACTGCCTACATCTTCATATTTGTAGATCCAGTTTAATTCTTGCATAAGATCATCTCCCTACATCTTTTCGCTCATCTTTTCAAGAACTTCGTTGAGTGAAAGATTCGAAATATCTTCCTTTGGCTGAGCTTCTGGCTCAGGCAGTGCTTTTGTTTCCAAAGCAATTGCAGGAGGACTTTCTTTTGTATCAAGACGAGAACCCATTGAGTTCTGTCCCATGAAGCTGATACTTTCATCTTTACGATTCTGACGAATATTCTTCGTCTTACTTGAATCAGAGACAGTATACTTACCAGCTTCCAATGCATTGTCGATGGCCGCCTGAAGACTCATACGTTCTGCACATCGAATTTCCTGCTCATGCTGGTCAAGCTCATGGATAAGTTCATTTTTACGAGCTTTGTACTCTTCGTAGCACTTTAAAGGCTTGCCGTCAAAATCACTGTTTCCATTGCGGTACGGATTTAGCCTTGCCTTAACGATACGATTGTCGTTGATGTACCATAAGGAACCAATATCACGTTCATCAAGGCGACAGTTCAAAGGAGTAGATGAACGCAGACTTGATTTCGTAATAAGTTCTCCAAGCCATGCGTCTTCTGCCATATAGTACAAACCGTTCCATTCGATACCTTTACGAGTAATGCTCGCTTTGACTTCTCTACGAAGTGTGTATTCAAACTGGTCAAGGTTCGTAATCGGTTTAGGAGCTCCATACAGTTCACAGCCGTATTTCCATATTTCCAAAGGTACTGGATGAACTCCACGCTGGATCATATCCTTTGTTAAAGGGTAATCCTTCAAAACACGCATGTTGTGGGCAATCGTCTGGTTGATTACAAAGACCCAGATGTCTTCCAATGTAAGAACAGCATTCTTATGATGATTGGAATCATGGCGTTTCGTAATAAGCCCCTTGCCTTCCAAAAGGTCATTCTGGAAGGAATGATACTGGTGAAACAGCTGTTCGACCTGACCTTTTAAAGAACCCATAGCTGGTGGAGTCAACTCCAAAGTGATATTCAGTTCGTTGCAGATACGTTTTACTTCATAGGAACGATACTCGACGCCTCGGTCACTTCGAATTCGGTTTGGAAGCACGTTGATGTCCCACAGACCCTCTTTGATTTCAAGGCCAAAACGTCGACAAAGCTGTTTGTTATCTTCACCAAGATTTAAAAGACAGTTGGTGAATCCAAGAACAGAGTTATTGTCCAAGGAAACAGATATAGCTGTAATCATACGGGAATAGACATCCACCATTGCATGCACGATTGGACGACCAACGACTTTGGAAGGGTCGATTTCACTGATAAGCGATACATCCATTTCCACTTCGTCCATTTCGAATAAATCTCCAGGACCTTTTACGTTGTAAAGATTGTCTGAAATCAAAGCACGATTGTCGTTTCTGTATTCACGTTTTGAAGTCTTGCTGATTTGGCGTTGCTTCTCCGTAGTGTTGTTACGAATATAGTTGACCATCTGATTTATTGTAGGGCGCTGGTCAATTGGCATCAGCTGATTCTGAATCATGACTCCTTCTTTTGTTTGAAGTTCCTGCCGAATCATGAAATATTTCGTACACATCCAATCATATGTAGTTGTGTATGACTTTTCTCTGCCGGATAGATAGTGTTTACAGCAGTCGTCGAAGATTTCACGAAGCTCATTCGTTAAAGGAACTCCAGCAGTAAACAAAGGTGGGCGTCCTGTTTTCAAGGAATATTCCATTCCTACTTTGCTCCTCTTGCCCTGCTGTGGAAGAAGTGCATATGGGTCAAGCCCGCTCATAAGATACTTTTTCAGAACATAAAAGACAGTTCTTGTAGAAACGTTGTATTTCTTAGCCAGATTCTCAATAGCAGGTTTTGGCTTCCTTGTGGCAATATCAAAATAGCATGGACCATATCTTTCGCTCAGCGTATCAACGATATCTTTATTTCGAACATAGATATCACGATCTGTATCCGACAGAACTCTGCTGTCGAATACATGTTCGTATTTAGCCTTACGAATGGCGAGTTCCTTTTTATCGACCATCTCAAGAATCGTTTCATCAAACCATTCGAGGATATCGACCTTGTCATCACGTTCATTCATTAAAATCGTGACGGAATAGTTCCCGTTGCGATAAATGACTCGGTAGTTTTCATCAAGCTCCATAATGTGCAGTATAGAACCGACTTTTAATTCAAGGATTTCCATCATTTTGCATCACCTCCTTTAAGTTCAGGAAGTACATCACGATATACTTCCAACAGATATCTAAAGTTCAATGGTTCGGATTCCATATCCACCTTGATTTTTTTTGTTGCAATCAGATGTTTAAGAAGCGACATCTCATCAAAGACAGAGGACTTGTCATAAAACGCACACACTTGACGAATGTTTTCAGCAAAGACCACATTCATATCATCTTTATAGACGATTTCAAATGGAACGTGAGCAAGCTTTTCCCAGTAGAACTTTTCTACCATCAGTTTTTCACGAGTTCGTTTCTTGTTGAGTACATTCCGTGAAACCTTGACACTGAACACCTTTTCGGAACCATTCTTATAAGTAACGTAAAAGTCAGATGTCATATATGAGTAGCGACTCCCTGGATGTTTGATGCCAAAGTCATCGCAAATCTCAAGAGTCTGTTCCAAATCTAAAGGATACTGCTCTCGGATATCAACAACATTGTCATCCCATCTAAGAATATGCCAGTAATACTTTTCGCCCTGAGAGAGAAGCTCAACAGTTCGACCTGTTTTCCAGTCTTTAGGTGTGGAGCAAGTACCACTGCTGTTGAGTTCTCTGGCTTGAATCCAAGGCTTGTAAGAGGCTCCTGAACCTTGTCCTCTACCATTTTTTATTTTTTGCTCGTTTTTTAATCTTGCGTCGTACATTTTTGATTCTTCTCCTTTGTCTTCTTGCTTTGTACTTGTTTTCGTTCTTGATATGAACAATTGTATGTCCGTTAGGCACCTTCTTCATTTCAAAGCCGACCATCGTGTCATAGCTGATATTGTTAAAGAAGCGCTGATAACGAGCCGGATCTCTAAAGATAGCACTCAACACCTTCTCCTTTTGGTCGCCGGTCAAATATTCAACCGTGCTTTTCCAAAGGATGTTGGCTGCAAGAAAAGGTACTTCACCATCGTAGCCAGGAATCAAAGCCTCATCGACGTGGTCGACATCCAGATTCTTATCCTTTAGCAGTGTGTCCAGCTGATACTTGACCATTCGGTAGTACAGAGACGCTCTGGAATAGCATTTGCCATACATACGCTTTTCACGGTCTGTTTCATATGAGCCTTTAACAGGTGTGTAGTCCGTTTCTTCAAGAACAGGCTTTCGAAGTGCATCCTCTTTAACACGAGCCAGATTGCATCCGTGCTTCCAGCATGTGAATGTTCCAGGATACTGGTGCTGAAAGTGATATACCACTCCACCATTCTTTTCCAAGTCTTCCTTCAAACATTCAGGGCAGACATACACGTGGTGTTCTTCATTCAATACAGGAATAAGCTTTCTTTGTTCTCTAAGCTCATTCATATAAAGTGTTACACATGTCGTAACCCAATCACTTTTTGGCAGTTGAGCAATAATCAGCTTAAAATAATCGACATGACGAGTAATTCTGCGAGTTCCAGACGTAATACCCAGCGACTGCAGCATATCATCGATATCGGTATATCCATTAGCGACAGCCAAACGAGCCATCCAGCTTGTTGGAAGTTCATCGACTTCCGGTAAAAAAGTTGTCAGTAACATAGTTCATTCCTCCATTCGTTACCTGCGAGAGACTTTTTCGTCCCATCTGACAAATTCATTGTAAACCAAGAATTTATTAACTTGATTTTTTGCAAAATTAAGTGTTTTATACTTGCGAAAACGCTGAGAACTGATATGATAGAAATAGATAAGGATGAACATATATGCGAATAAAAATAAAAGCACTAGACGATATTGATTTCGTCAGTGCCAGACTGGACATAGAAAATGCAACGATTCACATTGAGGCAATAAACCTTCTTGATCTTACAGGTAAAGACTGTATTCATGAAAAATGCTCGGGTGGAAAATACATTGCACATGGATACTCAACTTCTGTTTATGAGGACCTTCATGTAGATGGTTATCGAGTACTGATTCATTTGAAGTCACGAAGAGCCATTTGCCCTGTTTGTGGTTCAGTAGACATACTTAAGCCTGCCTGCTTGCATCGAGAAATCACATCAGACAGAAATCTAGACCCATTGTTAGGCAATCATAGAATGACAAACCGATATCTTGACTGGATAGAATATCTAATATTCAAGTACGGAATAAAAGATACTTCTGAAATGACTGGCATCAAACCGCGCAGGCTGTATTATATCCGAGAAGCCTATGATAAAAGAGATGAAGACATTCATTTTGAAGACAGAACTATCGTTGTAGCAAAGTCACGTCACAATCGTCAAAACCTGTATCTGATAATCGACACTATGTATAACGACAGACTGCTGAATTATTTCATTTCACAGAAATCATCCTATGAATACGTAAAAAGATTGAAACAACAGACCCCTGCAATCAAATACCTGATTATTCCAGAGACCTATAAGTTTCGAAATCAGCTGGAAAACCTCTTTGGTGCAGAAAATGTAAAAACGGACTTCCGTTCTCTGCAGCCGATGATTACAACATGCTGCTTCAATTCGTACAGAAGAGAAAGATATCAGTATGATTCGGAAACGATTGGCTCGATGTCTATCGAGGAAGAAGAACGATTGTTCAGAACGCCTAGAAACCAGTTGTCAAACGACGACCAGATAAACTTGGAAGCCCTGCTGGATAATAACGCTGACTTCCATGAGTACTACTTTCTACAGCGCGAATACTGGTACCCATTGGATGACAAGATTTCTCTTGACGCAAAAAGCATAGATAGAGTTGGGTGCGAAAGACCTCCTGTATTCCGCAATAAGAAGCCGTACAAACAAAGGTCGAGCATCGAAACAACTATTGACACCTTGGCAAAAGAAGTCATGGAAGACATGGCAAATAATGAACGCAAAGAGTACACATTATATAAGATGAAAAATCTAAAGGACTTCGATAAAGAAGAGCCTGGCTTTGCACCTACCATCTCCTTAAACGTAGATTAGGAGGACGCCTATGAATAAATTTAATCTTGGTGATATCGTCTATTTCATAGCCAACGGATATCATATAAGAGAAGCTACTATAATTCGGAAAGGTGCAGGTTTCTGCACCATAAAGTTCAATGACAACGAAACTCCAGCAGGAACGAGAGTCAGAGAATCCAAGTTATTCAAGACTAAGCAGGAAGCTGAAGTTGTAGTTGAAAAAACACATAACATACTGTTATACTAGGCTTTGTTGGATGATCCATAAATCATAAATCTTAACCCTTGTAAATCATCCAACATTTCCTATTTCTAGAGCTGGCATTCAACCCTTTCTGCCGGCTCTTTTTTTTGTGCCTTTTCAATTAGAAATCAAGCAAATAAAAAAAGAGACATTCTAAATGAATATCTCCAGATTCAATTTCTATATGATTCTAATTTTCACATTTTAATTCCTTAATCCCATACTCGTGAATTATATTCTCAGGAGCATTAGAATCAGCAGGATATAGTATTCCAGAAGCCGCATACTCATATTGTTCTAGTTGCAGTACTGCTGGGTCAAATGGTTTAACATCTACGTTGTATTCAGTGTAAATATTGTCTTCATCTGCAATCAAATCTGCTTTTATACATTCATCAATTTCATCAGCAGCATCATCTATTGTTTCTCCGTATGCAACACCAATTAATTCATGTTGGCTCACATTTTCTTCTAAATGTTTTAAAGATCTAAAAATCTCATATCTGTTCATGTATCTTTTCCTCTTATCTTCTTATTCATGAGTATAGCACCACACCTGTTTTTAGACAAGAATCAGGGCTAGCTCTTAGTTAGGTGAAAATCTCGACGTATTTCGGACAAAAATACGAGCAATACGGACATTTTTTCGACCCTACCCTTATTTCAGACCAACTATGAGCACATATTTCATCAAAATATGCCCTTTCTTCCAATTTAAAGACATTACTTTTTACATTCGCCTCGAAAATTTGTCCGTATTCCCAATCAGTCAATATGATATACTTGAGTTAAAGAGGCATGAAAATTATGAAAAACAGATTAATGACAGCTATTCTTGCAATGACATTGGCGTTGTCAGGATGTGCATGTACGAATACCAAAGAAAAGAAAGAAGAAAAAGTAGTTCACAAGAAGAATGAAAAAAAGGAATCGAAACAAGATGCAGTTAATCAACCTGAAGAAGCTGAGACTAAACCTGTTGTTGATACAGGGCTTTCCAGCTTATATACAGATGAGGAACTCCTTACGTATGCGAATGATCATCTTAACGATTTTTGGCACACATACTACTGTTATATGGCTGGAACATTCTTTGAAGCTTCTGACGATAATGGAAATATGCTGATTACTGATTCAAGGATTCACTCTTTGCAGGACGTTGAAAACGTATGGTATCAGTATTTTTCTAGAAGATACCCTATTCCTTACATGGATATAAACACAAACGTTTATAAAGAGGTTCCGTTCTGGGAAGAAAACGGTCAGGTCTATGAACGATATCGTATTGATGGAATACCACATGTTTCTTTCTTTTTTGACCATATTACACAAAAAACTGACGATGAAGTATGGTTTGCGTACTATTCTAAAGACCTTAACGGAAATATTAATGACACTCAAGAACAGTGGTCATTCGTTTACGAAGACGGACAGCTAAAATACGGAACTATAGTTAGAAACAATCAGTAGAGGCTCGAAAGAGTCTTTTTTTGTGTTTGTAGCTCGAAATTTTATCCGTATTTTACACTCTTATGCCTGCATAAGCATTTAAAAAACTCTTATGATAACAAAATCACTAAGTCGTTCGCTACACTACGCTACACGAAGATGATATACTATATGCAAAGGTTATATTTTCGAATATTATTGGAGGGCTAATATGGCAGTAGATACTAAAAAAGAACAAGAACGTGAAGAGTTGCATAGAGCCATCTGGGCTATTGCAGACGAATTACGTGGTGCAGTTGATGGATGGGATTTCAAGAATTATGTGCTTGGAACGATGTTCTATCGTTATATTTCGGAAAAACTGGCAGATTACATCAATAAAGGTGAAGAAGAAGCGGGGAACACAGGCTTCAAGTTTGAAGAAATGTCAGATTCTGATGCAGAAGAAGCTCGTGAAGGTTTGATTCAGGAACAAGGTTTCTTCATTCTTCCAAGTGAATTGTTCTGTAACGTAGTGGTACTACGTCAAGAAAAAGGACTTATAAAATAGATAAATTTTAAATTCTAATGTTTTGAATAATAATTATTCTCATATTGATTTGGTGATTCATAACCGCAATGGCTATGGATTCGTATCGTGTTGTAGAATGTTTCAATATATTCGAAACACAAATCATATGCATGATCATAATCATAAATCAAAGTACGATTTAACCATTCTCTTTTAATTACTGAATGAAAAGATTCTATACATGCATTATCCCATGGTGTGCCTTTTTTTGAATAACTTAGAATCAGTCCTGCCGTTAATTTTTTATAAAGTTTGCTTGTATAATGTACTCCTCTATCCGAATGAATAATTACAGGATTCGCTGTTTTTCTCCGCTTTCTAGCCATCTCTATACATTTCAATACTTCTTCCACTTCCAATGTTCTTGATAATGTCCATGCAATTATTTTTCTTGAATATAGATCCATTACACTTGTAAGGTATACAAATCCTTCCAAGGTAAATATATACGTTATATCTGTACACCATGCCTCATTTGGCTTGCTTGGCGAAAAGTCTCTTTTTAAAATGTTATGCAGCTTTGTTGAAAAATCACTATCAAAGGTTGTTTTTACATATGGTTTAATGTAACAGGCTTTGATACCCATTTCTCGCATATATACACCTACAGTTCTTTGTGATATTTTTTCGCCTTTCTTTTGCATCTCTTTCGCTATCTTTGGTGCACCATAAATTTGATGATTATCATCATATATAGTTTGAATCGCTTGCATTCTCTCTTTCTTAGATATAGATTGCTTGCTTGGTTTTCGATGCAGATAATTGTAATATCCTGATTTTGACAAATGTAGCTTACTTAGCACTCCAGTCACCGAAAAGTCTTTGTCGACCTTAGACTCTTCAGAAACAAGACAGTACAGAACTTGTGTTATTCTCCCAGAATGCTGATGGCTTTTTTTAGAATTTCAAGAGCATCTTGCGTATCCTTTAATTCACGTTTTAAACGTCTGTTTTCAAGCTCAGTCTCTGTTAGATTCCCTGAACCTTTAAATGTTGCCTGGTTGTTATTGGCTTTAGCTTCTTGCTTCCACCTGTATAAAGTACTATCTCCAATACCTAAATTTTTAGCACATTCTTTACGACTTAGTTCTGGATGTGTTAAACAATAATTGACTGCATTTTGTTTAAATTCTTGATCAAACTGTTTCTTTTTATTTGCCATTTTCTTTTGCCTTCCTTTGTCTTTGAATCATCCTCTTTCTATTGTACCACTGGCGTAAATTTTCTCTTTTTGACTAGTCCTATTTATATGCTAACATCAGATTTTGAGGTGTATAAAATGGATTATGTATATGTTACAAAAGAAAATATAGAACAAGAACACATTTGTTGTACAATTCGTAGTAATTCAGATGTACAAGCAAGATCAAAGAAGGATTGATTGACAGATCGTTTTGAGCATGGTCTTGTCTTTATTAAATCAAGCGTAAGAGGGAAATGTTTTATTGAATATATTCCGGCAAAGAATGCGTGGATTCCACTCGATGCCAAGAATTTTATGTATATTGATTGTCTATGGGTTTCTGGGTCATTAAAGGGTCATGGCTATTCGGGTGAATTATTGAATATGTGTATTGAGGATAGTAAGAAGAAGGGTATGGATGGAATTTGTATTCTATCTACCAAAAAGAAAATATCGTATCTTGCCGATCCTAAATTTCTTGCGTATAAAGGTTTTAAAGTGTGTGATGAAGCGAATAATGGTATTCAATTATGGTATTTAAGTTTTAAGGATTCTGATTTACCTAAATTTAAATCTTGTGCGAAAGATTGTCATATAGACGAACTAGGTTTTGTCTTATATTACACAAATCAGTGTCCTTTTAATGCGAAATATGTTCTGGTGATTGAGAATGTTTCAAAAGATTTAAATATCGCATTTAAAGCGATTCATTTAGATACAAAAGAAAAGGCGCAAAATGCGCCAACACCCATTACTATCTATGCCTTATTTTATAATGGTGAGTATGTGACAAATGATGTGATGAATGAGAAGAAATTTATAAAGCTTTTATCAAATTTGGGGTTATAACATTACAACTCTCTATCATTTGACATTATGGTTTTGAATAATAGATAAAAAAATTCATTTTGCATGTTTTTATGAATGAATTACTCCTTGCACTTTAGTGTGTTTTGTACTAGAATTCTAGATGTAGTAAATAAATCTGGGGAGCTATTGCTGAGAGGAAGTTCGACTTCGACCCATTAAACCTGACGGATAATGCCGGCGTAGGAAGTATAGATGTTTTTTGACCTGTCTTTTTACGTTGCAGGTCTTTTTATTTTATTGCCTTACTGTAGGGGAGCGCCTAGAGTATAGAAAACAAGCGAGGGAGCCTGAATGGACAGGATGAGAGAGGACTGTTTGTCTAATACCGAAACCACAGATGGTTTTTGCGTGTTTTCTAGGCCATCTGTATCTGTAGGAGGTAGTATTATGAATAAACACAATTACTTATTAAGCTTAGTCTTTTTTTCAATGATGGTAGCTGTTGGAGTGGTCATTTCACCCATTTTACGTGTAGAAGGAATGTGCCCAATGGCACATCTTATTAATATCACTATGGCTGTATTTATGGGGCCTTGGTATTCATTTCTTTGTGCTTTAGCTATTGGTTTAATCCGTATGGCTGTTATGGGAATTCCACCATTAGCTTTAACTGGCGCTATTTTTGGAGCTACGTTATCAGGCATCTTATATCGTGTAAGCAAAGGAAAGATTTGGGCTGCTGTACTTGGTGAAATCATTGGTACTGGCTTAATTGGTTCTGTTCTTTCATATCCAGTGATGACATATTTATGGGGAAGAACTGGACTTACATGGATGTTCTATGTACCTAGCTTTTTAATGGGTACAATCATCGGTGGAAGTATTGCGTATATTTTATTGAAGTCGATGTCACGTAGTGGAATCCTAGAAAATATTCAAAGAAAGTTAGGAGTGCAAAAATTTGTTGAAACAAACGAATAATTTGATTCACTGTATCACAAATCCGATTTCAATTAATGATTGTGCAAATCTTATATTAGCTTTGGGGGCGAAGCCGATTATGGCTTGTCACCCCGATGAAGTTGATGATATCACTTGCCATTCTGCGGCTTTGGCATTGAATTTAGGCAATTTTGATGATGTAAGAGCTAAGTCTATGCTGATTAGTGCTAAGTGTGCCAAAGAAAATAAAACTCCATTCATTTTAGATTTGGTGGGAGTGGCTTGTTCAACACTTCGATTGTATTATGCCAAAGAACTTGTTTCTTTATATTGTCCAACCGTCATTAAAGGCAACATCAGTGAATGTAAAGCTTTTTATGGAATGACAAGTCATGCGCACGGTGTAGATGCGGATGTTCTCGATGAAGAGAATATCTATGAAAGTGCAAAATGGCTAAAAGATATGGCTTTACATCTTGGTTGTGTAGTTGTTTGTAGCGGCAAGATCGATGTCATTACAGATGGCAAAGAGGTTAATCTTATTTCAAATGGTTGTGATATGCTTTCAAGAATTACGGGGACTGGATGTATGTTAAATGTGGCAATCGCTACATTTTTAGCTAGTTATTCTCCATTATTGGCTTGTATTAAGGCAACTTGTTATTATGAAGTTGCTGCAGAAAAGACAAAATGTGAGGGCCCTGGAACTTTCCATATGCATTTTATGGATGAGATCTATAAGCTTACCAGTTTTGATGAATCTTTGTTTAAAATTGAGGTGTTAGAATGAAAACAGTCGATTATACATTATATTTTATTACCAATTCAGATGGTTATGATGAAGATACTTTTTTAAATAAAGTAAAAGGGGCATGTCTTGGTGGCGCAACCATTGTCCAGCTTCGTGAAAAGAATAAATCAACATTGGAATATTATGAGTTAGCAGTTAAAGTCAAAAATATAACGGATGCCTATAACATCCCTTTAATTATTGATGATCGAATGGATATCGCAATGGCTGTAGGATGTGGTGTTCATTTAGGAAATGAAGATATGCCAATTTCTGTAGCTCGTAAAATCATGGGAAAAGATTGTATTATTGGGGCTACCGCAAAGACAGTAGAAGTTGCAAAAAAAGCAGAAGCAGATGGTGCTGACTATTTGGGTTGTGGTGCCATTTATCCGACAAAGACGCATGTGAAGACGAAGATTACGAGTGTGGAAACACTGAATGATATTTGTTCGGCTGTCAAGATTCCGGTTTGTGCAATTGGAGGATTAAATAAAGATAATCTTTCTGTTTTAGAAAAGAGTCCTATTCAAGGTGTTTGTGTTGTATCGGCTATTATGGATCAAGAGGATACAAAAAAAGCAGCTGAAGAATTGAAGAAATCGATTCAAAAAATCGTGGCATAAAAAATGCCACTTTTTTTTGAAAATATAATCTAAAATAGCAATTATGAGAAAAAGAAAAATATTAGTGCTTTCAATCACCATTGTTGCCCTCGTATTGAGTCTTGAAACATGTATATTAAGATATGTAAATGAAAAGAATGCGCAACCACATCCAATGTATTATTGGATCGTGTGATTGCGGTTCTCGATAAAAATGAGTCGAGTGAAGAGCGGTTTGTGAAATCATTAAAAGATGATTATATAGTACGTGTTAAGACCATATCTTATATTGTGGATGCCAAGCCGGAAGTAGAATATGATATTGATGAACTTCAAAAAATCGCATTTTTAATGTCCGTGGATAAAATTCATTTTATTGATGAAACAGGAACGATATATTCGGGTTCAATACTTAAATATTTTGGATATAGCTTTGATTCTGGTGCACATATGGCTTTCTTTAAACAAATATTAAACAATTATGATTTAACATTATGCCAGGATGTAACACTAAATACGTCCGAAGCTAAAGAGATGATGTATGCGATCACTTGGAATGAGTCGAAAACGCATAGGGTTCAAGTGGGTATTACGCCAAAGCGTCTTTTAAAAGAGTTGAAACAAAACCAAATTTCAAATGTCGTATCTAATATGCCTGTGTATAAGGGAATGGAAATTTATGTTGTAAATTCAAAGACGAAAATAATTGAGGGGGCTACTGACAAAAATAAAATAGGGAAGAAGATACTGACTTCTAATAAAATCTATCAATATATAACTTGAAAACACGGAAATTATAATGTATCTGTATCCATATCTGAATCGATGTTTTCTCAAAATAATATCGTAGCGATATTGATTGTCGGTATTTATTTGACTTTAGCTTCATGCTTACTAGTTCTTATGCTTTCTAGAGTATTAAAAGAGAAGTATGAAAAAGAAAAATATATGTGTACTTCGAATACGGAATGGGCTTATATCTCTTTAGACTTAAACGATCTAAAACAAACCAATGATTTACTTGGCCCTAGTGCTAGGGATGAGCTTATTTGTGCGGCTAGTAACTGCATGAAGTTTGCGTTTGCCTCTTATGGAAAGATCTATCGTATTGGTGGAGATGAATTTGTCGTATGGATTCAAAACTCTGTTTCTAATCTAGATTCCATATTACAAGAATTTGATGCGACTGTTCATGATTGGCATGGTAAGTACTCAAATTCGATATCTGTATCGTATGATGTCGTCAAGTCTTCAGAAAAATCTTTTGATTCGGTTCAAGAAATAAGTAAATTAGCCGATGAAAGAATGTATCAAAATAAAAAGGATTATTATACAATGAGTTGTAATGATCGAAGAAACTAATTAAAAAGCATCTCTAAGGATGCTTTTTGTTTTGATATTATTTATTTACAGCTTCTTTTAGAGCTTTGGCAACTTTGAACTTAACAGATTTGCTAGCTTCAATTTGAATCTTTTCTTTCGTTAGAGGATTGAATCCTTCTCTAGCTTTTCTTTCAGTGATTTCAAATTTTCCAAATCCTGCAAGATCCACCGTTTTTCCTTCACTTAAACCCTCAAAGATTTGTGTTAATGCCAAGTCAACAACTTCAGTGATGTCCTTTTTAGATAAGTGAGAATCTTCGGCAATGTTTGAAATGATGTCCTTTTTAGTTAATTTTTCCATGTTTATAAGTCTCCTTTATATCCCTATAATACGCCTTTTTTCGCCATTAGCCAACCCATTAGATGAATTGGTTGAACAAATTCGTTGTTTTTAATTAAATCATTGATTTCATCTTCTGTATATTCTTTGACTTCTAAAAATTCTGTCGAATCTAGATGTTGATTCGATACTTTTTCACAATCATCGGCATAATATAAATACGCATAATTATCCGCTATAGTCGGATTGCTGGGAATGGTATAAATATGTTTCCAGTGATCTGAAACGTAGCCTGTTTCTTCTTCAAGTTCACGTTTAGCTGCAAGTAATGCACTGTCTTTTTCATCACCCTCAATGCCACCGGCACAAAATTCAGTGGTTACAGATTTAAGTCCATGTCTGAATTGTTTGACTGTTATATACTTATCATCTTTTGTTCTTGCGATAATCACAACAAAGTTACGTCTTGAATAGTTATAGAAAGGGGAGAATTCCTTTCCGTCTGGAAGAATAAAAGACTCTTTACGAAAGTCGATCCATTCATCTTGTACAATATGTTCTGTTTTATTTAATTTCCAATTTAAATCCATTTTTATCACCTAGATAATTATAAACTAAATAAAAAAAATAGTGCAACCAAAGTTACACTATTCATTGACTATGCTTGTTGAGCAATTCCAACGTATCTTGAACTTAATGCAGTCGCTAAAGCCATATTTGAAACAACGGCTACGATGACTTCAGGAATCATATTTGTTCCGATGACACCAGCCATAACACCGTTCAATGCAGCTTGACTGATACCTAAAGCTTGTGAGTATTGAGGACCGAATAAAATAACAATCAATCCTAATACCATGATTGTATGGCATACGGTTGCCACAGCTGCTGCAATACCTGCAGCGACTGGTGTATTTTTTGCGTATTTTTTCGCACATTTAAATACATAACCAGCAACCACACCTAATAAAATACGTGGGACTAAAGCTATAACTAAACTAAAGAAGTTACCAGAAATACCACCAACTGTGATAAATGGAGAGAAGACAAAGCTTGTGATTCCAGGTGTCATTGTAGCTCCAATTACAGAAGTACAGCCAAATATGAATCCTAAGAAAGCACCGGCTGCAGGCCCCATTGTACTAGCCAAGATAATGACAGGCACGTGCATTAATGTAACACTTAATGCGTTGATACGTAAGTAACCAATTGGTGTTAAATACATGATGATTTCGATGGCTAAAAATAAAGCCAACACGCACATCTGGCGTACTGATAGTTTTGATTTGTTCATATTTCCTCCTACTTTCGTTTCTTTTTAAGAATACGATGTAACTAATCAAATGGATGTCTTCATACATGGATTATGGTCCTTAGATCCATATCCACAAAAAAACATCTTCAATAGTATACAACAATAAAGAACAGGAATCAAGTCCCTGTTTTAGTTCCAAAAATCGAATGGAAATACGGAATCGCTTTCATGGTCTTCATCGTTTTGTTGATAATATGAAGAAGAAGGTGTATTGCATGATGTACTTACATCTTTTCCTTGTAGCATTGTATCGATAGAATCTTTGACATCACTGATCGCAATCGCATAGCCCATACCTTCTACATCTGTATCACTTAATTTGGCTGAGTTGATGCCAATCAATTCGCCACTCATATTCAATAATGCTCCACCCGAGTTTCCTGGGTTAATAGCTGCATCGGTTTGAATATACGATTGTGATTTGTCTGTATCTGAACTTGTTGAAACACTACGATTTGTAGCCGATACAATACCTGTTGTAACACTTTGACCATAACCTAACGCATTACCAATCGCAACGACTTGTTCTCCAACTTGAAGTTTGTCGCTGTCTCCAATTGTCGCAATCGCAATTTGTTTTAAAGTATCTTCACTTAAGTCTTTTGTCTTGATGGAAATCACGGCTAAGTCACGATCTTCATCTACACCTTTTACTGTAGCTTCAACATTTGTATTATCCGCTAATGTACAAGTCAAGGTCTTGGCATTTTCAATAACATGATAGTTTGTCAAAATATCGATTTCACCATTCTTTTTATTGATGATCACACCACTACCTACACTTGTATTTTCTTGTTGCGTAAACGGATTGCTTCTTGAGTTATTTCCATACATACTAAAATAATTTTGTACATCCGATACCGAAACGTTGGTAATCGATACAATACTTGGCATACAATTTTGAGCGACTGCACTCACATTTGAAGTGGTTGAACTTGAAGTTTTCAAAACATTTGTGCTTTGAACTGTTGTATTTTGTTTATTATAGTTATCAACCACATAGTTGACACCTTGAAAACTTCCAGCCGCAACTACACCAAATGTGGCCGCACTCAATACAAGCTTTGTACCTTTCTTTAATAATTTATGATTTGAATTTGGAATTTTTGGCATTTCATTTTTCATGTCCTTGTACCTCCTTATTTACAATACAAGGATATCGCAATAAGCTTAAATGAACTTTAAATTATTCCATATTTGTGTAACCCATTAAATACGTATCCACTTCTTTTGCACACTCTTTACCTTCATGAATAGCCCATACAACTAAGGATTGCCCTCTATGACAATCTCCAGCTGTAAAGTATTTGTCTTTGACTTGATAAGAATTTGGTTGTGTCACAATGGTATTTCTTTGTGAAGTTTCCAATTTAAAACTCTTCTTTAAATCATCTTCAACACCAATAAAACCAGCTGCAATCAATAATAAATCACAGTCTAAAATTTGTTCGGAACCTTTTACTTCTTCAAGCTTACCATTGTTAAAGTGGACTTTTACCGTCTTGATCTGTTTTAGATTTTTCTTTTCATCTAAAATACATTCCTTTACTGTTGTTTCGTAAATGCGAGGATCCTTTTTAAAGACGGCAATCGCTTCTTCTTGACCATAATCTGTCTTACAGATCTTTGGCCATTCTGGCCAAGGATTACTTTGAAGTCTTTCATCGGGTGCTTTAGGCATCATTTCAATTTGAACAACACTTGCACAACCCTGACGAATGCTTGTACCAACACAATCATTTCCAGTATCTCCACCACCGACAATCACAACATGTTTATATTTGGCAGAAATTTCTTCTGTGTTATCCAACAAATGTTTCGTGGCCTTTGTAAGGTAGTCCACCGCAAAATAAATGCCTTTACAATCACGATTCTTTACATTTAGATCACGAGCCTTTTTAGATCCAGTCGCAAAGACAATCGCATCATATTCTTTTTCCAATTCTTTTTTGGTGATGTCTTTACCTACATTCACATTGGTTTTAAAGATGATTCCTTCTTCTGTAAGTATTTCTAATCTTCTTTGAATGACTTTCTTTTCAAGCTTCATATTTGGGATGCCATACATCAATAAACCACCAATACGATCTTCCTTTTCAAAGACTGTCACAGAATGACCTCTTCGATTTAAATCATGCGCAAGCGCAAGTCCTGCAGGACCAGATCCAATGATGGCGACCTTTTTATCAGAGCGCACACTAGGAACATAAGGTGTCATCCATTTGTTAGTATAGGCTGTTTCAATCGTATACAATTCATTTTCTTTGATTGTGACTGGTTCTTGGTCTAAACCATTCAAACAAGCCTTTTCGCAAAGAGCAGGGCAGACACGACCTGTAAATTCAGGGAATGGATTGGTTTTTAATAATCTAGATAATGCTCTTTTATCGTTGCCATTATAGATTTCATCATTCCATTCTGGAATTAAGTTATGTAATGGGCAGCCTGTCACCATGTTTTTTAACTTAATGGCCGACTGACAAAAGGGAACGCCACAGTTCATGCAGCGCGCACCTTGTTTACGTCTTGTTTCTTCATCTAAAAAAGGATGAAATTCATTAAAGTTTGTGATACGAGAAAGAGGTTGGATGGCCTCGTTTTCTTGTCTTTCATATTCTAAAAATCCTGTTGGTTTTCCCATATTCTTTCATCCTTTCTAAGCATGTACTTGTTCAAAAGCCATAAGACTGGCTTCATCATCATGATAGCCTTTGGCCTTTAATTCTTGAATCAATGTTGTGATCTTTTCATAATCTTTAGGTACAATCTTTTTAAAGTTGGATAATTCATGATCAAGATTTGATAAAATCTTTTCTGCAACATCTGAATTTGTATATTTGAAGTGATTCCTTAATAATTGCGTTAATTTTTCAATATCCGCTTTACCACTCACTTCATACGTATTGACTAATTGTTTATTTAAACGTGTATATAAATCATGGTTAGGATCATAAATATACGCAATACCACCAGACATGCCGGCCGCTAAGTTTTTACCAGTTTGACCTAAAATCACAACAGTACCACCTGTCATATATTCAAGTCCATGATCACCAACACCTTCGACTACAGCACTTGCTCCTGAGTTACGTACCGCAAAACGCTCACCGGCCATACCACGAATATAGGCTTCACCACTAGTAGCACCATATAAGGCCACATTACCAATAATGACATTTTCATTTGGCTTAAATTTTGCTTCATTTTTTGGCTGAATAATCAATTTGCCACCAGACAAGCCCTTACCAAAGTAGTCATTGGCATCACCATGTACATCTAACGTGATTCCTTTTTGTACAAAGGCACCAAAAGATTGTCCAGCACCACCGTTACAATGAACAGTATATGTATCGTCTTGTAGAGTGTTATTAAATTGTTTTGTGACTACACTGGATAAAATAGTTCCGACTGTACGGTCTGTACTTGAAATTGAGATTGTTTCAGCATGAGGCTTTTTCTCATTGAAATAAGGTTCAAACTTAGGAAGCAATGTCTTCATATCTACCGTTTTTTCAAGTTCAAAATCGTATGTATCTTTTGGCTCATAATGAATATTGTAAGGTTTCATTAAAATGTTAGAGTAATCCATATTCGCATCTTCATCCACTTCTAGATTGTCCGTATGACCCACCATTTCATTGATTGTGTGATAGCCAAGCTCAGCCATAATTTCTCTTAATTCACGCGCAATAAACAACATGAAATTCATGACATATTCTGGTTTTCCTTTGAAATGCTTTCTTAATTTTTGGTTTTGTGTAGCCACACCAAAAGGACAAGTATCTAGATTACATACACGCATCATCATACATCCCATAGTAACAAGTGGTGCCGTCGCAAAGCCAAATTCTTCCGCTCCAAGTAAGCATGCGATCGCAACATCTTTTCCTGTCATTAACTTACCGTCGGTTTCAATTAAAACACGACTTCTTAAACCGTTCTCGACTAAGTTTTGGTGAGCTTGAGCCAAACCTAATTCCCATGGAAGACCCGCATGGTGAATACTACTTTGGGAAGCAGCACCTGTACCCCCATCATAACCAGAAATTAAGACGACGGTAGCTCCGGCTTTGGCAACACCAGAGGCAATCGTACCTACACCCGCTTCGGAAACAAGCTTAACACTGATTCGAGCTTTTGGGTTGGCGTTCTTTAAGTCGTAGATCAATTGGGCTAAGTCTTCAATGGAATAGATGTCGTGGTGAGGAGGAGGGGAAATCAAAGATACGCCTGGCGTTGAATATCGAGTTTTCGCAATCCATGGATAGACTTTTTTGCCTGGTAAGTGTCCACCTTCACCTGGTTTTGCGCCTTGTGCCATCTTGATTTGAATTTCTTTGGCACTGACTAAGTATTCTTCGGTTACGCCAAAACGACCACTCGCCACTTGTTTAATAGCGGAATTCTTTTCGGTACCTAAACGTTGGGGTTTTTCGCCACCTTCACCCGAATTGGATTTACCACCCAATCGATTCATGGCAATGGCCATACATGTATGGGCTTCTTCAGAGATAGAACCATAGCTCATGGCACCTGTCTTAAAGCGTTTTACGATTTCGTATTCACTTTCCACTTCCGATAATGGGATTGAATTTCTTGTCTTTTTAAAGTGCAATTGACTTCTTAAATGGTGTTTTTGATGGTTTGAATTCAATTCATTCGAATATTCTTTAAATAAATCGTAGTTATTAGTTTGTGTAGCTCTTTGAAGTTTCACAATGGTTTCAGGAGAATATAAGTGATCTTCTTTTCCATCACCTTTTCTAAGTTTATGGAATCCAATGGAATCTAGACTTGTATCGGTTGTAAGTCCTAATGGATCATAAGCACGATCATGATGATAGATCAAATCTTTTTCAATGTCTTCTAAAGTAATGCCTTCCACTTCACTAATGGTGTTTGTGAAGTAGGTATCGATGACCTCTTTAGAGATTCCAATGGCCTCAAAGATTTGGGCACCTTGATACGATTGGAGAGTCGAAATACCCATTTTAGCAGCAATTTTAACGATGCCTTTTAAAATGGCTTCATTATAGTCATCAATCGCAATGTTGACTTCTTTATCTAACATATTTAATTGAATCATTTCTTCAATGCATTCATGCGCTAAATATGGATAGATGGCGGTTGCACCATAACCTAAAATCGTTGCGAATTGATGAACATCTCTTGGTTCACCACTTTCTAGAATGATGGATACATCGGTTTTCTTTTTCGTCTTAACTAAGTGTTGTTCTAAGGCAGATACAGCTAAAAGACTAGGAATGGCCATGTGACCTTCATCAACACCTTTATCGGAAAGAATCAAGATGTTGGCTCCATTTCGATAGGCTTTATCACATTCAATAAATAAGTTGTCTAATGCTTCTTTTAACGATGTGCCACGATAGAATAATAGAGAAATTGTTTCATTTTTAAATCCTGTCTGATTTAATTGACGAATCTTATCCATATCGCGTGATGTTAGAATGGGATTGTTGACCTCTAAGACGGTACAGTTGCCGGATTTATCCTGGAGTAGGTTTCCATCACTACCAATATAGATGGTTGTGTCTGTGACAACTTCTTCACGTAAAGAATCAATAGGTGGGTTGGTTACTTGGGCGAAGAGTTGTTTAAAGTAATGAAATAAACTTAAATGATTTTGGGAATAAATTGCCAAAGGAATATCGGTACCCATCGCACTTGTTGGTTCAAGTTTGACACGGGCCATTGGTAAAATAATATCTTTTACATCTTCATAGGTATAGCCGAAGACTTTATAAAGAATATCTCTTTCATGTTGAGAGTGGATGTGTGTTTTTTTATCAGGAGCTGGCAGATCCTTCAGGTATAATAAGTGGTTGTCTAACCATTCTCCATATGGATTTGAAGAGGCATATTCATTTTTAAGATCATAGTCTTCAATCAATTTCTTTTTCTTTGTATCTACAAGTAACATCTTACCGGGTTCAAGTCTTGATTTTTTTACGATTTTCTTTTCATCAATATCCAATACACCCACTTCACTTGATAAAATCAACATGTTGTCGCTTGTTAGATAGTAACGACTTGGTCGAAGTCCATTACGATCTAAAACAGCTCCGACTTTTTGTCCATCACTAAATAAAATAGCGGCTGGACCATCCCATGGTTCCATCATTGTGGCATAGTAGTGGTAGAAATCTTTCTTCTTTTGATCCATGGTTTGGTGTTTCCATGGTTCTGGAATCAAGATCATAACGGCTTTTTCAAGTGGCATGCCATTCATGACTAAAAACTCTAGGGCATTATCTAACATGGCAGAATCGGAACCCGAAGTATTGATGATGGGTAAGATCTTATTTGAATTTTCATCCAAGAATTTTGAATGCATACTCTCTTCACGTGCTAACATCTTATTGACATTGGCACGGATGGTATTGATTTCACCATTATGGGCAATATAACGGTTTGGATGCGCTCTTTGCCATGATGGTGTTGTATTGGTAGAGAAACGTGAGTGTACAATCGCAATTGCAGACTTATAGTTTTCATCTTGTAAATCTAAATAGAATTTTCTTAATTGACAAACGAGAAACATACCTTTATAAACAATGGTACGACTGCTTAATGAGGCCACATAGGTTTCTTTACAACTCTTTTCAAATTCGCGTCGAATCACATATAGTTTTTGTTCTAGGTCTGTATCGCCTTGGACAAAAGCTTGGTAAATGCTAGGCATACAATCTTTGGCTTTTTGGCCTAAGATGGAATCATCACATGGTACTTTTCGCCAAGTAATGAATGTGCATCCTTCTTGTTCGACAAGTTTTTCAAACATTTTTTTGTGTTGGTTTAAAAGCAGTTTATTTCTTGGCAAGAAAAACATACCGACACCATAGTGTTCGGGTAGTTTGATGTTGTCTTTCTTTAATGTTTTGCGAAAAAAGTCATCACTGATTTGAAGGAGAATACCAACTCCATCACCCACTTTACCACTGGCATCTTTACCTGCACGGTGTTCTAGTTTTTCTACAATGTGCAATGCTTTGTCTAAGACATCATAGCTTTGTTTACCATCGATTTGGACTACGGAACCAATACCGCAGGCATCGTGTTCGATTTCAAAATTCATAATTTACACAACCCTTCTATTTTCCGCTGTCTCCATAGTTTGATAAATAACGAGCACTCGGATCGTTGACGTTACATCCTTGCCAGTTTTTATTTGGCATCCAGAAATCTTTGATCATACCTGCCTGTTCAGGGTAGTAAGATTCAAAAATTTCACGATATAATAAAGATTCTTTTGTGAATGGAGAACAGTATTTGTATTGTTTGATTTTTTCTTCAAATTCAGCATCTGTATACTGCTTTTCGGCATATTCTTTAATATCATCACTTAATGAGTGACCGACCGCATCGGAGAAGGCGGCTTTTTCTCGCATTAAGATATCGTAAGGAAGAATTTCGTCTTTTTCAAACGCATGACGAAGCAAATATTTTCCTTTATTATATGTATTCATTTTCTTTTCAGGATCAATAGCCATAACGTATTTGACAAAATCTAAATCGCCAAAGGGAACACGGGCTTCAATGGAGTTTGTGGAAATGCATCGATCGGCTCTTAATACATCGTACATATACAGTTCATGTACACGTTTAACACTTTCTTGTTGGAATTCTTGGGCGTTTGGGGCAAAATCTGTATATTTGTAACCAAACAATTCATCACTGATTTCTCCAGTTAGTAAAACGCGAATGTTACTTTGTTCATGAATGGCTTTACAGATAAGATACATTCCAATGCTGGCGCGAATGGTTGTGATGTCAAAAGTAGCCAAAGTTTGAATGACGGGTTTGATCGCATTTAAGACATCTTCTTTATTGATAATGATTTCATGGTGGTTAGAACCAATAAAGTCAGCGACTTCTTTGGCATATTTTAAATCGATCGCATCTTCTTCCATTCCAATCGCATAGGTTTCAATGGGTTTATTGAGTAATTTTTGACTGATGGCACATACTAGACTTGAATCTAATCCTCCACTCAATAAGAATCCTAGTGGGGCATCGGCATCCAATCTTTTCTTGACACCTTCCACTAATTTATCGTGAATATTAGAACAGATGGTTTCAAGATCTGAAGTGATTACTTCATCAACTTTAGTAATGTCTAAGTAACAAGTGAATTTGCCATCGGCATAGTAAAATCCAGGAGGGAATGGAAAGATTTGTTCGACAATGGAAACTAGGTTTTTGGCTTCAGAGGCAAAGACAATATTATGATTTTGATCATAGCCATAAAATAATGGACGGATTCCGATTGGATCTCTGGCGGCAATAAAATCGTTTTTCTTGGCATCATAAATAATGCAGGCATATTCAGCATCTAGCTTTTTAAACATGTCTAAGCCGTATTTTTCATAGAGTGGTAGAAGAATTTCACAATCGCTTTGCGAAATAAAAGTATAGCCGGATTTTTCTAATTCGGACTTAATTTCTCGAAATCCATAGATTTCGCCGTTACATACCACATAATTGCCATCTCTTTCAAAAGGCTGCATGCCAAGAGGACTTAGTCCCATGATGGATAGTCTTTGAAAACCTAGATAGCCACATCCGACTTCTTGAATTCTTTCATCATCTGGACCTCTTGTATATGTCGCAAGCAATGCTTGATGAATGGATTCTTTATTTACTTTTAATGATTTATATCCAATAATTGTACACATAAATTATATCTCCTTTATAGACGGAAAAACCGGGCGTATGCCGGTTTATTGAATTCCGAATAATAATTTTCCATATGTTGGAAATGGCCAATCACTATTAGAAGTAATGACTTCAAGTTCATCGCATGGTTTTCTTAAATTTGCCATGTCTTCAATGATGAAGTCTCTTACATAGAAGGCTGATTTTTCAAAATCATCAATTTCATGTAGTTTTTTAACATCGTTTTCAAGTGTCATCATAGCTTGGTAAGCTTCGGTTAAATATTCACTGACTTTTTTAGCCGTTTCAAGTTCATAGGTTAAGTCGATACCGATGGCCTTTTTATTAGCGATTGTATCTGTCAATTCTTTAGAGAACTTACTTGCAGCTGGTAAAATGTCTTTTTTCGCAATGTCTAACATTGTCAATGCTTCAATGTTGATTTGTTTTTCATATTCATCCATTAAAATTTCATATCTTGATTCCACTTCTTCTTTAGATAAAACTTTTTGTCTTTCAAATAGGGCAATGTTTTCATCGGTTTTGAAGTATGGAAGGGCATCTGGAGTTGTCTTTAAGTTTAATAAGCCTCTAGACTCAGCTTCTTTAACCCAAGAATCATCATATCCGTTGCCATTGAAGATAATGCGTTTGTGGTTTTTGATTGTATCTTTGATCAAGGCATGTAATGTGCTTTCAAAATCATCGCTAGTTTCAAGAATGTCCGCAAATTTTTCGATTTCATCCGCAATGACTGTATTTAACACAATATTGCATCCGGCAATACTTGAGTTAGATCCCGGCATTCTGAATTCGAATTTGTTTCCGGTAAAGGCGAATGGAGAAGTACGGTTACGATCTGTTGAATCTTTAGGGAATTTAGGAAGAACGGTTGCTCCAATCTTCATCAATTCTTTTTCTTTTCCATCATATGGTTTGTCTTCTTCAATGGCCTTTAATACAGCAGTTAATTCATCACCTAAGAAAATAGAGATAATAGCTGGAGGGGCTTCGTTAGCACCTAGTCGGTGATCGTTACCTGCAGTGGCCACGCTTAATCGTAATAAGTCTTGGTGTTCATCTACAGCTTTAATAATAGCGGCTAAGAAGACTAAAAATTGTGCGTTTTCATGAGGTGTATCGCCTGGTTCTAGTAGGTTGATTCCTGTATCCGTAGATAAAGACCAGTTATTGTGTTTACCACTTCCGTTGATGCCTTCAAATGGTTTTTCATGAAGTAGGGCAACCAATCCATGTTTTTTCGCAACTCTTTGAATCAATTCCATTGTCAATTGGTTGTGGTCTGTTGCGATATTTGTCGTTGTAAAGATTGGGGCTAATTCATGTTGTGCAGGAGCGACTTCGTTATGTTCAGTTTTTGCCAAGATGCCAAGTTTCCATAACTCTTTATTTAAATCGGACATAAATTCTTGAACACGACTTTTGATTGTTCCAAAATAATGATCTTCCAATTCTTGTCCTTTAGGGCATGGTGCACCAAATAATGTACGTCCTGTATAGATCAAGTCTTTTCTTTGTTCATAATATTTCTGGTCAACTAAGAAATATTCTTGTTCAGGTCCGACGGTTGTTTTAATGGTTTGAACATCGTCATTGCCAAATAATTTCACAATACGTAAGGCTTGTTTATTAATGGCCTGCATACTTCGAAGGAGTGGTGTTTTCTTATCTAGGGCATGTCCTGAGTAAGAGCAGAAAGCGGTTGGGATACAAAGGACTCCGTTTTTAATAAAGGCATAGCTTGTTGGATCCCAAGCTGTATATCCTCTTGCTTCAAATGTGGCTCTTAATCCACCATTTGGAAAACTTGAGGCGTCTGGTTCACCTTTGATTAATTCTTTTCCACTAAATTCCATAATGACTTTGCCATCTTTATCGGGATTGATGAAGCCATCATGCTTTTCAGCTGTAACTCCTGTCATTGGCTGGAACCAGTGTGTATAGTGTGTTGCACCTTGTTCTAAGGCCCATTCTTTCATAGCGTGGGCTACCGCGTTTGCGATTTTGATATTTAGCTGTTTTCCATCGCGAATGGTTTTTTCTAATTCGCGATATGTATCTTTTGCGAGCTTTTCTCGCATAACAGATTCATCAAAAACTTTACTTCCAAAAATTTCTTCTACGATTGATTTCATAATGGCTCTCCTTTACATAAAAAAAAGCAAGGACACTAAAAAAACTAGGGTTTGACCTATATTTTCTTTGGCGTCCTTGCCATGTATGCATTCATTATAAACAGATATTTTGTGTTGTCAATGAAAAAATGTAAAAATATTTGAAAACAGAATGAAAATAGTGTATTAATTATTCGAGGTGAATTGTATGACATATGAGGATGTATTAAATTTTTGTGAAGAACAAGACGTTCGATTTATTCGTCTTTCTTATTTTGATATGTATGGTACACAGAAAAATGTTTCTGTTTTACCAACCGAATTAAAAAGGGCATTTGTGGAGGGAATTAGCTTTGATGCCAGTGCCATTGATGGCTTTCTAGATGAAGTGCATAGTGATCTATTCTTATATCCAGATCCAAACACTATGAGTATCTTGCCATGGCGCAGTATGGATGGAAGTGTTATTCGTATGTATTGTGATATTAAATATCCGGATGGAACGTCTTTTGAAAGGGATGTGCGCTATATATTAAAGAAGGCAATCCTAAAAGCGAAAAGTATGGGGATAGATGTTAACTTTGGTTCAGAATTTGAATTCTACTTATTTAAGCAGGATGAAAATGGAGAAAACACCTATGTTCCATTGGATCGTGCGGGGTATATGGACATTTCACCATTAGACAAAGGGGAAAATGTTCGTCGTGAGATTTGTTTAACATTATCGGAAATGGGAATTGATCCAGAGGTTTCGCATCATGAGATGGGTCCTGGGCAAAATGAGATTGATTTTCGTTATTCAAGTGCTTTACAAGCAGCGGATAATGCGGCGACATTTAAGTGGGTTGTTGAAGCCATTGCGAATATGCAGGGTTTAGTAGCTGACTTTTCACCTAAACCTTTAGAGGATCAGCCAGGTAATGGGATGCATATTAATATGAGTGTGGATCAACGTGAAGAGTTGTTGATGCCTTTTATGGCGGGTATTTTAAATCGTATTGAAGAGATGACAGCCTTTTTAAATCCGACAAAACACTCCTACAAGCGTTTAGGTAAGGATAAGGCGCCAAGCTATATTTCCTGGTCGTATCAGAATCGGAATCAATTGATTCGTATTCCGGCTACGCATTCGACAAATCGTATGGAATTAAGAAGTCCGGATTGTAGTTGTAATATTTATTTGGCCTATGCCTTATTGATTTATGCCGGTTTAGAGGGGATTGAAAAGAACATGATACCTGATCCTTGTACAGATATTGTATCGAGTGATACAAAAAAGCTTCCTCAAAGTTTAAAAGAGGCAAAGGTAAAGGCTTTGAATTCGGATTGGTTAAAACAAGTTTTAGGAAAAGATGTAGTGGATATTTATGTTGGGTAAGTGCGTATGGAGGCAAGTAAAGTATTAGTACTTGGAAATGAGAAATTCTTAGCTCTATTAAAAAATACGGCCAATTATCAATATGTGCTCTCAAAGACATATAATGATGCGTTAAATAAGTTGAGAAATACGCATTTTGAGATTGTTGTGATCTTATATTCGCAAACGACAAGTGGGCTTTTAAATTTTGCGAAAAGTTTAAATACGCAAGTTTTGTTGGTGTGCAATAAGGAAATCTATGATCAAGTTTCATATCAGTGTAAAGATAGTGGTATAATAGTTCTGTCGTATCCCATCAAGAAGCAGTTGTTGTATGAAGCATTTCAGATTCTTATGAGTGTGAATAGGCGAATCCAGCTTTATGAAAAGAAGATCAGTAAGCTTGAACAGAAATATTTAGAGTTGAAGATGGTGGATCATTGTAAGTTGGTTTTGATTTCAAATTATCATTGGAGTGAAGACAAGGCGCATCACTATATTGAAAAAATAGCGATGGAGCAGAATAAGACGAAATTCTTGGTGGCTAAAGAGTTATTAGAGGAGTTTCAAACATGAAAAAGATTCAAAAGACCAATGCGATGCGTTTTTTAGATCAGCATAAAGTAGAATATGAAGCGCATACGTATGAACATAAAGAGGGTGATCCCGTAGATGGTGTGCATGTTGCGAATATGTTACATCAGCCAGTGGAAGCTGTGTATAAAACTTTAGTTACACAGGCAAACACAAAGGAATACTTAGTGTATATGCTTCCAGTTGAAAAGGAATTGGATTTAAAGAAGTGCGCAAAAATAGCCGAAGTCAAATCTTGTGAGATGATTCATGTGAAGGATATCAATAAGATTACGGGCTATATTCGTGGTGGATGTTCTCCATTGGGTATGAAAAAGCAATTTCGTACCTTTATTGAAAAGGATTGTTTAAATCAAGATAAGATTTATTTTAGTGCAGGTAAGATTGGTATGCAGATTGAGATGGATCCAAAGACATTGATGGATTTAATTCATGTTCAAGCAGGCGATATCACAAAGGAGTAATTTTATGTGGGCGAATGAGAGTGTATTTTATCAAATCTATCCTTTTGGAGCTTGTGGAGCGCCATTTGAGAATGATCATGTTCTAGAACACAGAATTCATAAATTAAAGGATTTTATTCCTCATTTAAAGAAATTAAACATAGACTGTATACTATTGAATCCAATTTTTGAAAGTCGTACGCATGGCTATGATACAACGGATTTTAAAACGTTAGATACAAGATTGGGTACCAATGAAGACTTAAAGGAAGTTGTAAATCAATTCCATGAAAATGGTATTCAAATTGTTTTAGATGCCGTGTTTAATCATGTGGGACGTGATTTCTTTGCGTTTCAAGATGTATTAGAAAAGAAGTGGGATTCACCTTATAAGGATTGGTTCTATATTGATTTTAATGGAAACAATCACTACAACGATGGCTTCTGGTACCAGGATTGGGAAGGCAATGATATCTTAGTGAAGTTGAATCTTCAAAATTCACAAGTAGTAGAATACATTTTAAATGTAGTGGATTTCTGGCAAGAAGAATTTAAAATTGATGGTTTAAGATTAGATGTAGCTTATTGTTTGGATAAGAATTTCCTACAAACTTTACACGACCATGTAGATAGAGATTTCTTCCTTTTAGGTGAAACTTTACATGGTGACTATAATCAATGGATGAATGAAAATATGTTGGATTCTGTCACAAATTATGAGTGTTATAAAGGGTTGTATTCGAGTTTTAATTCAGCTAATTTCTATGAGATTCTTTATTCATTGAATCGTCAATTTGGCAAAGATCCATGGTGTTTATATACGGGTAAGCATTTGTTTAACTTTGTGGATAATCACGATGTCGAAAGAGTTGCCTCGATTTTAGAGGATAAAAACCAATTGCCTTTAATTTATACCATGTTATTTACAATGCCAGGTATTCCATGTATCTATTATGGCAGTGAATGGGGTATGGAAGGTACAAAAAATTGGAATGATACGGATCTTAGACCGGAAATCAAAGTGTTTGAATGGAATGAATTAACGAATACTATTCAAAAGTTAATCCATCTGAAACATAAT
>OLZW01000523.1_pt1 | contig 31406 bp, 33 predicted proteins | sample 1674281 | NCBI WGS metagenome assembly OLZW01 (sample SAMEA103958157, study PRJEB25191) | human gut metagenome | biome: human-associated habitat [ENVO:00009003]; feature: intestine environment [ENVO:2100002]; material: feces | place: Germany | collected 2013/2015
AACAACGGGTTTCCAAAAGTCATAACTGGACCCAGAAGAACTGGTAAATCCTATTTGTTGCATGAAATATTCACCGATTATCTTATAGAAAATAATGTACCTGAAGAAAATATAATTCTTATTGAACTTGATGATGATAAGAATGCCCATTTAAGAAATCCCATTGAGCTAGGAAAGTATGTACGTTCTATCACTAAAGATAAGAGTGACTGTTACGTCATTTTAGATGAGATTCAACGTGTTTTTACAATTGTTAATCCTGCATTAACAGGTGGAAAAATCAAATTAGCCAAAGCGAAAGATACAGAAACCATCTCTTTTGTTGATGTTGTATTAGGACTTTCTCATGAAAAAAACATAGACCTTTATATTACTGGATCCAATTCAAAAATGTTGTCAACCGACATTGTGACAGAATTTAGAGACAAGGCTAGCCAAATCCATATGCATCCATTATCTTTTGAAGAGTTTTACAGTTATAGACAAGGTTCTAAAACAGATGCCTTATATGAATATATGCAGTATGGTGGCATGCCACTTGCAGTATTATCAGATGAAAATTCAAAGAAACAATATTTAAAAGGATTATTTGAAACAACCTATTTCAAAGATATTATTGAACATAATAAGCTAAAGAAAACAGAAAACTTAGATGAACTCTGTACCATTCTTAGTGATTTGACAGGCAAATTGTTGAATTCTAAGAAATTATCAAATACATTTAAAAGTGTTAAACATGAAAACATTGATGCACAAACAATTGAAAAATATATTCAATATTTTAAGGATGCCTTCATTCTCCAAGAAGCGAATCGCTATGACATTCGTGGAAAGAAAGAAATTGGTGCTTTAAGAAAATACTATTTTGTAGATACAGGTTTAAGAAATGCACGATTAAATTTTGCGTATCCCGATGAGGGACAATTGTTAGAAAATATTGTGTACAACGAACTCATATATAATGGGTATACCGTTAATGTCGGAACTTTCGATACAGTTGAGAAAAATAAAGAAGGTAAATCCGTTCGAAAAACAAATGAAATTGATTTTTTTGCACAAAAAAATGAACGTAAATATTACATTCAAATTTCAACAGATATCTCAAATTCTGAAACTCGAAGCCGAGAAATTCGTCCTTTCATTAAATTAAATGATCAAATTCAAAAAATATTGGTAGTAAATCGACCTTATAAAGCCATGATGGATGAAGAAGGTTTTATAACTATTGGTGCCAGTGAATTTTTATTGAATTTCATCAAATAATAAGATCCAATCGGATCTTTTATTTTGGCACACTTACCAACAAATCGATATTCCCTTTGACGGAGTATCTTTTTGCTAGACTTGTAACGATAAAGCCAATGCCTGCTTGAATATCATAATCTTTTCCATCAATATGTAAGATTCCATTTCCACTTAATGGTAAACAAAGTGAATAAGAAGGATTGTTGATATGAATTTCATTTTGAATCTTATATTGAGTCACATTAAAATATTTTTCATTCACATATTCAATGACTTCATTTCCTTCTAATATCGTAACTGTTGGATGCACATCTGGTTCAATATGCGGTATATTTGTGACTTCAATAGCCTGATCAATATGTAGTTTTCGCATATTTCCATCGGCATCTTTTCGATCATAATCATATATACGATATGTAACATCGCTGGATTGTTGCACTTCAGCCATCATTAACTTTCCTTCAATACCATGAATCGTTCCTGCAGGTGTATAAACAAATTCATTTGCGTGCACTGGCTTTCGAACGAATAAAGTATCCCAAGCTTTTTCTTCTATGGCCTTTCGAAATTCTTCCTTTGTCTTGGCACTATGTCCACGAATGATTTTTGTTCCTTCTTCCACATCTAGCCACAGACAAAATTCAGCCTTACCATAGTCATTTTCATGTTTTCTAGCATATGCATCATCTGGATGTACCTGCACGGAACATGGTTCTTGAATCTCATTAATTTTAACTAATAGTGGAAACTTATCATGAGGATCATTCGCAAATAATTCTCTGTGATTTAAATATACATCTTTTAATGTTTCCCCTTTATATTTTCCATTTTTGATCTTACTTAAGCCATTATCATGTGCACTAATAGCCCAGTATTCTCCAATCTTTTTGTCCATAGGACCGAAGCCAAACTTTTCTTGGATGCGCCTTGAACCATACAGCTTTTCTTTCATGGGCGAATCTAAAAATAATACTTTTTCCATTTTTTACTTCCCTTCATATCTTGACTTGAGCATACCACAAATATTTAAATCGTGTATAATAGAATAAGTGAACTTTTGGAGGTTATTTATGATTTTAGAACAAATTGATAAAGACTTATTGAAAATGGCAGAAGAATCGGATGTCATTTTAAAAGATATTTATAAAAAAATTGATGATGTATGTTTATACAATTCAGATCGTATCTTAGCTGCATTTATTGAGAACCACGTTTCTTATTCTGACTTTGCGGATATCAACGGATACGGTAACTACGATGAAGGTCGTGATAAAATCGAACGTATTTTTGCGACAGTACTCGGATGTGAAGATGCTTTAGTACGTCCTCAAATCATGAGTGGCACAAATGCTTTATATTTAACTTTATCTGCCCTATTAAAACATGGAGATACAATGATTTCCATTTCTGGTGCTCCATATGATTCTTTGCAGGAAATGATTGGTTTATGTGGGGATTCTACACAATCCTTAAAAGCCAATGGTGTAAAGTATGAACAAATTGATTTAGTGAATGATGATTTTGATGATGATAAGATTATTTCTCGTTTAAAAGAAAGCAATGTAAAATTAGTGGAAATCCAAAGATCTAGAGGATATGCTCACCGTTTATCATTAACCATTTCAAAGCTTGAGCGTATCATCAAAAAGATTCGTGAAGTAAACAAAGATGTTATTATCATGGTAGATAACTGTTATGGTGAACTTGTTGAAAAATTAGAGCCAGGACACATTGGTGCCGATGTTGTGGTCGGATCTTTAATGAAAAACTTAGGTGGAGGAATTGCCTCTACTGGAGGATATGTAGCTGGTAATAAAGACTTGATCAACATGGTAGCTGAACGCTTAACAGCTCCTGGAATTGGTAAGGATTTGGGTGCAAACTTCAACTTAAACAACTCTTTCTTTAAAGGTATCTTCATGGCACCAAATGTTGTAAAGAGTGCTTTAAAGACAGCCGTTTTCACAGCTTATATGTTAGAAAAATTAGGATACAAGAATGTATCTCCTGCTTATAATGATGAAAGAACGGATATCATTCAAACTTTAGAACTTGGATCCAAAGAAAATCTTGTTAGCTTTACACAAGGCATTCAATCCACTAGTCCTATTGATTCATTTGTTCGTGTTATGGCAGCTCCAATGCCTGGCTATCCATTTGATGAAGTTATGGCTGCTGGAAGCTTTACACAAGGAAGTACAATCGAATTAAGTGCAGATGCTCCAGTCGTTGAACCATATACTTTATATATGCAAGGTGGATTAACATTAGAATATGGAAAACTTTCTATTCTTCTTGCCCTAACAAATATGAAAAACAACTAAGATGCCTAGTGCATCTTTTTTGTTTCAAACGATTGTCGAATCGTTGCATTTCGATTCAAACGATACTTCAATCAATAAAGAATAAAAGTGGTCAATCCACTTTAAATATAGGGATTTAACCACTTTTTTAACAGCTACCCATCTGTCCACCATCGATACGAATAATGGAATTGTTGATGAAGTTAGCTTCATCACTAATTAAGAAACGAACAAGATAGGCCACTTCTTCTGGTTTTCCATAACGTTTCACCATGATTTTTTCTGTTTCTTCCTTTAAGAACTCTTCGTCATAGCCATCTAGTTCATTATCGGTTCCAATAAATCCGGGCGCAACACAATTCACATTGATATATGGTCCAAATTCAGCCGCAAGATTGTGTGTCATTGAAATCAAGGCTGCTTTTGAAGCATCATAATCGATACACATTGGATAATATGTGTTAATTCCGTTGGTACTTGATATATTGATGATTCTTCCATATTCTTGATCCAACATGTGTTTATACACTCTTTTACTACAATTAAAAGCACCTACAACATTTACATCTAATGTTCTTTTAAATTCTTCGGCATTTTTTAAGTGAAATAGATTGGAAAGATCCACAGCCGCATTATTAATTAGTATATCTACGCCACCCATCTTCTCTTCAATTTCACTAACCATAATATTGACTTGATCTACATCGGATACGTCTGCACAAATGGTAAGACAACGAACATGATAGTGAGATTCAATTTTTTCTTTTAATTCTTTGGCAGGCTGTTTAGAAGTTAAATAGTTAATGACAATATCATAACCATGTTTTGCGAGTTCCAATGCGATTGCACTTCCAATACCACGAGCACCACCTGTAATTAAGACGACTTTATTCATAGTTAAAAAAAGAAGAGCGATTAAGCTCTTCCTGCATATTTTCCATCTGTTGAGAATACAACGATTTTTTCACCTGGTTCGATGAACTGTGGAACTCTTAATGTTAATCCAGTATCTGTAGTTGCATCTTTAGTTTGGTTAGATGGTGCACCTTTGATGGCTGGATCTGTTTCAGCTACTGTCAATTCAACTTTTTCTGGAACAGAAACAGATAATAATTCTCCTTCGAAGAACATCAAAGATACTTCAGCACCTTCAACAATAAAGTATTTGTTGAAATCAACTTGGTCAGCTGTTAATTCATAAGTATCGTATGTTTCTAAATCCATGAAGTAATATGTAGAATCTGCTTCATATGAGAATTGAGCTGCTTTTTTAGAAATGTTAGCTTGTTCAAATTTAGTTGAAGCGTTGAAGTTTCTTTCTTGTGTATTACCTGTTTTTAAGTTTTTCATCTTAGTTTTTAAGATAGCTGCACCTTTACCAGGTTTAACATGTTGGAAATCTAATACTACCCAAGGATCACCATCAACGATTAAAGTTAATCCTGTTTTAAAATCACCTGCAGAAATTGCCATAATTTTTCACTCCTATTTTCTATAAATATTTTTTACACGCTTTATTGTACCATATCCTCTTCATTTTTAGAAGAATGAGTGTGATACTTTCACCTCACTTTATTTTCCTTAAACAATTTCATCATTTCATTCGTTAAACTAAATTCTCCCGGTTGAAGAATGATTTCATCTCTTTGAACCCAATCCGCATATTTCAATTCATTGGTATCCATAGATATTTCATCATTGCCCTTTACATCGCAAAAGAACCCCAACAAAATATCATTGGCACTTCCCCAAGGCTGTGACTTATAGTAACGAATATTGTTGACTTTGATTCCGGCCTCTTCCATAACTTCACGCTTTACCGTTTCTTCAACCGTTTCTCCAATTTCAGTAAAGCCCGCAATCAACGCATTATACTTAAATCCTGTACGATATTTTGTCAACAATAACTTATCCCCATTGATTACACCCACAATGACAGCTGGCATAATTCTTGGATACACTGTGTTATGACATTCTGGACAAACCATAGCTCTTTCCTTTGTTGAATGTACCATCTTATGTCCACATCTTCCGCAGAATTTAGTATCTCGATACCAATCCGCCAAACGCTTTCCGGTAATAGCCGCAAATAAATTGTCTTTTGGACCAATTCCTTCAATACGCAAACTTCTCTCTTCAACATAACCATATCCAGATGGAATCTGATCCTCTCCTAATTGCATATCACATAAGAAATATTTCGTATTATCAATTGAAAACAAATAGCGATACTCTACATTTTCAACTTGTATGTCACTCACTTTAGGAAAAACAACTTCCTTATTTTCAAAGCAGTTTAAATGAATTAAGATCCTTCCATTCACAATACACAGCAATACATCCTCTTGAGTTGCCTGTACATTAGGATCAAATTCATTGTGTAATTTATGTGGATAAATATCTTGTACCATTTTTTATACCCCCTTTTAAATATGGATTTATACGATTACCAGGATTCAACATCCTTTTTATCATCTAGAAAAAAAGTATATCATGTAATTTAAGAATATTTTAGATTAGTTTAAGGATTTTGTCATTGTTTACTGGTGTTTTGAATGATATAATCTGTTGGCTACAAGGAGAGGGCATATGTTTACTACAAAACACTTTATATGGATAGGAATATGTATTCTATTTATCCTAATTATGAATCACTATGCGAAAAAAGAAGATTTCACGCTACAAAACGCTTGTTACTTCTTTATGTTTATATGTTTACTTAGCGAAACCACAAAAATGATGTCAGATATGATTCCAAGTACACATGGAGGAATGCACTTAAATCCGCAATCCCTTCCATTCCATATCTGCAGTATCTTATTGTTTATTGCGGTTTACATTACTTTTGGAAAGAATGGTCCACTAAAACAAAAAATGATCAACTTCTTTGCGGTTGTCGGTACTTGCGGAGGAATCGCGGCAATCTTGATTCCAACGTATGGCGTTGAATTTAATGTAGCCAATGTATATCAATGCTTCATGTATCATGCAGCATTAACCTGGTTTTCTATATATTTGATTCGTTTCAAACATGCAAACCTAGGTATGCAGGCATTTAAAGACAATTTAGTCGTATTATTTGCGTTATTGATTTTTAACCTATATATGAATTCTATTTTGGCAGTCTATGATACAAACTTTATGTTTATTGTAAGACCACCATTAGAAGGACTTCCATTCCTTAATCTAAATCATGGATACTATATCTATTTATTTAGAGTCATCATGCTTGGAGTGATTGGACTTGGCCTATTCCATTTACCATTCATAGTAAAAGAAAGAAAAAGCTGTGAGACAGAAAGTGATTTTAACATCGCTTAGTCCACAGCTTTTCTTATACTAAAAAAAGCCCATCAAATCATATAAAATGATTTGTATGGGCGCTTTTCATTTGCCAAGTCTTGTTTACATCTCTATTTAATCCTATACTTCGATTATGGACACTACTTATCATTCAAATATTTCAGTTGAAACTCTATCTCTTTTAGATTGTGATGTTAGAAATTTTGATTTCAATCATCCTATTAAAAACATCTTCTTCGATAATATGGAATACATTCGAAAACTAGATGCTTCCGGTAAAGCTCGTCCTTGCATCTTAGACAATGTAGAACGTTCATTATTTTGCCACACATGTTATCTTGGCTTTGATCAGTTTGACTGTACCGATTGTGACAACTGGAATATTATTCCACACTCATGCCATTCCAGGTTCTGTAATGCCTGTGGTGTTAAATATGCCAAACAGCTTGCAGCCAAGGCTACCTATCCTCATAGACACATTGTCTTTACTATTCCTGAAGAACTTAGAAACTGGTTCAGACAGGATCGTACTCGACTCAATCTATTGTTTGTTGCTTCTAGAAACACCATTTCCATTCTTACCAATAAATCTCTTGCTGATAAACTCAAAAAGAAAAAATTATCGGATACCCACTATATATTCAAAGACATTCCTGTTCGTAATGAGTTTGGCATGATTGCCACTATACATACTTTTACAAGACCTAAAATGGAATCCACACATTCATTGTCTTATTCCTGAATTAATCTATTCTTTTAAAAAAGATAAAATCAAAACATTTCATCATTTCAATTTCATTAAGCTTAGAAAAACTTTTCAGTTTGAATTCATTCAACTCATACAGGAAGCTGGAGGATTAAAGAAAACTGAAGAAAAGAACAGACTCTATAAAGACCATCCTAAAGGATTCTATGTCTATGCCAAGTTCAAATCCAATGACAACGATTCTAACGATGCTTCAGCTAATAAAAACAGTAAAGATATTCAAGGCTGCGTAAACTATTTTATTCGCTATGCAGGTAGGCCTGCCATGGCTGAAAATAGAATCACAGAATAAAGAATCAAAGACTGTCAGCTGGTTCTACAATGATCACAAGGATGAAAAACGTCATAATGTCACAGATAATGTGATTGATTTTATAAACCGCCTCATCATACATATACCGGACTACCATTTCTTAACAACTCGATATTATGGATTCTATGCCAATGCTTCTAAGAAAACTCTAGATAAAGTACATGCACTTCTTGGAATCAAAAAGAACAAGGATTATTTTCGTGAAACAAGAACCAAAGTCCTTAAAAACAAACTCAATAAATTGAAGTACCGCACTCATTTGATTGATTCTTTTAACCTAAGATCCAATTCAATGTAAATGTAAAGCCACAATGCAGTATACTTATACATATAATCCATTCAAGGACAAAAGAAATGACAGAACATACAGAAAAAGATGTATTGATGAAATGCACAAAATGCGGTTACGAAGAAGAAGTACCTAGATGGTTGATCGATGAATTATTTCCAAATGAACCTGAAGAAAACTATATGATGCACTGCCCTGAATGTGATCATAAGATGATTGTAAAAAAATAATTCAACAACTAAAAATAAATACAAAATATTGGCTATTTTCAATAGTCCTTTTTGTCGTTCCTGACAATTCATATCTTGTGATATTTTAGTTCTATTTCACATATTATATTTTCCTGTTCCGAAACCAAAATCTTAATATACAAGAAAAGCAGGGTTAACCTGCTTTTGATATTTTCATGACCCAATAACCTTTATCACGAGCCATTTTTTCTACTTCATAGCCTTTTTCTTGTAAATAATGAATCGCACTTTGTGCACCATGCTGCTTGCGCATTACAATCCAGAAATGACCATCTTCCTTTAAATGTTCTAAACACTGATCAAACAACGAATAAATCATTGCCTTTCCCGTACGAATCGGTGGGTTCAAAAGAATACAGGCATACTGGCCTTCTTTCACACCTGACTGACATAATATTTTTGCCTTACGACGATATTTTTTCATATTTGAATCTGCCAGCTGACAAGCTCTTTGATTTACATCAATCATTGTCATTGCGGTATGCTTCCAATACTCCATTAAAATCAAGGCAATCGGTCCAATTCCACAACCTAGATCTAATGTGCTTTCTGGTTCAGTTTCATTGTCGAGTACCGTTTCTAAAAGAATACGCGTACCTTCATCCAATTTATCTTTACTGAAAACTCCAGCATTCGAATTTAACTTATATGTAAAATCACGGAAATGTATCGTAATCTCTTCTGGTGCATCTTTTACAATATCATTTGTGAAATAGTGTGCCATACTACTTTGTAGCAGCTTCTACAATCGCATCTGCATCAATTTTGTATTTTGCGAATAATTCAGCTGGTTTTCCACTTTCACCAAATACATCCTGAACACCGACACGAACAAGTTTACATGCTGTTCCTGCTTCAGCTAAAACTTCTGCCACAGCACTTCCTAAACCACCAATAATAGAGTGTTCTTCACAAGTCACGATTGTATCGTGAGTTTTTGCTAGTTCAATAATCAATTCTTTATCAATTGGTTTAATTGTATGGATATTTACTACAGTTGGAGCTGTTTCCATTTTCTTAGCAGCCTCTAATGCTTCTTGAACCATCAATCCAGTCGCAACTAAAGCTACTTTTTCACCTTTTTGAAGGACAACACCTTTTCCTAGTTCAAATTTATAGTCATCGCCATTTACGCTTTCAACACCACTACGACCTAAACGAACGTAGCAAGGCCCGTCAATTTCAGCTACAGCTTTACATGCTTGTTTAGCTTCATTATAGTCACATGGAACGATAACTTTCATACCTGGAATACCACGCATTAAACTAACATCTTCAATACATTGGTGACTTGCACCATCTTCTCCAACACTAATTCCTGCATGAGATGCACAGATTTTAACGTTTAATTGTGGATATCCGATACTGTTACGAATTTGTTCGAATCCACGTCCAGTCGCAAACATTGCGAAAGTAGATGCATACGCAATCTTTCCGCTAGCCGCAAGACCTGCCGCAACACTCATCATATTTCCTTCGGCAATTCCCATATCAAAGTGACGAGAAGGGTCTACTTTTTTAGCTTCTCCACTCTTTGTACTACCCGCTAAGTCAGCATCTAATACAACGACATTTTTATTTTCAACCATTAATTCTTTTAAAGCATCACCATAAGCGACACGTGTAGCTACTTTTGCCATTATTCTGCCTCCAATTCTTTCATTGCAGCATGGTATTGTTCTTCATTTGGTGCTACTCCATGCCATCCTTGTTGATCTTCCATAAATGAAACACCTTTTCCTTTAATTGTCTTCGCAACAATTACAGTTGGCATTCCTTTTGTTTCACGAGCTTCTTTTAATGCAGCACGCAATTGATCATAATCATGACCATCTACATTAATTACGTGGCAATTGAAAGCTTCGAATTTTTTATCCAAAGGATATACACTCATAACTTCATCTACGTGACCATCAATTTGAAGGTTATTGTTGTCAACAATAATACATAAATTATCTAATTTATAGTGAGCCGCTGACATTGTAGCTTCCCATACTTGTCCTTCTTGGCATTCACCATCTCCAAGTACAGTATAGATACGATGATCGTTTTTATCTAATTTATTGGCTAATGCCATACCTACAGCACAAGAAATACCTTGACCTAAAGATCCTGTAGACATATCTACCCCTTCTACATAATTCATGTTAGGGTGTCCTTGTAAACGTGAATTAATAGTTCTGAAAGTTGTCAATTCTTCTTCAGGAAGGAATCCCTTTTCAGCAAGTACTGCATATAAAGCTGGACTTGCATGTCCCTTACTTAATACAAAACGATCACGATCCAATGTATTTAAGTTTTCCTCATTAATATCCATTTCTTCAAAGTATAACTCTGTTAAAATGTCAGTTGCACCTAAACTTCCACCCGGGTGTCCACTTTGGGCACTATACACTTCTTTCACTATATTTCTACGAATATTTTTTGCGTGCAATGCAAGTTCCTTGTTTTCCATAATATTTACGCTATCTCCTTTTTGCGCATACATTATAACAAACTTTTTGCCACAATACACCCCCTACAAAAAGTCAATTATTTCACAAACGCTTATATTGCCACACATAAGCTGCATCATTGATCAATTCTATGTCATTTTGACTAATCCCAATCAATTCCAACGCTTCAAACATGTCTATCCCTTTTTCAAATAGTTTCTCAAAACAATCCATCCTCGCATTTGTCTTTTCTTGTTTGATTACTTTCTCTAATACTTCTTGAACTCGATCCGATTGAGCATGATAAAACATACCACCCATCTTTAAGGCGAGTTTTTCATCCACATCCGAAAATAAAGCTCTTAAAGTTTTAATGTCACAACCTCGATTCAATAAAAGTAAATAAAAGCTACGAATCTCCAAGTTGTACACTCGCTTACGAAACAGTTCAAATTCTACATCTAATTTTTTCATTTTTTGTTCTCCTTTTTCTACACTCTCTTATACGTAAAAAAAAGAAGTTTCACCAAAAAAAGTGAGAAATTAATCTCACTTTTCAACTTCATAAATCATAGCACCAAAACTAGGAACATTTACTTCGATCATATATGGCTGATTATGTCTTGTAAGACGCATTGCCTGCACCTCTTGAGGTGTATGACCTTTTAAGTTTCCGTTGTATTTATCCCACTCTGTATTCAAAATTTCTTTATATTTACCTTTGCAAGGAACACCAAACTGTTGGTGATCATATGGATTTGTTGAGAAATTCATAATAATAACGAAATCTTTCTTTGAACCTCTACGAATAAATGAGAACGTATTTTGTCCTACATTATCTGCATCAATCCAACAGAAGCGACTTGGATCATAATCTTGATCAAAGAATGCATCATTTTCTATGTAAATATTGCCTAAATCTTCGCAAAAATGTTCAAATGCATCGTGCATTGGATAATCCAACAAGAACCAGTCACAGCTCTTTTGTTCATCCCATTCACGCAATTGACCAATTTCATTACCCATGAAATTCAATTTCTTGCCAGGATGCGTAAACATATATACATATAATGCTCTTGCCTGGGCAAACTTATCTTCATAGCTTCCCCACATCTTATCTACAATGGTTGCCTTACCATGCACAACTTCATCATGACTAAATGGTAAGATAAATCTTTCGGAATAGAAATAAGCCATTGAGAAAGTAACGTCATGGTGATGCCACTTGCGATAGATTGGATCTCTTTTTAAATAGGATAATGTATCATTCATCCAACCTAGATCCCACTTATAGTCAAATCCTAAGCCACCCGCATAACTTGGCTTTGTGACATTAGGAAAATCACTTGAATCTTCCGCAATCAACATGATTTTTCCTTGATGTGCCTCATTCAACAAGTAATTCATACGTTTCATGAAATCACATGCACCTTCATTCACACCATTATTCTTGTTTCCATGCCAGAAAATCGCATTACTGATCGCATCCATTCTTAAGCCATCCACATGATAAACATCTATCCAGAAATTGGCTGCAGACATCAAGAATGAGCGAACTTCTTCTTTCCATAAGTTAAAGTTAGCCGTTCCCCATTCACTATTCGCATCTTCCGGTTTTGAATATTCATATAAAGGCGTACCATCAAACATTCCTAATGCGTAATTATCCTTCACAAAGTGTACAGGCACAAAATCCATGATGACACCAATTCCAGCTTCGTGAAGTGCATTCACAAAGTGCATTAATTCATGATTTGTTCCATAACGAGACGTACTTGAAAAATAACCCGTACATTGATAACCCCAAGAACCATCAAACGGATATTCACATAGCGGCATGACTTCAACATGTGTAAAGTGATGTTTCTTACAGTGTTCAATCAATTCCTTTTCTATTTCATGATACTGTACAAACTCTTCGTTTTCATCATCTTTTCTCCATGAACCAACATGCATTTCATAAATATTCACAGGAGAATCAAAGCCCTTATTTCTTTGATTCAGCCATTCTTTGTCAGTCCATCCATCATAACTTAAATCTGATACAATACTTGCCGTGTTTGGTCTTAATTCACTATAAAAAGCATATGGATCCATTTTGTCTACCAATTCACCATTTGCCTGCCACACACGATATTTATACGAATCCTTATCCTTTGCACCTTCTACAAAACATTCCCAAATCCCACGTTTATCTTTTTTCATTTTACTCGCTTGATCATCCCAATTATTAAATGAGCCAATAACTGAAATATTCTTTGCGTTTGGAGCATACACTCTAAAGCGAACCCCATTAGCTTCTAGGTGTGCACCAAAAATATTATAAGCATATATGTCACGCCCTTCAAAAAAGGCTTTTGTCTTTCTTTGATTCATAACGATATAACCTCCGTATATATATTTTATACCGGAACGCAAGAAACTTAAAGTGTATTTTTCAGATTTTGAAAACGCTTACCAATTACCAAAAAAGATGCAACTAACGCTGCACCTCCATGAATTGACGTAATATATTTTCTAAATCTTCTAATGTATTCATTTGTGACATCTCATTTTTAAAGATCCTTGAACTAGGAAGTCCCTTTAAATACCAGCTAGCCAAACCTCGCATTTCACGAATAGCTACTTTTTCACCTTTTGTATTCGCTAATCCTTTGGCATGATCCATACATATTTCAATACGATCTTCCATTGAAAATTCATGTTTCTGTCCCGTAATTGAATCCACACATTCTTGAATCAAGAATGGATTACCTACAATTCCACGACCTAGCATAACCGCATCACAACCTGTTTCATTCATCATACGGTGAAAATCTTCTACACTGCGGACATCCCCATTCCCGATAACAGGAATAGATACCGATTCTTTTACTTGCTTAATATAAGACCAGTCTGCTTTTCCTTCATACATCTGATTACGCGTACGACCATGCACCGCAACAGCACTAACGCCCACACTTTCCATAGCCTTCGCCATTTCAACGCAATTAATATGATACGTATCAAAGCCTAAACGCATTTTTACAGTCACTGGCTTATTTACATTTTGTACAATATTCAATACAAGTTCTTTGGCATAATCAATATCCTTCATTAAAAAGCTTCCTGCCTGTGCTTTGATAACCTTGTTTACGGGACACCCCATATTAAAGTCAATAATGTCACAATCTGTTTGCGTATCCAAATATTTAGCTGCATACACAACCGTATCAATATCATGGCCAAACAATTGAAAAGATACAGGATGTTCATTTTCATCGATGACACACATTTGTTTCGTCTTCAATGAATCATAGTATAAAGCTTTATCACTTACCATTTCATTACAAACTAAACCAGCTCCAAAGCGTTTCGCAATTCTACGAAATGCGATATTACTAATACCTGCCATTGGTGCAATCACAACCGGATTTTCGATTTCTACATTTCCAATCTTAATCATGCATCTTACTCGCAATCGCTCTTAATTCTTCTTCAGTGAAATGATATGTTTCATTACAGAAATTACATGTGATTTCACAACCATGCTCTTTATCAGCCATCTCTAAAACATCTGATTTTTTTATAGTTCCCAAAGCTCTAGCCATACGTACCTTTGAACAAGGACAATCATAAGCTACTGGTTGTGTCGTTAAAATCTTCGCATCTTCAAACATGTCATTTGCCAAATCTTCTAAACTTGAATCATCATATTCTTGAATTAAAGTACTCATTGGTTTCAATCCTTCAAGTACGTGTTCACAAATAGAAATGTCTGTTTCTGTCGCATCTGGAAGCATTTGTAGAATCATAGCACCTGCACTGGCAACACGGCCATCTGTTCCTATTAAAACTCCACATGCTACAGCTGTTGGTGTTTGTTCAGACAAAGTGAAGTAATAGGCAAAATCATCCCCAATTTCACCACTCTGCAACTCAACCGAACCAGAAAAGTTTTCTTCCATACTTAAATCTTTAGTAACTGTTAAAGTTCCATCTGTACCGACAACAGCTCCTACATTCAATTTTCCTGGGCGAATCAAAACATCCTCTACATGGGGATTTGAAACAAACCCACGAACATTTCCATTCGCATATGCATCTACCACAATAGAACCAATTGGACCATGTCCATTGATTGTGATTGACAACATTTCTTCTTCTGATTTCAACATAGCACCCATCATACTTGCCACAGATAAAGTTCTTCCTAAAGCTGCACAAGCACATGGATGTAAATCAAAACGATCTTGCGCTTCCTGTACTAAGTCAGTTGTACGCACAATATATAAACGAACATGCTCATTTAAAACAAGAGCTTTTAATAGTTGATCTTTCATAATTATCCTCCACAATAGAATTCACAAGCATCATTCTACTGAATTCTTGTATCCATTTCAAGCCAAACTAAAAGCCATCAATCGATGGCTTTAGTGTGTAATTAATCTTTTTTCTTAGTTAATTCATTGAACGCATCATCCAAATCCTTTTGATCAACACCAGTTGGAGTCTCCGGAATCTCTGGAACTTGAACTACTTCTTGTTCTACTTTTTCCTCTTCTTCATTTGCTTCAACATTAGGATCTGTTAATTGTCCATAATTCATTAAGTTTGTGATTTCTTCATTTGTTAATGTTTCATGTTCATACAAATTGTTCGCAATCAAATCCAACAAATCTTTGTTTTCAGTTAAGATCTTACGGCAATTTTCATGACACTCATCTACAATCGCACGAACTTCTTTATCAATTTCAGCCGCTACACCTGCAGAATAATCACTACCTTTTGTATAATCTCTTCCTAAGAAGACATTTCCTTGAGGATCCGCATATTGGATAGGACCTAAACTAGACATACCATATACACGAACCATATTTTTGGCAATTTCTGTTAATTTTTCAATATCATTTACAGCACCAGCACTGATTTCACCAAATTGGATCTCTTCAGCTGTACGACCACCAAGTAAACCAGTGATCTGCGCAATAAATTCAGATTTTCTATGGAAGTATTTCTCTTCACGAGGTGTCATCAAGTTATATCCACCCGCATCTCCACGAGGAATAATTGTAACTTTCTGAACCATATCTGCATCTTCAAGTTTTAAACCAATAACGGCATGTCCCGCTTCATGGTAAGCCACAAGAATTTTGTCTTTTTCTGTATATTTTTTACTCTTTTTCGCAGGTCCCATCATAACACGGTCAATGGCTTCATCTAAATCCGTCATTGTAACCTTAGATTCATTTTTACGAACCGCTAAAATAGCACCTTCATTCAATACGTTAGCTAAATCTGCACCAGAGAATCCAGGCGTACGTTTTGCCAAATTTGCAAGCGAAACATCACTCGCCAATTTCTTGTTACGAGCATGTACCTGTAAAATAGCTTCACGCCCCTTAATATCTGGCAAGCTAACAGTAACGCGACGATCGAAACGACCACTACGAAGTAAAGCAGGGTCCAATACGTCTGGACGGTTTGTAGCCGCAATCACAACGATTCCAGCATTATCTGTCATACCATCCATTTCAACCAATAATTGGTTCAATGTTTGTTCACGCTCATCGTTTCCGCCACCCATACCAGCTCCACGCTGACGTCCAACGGCATCGATTTCATCAATAAAAATGATACATGGCGCACTCTTTTGTGCCGTTTTAAACATGTCACGAACACGACTCGCACCTGTTCCGACAAACATTTCAACAAAGTCAGAACCTGAAATCGAGAAGAATGGAACATTGGCTTCTCCAGCTACGGCTTTTGCCAATAAAGTCTTACCAGTTCCTGGAGGACCAACCATCAAGATTCCCTTAGGAATATGTGCTCCCATATCTGTAAATTTCTTTGGTGAACGCAAGTAATCGATAATTTCTTTTACTTCTTCTTTTTCTTCTTCACAACCCGCAACATCTTTAAAACGAACTTTTACATTCGATTCAACACGAGCTTTTGATTTTGCGAATTCAAAGGCTTTATTATTGCCTCCACCGCCCATTTTAGAAAACATGAAGTAGAAGAATACCGCAATAATCAAGAACGGAATGATTTGAGAAAGAATAGAAATCCATACACTTCCTTGGTTTGGATCTTCTACTGTTAGCTTTCCACCATTACGTTGCAAATCCTTTTCCAACTTCTCAATATTCTTTTCTGTTCTTGGAACAATAACCTTGTATCCAACCGTCTTTGAGTTCTGCTCATAAGTACCTTCCAACTGAATAACAGTGGAACTAATTGTCATAGAACTCTTCTTAAAGTCAACTTCATCTACAATTTTCTCAAATTGTGTATAATTCATTTGTACAGTACTGCCCTGTGAACTATAAAAAACTAATGATAATACAATTGATAAAATGAAGATGGTTGGTAAATAATTTAACCACTTCTTCATAATCTTCCTCCTACTGATAAATTTCAGGCTTTAAAACGCCAACAAATGGTAAGTTACGATATTTCTGGTTGTAATCCAATCCGTATCCAACCACAAATTCATTTGGCACCTCAAAACCAACGTAATCCGCTTCAATTTCACAAACACGACGGCTTGGTTTATCTAACAATGTTACACAACGAACATCTAGACAACCTTTATTCTTAAACATTTTCTTTACTTCAACTAAAGTTCTACCTGTATCAATAATATCTTCTACAACTAAAATAGAACGATTCTTACAAGATAGATCCATATCCTTTAAAATACGAACATCTCCAATTGATTCTGTTCCATCGTATGAACTAACGGACATAAAATCAATTTCACATGGAAATTCAAAACGCTTGATTAATTCAGACATAAAAGGAACGCTTCCCCTTAACAATCCAACTACGATTGGAGTTTCTCCAGATTCCTTATAATCTTCTTCTATTTGATGTGCTAGTTCCACACAACGGTTTTCGATTTCTTCTTCACTTAATAAAATTTTTTCAATATCTTGAGCTATCATATGGTGTTTTTCTCCTTAAGTTACCTAAACATTGTAACATAAACATTTAATCTAGACCATTCATTTTAAAATAGAACTGTTGATTTTGTGAATAATGTTCTACATCACATCCAAGGCCTGGTACGAAAATAACTTTTCCTGCATTATTTTCCACAACCAGCCAATATTTTCGGTATATCTTGCAGATTTTTCGATCCACAAAGAAACGATGTACATTCTTATTTCCAAAACGCATCGAAATTACGTCATTCACTTTAACATGACGCACCACCAAAGGAAAGTCAGATGCCTCCACACTAAAAGACTCAATTGTTTGGCCATGATTCATAATAGAGAATTCTTTAAAATCTTTATACTCCAATTCATTCAATGTATAATACACATTCTGTGGTTTTGGCATTAAATACAACTTTTCATTATGCCTTTCCAATAAATGATCCTCTATTTCAATCAGCACATTTCCCTTTAATTGGACACACAACTCTTCCATGTATTTCCTAGAGAAATGATGGCTCAAAGCCTGAAATAAGAAAGTATCTAAATAAAGCCAGCCATCTTCTTGATTCAATAAAGAATCGACATCCCTATTCCAATTCTTTAAAAAATCTTCTATGCCTGCTCTTTTTATTTGCCAAAAATCATTCTCATTTTGAATCTTTAAAATCCATTCTTCCTTTTCATTACGATTCATCTTTTCGATTTGTGTATGACGAATCACATTACGCGTATAGTGATTGGTTAAATTCGATTCATCAATTCCAAAAGAAACGCCATTATCATTGCAGTATTGTTGTAATTCACTCTTTGTGAAATTCAGTAAAGGCCGAATGATTTGATATCCATGCCTCACACTCTTTTCTTTTAAGCCATACCAGTCACAAATCATATTTCGATTTTTCTGAAACAAATACGTCTCAATCACATCATCCATCTGATGTGCCACATATAATAATTTCGTATCAAATTCATCTGCCACTTCTTCAAAAAAAGCATAACGAACATCTCTTGCCCATGCCTGAAAATTTCCTTTCTCATGCACCGGATATAAAACACGAACAGGAATATCATATTTTTTACAATATTCCTTCACTATTTTCTCATCCCTATCTGCCGTATCGCGATGTTTATAATTCACATGTGCAACGACAATGTCCTTGCCTTGTTTATTCAATTGATCTAATAAAGCCATGCTGTCAGGTCCACCTGAACAGGCTACTACACATTTTGACATGTTCCTATTATAGCATCATTTGCATAACACATTTTTTTATTTTATCAAACAAGTGAGAATTCGGATCAATATGTGCCTTCACATCAATCACACGCGCCGAATTGATCCATTTCGCATCATTTAAGAATAATACACTCGCCTTATTTAAGCCCTCAATTTCTGGTAAACGCATCAAATGACGCTTTCCCATATGGGATACAGGATCATACGCCCTATGATATGCACTACTATTCCCACTCATAGGTACTACAAATATTTTCCCATTCTTCATTGCCAACACTAAACCAAAATGCTGATAGCCAACCTCACTTAGATAGGCCAATCCAAAATCTGTAAAGCATATGTCACCAACTTTTACATACACCTTGGCTTCTAAACTCGAATACATTTGTTTCCTCTGACAAAAATTCAGTTTAGAAAGCATATAATCATAAACCTCACTTTCATTTAAACCCTCTAACAGTTGTTCTTCAGCAATTCTAGCCTGCGACGTTATTTTCTGTGTATACTCCGTCGACTTCTTGTTTTTGTACTTTTGCCATTCATTCGGTTCCATAACCCCATTTTAACAAACCAATGTGAAAACAATATTAAAAGTAGGCATTTTAGCCTACTTTTTTGAATATTTTTCGCGATTTTCTTTGAATACGATGCCACAAACCAATTAAAGGATGAAATTTCTCACTAATCATTGCCGATTTCTCAATAAAGATCTCTACCGCCAACAATATAATGACCATAACTAAAAAGCCGATATTTCGATTGATCATATACGCAAAAGCACTCAATCCAAAAAGCGCTGTTAAACCACACATGATAATTACAGTATTACGATGTCCAAATTGGCGCATCAACAAGTGATGAATATGACTCTTGTCCGCCTCCATAAATTTCATACCCTTTAAAGTACGTCTCAAAATGGCGGATAACGTATCAATAATTGGCAGCATCAACAATAAGATAGGCAATGCCAACGTCAAAATCGTACTCGATTTAAATCCAAGCAATGAAATTGCCGAAATCATGAACCCCAAAAACAACGATCCACAATCTCCCATAAAGATACTAGCTGGATGCGCATTATAAACTAAGAAACCCAATGTTCCAAAAGCTAAAATAAAGGCAATGCTTAATAAATCCGAACGTCTTTCGATGATGGCGATAGAACCAATGACCACAAGCACAATAACACTCATACCTCCGGAAAGACCGTCTAGACCGTCAATCAGGTTTACCGCATTTGTGATACCGGCCACCCAAATAATCGTAAAGATAAACGAAATAATACCTGTATCAATTTGAATGCCCAAAGGCAAACGAATAATATCTACTGAAATTCCAAAATAAATCAACACCAAAGCCGCAATAACTTCCAACGTTAGTTTAACCAGTGGCTTAATATCGATTAAATCATCAATTAAACCAGTAAAAAACATAATACTGCTTCCAATAACCAAACCTTTGATCTGACGATCCGCCTTCACAAAGATAGCCATCGTTATAATGAATGCCAAATAAATCGCTACACCACCAATACGCGAAATCTTTCCATGATGGACCGTGCGCTTATTTTCTTTGGCATAAGCCCCACAATAAATAGAATATTGCTTCACCAACGGTGTTAGCACCACTGAAATCAAGAATGGTAATAAAATCATTTTATAATCAATCACGCTGACTTTACCCCCTTTAATGCATCTATCATATCGTATTGTCCTCGTTTTGTACAAAGAACTGGGCAAGATATGTTCTTAGAAATGAATTGTGACGGCCCAAAACAATCCGCCAATCCACCACTCAATTCAATTCCATGCATCAAAAAATGTTCTTGTAAAGAAGCAGGTAGACCATCAAAACAATGTTTTACCCATAATGAAATCTGTGCTGAAACCATCTCGAAGGCTGGCCACAATAGACTTGACTCAATTTGAATCTGATGAAGAATCTGTCTTGAATCAAAGGCATAACACAACAATAAATTGTTTTTTTGTTGCCAAAAAGCTAGACTTGCCATTTCCTTCAAATGTGCCGCATCCATTTTTGTGATAAAACAACCCGTCTTGTTGTAAACAATCCTTTGTATCTGCTCATCAATCTGTGCTCCCGCATAATAAATTGTCTTTGACACAAGCACCTTACCATAAGCACACACATGAATTTCCGTATAAGAATGTCCACTATGCACTAAAAAACAAGAACCTTCTTCTTGTAAAGCATTTAAGTTTGAAATAAATTCAACCTTACGTATGCCACAATCCAAAAACATTTGCTGCCAAAGTTCTCGTTGTCTTTGCGACAACTGTGTAGGAACACTCACAAGCACACTCGGTCTTAATAAGCCATCAAAGGCATGTAGTTCGTTTAACCCCTTCTGAACCAAAGGTTCAATTGAATGAAGAATTTGACCATGTGATATAGGATATTGAATTTGTATCGTATCCAGATCCTTATATAAATAGGCAAGCGCCTGATCCGATACACCCAGTGTTTCTTTTCCTTTTTTTGCGATTATTGTTTTTAAAACAATTTGTTTCTGTGTAGAAAAATCATAAAACCGTGCAAGATACGCCCCCATATCCAGGGCAATCCACTTATCAAGCAAAGCCATTATAGATTGTTAATTGTAAAATCGCCTGACTTGAAATGTACGCAAGACAAAGCGATAAAAGAAACATTAAAATCTGCACTTTCTTAGGATTTTTTACACTACACACCTTTTCAAACTGAATACTTGAAATCGCATAAAAGCTTAAACCAAAACACGCAAAGAATACTAAATAAGAAATTACAGAAGTTGCCATATTAGCCTCCTACATGAACAATTTGAACAAAATTATACTTTTCCTTCAATTGCTCACATGCACTTAAAATCACTTCTTCATCCACACTGAATCCTAACATACTTGAACCAGATCCAGACATCAATATACGTACTAAACCTGCATCTTCCATATCCATTTTCACTTGTTCTAATTCAGGCTCAATCTCAAAGGCAATTGGCTCCAATGAATTTGCCATAGTCTGATATAAAAGATCCATGTTCTCTTCTCGAATACTCGACTCTACTAAATCTACATCCGGATGAAAAGGACGAGACTCTTTCCATTTAGAAAATGCATTCGCAGTAGAAATTCCAAAATCCGGTTTTACAACCACAATATCAAATTCCCAATCACTTTCAATCGGCGTAATTTTTTCTCCAATACCCTTTACTCTAGCCCACTTATCATGAATACAGAAAGGAACATCCGCCCCCACTTGTTTTGTGATTTCATAAAGATTTTCTTCCGTTTCCTCAATACCTTCCATCTTTAAAACCGCCTTACATACAGCAGCTGCATCCGCACTTCCGCCACCAAGGCCTGCCTGAGCTGGAATGTGCTTCTTGATAGATACTTTGAAACAAGAATCTAAGTGATAGGTATCCTTTAAAACTTGAATCATCTTTGAAACCGTATTGTTCTCTGGTAATTTCATACCTTCACATTCAACTACATCAAAATCATTTTTTTCTATCTCAATCTCATCATAAATTGAAATAGGTACCATGATCATGTCTAAAGAATGATACCCATTATCCATTCTTTTTACGACATCTAATGCTAGATTAATTTTTGCCCTTGCCTGTACTTTCATAGGTCACCTCATATAATCGAATAAAATCCTCTAACGTACACTGTTGCGCACGCGTACTAGGATCAATATTTACTTTTTCTAACAATTCTTTTGCCAGAGCCTTATCTTTCACAAAATTCTGAAAGTTATTATAAATAGTTTTTCTTCTTTGCGCAAAACAAGCTTTTACCAAATCGAAGAAATAATTCTCATCTTCTAAATGATACTTGTGATGGAAAGAAAATTGAATAACCATCGAATCTACATTGGGACTTGGCCAAAATACTCTTCTTGATACGTCCATGACTTTTTTCACATCACAACGATATTGCGTAATTACGCTCAACGCATTGTATTCCTTATCGTTTTCGTGTGCCAAGAAACGTTCTCCCACTTCTTTTTGCATCATAACCGTAATTCTTTCAATCTCTTCATTTGCCTCAAACAATTTAAATAAGATCGGCGTTGTGATGTAGTAAGGAAGATTCGACGCGAAAACTACCTTTTGACCAGGCTTTCTAAATTCACGAATTTTTTCATCAATATCCACCTTTAAGATGTCTTCTAATACTATATGTAAATGATCAAAACCAATCTCATTCTCTAATACAACCGGCAATCTTTCATCAATCTCAAAAGCTACAACCTGATTACTTTTTTCACATAAAAACTGTGTTAAAGCCCCAATTCCAGGACCAATCTCAAAAACCAATTCATCTCTTGATTGAATTGCTGCATTGGCAATCTTTTCAACAACACCTGGTTCAATAATAAAATTCTGTCCAAAGCTTTTCTTTGTGAAAACCTTATACTTTTCTTGAATCTCTTTTGTCTTTTTTACTGTCGCAATCGCCTGTTTCATGAAAGACTCCTTTCTTCTATCTCTTCTTTTGTCACATTCATCTGATTTAAACGCTTAAAACATGTTTTCGCATTACAAGGACCAATATGAAAATCTTCACACACTTGAAAGCGCAAATCTTTGTTTCCAACTAAGCCTAAATCAATAAAGTCTTGCCAACTTAATACTTCTTCTTTATTCTCAAACGTTACATAATGACATAGGGCATCCCATAAATCTTCTTTACTTGCATGCTCTACACCCACTTTTTTAGGTGTTTTCGCCTTTTCTTTATTAATAAACGCATGTTTACATCCTGGCACACTACTGCCAATCAATCTACGTATATGTTCTCCTGGCGTATCTGGATCTGTAAAAATAATCACACCTCTTGTCTTTTGAGCCTGTCTAACACGTTCAATCGTTTTCTCGTTGACCTGGTCTCCACCCGTTTCAATCGTGTCACAATCAAAAAAAGACTGCAACGTGTTTGTATCATTTTTTCCTTCAACGACAATAATTTCTTTAATATGCTGCTTCATCTGTCTCCACCACATGTTTTGATGTAAAACCAGCACCATGTACCTGATGCACATCATTCACAATAATAAATGCTTTTGGATCAATCTCTAAAACACTTGACTCTAATAATGGATATTGTTTCTGCTTAATAACACACATCAACACGGGCTTAGGCGCTTGTGTATAGCCACCACTTCCATCTAGAATCGTTACACCACGATCCACTGTCTCTAATAAAATACGACGAATCTGTTTCCACTCTGTCGATATAATCATAACATTTTTTGCGGATTGCATGCCTAGCATTACTGTTTTATCGATTGCGACACCACAAACAAAAACAGACATAATACCAATCAATGCTGGTGTTAAACCATGTGTAACCACACCCAATAAAACTGTTAAGCCATCTACGATCATTACACTGGTTCCTTCAGGAATCTTCAAGTATTTATGTAAAATCAAAGCTAAGATATCCATACCACCCGTACTTGAATTAACTCTAAACACTAAACCTAAACCAATCCCCACAAGAACTCCGGCATAGATTGTAGCCACATAAGCTGGCATCACAAATGTATCTTTAGGAAACATTGTGGCAACCTGTGATAAACCTGTTACAAAAACCGGATATACAATTGTAGAAATCACAGATTTCATCGCAAACTGCTTTCCTAATAAAAGAGCTCCCAATATAAATAATCCAATTGTTAAACCATCAATCATCAAAACTGTATCAATCGGAAAAACTGGATGTAATGCGACAGCCACACCAGCTACACCACCTGTTAATATATTATTAGGAAGTATAAAAAAGGAAACTGAACATGCGACCACAAAGTTTCCAAGTATAATCATTATTAAATCATGTATTTTATTTTTGCTCATATGCATACCTCTTCTAGCCTACATGATTATATCATTTTTTTTATGTTTCGTTTTCAAAAATATCGCTTGCAAAAAATGCACTTTATCCTTATAATAGTTCGGGTTATATAAGTTCATGATATGGTTGAACGTTCATACCTACTACCGAAAACAGTAGACTATAGCCTTCAAATAGGAGGAAAATAAAATGCAATACGATATCATTATTATTGGCGCTGGGCCTGGAGGAATTTTCTCAGCCTACGAATTATTAAAGAGTAAACCTGAATTAAAAATTGGTGTTTTTGAAGCAGGAGCACCATTAAACAAAAGAAAATGTCCAATTGACGGAAAGAACATCAAATCATGTATCCATTGTAAATCATGTGCCATCATGAACGGTTTTGGTGGAGCCGGTGCCTTCAGTGATGGAAAATATAATATCACAAATGAATTTGGTGGAAATCTATACGAATATGTAGGTGAACAAGAAGCTATCGATTTAATGGAATATGTGGATGAAATCAACTGCAAGATGGGCGGAGAAAAAACTCGTCTATATGCAAACTCAGATGCTGCTATCGCCAAAAAATGTCTTCAAAATGATCTTCACTTATTAAAAGCGAAAGTTCGTCACTTAGGAACTGATATTAACTATGTAGTACTTGAAAACTTATACAATGAATTAAAAGACAAAGCCGAATTCCATTTCTATAAACACATTGACATGGTAAACAAAATCGAAGATGGATATGAAGTCGTTTGTGGAGATGAAACATATACATCTACACAATGTATTATTTCTACAGGCCGTTCAGGAAGTAAATGGATGGAATCTGTATGCTCAAACTTGGGCATTGAAACAAAGAGTGATCGTGTAGACATTGGTGTTCGTGTTGAACTAAATGCCGATACATTCTCAGAATTAACAGACTCATTGTATGAATCTAAAATCGTATATCGTTCAAAGAAATATCAAGATCGCGTTCGTACATTCTGTATGAACCCTAGAGGTGTTGTCGTAAACGAAAACACAAACGGAATCATCACTGTAAATGGTCACAGCTATGAAGATCCAGCTCGTTTCACAAACAACACAAACTTTGCCTTATTAGTATCAAATCATTTCACAGAACCCTTCTCACAAAGTAACCAATATGGTGAAAGTATTGCCCGCCTATCAAACATGTTAGGTGGTGGCGTTATCGTTCAACGCTTTGGCGACCTGATTCGTGGACAACGTTCAACTCCAAGTCGTATTGCACAAGGATTCGTAACTCCTACATTGAAGGCTACACCAGGAGACTTATCTCTAGTTATCCCTAAACGTCAATTAGATGACATTATTGAAATGATCTATGCACTTGATAAAGTATGTCCATCAACAGCTAGTGATGACACATTACTATATGGTGTTGAAGTTAAATTCTACAACATGCAAGTAAAAGTAGATAAAAACTTAGAAACAAAACACAAAGGACTATTCGTTATTGGAGACTGTTCAGGTGTAACACACTCATTAAGTCATGCCAGTGCATCTGGTGTATATGTCGCAAGACACATTACAGAAAATCTATAATAAGATATAAAGTGGATCAAATGATCCACTTTTTTATATATTAAGATTTTGGTTTCGGGACAAAAAACACCGCATGTGATAAAACAACAAAATATCACAATATAAAAGTGATAAGGTTTCAACTGAAATGTTTGGATGATAAGTAGTGTCTATAATACATTAGAAAGATTTGGAATCAGAAGCAGAATCTATCATTAAAAAGGATCTTGAACTGTATAACTGTATGCTTCATAAGGCATTCAAAATCTGTTTTGATCGTGCCTATAAGGATGTTACCTATTCAGAAACAGATCAAAGAATGATCAAGTCCTTCTATGGTACAAGTGATTATTTTCCTTTGTCTGCCATTTATGAGGCCAAGGCCTTGGTGAAAAGTCTTAAATGCAGAGAAAAGGAAGATCGTGATTTGATCAAGACTCGTATCAAAAAGATAAACAAGAAAATCAAAAAGAAGGAAAATCAATTGAAGAAGGCTTTAATGGAAAAAGAGAAATTGATCAACAGATCCAAGAAAAAGAAATATACAGAAGAAGATTATTTGTATGAGGTGCAGGTATTGGATCCAAATATCAAAAGATTGAAAAGCATTATTCGCAATCTGAAATTCAGAAGAAATCGAAATGTGTTCAAACTTAAAAGAAAGATGCCTTCTGTATGTTTTGGTGGTAAAAAGAATCTAAGAAGTGATTTAGTAACCTATCGTTTTAAAAGAGCCAGAAGAATGCTGATTCCAGGAAGAAGACAGGGCAAGTATTCAAACAACCTTTTCAAATTAAATGTGGATAATGATATGCTGACCTATCGAAGCACGCAGAAAGACATTGTATTCAAGGTACAGTTTCATAAGTACAAGGACGAACTATACGCAAGAGTCAATGAAAAACACAACTCCCCAGATAAGGCAGTAGCCTATGAGTTGATGGATTATGGTGAATACTTTATTGTGAAAGCTATATTTGAAAAACATATGAATCTTCCAAAGACAGATACATTGTATGGAGCTGTAGGAATCGATATCAATGTGGACCATATAGCACTATGTGAAACCAATATGGATGGAAATATTGTACTAATTAAGAAGTATCCAATCCATAAAGAGAATACTAAAAATAAACGAAATGAAGAACTGTATCAGCTGGCTATTGAAATCATGGAACAATGTAAATCCAAGAAGAAGAGTCTGGTAGTGGAAGACTTGAATTTCAAGCAGTTGAAAACAAGGATGCTTTATCGACCTAAAAAACAAAATGAAGCATTATCGAGTTTTGCGTATAAAAAGATACTAGAAAAAGTGGAAAGAAAATGTTTGATGAATGAAGTGGATGTAATCAAAGTAGATCCAAAGAATACGAGTAAGATTGGAAAAGAAAAGTATACAAAGATCAAAGGACTGAGTGTACATTATTGTGCAGCCTATGTGATCAATCGAAGAGGCATGGGATTTGTGGATTAAATAAGATAAATAATCAGAACCAGAAGTTTATGATATCTTACTGGATGATAGGTACATAGATCATGGATGAAATTCTGAAGTATTTATAAATAAAGCATACAATAAAAACTCCATCGATAAAGACTGAATGGATCGGGATACCGAATGATTCAGAAAGATGAAGTGGATGTTGAAATGTTACCGGACGACTGGAAACGAATCGGGCACGTCATTTAAGCGTGTGACTTTTTCGCAGAAAAAGCTTTTTCTTAATTTCTATTCGTATTATTCATTTGCCTTTAAACTTGAAACCATATTTATCGTTTTGATTTTTCTTGCCAACAACTTATTCATTACATATGAAACTAAAACGGTTCCTATGATTGCGTACGCATAAGAAATCCATTCTACAACGGCTGGAAAATCATATGTCTCATTTAAAGCATTTGTGTAAATATACGACAACATATAATAGCCTAGTGGCAAACCAATAATCATTCCCACCAACATGATCCATGTGTTTTGTTTGATAAAGATTTCTTTAATTTGTTTATCCTCAAAACCTAACACCTTTAAAGTCGCAAACTGATATTGTTTTTCCATAAAGGATAGCACACCCAAGTTATATAAGATGACACAACCTAATAAGACTGCAAATACAGTTAATAAAACCATCATCGATTTCATCGCTTCAAGCATACTCTCTACACCTTCTTGAATCGATTCAATACTGCTGATTTTAGAAACATCATCTTTTTTTTAGGCTGTTTATTTGTATAGATCGAATCTGCACGATATGTATATCCTAACTTTTCAAAATATTTCTTTGACATTGTGAATTATTGTGTTTGAGGATCCCGATTCAAGCCAATAACCTTACTTGTATGCCAAGAAGAATCTCTAGCCAAATGCCAAGTAACTTTGTCCCCTACTTGAATCCCATACTTTTCCGCTAGTTTTTCCGTTAAATAGATTCCATTTGAATGAATAGACATAACTTTTTCATCATGATCTGTTATATTCAATTTATCTTTTCCATCCAATACAAGCATGGATCTTGTTTCTGTCTTACTATGGTTTTTGAATTCAATCGTATCCCACAAACCAAACGAACATACAAGTAACATTGTACATCCAATAATTCCAACACATGCTGCAATACTTCTTCCTTTATTGCGGGCTATATCTCGAATATTCCATCTTGCCGATAATTTACATTTATTAAATTTTACAGACCAATCCAAACTATTCTTTTTTACCTTTGGCACTTCTAGACGCAAAGCCTCACTTGTCGTTTCCTTTAAAATCTTTCTGGAAGAAAGATATGTGACTAAAGAAATCAAAGCTACAACCAAAACTGCTGTTTGAATCACTTCCGGCAACAATACAGTATGTATATTTGGCATTTCAAAATAACTAGCTTCCATATCAATAAAGAATTGACCAATTGTAAAGTATCCAACCAGAAAACTTAAAATAGCCGCAATCAAGCTGGTCATAAAGCCAATTCAATATAATAGATATAAATTTTTCGATTTTTAAATCCAAATGCTTTTAAAGTACCAATCTGCACTCTTTGTTGGCGAACAAAACGATTCATTGTACTCATTCCACTTAAAATTGCAATCATTAAAAACAATCCCGTAAATACAGGTGCATAGGTTTGGCCTTCTTCTACTTCAGATTGATAGCCTGTATACGAAAAAGAATTGTCACAATCTGTTACAGATAAAAAATTAAAATCCTTTTGAATCTCTTTCGTATTTTATTACTGTTGAAACATAACTTTGTGTATCTACATCTACATAAGCCTTATTATACGTAACATCCACATGCATTGCGTCTGAAAAAGTATGTGCGGACATATATACAAAGCCATAGTTTTGATGTGTAGGAAAAATTTCTGTTGAATCCTTCACAAAATAAACATGATCCGGTGTATTCACTAAACCATTTACTTTTAATTTCAAGATTTTACCAGAAACATCTAACTTTAAAGTATCTCCCACATGAATATTTAAATATTCTGCCAAATAACTATCAAACCACACCCCTTTTATGTTTGATGCATATTTTTCCCCTTTAAAAACATACATTTTAGAAATGTATTCTCTTCCAAAATATTGGTTTCTAAAGTTACATCTTTGTATTCCTTTAATTTTGAATTTAAAATCAATGCTCGATTTACATCATGAACATGATCTATTGATTTTAATCGTTCTAAATCCGAATCTGAAATATTAGTATTTGTGATCCATAAATCCTGCAAATTATATTCTTTATAATACTCTTTAGCACTTTCGTCCATGCCGTCCATATATCCATGAATACCACTAAATGCGAGTATTCCAATAAATACCATTAAAAAGATGGTAAAGAATTGACCCTTATAATGCCAAAGATTACGAAACAGTTTCTTCTTCAACATTACCAGTTCACCTCATCTATGTTCTTTGGTTGTTTATTCACAACATTCTCAATAATTTTTCCATTCTTTAGATGAATTACACGGTCCGCCACATCTGCAATCAACGCATTGTGCGTTACAATCACAACTGTATTTTATTTTGTGCATTCGCGCAATAACTTTAAAATTTCTACTCCCGTATTTGAATCTAAAGCCCCAGTAGGTTCATCGTAAAGAAGAAGTTTTGGATTTTTCGCAATCGCACGCGCAATCGATACACGCTGCTATTCCCCTCCACTTAATTGATTCGGAAATTTGTTTTCTTGTCCACCTAAACCAACTTTATTCAATATTTCAATGGAATCCTTTGCGTTTTTTACTACATCACGAATCAAATCCACATTTTCCTTCACTGTCAGTGGCGGCAAAATATTGTAGAATTGAAAGATAAAGCCAATATTTTTAGCATGATAATCCGTTAATTCTTTTTCACTATACCCACTAATATCGAGTCCATCCATATATACTTTTCCATCAGTCACATGATCCATTCCACCCATAATATTTAAAAGTGTCGACTTGCCCGCTCCACTTGGTCCTAAAATCACAACCATTTCATGTTGATCAATCGAAAAAGAAACATCATCCAATGCATAAAATGCTTTTTCTCCTACTTCATACTTTTTTGATACCCCCATTAAATTATATACATTTCTTCATAATCGTTCTCCTGTTAGTTATTTCTAACTACACAATTAGTATAATTTAACTTAAATTGTTCCTCAAGAATAAATTAATTACGCCAATACGATTAAAAAGTTGTTTAATCTTTTCTTTGACTTCGGCTCTTTCGATAACCGACGTCATTCGGATATTTGCAAACGACGTGCCAATATATTTTTCGAGGTTTATTGTTCGGGTATGTATGACATTAGTTGCCCAAAGTGGACAAAATTATTCCGTAGAGTAATTATTGTCACTTTTTTCGGGCAGGGGAGGACGTTGGGAATCGATAGGTAAGTCATAGTTTTTTCGATTATGCCATAAATCGGTTATGGTGTGATTATACTTTTGC
>OLZW01000538.1_pt1 | contig 31062 bp, 28 predicted proteins | sample 1674281 | NCBI WGS metagenome assembly OLZW01 (sample SAMEA103958157, study PRJEB25191) | human gut metagenome | biome: human-associated habitat [ENVO:00009003]; feature: intestine environment [ENVO:2100002]; material: feces | place: Germany | collected 2013/2015
TCAGCCCGGCCACGGTCTGCCGGAACTGCAGCCCGCTGATCCAGCTGTCCTCGCCATCCGGGTCGCGCACCTGGTCGATGAGGTACATGGCATCGCCGCCGTCGGTATACACCGGCTCTTCCAGGCTCACCGGCTCTACCACCGATTCCAGTGCCGCGGTCACCTCCCGGCGGGACAGGCCTGCCTCCCCGGCGATCTCGTCCATGGTGGGTTCCCGGCCCAGCTGCTTCTCCAGCGTTTCGCGGGCCTGCATGGCCCGGTAGGCGGTATCGCGCAGGCTGCGGCTTACCCGCAGGGCATTGTTGTCCCGCAAAAAGCGCCGGATCTCGCCGATGATCATGGGCACGCCGTAGGTGGAAAACCGCACCGGCTGGGCAGGGTCAAAGTTGTCGATGGCTTTGATGAGCCCGATGCACCCCACCTGAAACAGGTCGTCGAGGTTTTCGCCCCGCTGGGCAAAGCGCTGCACCACGCTCAGCACCAGCCGCAGGTTGCCCTCCACCATGCGTTCCCGTGCTCCTGCATCCCCGGCGTGGGCCTGCAGGAGCAGCTGCCGCTTTTCGCTTTCGGACAAAACAGGAAGCTGCGCCGTGTTTACGCCGCACAGTTCCACCTTATTGTACATCCAAACGCCCCCGGTCTGTTTTGAAGTTCACCGGGAGTATGGCCGCAGGGGCAAACCACTATGCGTGGAAAAAATTACACGCTCACCCGGCAGCCGGATGAGCGTGCAAAAAAGCCGCAATTGCAATTGGCCCATAATTATGGTATGCTTTAAATGCAGCCGCAAGGCTGCCACGAGGCGCTGCGTCCCACAAATGCAGGCGGCTGAGCTCCTTACCGGCACCTGAGTGCCCGGTGGAGCGAATTTTTCTTGAAATCTCGGCCTCCCCCGGACGCCCAAGGGCGGAAAGGGGGGATGCACCATGACGTTTGAACAGGTCGTAATGCTGCTTTCGCTGCTTGGCGGAGCAATCTACGTTACATTTCAGATCACATGGACTGTCTCGCACAGGGATGATAAAAAGAAAAAATGACCGCCTTCAAGTTCCCAAGCCTGAACGGTCATTTCTTCTGATCAATCTGGTAAGGAGCTAGTCGTTTGTATGGGCCAGCGCCTTCTGTGTTTTCAGTATAGACGATTCCACGCGGTTTGTCAAGGACAAGGCCGCGCTTTTTTATTGCCCTTCCAGTTGGAGCTTCAGGGTCTGGATGATGCGCTTTTCAAGGCGGGAAATGTAACTCTGGCTGATGCCCAGGGCGTCGGCGGCTTCCTTCTGGGTGCGTTCCACGCCGTCGGTCAGGCCGAAGCGCAGCTCCATGATCCGGCGCTCCCGGGCCGAAAGGCTGTTCACGGCGCGGCGCAGACCGGCGCGCTCGGCGTCCTGCTCCAGCTGCTGGCCCACCATGTTCTCGTCGCTGCCGAGGATGTCCGACAGCAGCAGCTCGTTGCCGTCGCCGTCCACATTCAGCGGCTCGTCAAGGCTGGCCTCCTGGCGGCGGTTGGAGGTCTTGCGCAGGTACATCAGGATCTCGTTGCCGATGCAGCGGCTGGCGTAGGTGGCCAGCTTGATGCTGCGTTCCGGCGTGAAGGTGTTCACGGCCTTGATCAGCCCGATGGTGCCGATGCTGATCAGGTCCTCGGCGGGCACACCGCTGTTCTCGTACTTTTTGGCAAGGTACACCACCAGCCGCAGATTGTGCAGGATGAGCGCATCGCGGGCGTCTGCCTCTCCGGCGGCCATGCGGGCCAGCAGGGCTTTTTCTTCGGCGGGGGAGAGGGGAGAGGGCAGGCTGGCGGTGCCGGCCAGATACTGCACGCCGCCGCAAAACCGCAGCCGCGCACACAGGCGGTGCCAGAGCTGCCGCAAAAACTGGAACATGAGCAGTCCTCCCTATAATAAGTATTATAAGAGCAGCTGTGCCGCATCCTCGCCGTACAGCAGCTCCCATGCAGGGTCCGGCGGCGTGGGGCAGCAGAACGCCGCCAGCAGCCCGCCTGCGCGGTCTTTGCCCAACTGCAGGGCAGCGGGCAGGGCAGGCAGCATGCTCTGGCCGTGGATGCTGCGGCAGGGCACCAGATGCACCCCCAGCTCCGGCGGGGGCGGGGCTGTGCTGTGGGCAAACCAGCCATCGAGATACTGCCGGGCCGCCTGCGGCAGGCGGTGCCGTACCGCCGGGTACTGCACCAGCACCACGGCCTTGCCGCTCAACGGCTCTTGCAGGGCAAAGCCGGTGTCGTGGAAGGCCTGTACCGGCAGCTGCACCCCGGCCACCTCCAGCGTGGCGGGCACGCTGGGCGCGCCGCTGCGGCCAAAGCAGTACAGCAGGGCCCGCAGTACGGCATACACCCCCGCACAGCTGGCCAGCAGCCGCCCCGGTGACAGCGGCAGGCTGACGCTCAGGTTGCGGCTCTGCACGCCGGGCAGCACCACCGCTCCGCACAAAAGCAGGTTGAGCAGTGCATACCACGCACACAACCGGGCAAAACGCCCCCGCCCGGGCAGGCCGTAGGCGGCGGCCACCACCGCGCAACCTGTGAAAATTTTATAACCAACTGCCACGGCTCCCGGCAGCTCCGGGGCCAGCAGTACCAGTGCCGACACTGCCGCCAGCGCCGCCCCGGTGCACAGCCGCACCCCGGTGCACACGGTGGCGCACAGCAGACCGGCTGCGGTGAGAAACAGGGCAGCAAGGACAAAATTGGTCAGCAGAAGCTCGTCGAGGTAGATCACGCTTTTCAATGCCGCAGCCCCCTTGCAGCCAGTGTACCGCCCGGCGGCGGCAAAGCTTGTCGGAACCGGAAAACCGCCTGCGGACTGTACAAAAGCAATACTTTTATAGACCTTGTTTCACATTTTTTACACTTTTTGCAAAAAGGTACTTGAACATTTCTGGAAAGTGTGGTATATTATTGCCATCCTAGTAAGGATTGGTGAGCACACGAAAGTGAGCTTGCAAAATATCTTTCTACATTTTGAAGGGAGTAATTCATTATGATGATGCCTGCAAACTTTTCCGCAATCTCTGAGAACGAGATGACCTACGTCAACGGTGGCGCTAGCCTGGCTGAAATCCTGGCCCCCGAGCTGAAGCTCGAGAACTGGCAGAAGTTCAACCAGAACATGGTTACCATCATCGGCAACAGCTTCATGGACAAGTACATCGGCAACACTGTCGGCACTCTGTTCAACGGCGCTTACAAGCCCGGCAACCTGGGCAATGCATGGTTCACCGACGTCAAGGGTGCTTACGGCACCGGCTTCAATGCTGGCTTCGGCAAGCATGAGGGTGAGCTGACCGCTGGCGACAAGTTCCTGAACGGTGCTAACGGCGTTCTGAACGCTGGCCTGCGTATGGTCGGTTCTGCTGCTGCCATCTACAACCTGGCTACCGGCACCGTGAAGAACACTGTTAATGAGAATGTTCTGAAGTTCACTGTCGCCTAATCGGTACTTGTGACTGACTAGCTGGTTTGCCTGAGGGCAGACCAAAGAACAGGTTCTGAATGGGCCCGGAGACGAAAGTCTCCGGGCCCATTTTTGCGTGCAACTCCCTCAGTCGCCTGCGGCGACAGCTCCCTCTAGGAGGAAGCCTTTTTTGTTGGTACAGGAGGGTCTGCGCACGAGATCAAAGCAGGGGCAGCACAGTTCTGTCAGACACGATTGTCTGAGCGGAGTGCGGCACCTGCTTTGTTTGATCTGGTCTTGGATTTGCAGCAGGCGGGGCCGCAGAATTGTTTTGACAATAGCCTGGGATGTGATACAATAAACTCATATCGTCCGGTTGGGACCGGACCAAAGGAGGAACAAAAAATGAGATCCTGGAACTACAAGCTGCTGTGCGGGGCGGTGTGCCTGGCACAGCTGGCCTGCCTGAGCCTGCCCGTATGGGCAGCACAAAATTCGGCGGCGTTCACCCGGCAGACCACCCTGCAGCAGCTGCGGGATGACCCGGCCATCAAGTCGTCTGGCTACTATACTTACTGCCGTGAGCTGAGCGGCCTTGGCAACGAATACTGGAAGAACAAAACGCTGGAACAGTACATGCGCCCGGAGCTGGTGGATGACAGCGTGGCGGCCATGAATCTGGTGGCGGAAAATACCCGCAATGGGGTACAGGTGACCTGGCAGGTGTACAGCCCGGAAGAGATCGCGGCAAACTCTTCACTGGGGTGTGTGCAGCTGTATTATTTCCCAGGCAAGGAGCCGGGTGGCAAATATGCACTGGTGGTGCCCGGCAATGGCAGCACCATGACCTCCGAGATGGAAGAGGGTGGCTCCACGGCCTACCAGCTGCATGAACAGGGCTACACCGTGTTCGTGCTGCGGTACCGCACCTGGATCGACATGGGCGACAATGCGCCCATTCAGGATCTTGCCAATGCGGTAAAGTTTATCACGGCCCATGCCGGGCAGTTCGGGGTGCAGCCGGAAAATTATGCGCTGGTGGGCTATTCCTCTGGCGGACAGATCGCAGGAATCTTTGCAAACAAGGAACGGGGCTATGGCTCCTATCAGGTGGAAAGACCCGGTGCACTGTTGTTGGGTTACCCGGTGGTGGACCTGACAGTGATGAAGCCGCTTTACCACATTCTGTATGACATTGGCACCTGCGGCTGGCGTTACTACTGGGCAAACCTGTGTAATATGGTAGACGCAGACTATCCGCCTGTGTACTTCTGGTGGGGGAAAAACGATGTTGTGCTGAGCTCTGCCGAGATGCCTGGCCAGCACAGGGATTTTGACCGGACCTTGGAGCGAAACAACATTCCCCATCAGATGGTCGTTTATCAGAATGCCCCGCACAGCATCGGCACCGGCAACGGCACCGATGCAGAGGGCTGGATGACGGATGCGGTGGCTTTCTGGGAAGCACATACCACCGGCTGATTCAAAACGGAAAGGAATGGGTGAAATGTTCGGACATCTGCTGAAACGCGGTGCAGTCGTGCTGTGCCTTGCGGCTGTTCTTGCCCTGCCGGTGTGTGCGGAGGGCCGCATCACCACCGATATGACCATGAAGGAGATCCGCTCCGACCCGGCCATTGCAGGCAGCGGGGTCTCCACCTATTGCAAAGGGGATGCGGACAGCCTTGCACTGCGCCGCCTGTATGAAAACAAGACCCTTCTGGACTATGTGGGTGAGACCACGGCACAGGACAGCGCCGACGGCCTGAACATCGTCATTGAGAACTACGAAGCCGGTAAGCAGGTGACCTGGCAGGTGTACAGCCCGGAAGAGGTCGCAGCCGACTCCTCGCTGGGCTGTGTGCAGCTGTTCTGGTTCCCCGGCACGAATGCCGATGGCAAATATGCGCTGGTGGTGGGCGGCAATGCGGCCATGAAAAGCGGCGACCTGAACGAGGGCATTGCTGTGGCAGCAAAGCTGAACAAGATGGGCTATAGCGTCTTTGTGCTGCGGTATCGCATTCTGTGGGATATCAGCAACAACGGCCCCCTGCAGGATCTGGGCCGGGCGGTGCAGTTCATCACGAACCATGCACAGCAGTTCGGCGTGCAGCCGGAAAACTATGCCCTCGTGGGCTTTTCCTCCGGCGGGCAGCTGTGCGGGCTGTTCAGTTCGGATAAGCGCTATGGCTACAAGGCCTATGATGTGCCAAAGCCCGGTGCACTGCTGATGGGCTACCCTGTCAACGATTTTGCAGAGATCAAGCCAGTGTACCATGCCGTGATGGACCCGGCATCCTGCAGATGGAGGTATTACTGGTCGGATATCTCAGGCGGCATCACACCGGACTTCCCGCCGACCTGTTTCTGGTACGGCAAGAATGATGTTACCCTGAAGACTCTGGGATATCCGTTCCAGGGTCCGGCCGTCCGGAAGGCGTTGGAGGCAAACGGTGTGCCCTGTGAGGTGCATGTCTATGAAAATGCACCCCATGCCATCGGCACCGGCAACGGTACGGATGCGGAGGGCTGGATGACGGATGCGGTGGCTTTCTGGGAGCAGCACACTTCCTGAAATATCGGAATTTGAATTTGTAAAAAAGGGGATGCTTTTATGCAAAACAAGATCTCTCGCCGCCAGTTTCTGCAGGTGACCGGTGCTTCGGCCGCTGCGCTGCTGCTGGCCGGTCTGCCGGTGGAGGCCTCTGCCGCATCGGGCCATCTGACCGTTACGCCGGATACCCTCGTCTCTGACCTGCGTGCCGACCCGACATTCGCCGCCAGCGGCGTGTGGACCTGGCAGAGTGCCGTGGACAGCCCGGACACCCCGGAAGCAGGCACCACGCTGTCGGACTATGTGGGCGCCAACATGGCACAGGACAGCGCCGACGCCCTGAACTATCTGGCCGATACCTATGAAGCCGGCACTCAGGTGACTTATAAAGTGTACTCCCCGGAAGAGATCGCCGCAGACGCCACCCGTGATGGCGTGGAACTGTATTACTGGCCGTCGGAAGTGCCCGGCAGCAAGTTTGTGGTGGTCATGTCCGGCAATGTGCTCAACAAGACTTCCAATATGTCCGAGGGCTATGCCACGGCATGGCGGCTGCACCAGATGGGCTACGTAGCCTTCGTGCTGCGCTACCGCGTGTTCCTCAAGGCAAAGGACAACGCCCCGGTGGCTGACCTTGGCAACGCTGTCCGGTTCATCACCACTCATGCAGACCAGTTCAATGTGCAGCCGGAAAACTACGCCCTGCTGGGCTATTCCTCCGGCGGCCATCTGGCCGGTGTGTTCTCCGGCGACGAACTGGGCTACAAGCACTATGGGGTGCCCAAGCCCGGTGCTTTGCTGCTGGGCTATCCCATCAACAATTTCTTTGAGTATAAGCCGGTCTATCATGCTGCCATCGACCCCTTTGTGCTGGAGGGCCGGTACTATGAACTGAACATCTCTGACTGTGTCACCGACGATTACCCGCCGGTGTATCACTGGTACGGCGAGAACGATTATGTGTTCCCGCTGCTGTGCTACCCGGCTCAGCGCCCGGCGCTGAGCCGCGCGCTGGAAAAGCACCATGTGCCCTGCAAAGAGGTGCTGTTCCCCAATGCGACCCACGGCGTGGGTACCGGCGCAGGCACCGATGCCGACGGCTGGATGCTGGACGCTGCGAACTTCTGGGAGACCCAGATCAACGGCTGAATCTGAACAAAAGAGGAGCGGAATGCAATGAAGAACCTGAATGCCTGTCTGGCAAGCCTGAACCTCGGCCTGCCGGATGATGTGCGCCGCCTGAAAGAGGCGGGCTATTATACTGAGGCCATTGCCTGCATTGACACCTATCTGGCGGAGGACTGGACAAAGACCCAGAACCAGCCGGTGCAGCCTGCCGGCCCTCTGCCGGAAAACCCCACGCCCCACGGGGTGGATGCCATGCGGGATGCTCTGCTGGCCCAGCGGGAGATCCTGCGCCGTTTGCCGCTGGACTATACGGTGTCCGAAGCACAGGCACTGGAACTGCTGCAAAGCCTTGTGCGGGGCTTTACCCCGGAAGAATTCCGGGCACTGGACCGCGCCGGGGCCATGGACTGGCGGTTCGTGGAAGGGGAGAAGCGGTACATCCGCTCCTTTGCCGAGACCCTGTTGGCCACCCATCCGGAGCTGGCAGCCCGTCAGATCGACCCGCCCCAGCAGCACCCCAGCTGGGAGCGGTATGAGCCGGAGCACGAGCAGATGGTGCGCACCGGCGCGGTCAGCGCGGACATCACGCTGGAAACCAGCATCGGCATGAGCGACGAAGCCTTTGCCGCTGCCCTTGCGGCTGCAAAGCAGCAGGGCCGCAGCACCGTGCACGTCCGGGTGTGGCTGCCGCTCCCGGCGGCCTGCCCGGCACAGAGCAATATCACGCTGGATTCCTTCACCGAGCCGCCCACCTGCATTGCCCCGGAAGATGCCGCCCAGCGCACGGCGTATTGGGAGGCCGACCTTGCCGAGAACCGGCCCTTTGGTGCGGTGTACAGTTACCGTACCACTGCCCGCTATGCCGACCCGCTGCACATGCAGGCGGACCCCGTGCAGCCGGATTTTGACACGCAGGAGGAGCTGCCACATCTGGAGTTCACGCCCTATCTGCGGGCACTGGCGGCCCAGCTCACCCAGGGCATTACCGACCCGGTGCAGAAGGCAAAGCGCATCTACGACTATGTGACCCTCAACACCCACTACCACTACCAGCCGCCCTACTTCGTGCAGGAAAACATCACCGACGGCTGTGCCCACAACCGCCGGGGAGACTGCGGCATCATGGCCTCTACATTCATCGTGCTGTGCCGTCTGGCCGGCATCCCGGCCCAGTGGCAGAGCGGCCTTGTGGTGCGGCGGGAGATGGTGGGCTGCCACGACTGGGCCGCGTTCTACATCGCGCCCCACGGCTGGATGTACGCCGACTGCTCGGCCGGTGCCTCCATGGCCCGTGCCGGGAACGAGAAGATGCGCCTGCACTACTTTGGCAATCTGGACACCGGCCGCATGGTGGCCAACCGTGCCCTCTGCGCACCCTTTGACCCGCCCATGTGCTCCTTCCGCGCCGACCCCTGTGACAATCAGGTGGGCGAGGTGGAAGCCGACGGTGTGGGCCTGTACGGCGAGCAGCTGCAGTGGAACCAGACGCTGCGCCGCTACGAGACACTGTAAAAAGCAAAAGGTCCGGGCTTTGCATCTGCACGGCCCGGATCTTGGATTTTATAAGGAGACATCTCATGGGATTTCTTTCGCTTTTGTATACGGTTCTGCTGGTGGCCATCTGCCTGCAGCAGGCACTGCTGCTGTACCGATCCGGAAAACCGGCACCCCGGCAGGACGACGAAGCCCTCAAGGAGTGGGTGCGTCAGCAGCTGGACGCCCAGTCGAAGCTCTTTGCTCAGAAGCAGGCCGAGCTGGCCCGGCAGAACTACGACGCCATGCGCGGCATCAGCGAAACGCTGCAGACCGCTGTGCAGGGTATGAGCAGCACCCTGAATGCCGGGCAGGCCGCGCAGCAGCAGACCATGGAACAGCGCCTGCAGGGGCTGGAAGCTTCCAACGCCCGCAAGCTGGAAGAAATGCGCAAAACGCTGGCCGAAAGCATGGCCGCCCTGCAGGCACAGAATGCCCAGAAGCTGGACGAGATCCGCTGCACGGTGGACGAGCAGCTGCAGGATGCCCTGCAGAAGCGGGTGACCGAGAGCTTCAAGGCGGTCAATGCCCAGCTGGAACAGGTGTACAAGGGCCTGGGTGAGATGCAGAGCCTTGCCGCCGATGTGGGCGGCCTGAAACAGGTGCTGTCGGGCGTCAAGACCCGCGGCATCCTGGGCGAGATCCAGCTGGGAGCCATTCTGGAAGAAATTCTGGCCCCAGAGCAGTACGACACCAATGTGGCCACCATCCCCGGCAGCGCCCAGCGGGTGGAGTACGCTATCAAAATGCCGGGTGCCGACGGCGGCAGCGTCTGGCTGCCGATCGACTCCAAGTTCCCCGGTGATACCTACGCCCACCTGCAGGATGCGCAGGCATCCGGCGATGCGCAGGCTGTGGAAAACGCCCGCCATGCACTGGAACTGGTGCTGCGCAGCGAGGCCAAGGACATCCGCGAAAAGTATGTGGAGCCGCCTTATACCACAGCCTTCGGCATCCTGTTTCTGCCCTTCGAGGGCCTGTACGCCGAGGTGGTGAATGCGGGCCTGCTGGAGGTGCTGCAGCGGGACTATCAGGTGAACGTGGCCGGCCCCAGCACCATGGCGGCCCTGCTCAACAGCCTGCAGATGGGCTTCAAGACCCTTGCCATCCAGAAACGTTCGGGCGAGGTGTGGCAGCTGCTGGGTGCCGTCAAGACTGAGTTCGACAAGTTCGGGCAGGGGCTTTCCAAGCTGCAGCAGCGTTTGCGCCAGACCGACGAAGAGCTGGATAATCTTATCGGCGTGCGCAGCCGTGCCATCAGCCGCAAATTGCGGGCCGTACAGACGATGGATGACGCCAGCGCTGCGGCCCTGCTGGAGCTGGACACCGAGCCGGGCCGCCCCGTGTCTGCCCGCCTGCCGGAAAGCAGGGGCGATGAATAACGGTTGTGGTCAGGGGTCCGGGAGGGAAAAGCCGCAGATTCCTCTTGCTAAATTTCTGACGATGTGCTATACTAGGAATTGTTCTTAAGAAGAATCGGCCGCTTTCTGCGGCACAGCATAAAAATAAAGGAGCATGGGATTTATGAGCGTACAGAAGATCAGTAATACCATTCTGGGCGTGGGGGTGGACGATACCACCATCGACCTGTTTGAAAGTCAGTACCCGGTGCCTACCGGCGTCAGCTACAACTCCTATGTCATTCTGGATGAAAAGGTCGCCATTCTGGATACGGTGGACGACCGTGCCACGGATGCCTGGCTGGCAAACCTTACCGAAGCGCTGGGCGACCGCATGCCGGAATATCTGGTGGTCTCCCACATGGAGCCGGACCATGGTGCCAACATTGCCCGCCTGGCCGCTAAGTACCCGGACATGAAGGTGGTGGGCAACGCCAAGACCTTTGTGTATATGGAGCAGTTCTTCGGCCCGGATGCCGTGGCCAAGGAGCGCCGTGTGGTGGTGAAGGACGGCGAGAGCTTGTCTCTGGGGAGCCACACCCTCACCTTTGTGTTTGCACCCATGGTGCACTGGCCGGAGGTCATGGTCAGCTATGAGAGCAGCGAAAAGGTGCTGTTCTCCGCCGACGGTTTCGGCCGCTTCGGGGCGGTGGCAAAGTTTGACGAAAAGGCCGACTGGGCCAGCGAAGCCCGCCGGTATTACCTGAACATCGTGGGCAAGTACGGCCCGCAGGTGCAGGCACTGCTCAAAAAGGCAGCCGCACTGGATATTGCCACCATCTGCCCGCTGCATGGCCCGGTGCTCACCGGGGACCTGGGCAAGTATCTGGCCTATTATGATACCTGGTCCAGCTACAAGCCGGAGGAGCCGGAAAAGATCCTGGTGGCCAGTGCTTCCATCCACGGCCATACCCGCGCCGCGGCCCACACCATGGCCGAAAAGCTGCGTGCCAAGGGCACAAAGGTGGTGGAGATGGACCTGACCCGCACCGATGTGTCCTACGCCGTCACCGAGGCATTCCGCTGCGGAAAGATCGTTCTGGCCTGCGCCACCTATGACGGCTTCCTCTTCCCGCCGATGGAGTCCCTGCTGACCCACCTCAAGACCAAGGCGTTCCAGAACCGTACCGTCGGACTGATGGAGAACGGCACCTGGGCCCCCATGGCTGCCAAACTCATGCGCGCCGAGCTGGAAGGCATGAAGAATATCATGGTCTGCGAGAACGTGGTCACCATCCGCTCTGCTGCCAATGCTGCCGCGGAAGCCCAGATGGACGCTCTGGCCGACGAGATCGTGGCAAAATAAGCCCCAAAAGCGCGTAAAATCAGAAAAGACAAGCTGCCCGCATACCGGATGTGACAAGATCACATGGTATGCGGGCAGCTTTTTATCGGGGTGCAGGACTGCAGCGAGAGGACGGGAATGCTCTGTCATTCTTGCGTGGAAACCTGAACTACGACGGAAATTTCGGTCGGATGGTACGGCCCGGCATATTACGGGAGATCTGCTGAAATACATTTTAGCTGTCGGAAACGATAAATCCGTGTTCGCGGATCATCTGTGCCAGCTCGGTTCGGTCAATACACCGCAGTTAAAAGCGGCCATCAAGCCGGAGCCAAAAGAGATGGACGGCGGGCCTTTGGGGCGTTCTGATAGCGGTTGATATAAATGTACCGGCTCCAGTACGCCCAGTATTCCTCCATGGTGGAGTAGGGGTAGAACCCGCCGGAATACATATCCGTAAAGCCGTATTTGCTGGCAAAATCGGAGAAATATGTTCGGAATCGTTCCCCGGCGTAGGGGAACCCGGCGGAGGTGGACAGCCCGGCTCCTGCGCCGATGATGACGGCATCAGCCTCGTGCAGGGCCTTTTTGAGCTGCTCAGGCTGTGAGCAGTCGGGTGTAGATTTCCTTGTCCAAATCTTTGAAAACATTGAGCAGTGCGCGCAGCAGCTGCTTCTGCCCGGCGGCATCGTCCGGGACGGCCAGCTGCCGGTATTCGGGGGCTTCTGCCAGCAGGCGGCTGAGCAAAAAACGGCGGCGTTCGGTCTGGGTCATAGAAAGACCTCCTTTGCGGTACCAAACGGCAAAACGCCCTGAAAACAGCGTTTCCAAGGCGATCTGCACGAAACGGGAATCAGAACTCGTAGGGAGGGTTGCCGGAGAAGTCGGTGATGGCGCCGTGAGCATCCTCCAGGTAGAACACCTCAAAGATGGGGTTGGTGGCTTCGCCGTACTGGCCCTTCACGATGGGGTTGGCGATGCTCATCTCCTTGGCAGCTATGTTGTTTTCAAACACAGCTTTGCCGTGCAGACGGACCCAGGCGTATTCCGGGCTGGACACCGAGATCTCGGCGTGCCCCGGCTGACGAGGCCATGATACACCCCTTTTTGCCCGGCGTAAAGTACGCACAATGCGGTGACCTGGTTACCGGCGGGTGACTTTTGACCGGTTACGATTCGGAAACTTTTGCGATGAACCGCCGATTTCTCGCAATTTGGGCTGCAAAAAAATTCTTTGAGCCGGATGTGCGGGGGTGTCCGGCCCCTGCTTGACAAGTACCGCTTCTGTGCCGTAAAATAGAAAAAACGGCCCGCGACGGGCCGGAGGGGAGAAACGACAGATGTGTACCAAAAAGGAACTGCCGGCCTGCCCGGTGGAAACCACCCTCACCATGATCAGTGACAAATGGAAGGTGTTGATCCTGCGGGACTTGCTCACCGGCACCAAGCGTTTCGGCGAGCTGAAAAAGTCGCTGACCGGCGTGAGCCAGAAGGTACTCACCTCCCAGCTGCGGGAGATGGAGGAAAACGGTCTGGTGGAGCGCAAGGCCTACCCGGAGGTGCCGCCCCGGGTGGAGTACAGCCTGACCCCGCTGGGCCGGAGCCTGAAGCCCATCATGGATGCCATGCGGGTGTGGGGCGAACAGTACAAACAACAGAATGCGTGACTGCGCGCCGGGCAGCTGCCGTACCTGCGGCAGCACCCGGCATTTTTTGCAAAAAGGAGAAATTGCACCATGGAGCGGATCTTACTGCTGGAGGATGACAAAAGTCTGGTCACCGGGCTGACCCTTGCACTGGGCCGGGCGGGTTATGCGCTGGACACGGCCCGTACCCTGGCCGAGGCCGGGCATCTGTGGCAGGCGGGCCGCTACGACCTGCTGATGCTGGACGTGACCCTGCCGGACGGCACCGGCTTCGACTTCTGCCGGGAGGTGCGCCGCACTTCCGGGGTGCCCATCCTGTTTCTGACCGCGTCGGATGAGGAAATGGACATCATCACCGGGCTGGACCTGGGTGGTGACGATTACATCACCAAGCCCTTCAAGCTGGGGGTGCTGCTGAGTCGGGTGCACGCACTGCTGCGCCGGGCCGGAGGGTTCGGGGCACAGCAGGCCACCGAGCTGTGCTCCGGCGGCATCCGGGTAGATCTGCTGGCCGGCCGGGCCGAAAAGAACGGCGTTCCGCTGGAACTCACGGCAGCGGAGTACAAGCTGCTGTGCCTGTTTCTGCGCAGCCCGGGGCAGGTGCTGACCAAAGAGACCATTCTGAACGCCCTGTGGGATTGCGAGGGCAATTATGTAGATACCAACACCCTCACGGTGTACATCCGGCGGCTGCGGCTCAAGGTGGAGGATGACCCCGGCAGCCCGCAGCGGCTGGTCACGGTGCGGGGCATGGGCTACCGCTGGAACGGGGATGTGTGAGATGAAATTTCTGGTGGAGGACGATGTCCGGCAGCTGTTTGCCCGGTTGTGCACCGGGCTGGCTGCGGCCCTGCTGGCGGCAGAATGCGCGTCGTGGGCACTGTGCCCGGCACTGTGCCTGCCGCTGCTGGGGCTGTTTGTCCTTCTGGCGGCCGGGGTGCTGGGCAGTGCCGCTGCTTATTTTGCCCGACGGCAGAAACGGCTGGAGGAAGCGGCTGCGCAGGTGCGTGCCCTGCTGGACGGGGACGCCACTGCCCGGCTGGACAGCGGCCGTGAAGGGCAGTTGTACCGGCTGTTCCATGAAGTGAATGAGATGGCGGCAGTGCTCAACGCCCATGCCGACCGGGAACAGCGGGAAAAGCAGTTTTTGAAGAACACCATGGCCGATATCTCTCACCAGCTCAAGACGCCGCTGGCCGCTCTGAATATCTACAACGGTCTGCTGCAGGCCGGAACGGATGACGCAGAAAATGTGCGGGAGCTGGCCGAACTTTCCGAACAGGAGCTGGACCGGATGGAACAGCTGGTGCAAAGTCTGCTCAAGCTCACCCGGCTGGATGCGGGGACTGTACAGCTGGAAAAAACGGAACAAGATCTGCAAGGTCTGCTGGAGCAGACTGCCCGGCCCTTTGCCTGCCGCGCCCGGCAGGAGCAAAAGCAGCTGGCCGTCGCGGCAGAGCAGGGGGTGTGCCTGTGCTGTGACCGGGTGTGGATGCGCGAGGCCGTGGGCAACCTGATCAAGAATGCGCTGGACCACACCCGCGCCGGGGACACCGTGACGGTAGAGGGCAGCCGCTTTGCCGACTTTGTGCGTATCCGGGTGGTGGACACCGGCACCGGCATCCACCCGGAGGACCTGCCCCATCTGTTCAAGCGATTCTACCGCAGCCGCTTTGCGCAGGATACGCCGGGCATCGGGCTGGGGCTGCCGCTGGCGAAATCCATTGTGGAGGTCCACGGCGGCACACTGGAAGTGGAAAGTGAGCTGGGCCGGGGCACCGCCTTCACCATCCTGCTGCGGAATAGGCCCGCTCCGGAGATCCCTACAAAATTGTAGTCTTGCAGTCACCGGGCTGTAGCAAACGGGTGGTATGCTGTGGACAGATCAAAACGAAAGAAGGTTTTTGTATGAATCTGTTGCAGGCACAGGCCCTTTGCAAGACCTACGGCACCGGCGAGACTGCCGTGCAGGCGCTGAAGGACGTGAGCTTCTCGGTGCCCAAGGGTGAATTTGTGGCCGTGGTGGGCGAGAGCGGTTCCGGCAAGAGCACTCTGCTCAATCTGCTGGGCGGGCTGGACACCCCTACCTCCGGCAAGGTGCTGCTGGACGGGCGAGATCTGTTTGCCATGAAAGAGCGGGAGCGCACCATCTTCCGCCGCCGGAACATCGGCTTTGTGTTTCAGGCGTTCAACCTGATCCCGGAGCTGACCGTGGAGCAGAATATCCTGTTCCCGGTATTGCTGGACTACCAGAAGCCGGACACGGCGTATCTGGAAGAACTGCTGGATGTGCTGGACCTCCGCAAGCGGCGCAGTCACCTGCCCGGCCAGCTTTCCGGCGGGCAGCAGCAGCGCGTGGCCATCGGGCGGGCGCTCATCACCCGTCCGGCGCTGATTTTAGCCGATGAGCCGACCGGCAATCTGGACACCCGCAACAGCGGCGAGGTGATCGCCCTGCTGAAGGAGGCTTCCCGCAAATACGCCCAGACCATCGTCATGATCACCCACAGCCGCAGCATCGCCCAGACGGCAGACCGGGTGCTGCAGGTGTCGGACGGCGTGCTGACCGACTTCGGGAGGTGCGCGGAATGAAAAGCTATCTAAGCCTGATCCCCATTTCTGCCAGGGTGCGCAGGCGGCAGAACCGGCTGACCATCCTGTGCATCGTCACGGCAGTGTTCCTGGTCACGGCCATCTTCAGTGTGGCGGACATGATGCTGCGCACCCAGACGGGCCGTGCAGCCGGAAAAAGCGGCAGCTGGCATCTGGAGGTCACCGGCATCACGCCGGAGCAGGCTGCGCAGCTGGTCGGCCAGCCGGATGTGGTGCGGGTGGGTGCCGGAGCAGTATTCAATGAGAACGGCGAAAGCGCATACCGCCTGAACGGCAAGCGGGTGGTGCTGTATGGTGCCGATGCAGATTATGTGAGCCTGAACCGTGCCGCAGCCTTTGCGGGCATCTACCCTCAGGCGGAAAACGAAGTGCTGCTGGGCAAGACCGCTGCACGGGTGCTGCATGTGGGCAGCGGAGACACTGTAACGCTGACACTGCCGGACGGAACGGAAAAGCCCCTCACGGTCACCGGCGTCGGCGGCATCGACGAGGATTTTTACGGCGAGCAGTACAGCATCGTGGATGCCTACCTGCCGCAGGAAGCCTTTGCGGCCCTGCTGACTGCAAACGGCGAGACACTGCCCCAGACACATTATGAGCTGGAATACACCAGCGCGGCCAGAGCAGCAAAGGCCCTGCCGAAGCTGCGCAGCCGGTACGGGGAGACGGCTGTGCAGGAAAACCTGCAGGTGATGGGTTCGGCAGGGCAGAGCAGCAGTACGGCTTTTCAGACCGTGTACGGGATGGCAGCGGTGCTGTTCGTGCTGGTGCTGCTGGCCGGAGTGCTGATGATCTCCGGCAGCATGAACAGCAATCTGGCCCAGCGCACCCAGTTCTTTGGCATGATGCGCTGCATCGGCATGAGCAAACGGCAGGTCATCCGGTTCGTCCGGCTGGAAGCCCTCAACTGGTGCAGGACGGCGGTGCCCATCGGCCTTGTGCTGGGCACTTTGGCCAGCTGGACGATCTGCGCCGCGCTGCGGTACGGCATCGGCGGCGAGTTTGCGGCAACGCCAGTCTGGCAGCTGAGCCCTGCGGGCCTGTGCGCCGGTGCCGTGGTGGGTGTGGTGACGGTGCTGCTGGCTGCGCAGGCCCCGGCAAAGCGGGCGGCAAGGGTCTCGCCGATGGCGGCGGTCTCCGGCAGCACCCAGAATGTGCCGGTGGGCCGTGCGGCCCATGCCGGAAAGGGCCGGGTGGAACTGGCACTGGGCGTCCGCCATGCCACCGCCAGCAAAAAGAACTGGGCCCTGATGACCGCCAGCTTTGCGTTGAGCATTGTGCTGGCGCTGGGCTTTACCGTGCTCTTGCAGTTCGCCTCTCTGCTGTTGCCCAGTCTGGTGCCGTGGCAGCCCGATGTGCTTTACAACGGCTACGGCAATGCGCAGGTGCTGCCCGGCAGCATGACCCGGACACTGCTGGAAGTGCCGGGCGTCGCCCATGCGTGGGGCTGCACTGGTCTGGTGGATACCCCGGCCAGCAGCGACAAGGGCAACGTGGACCACGTTATCTTCTGCTCCTACGATGATTATATGCTGGAGTCCAGCCGTTCCGTGGTGGTACGGGGTCGGATGCCCGGCGCAGGCAATGAAGTGATGACCATCTACAATAAGAACAACCCCATGCAGATCGGGGACGTCATCACAGTGAACGGGGTGCCGCTTACCATCGTGGGTGCCTTCTCGGAGGGCACCTTCCCGGATGATGTGACCCTTATTGCACCGGAAGCGCTGCTCCGACAGGTGGCAGGCGACCAGAACTATAATATGGTAGGTGTGCAGTTGGACCGCACCGCCGACGAGGACACCCTCTTCACGCTGGCGGACCTTGCCACGGATGACGTCATCATGCAGGACCTGCGGGAGAGCAACCGGCAGGACCGCGGCACCTATTACGCGGTACGCATCGTGCTGTACGGTTTTCTGGCCATCATCGGCGGCATCTCGCTGCTGAACATCGTCAACAGCATCTCCATGAGCGTTTCCGCCCGTGCCCGGCAGTACGGTGCCATGCGCGCCGTGGGCATGGAGGATGTCCAACTGTGCCGGATGATCGCGGCGGAGGCCGGGACCTATGCGGCGTCCGGCCTGCTGGTGGGCGTTGCTGCCGGCCTTGTGCTGCACCGTGCACTGTATACCCGGCTGATCACCCACTATTTCGGCGTCGTGTGGCGGGTGCCCTTCGGGCTGCTGGCAGTGCTCTGTCTGTTCGTGGCAGGTGCAGCGGCGCTTGCGGTGCACGGCCCGGTGAAGCGATTGCAGGCAATGCCCGTCACAGCAGCCATCAACGAACTCTGACAAACAAAAAACAAGCGCCGGAGCGCTCCCTTTTGCGGGAATGCTCCGGCGCTTTTGGGTGTAACTCAGTCCAGCACGGGAATGTCCAGCCCGAATTCCAGCGGGCGGAACCGGGGGCAGACGTTTTCGGTGATGGAGATCACCGAGGCGGCCAGACGGCTGCCGATCTCGCAGGAGGCGGGCAGGTTCTTGCCGTAGGTCAGGCCGATGACTGTACCGGCAAAGAAGGCGTCACCGGCACCGGTGGTGTCGATCACATCCACCTTCTTGGCGGGCACAACGCCGCTTTCGCCGTTGGCGCGGGCATACACGGCACCCTGCCCGCCCATGGTGACCACCATGCAGGGGATGTTGGCGCTGTGCACGTTGGCGGCCAGCACCTCCCGCATGGCAGCGGGGGAAAGGTGGTCGTAATCGTCCGAGAAGAGCAGCCCGGCTTCCTGCTGGTTGCACACAAAGCAGTCCACCTGCTGCAAAAAGTCGCGGCGTTCCATGGCGATGCTCATGTTGGAGATGGCCGCGTAGACCCGCTTGTTGTACTTTTTGGCAAAGCGCAGCACCTGCTTGACCGTCTCTTTTTCCAGATCCAGCTCCAGCGCGATGCTGTCGCAGTCCTTGAAGATCTCGTCTCCCTGATCTTTCAGCAGAGCGGTGAGGGGAGTGGTGTCCGGGCGCTTGGAGATGGAGGCGCATACGTCACCGTCGTTGTTGAACACGGCCAGCCAAGTGCCCATGCCGTCCTTCACGCGGCGGATGAACTGGGTGTTCACCTTGTGGTCGCGCAGCTTGTCGATGACATCCTGGCCCATGCCGGTGTCGTCCACCAGACCCACAAAGGTGGGGCGCAGCTCCACATTGGCGATGTCCTCCACGATGTTGCGGCTCACACCACCGTGTACCTGCTCGACCCGGCCGGAGTTGCGCCCGCCCGGGATGTAGGTGGAAAGGGGGTACCCCTTGATGTCCACAAAAACGGCTCCGATGACTACGATTCCCATAGAAAAACCTTCCTGCAAAAATATTTTGCCTTCATTATACAAACTCTTTACGACAGAATCCATCCTTTTTGTCATTTCGGGCCGAAAAAGCGCGCAGAAGGCCGAACTGCCTTACAGGGCGGTGTTTGCCGTCCGAACCAGGAACTCCATGGCCTGCACGGGGTACTGCCCGGCGGCGGTCTCGCCGGTGAGCATCAGGCTGGACGCACCATCCAACACAGCATTGTAAATATCGCTCACCTCGGCGCGGGTGGGCACGGCACGGGTGCACATGCTGTCCAGCATCTGGGTGACCACCATAAAGGGCACCCCGGCGGCCCGGCAGGCGGCGGAAAGCTGTTTCTGACAGCGGGGCAGCTCCCACAGCGGCATGGCGTTGCCCAGGTCGCCGCGGGCAATGACCACCTCGTCCACGAGGGACAGAAACTCCGGCAGGGCCTGCACCCCGGCAAGGTTCTCGATCTTTGCAAAGATGCGGATCTGCGGCGCACCGGCCTCGGCCAGCGCCTGCCGCAAAGCAAGGATGTCCTGTTTCCCGCGCACGAAGGGCAGCATGACCCCGGTGACGCCGCAGGAAGCTGCGATGCGCAGGTTGGCAAGGTCCTCACTTGTCAGGGTGGGCATGGGCACCGACAGACCCGGGGCGGCAATGCTCTTGCGGCTTTGCAGAACGCCGCCCCGCAGTACGGTGCAGACCAGTGCATCCGGCCCGGCGGCAGTTACTTCCACCAGCAGCTTGCCGTCATCCAGCAAAAGCTGCTGCCCGGGGCGGGCTGCCTGCACGAGCTGGACAGGGCAGGGGATGCCGCCTGCACCCAGCTGTACTGTGCCGCCCTCCGGCAGGGTGACCGGGCTGGCCAGCCGCCCGACACGCAGTTCCGGCCCCTGCAGGTCGATGAGCAGGTCCGGAATGCCGACAGCGTGGATCATTGCCAGCCAGTCAGCGTGTTCGGCCAGCGCCCCGTGGGAAAGGTTCATGCGCAGGCCGGTCATGCCGGCGTCCACAAGGCGGCGCAGAGTTCCGGCACTGGCGCAGGCCGGGCCGATGGTTCCATAAAAATGCATAAGGGGTCCCTTCTTTCATAGATTGCGCAGGTGTTCCTGCAAAAAGCTACACAAAAGCCGGACACAGGGGTGCTCTGCGTGCTCCGGCTGCAAAAAGGCGGCGCAGATGGGCGGCATGCCGTCCAGTGCCACGTCCTGAACATTGTCCATGCTGTGGTCGGAGGTGATCTCCAACCGGTCCAGGGCCAGACCGTTGCGCTCCTGGGTGCGGTAAAGCACTTGATAGTATTGCTCGCCGATCTCTACCTTCGGGCGGGCACCGGCCTGCCGCAGGGTATTCCACAGCGGGGCCAGCGGCTCCGGCGCAAGGCCCGGCACCAACAGCAGCTGGCCGTCCAGCTCTGCCGGGGCGATGCTGCTGCGCCCCCAGAACGGGCTGCAGCGGGGCACCAGCAGGGCCGCAGTGTGCCGGGTGAGCGCGGTGCGGGCAAGCCCGGCCGCGCAGCCGCCCAGGTCCATCACCAGCCCGGCGTCCAGCGTGCCGTTCTGCAATTGTGCACATACGGCGTCGTTGGAGAGCAATGTGGTTTCCAGCGGGATGCCCGGGTATTGCTGCCGGAACTGCTCCAGCACATCCCCCAGCATGGGCAGGTAGCTGGGCACCAACGCCACACTGATGCCCAGCCGCAGGGCGGGGGACCGGATATCCTGATACGCCTGCGCGCACATCCGGTCAAATTGCTCCACCACCGGCGCGGCCTGTGTCCGGAAGCGCTGGCCCTTTTCGGTCAGGGCAAGGTGATTGCGCACATTGATGAACAGCGGGCCGCAAAGTTCTTCTTCCAGTGCGGCAATGCTCAGCCGCAGAGCCTGCCGGGACAGATACATCCGCCCGGCCGTGCGGGTATAGTTCAGGTCCTGACACAGGGCCAGAAAATAGCGCAGCTGCTGAATGGTCATGGGAGGTTCCTTTCCAGAAATAAAACGCAAGTTTTACTTGATGCTTATAGGGATATTATATCTTCTTTTTCTTTGCTTGTAAATGTGATACTTTTAACAAGAACGGCAATAAGATTTTGTCGATACGAAGATACGAGCAAGAAAAGGAAGAAATTATGATGGAAAAGATCTCTCGTAAAGGATTTCTGAAAATCGCAGCAGCCGCTGCCATGAGCAGCGTCACCGCAGCCGGTCTGGCTGCCTGCAATGCAGCCAGCAGCTCCACCGCTGCTGCATCCTCCGGTGCAGCCGGCATCTACACCCCTGGCACCTACACCGCCACCGCCAAGGGCATGAGCGAGATCACCGCCACGGTGACCTTTGACGCTGCCAGCATCACCAAGGTGGAGCTGGACCTGTCCGGCGAGACCGACAGCATCGGCCAGGCCGCCAAGGACAAGCTGATCGAGCAGGTGATGAACGCTCAGACCAGCCAGATCGACGGTGTGACCGGTGCCACCGTGACCAGCAAGGCTGTGCAGAACGCTGTGGCCGACTGCATCCGTCAGGCCAGCGGCGGTGCCATCAACCCCGCTGAGCAGACCACCGAGGAGACTGCCTCCACCGCCGACTGGCTGGGCGAGGAGCCCGAAGTGGCCGAGAGCGACATCAAGCAGACCGTGGAGTGTGAGGTGCTGGTGGTGGGTGCTGGTTCTTCTGGTACCTTTGCCGCTGCCGCCGCGGCCGAGGCTGGTGCCAAGACCATCCTGATCGAAAAGTTCGGCCACGACATGGCCAGCGGCATCCGCGACACGCTGGCTGCCTGCGGCTCCAAGCAGCAGCAGGAGGACGGTGATGACGTGAACAAGAAGGACGCTGTGCGCTACCTGTGCAATTGGAGCCAGGGCTATACCCGCCGCAGCCTGGCACAGGTGTGGGCAGACCGCAGCGGTGAGACCATCGACTGGTTCACCGACGTACTGGCCGAGAGCGGCATCGACTTCCGCCACGAGATCGACGAAAAGCGTGACAACGACAACTACGAGGTGCTGGACGTGGGCCACAGCACCCAGTACGGCGACGAGTACAGCGAGCAGCTGACCATGGACGCCGTGCTCAAGCACGCCGAGGCCGACGGTCTGGAAGTGCAGTACGAGATCACCATGGTCAAGCTGGAAAAGGACGGCAACCGCGTCACCGGCCTGATTGCCAAGAATGCCAACGACGAGTATGTGCGCTACAACGCATCCAAGGGCGTCATTCTGGCCTGCGGCGGCTACAGCGGCAATGAAACCATGATGAACGCCCTGCAGCCCCAGAGCGTGGAGCAGACCTGCATCAACTATTCCAAGCCCGGTGCCAAGGGCGACGGTATCAAGGCCTGCCTGTGGGCCGGTGCCATCATGGACCAGACCCACACCTCCATGATCTTTGACCGCGGTGCCATCAAGCCGGACCAGACCGGCGAGTACGGCAAGGCCAGCGATGGCGCGCTGTTCTGGATGGGCAGCCAGCCGTTCCTGAAGGTGAACCTGAACGGTGAGCGCTTCATGAACGAGTACATGCCTTACGATCTGGTGCTGCACGCTGCAGCCAGCCAGCCCTACCACACCTACTGCACTGTGTGGGACAGCAAGTACCCCGAGGATGTGGAGCACTTTGCCACCCACGGCTGCAGCCGTCTGTACCCGCATGCGAACGGCACCGCTCCGGTGTTCCCCATTGAGTACATCGAGGGCATGAACGCCGATCTGCAGGACCAGGGTTACATCGTGCAGGCCGACACCGTGGAGGAGCTGGCCGACAAGCTGGGCCTGCCCAAGGACACCTTCACCGCAACGGTGGATCGCTACAATGAGCTGGCTGCCAAGGGCGAGGACGAGGATTACGGTAAGGAGGACTATCGTCTGTCCACCCTGAGCGAAGCTCCCTTCTACGGCGTCCGTCAGGCCGGCGGCTATCTGATCTGCACCATTGACGGCATCCAGATCGACGACAATATGCACGCCATTGATCAGGACTTCAAGGCCATCCCCGGCCTGTATGTCATCGGCGACATGAGTGGCAACTACTTCTCCGGCAGCTATCCCAGCCTGATGGCAGGTGCCGCCGCAGGCCGCAGTGCCACCTTCGGCCGCTTTGCCGGTCAGAACGCTGCCGCCGGCATCTGATCCGGAGCGCCCGCAACACGACACGCTGTGTGAAGCAATAAAAAAATGCGAACGAGAGCAGAAATGCTTTCGTTCGCATTTTTTGTTTACGGAAAGAACGCTTATTCTTCCACGATGATCTTATCCTTGGCGTAGTCCAAAGCAAGCCCGATCAGCTCATTGCGGGAGCGATTTGTTTTTCCGGCAAGATCATCGTAGAAATCGACGATTGACTTGTCTACGCGAATCGTAAATGTAACAGGTTCGGAGAGCTTTTTAATTCTGAGTTCATCCATTATTATCACCCCAATACTATTATGAGGTGAATTTTGCTTGAAATGAATGCCATAATACGGTTCATAAATGAACATAAAATGGTATAATATATGGTGAGAACTGATCTTGCTTCCTGAATGCGTCGGAATGTGCCGAAAAACAACACATTCTGGGAATTGCTGCACAGAGAAACAGGAGGTACGATCAAACCGTAAAATAGCCGGGTGACCGGCAAACAGAGGAGGATGTGTGCGATGAAAAAACAATTCCGGATTCTTGCAGCGGCACTGGCCCTGTGCCTGAGCCTGTTGTGCTGCCCGGCGGCCTTTGCGGCGGTGGACAGCAGTTCCTGCCAGACGGTACCCTATGCGCAGGCAACGTCTCAGCCGCTGGGACAGCCCATCACTATTACCGGTACGCCCAATTACAGTGCGGCTACCAGCAACGATACTGCATTTATTTTTGGTTTTGACACCGCCGACGGCGTGTGGTATGTGGCCGTGCAGAAGTCGAAATTTGATGCCTTCAAGGCGGCGGCCCCGGCACAGCAGATGACCCTGTACGGCGTGTATGCCGGCACACTGGACGTGAACGGCATGCCCATTCTGGACATCCAGAATGGCTCGGTGCTGCTGAACGGCACCACCAGCGACACGACAGCTTTGTACACGGACGGGCAGAAAAAGCTGGATGCCCAGAAGGCCGCCGCTGCCGCCAGCAGCAAAAAGACCACGACCACTTCCGGCAGCAAAAAGAGCACGGGCAGTGCATCTTCCGGCCAGACGACCAGCCAGATGGTGTGGATCCCCACCCATGGCGGCAAGAAGTACCACAGCAACCCCAACTGCAGCGGAATGAAAGGCCCTGAGAAAGTGAGCCTGTCCACTGCAAAATCCCGCGGATTCACGGCTTGCAAAAAGTGCTACTGAGCATAAAAGAAAGGACCGCTGCGATCTCTCCGGAGGCCGCAGCGGTCTGTTGCGTTTTGTGGTAAAACTCAGCTATAAGTGATAAAAGAATTATCGCAAATATGATTAGATGATTTTGTAGAATTTTAATGCATCTCGAATTGCTGTTTCTTTTTCCGAAGGACATCTGGGTTGGCGATTATAATTGGATTTAGGCTTGTTATAATTTTCTCTCTTTTTTATACCACATTTTTCTTTCACCTGTGCGATATAAAGGTTGGAAACCCTCAACTGATGATGTTCCCATACATGCTCCCGAATCTCATTGTAAGTTGCCTTGCTTTCCGCAGCGGTCACATCCAACTCGTCCATGCTGACGTCCACTTCGATATGCCGCTCGACATTGAGTTTGGTCAAAAGGAGAACGGCCTCGCAATGCTTCGTCCTCGGGAACAGATCCACGGGCTGCACCTTCTCAGCGTGATAGCCGTTCTGCTCCAGCCAGGCGGCATCGCGGGCGGCGGTGGCGGGGTTGCAGCTGACGTAGACCACCCGGCGGGGAGCCATGCGCACCACGGCGGAGAGGGTGGCCTCGTCGCAGCCCTTGCGGGGCGGGTCCAGCATCACCACGTCCGGGTGCAGGCCCTCGGCGGCCAGCCGGGTGGCCGCCTGCCCGGCGTCGGCACAGAAGAAGCAGCTCTTTGCGGCCACAGCATCCCCCATGCGGGCGGCGTTGGACTTGGCGCTCTCGATGGCTTCGGGCACGATCTCCACGCCCACCAGCTCCCGGCAGTGGTCCACCATGGAAAGGCCGATGGTACCCATGCCGCAGTAGAGGTCCAGCAACAGGTCATCCGGGGTCAGCTGGGCGTACTGTGCGGCAATGCCGTACAGCCGCTCGGCGGCCAGCGTGTTCACCTGGTAGAACGACAGCGGCCCCAGCTGCACCGGAACCCCGCAGAGCGTATCTTCGATGTAGCCCGGCCCGTACAGGGTGTGGGTCTCGGTGCCCAGGATCACGTTGGTGTTTTTGCTGTTGACATTGAGCAGGATGGTGGCAATGTCCGCAAACTGCTCCCGCAGACGGGTGCACAGCGCATCGGCGTGGGGGAGGTTCGGGCGGGTGCACACCAGACACACCATGATCTGTCCGCTGTGCGCGCCCCGCCGCAGGAAGATGTGCCGCACCAGGCCCCGGCCGGTCTCTTCGTTGTAAGGCTGGATGCCGTTTTCGGCAAAGAACCTGCACAGTGCATTGCCGATGTCGTTGAGCACGCCGGGCTGCAATTTGCAGTCCGGGCAGGGCACGATGCGGTGAGTGCGCCCGGCGTAGAAGCCGATGCAGGGGTTATCGTTCTTGTCCAGCCCTACCGGGAACTGGACCTTGTTGCGGTAGCGGTCCACCTCCGGGGAGGGGCAGATGTCCAGCACCGGCACGTCCAGCCCACCGATGCGGCGGAAGGCATCGGTCACATTCTCCTGCTTGGCACGCAGCTCGGCGGTGTAATCCAGATGCCGCAGGCTGCAGCCGCCGCAGGGTCCCGCCACGGCACAGTCCACCGGAATGCGGTCCGGCGAGGGGGTGCGCAGATGGTCCAGAATGCCAAAGGCGTAGCGCTTGCAGTCCTTTACGATGCGCACATCGGCTTCGTCACCGGGGGCGGCACCCGGCACAAAAACGGTCTCGCCGTCCGGGCTGTGGGCCACACCGCTGCCGTCGCTGGAAAGCCGCTCGATGCGCAGGGTCAGGATCTGGTTCTTCTGTAAGGGCATGGGTCATAGTCTCCTTTGGTAGTGGAAATGCGCCGGGTCACGGCTGCGGTTCGGCGGGGGCAGCATCTGCCTGGGTGGCAAAATACTTGCTGGGCGGCACGCCCTTGGCGCGCTTGAACACCCGCGAAAAATAGAACTGGTCGAAGAAGCCTACTGACACGGCCACCTCTGCAATGGAAAGGTGACCGGCACGCAGCAGCTTGCAGGCTTCGTTGATGCGGTATTCGGTGAGGTAGTCGATGGGGCTTTTGCCCACATTGAGCATGAACACCCGGTACAGGTGGCTGCGGGAAACGCCCACGCTCTTGGCGACATCGTCAATGGAGATGTCATGGGAGTAGTTGAACTGGATGTATTTGATGGCGTTGAGCACATACTGGCTGGAGGACGAGGTGGAGTGCGGCTTACCGGCGATGGTTTCCTTCATCAGAGCGGCAATGAACAAATAAAGGTAACCCACCATGGCGGCCTCGTCCTGGGGCTGCAGCCCGCGGGAGGAGTAGATGTTAGCCAGGGCGGCGCGCATGCCGTCCGGGTCGCTGGTGTGGTGTACGGGGGCGTCGTCGGTAAAGGGCAGCTGGGCTGCCAGCTTGTGGGCGCAGGCACCGTTGAAGCCCACCCAACTGTACTCCCAGGGGTACTGCTCATCGGCGGTGTAGCGGATGAGCTGGCTGGGGCGCGCAAAGAACAGATCTCCGGTGCTGACTTGCCAGGTTCGGCCGCCTACCTCGAATTCGCCCTTGCCCGAGAGCACCAGGTGGATCAGGTAATGGTCACGGATGCCAGGACCCCAGGTCTTGGACGGGGCGCAGCGCTCAATGCCGCAGTTGAAGATGGAAAGTTCGATGTTGTTCGTGTAGTTCTGTTTGAAGGATTGCTTGTAAACGTCTGCCATGGCGGCTTGACCTCCCTCGTTGTCACGTCTTTCGACCAGTATACCACAGAACCGCCTGCAAATTCAACAAAAGTACATCTTATTCTTTGAGCCGGACGCCAAATTTCGCGCTTTTTCTTCGATAGAAATTGAAAAAACAGAAGGGATGCATTACAATAGACCTAACAAACCTACAAACACTGTTTGAATGTTTCAGGGAGGGATCGCGGATGGCAACCAGCGCACAACTCAGGGAACAGATCGCGGCAGGGAGGTGGGACGGACCCCTTGCCGCGCTTTACGGCACCGCCCCGCAGGAACTGGCCCGGCAGCGGGCGCGGTACTGCGCGGCGCTGGAGCAGTTCGAGCTGTATTTTGGCCCGGGGCGGCAGGTGCAGGTGTACTCGGCCCCGGGGCGTGCGGAGCTGGGCGGCAACCACACCGACCACCAGCACGGCTACGGGCTGGCGGCAGCGGTCACGCTGGATCTGGTGGCGGTAGCGGCCCGGAACACGGACGGCTATGTGCGGGTCAAGTCCCGCGGGTTCAACAAGCTGGATGTGATCGACCTGGCCACGGCAGAGCCGCAGGAAGGGGAGAGCACCCACTCGGCCAGCCTGATCCGGGGCATTGCCGAGGGCTTCCGTACGGCGGGAAAGGCTATTGGCGGCTTTGATGCTTACACGACCAGCGACGTGCTGCGGGGCAGCGGCCTTTCCAGCTCTGCGGCCTTTGAGATGGGCATGGCCTGCATCTGGAACGGGGAGTACGCCTGTGGGTTGGATGCCCGGGCACTGGCCGGCATCTGCCAGTATGCGGAGAATACTTACTTTGGCAAACCCAGCGGTCAGCTGGACCAGCTGGCCAGCGCGGTGGGCGGCGTCATTTTTGCCGACTTCGCAGACCCGGCCGCCCCGCAGGTGGAAAAGATCCACGCAGACGGCCTGCTGCCGCCCGGCATGACCCTGTGCGTGACCGACACCCGGGGCAGCCACAGCGAGCTGACCGGGGAGTTCGCGGCCATCCGGCAGGAGATGGAGGCTGTGGCGGCCTGCCTGGGCGGCAAGGTGTTGGGTCAGGTGCCGGAAACCGATTTTTGGGCAGCACTGCCCCGGCTGCGTACCGCCTGCGGCGACCGCGCGGTGCTGCGTGCCATCCACTATTACGAAGAGAATGCCCGTACGCTGGCCCAGCGCCGGGCTTTGCTGGAAAAACGCTTTGCCGATTTTGCCGCGCTGGTGCTGGAAAGCGGGCGCGCCTCCTTTGCACTGTGCCAGAATGTGTACTGCGCCACGGATGTCCGGCATCAGGGGCTGTCGGTGGCGCTTGCGTTGAGCCAGAGCATCCTGCAGGGCAGCAGCGGCGCATGGCGGATGCAGGGCGGCGGCTTTGCGGGCACTATTCAGGCCTATGTGCCGGAAACGTTGCTGCAGCGCTACCATACCGCCATGGAGCGGGTGTTCGGCCCGGGCAGCTGCTATGTGCTCCGGCTGCGGGAACAGGGCGCAAGACAAGTGCTGTAACTGCAGAAGCAACACAAAAAGGGTCTGCTGCAAATTTGCAGCAGACCCTTTTCAATTTTTGATTCAAATGGACTCAGCGCAGCGGGAAGGAATTGGTCTCCTGCTGTGCTGCAAGATGCTGGACCGTTTCCGAGGTCGAGGTGCCCAGCCGGAAAATGGAGGATGCCAGCAACTTGTTGTAGACACGGTAGCCAAACAGCACCACGTTCTTGACCGCTGTGAACAGCAGCATCGGCACGAAGGTGACAGAGAAGGAAACGAGCCCTTCGCCCAGTGTAAAATCGTGCAGATGAAGGCTACCCAAAAACTCATCCAGAGAATCCTTGAGTTCGCCGCCGCCCGAAACGGTCCGCTGTTCTTCCTCCGAAAGCACAGCATACGACGAAGGCAGTTGGAGCTTTTTCATGAACGAACACTCCTTTCAGGCAGAAACCCGAAACACTCAGGCGGCCAGACCTGCGGCCACGGAAGGATCCTGTGTGTCGGTATTCGTGGTAGTGCCAAACATAGAGCCGAACAGGTTCTTCAGCGACAGGTACATGCTGCGCACCTGTGCATAAGCGTAGTAACCGGCCAGTCCTGCCATGCCGACGGTGGCAACGCGGCTCCAGGTATTCATACGGTTCCAATTGTGTTTGACCACACCGGTCAGGCTCAGGCCGTCGGACAGACCCTCTTTGAAGGTATTGATAAAGTACTGGAAGGAACCCTGGCTCAGCATATAAACGCCGTTCACCACCACATTCATGGCGTAGGTGACCAGAACTTCGGGGTGGAAGGTAACGGTGTACTTGCCAACGTTGAAGTTATAATCGGCACCGCCGTCGAGGTAGGTCATTTCTTCTTCCGAGAGAACCGCATAGGAGGCGGGCATCAGCATGGTGCTCTGATATGTATGATCCATAATGGAAAGGCTCCTTTCACTCGTGAAATCCGCCCAAAGGCAGACGATATGTTATCTGAATTGTAGCATATCTGTATAAAAATAACAAGGGATGCGGCGAAAAAAAAGATGATACCTTTGTGAACAAAACGTGAACGGACGAGAGAATAACTGCGAACAGACGATGGAAACAGTGTGAATGCGGCGCTTTCGTCCGCTGAAAAAATGTTCCGCAAAAACGCAAAAAAAGGCACCCGCAGCCGGAAGCTGCGGATGCCAAAAGGGGAGAAAACGCTTATTCGCCGCAGGGGGTGCGCTCGTACAGTGCAGTCAGCTGTGCGATGTGTACTGCAAGGCTGCCGGGCATAGGGCTGCCGAGCCGCCACTGCCAGTTGGCACCCTGGGTACTGGGGGTGTTGATGCGGGCCTCACTGCCCAGATGCAGCCAGTCGGCCAGCGGAATGATCGCCATGTCCGACACACTGGCAAGGCAGGCGCAGATCATGGCCTCGGTCAGATCCTCCGGCTTGCAGCGCAGGTAGCGGCAGGCATAGGCCACATCTTCCGGGCTGGCATTGGTGCGCCAGCCTTCGGTGGTCACGTTGTCATGGGTGCCGGTGTACACCACGCTGTTGCGGGGGTAGGTATGAGGCAGGTAATTGCCGGACTCCCGGCTGTCAAAGGCAAACTGCATGATCTTCATGCCGGGGTAGCCGCTCTCTGCCAGCATGGCCTTGACCTCCGGGGTCAGGTAGCCCAGGTCCTCGGCAATGATGCCGCCTTCGCCCAAAGCTTCGTGCATGGCGTGGATAAAATCACGGTCCGGGCCCTTTTCCCAGTGGCCGCCCGCTGCGGTCTTGTTTCCGGCGGGGATGGAGTAGTAGCTCTCAAAACCGCGGAAATGGTCGATGCGCACCACATCGTAAATGGAGGTGGCGTGCTGCATCCGGCGTTTCCACCAGGCAAAGCCGGTGGCTTTGTGCGTGGGCCAGTCATACAGGGGGTTGCCCCACAGCTGGCCGTCTGCTGCAAAGGCGTCCGGCGGGCATCCGGCCACCTGGGTCAGATGCATTTCTCCGTCGGTCTGGAACAGCTCCGGGTGGGTCCACAGGTCACTGGAATCCGGGCTGACATAGATGGGAATATCGCCCACCAGACGGACGCCCTTGCCGTTGGCGTAAGCCTTCAGGGCGTTCCACTGGGTGTAGAAGAAGAATTGCACCGCCTTGTAGTAATCCACCGCACCGGCGAGGCGCTGTTTTGCGGCAGCAATGGCTTCCGGTTTGCGGCAGCGCAGGTCATCCGGCCAGTCGGCAAGGCCTGCCTGCCCCTGTTCGGCCTTGACAGCCATGAACAGGGCGTAATCCTCCAGCCAGAAGCTCTGCGCCTCGCAGAAGGCTTCATAGGAGGGGGAGGGGGCTGCCAGCAGGCGGTCGGCTGCCTTTTTCAGGATCACAGGCCGCTCGTTGTACAGTGCGCCGTAGTCGATGGGGCCTACAGGCCGTGCGGCGGGCACTTCATCGGCCGTCAGCAGACCGGTGTCGGCCAGCAGGCGGTAGTCAATGAAGTAGGGGTTGCCGGCAAAGGCGGAAAAACTCTGGTAAGGGCTGTCACCGTAGCCGGTGGGGCCGATGGGCAAAATCTGCCAGTAGGTCTGTTTTGCCTCGGCAAGGAAATCGACAAATGCGAAGGCCTCTTTGCCCAGCGTGCCGATGCCAAAGGGCCCCGGCAGGCTGAACACGGGCATCAGAATGCCGCTTGCACGCATGGTGCGCACCTCCTTAGCCCTTGACAGCACCTGCCACAACGCCCTCAATGATGTACTTCTGGCAGGTCATGTACAGGATGATGATGGGGATGATGGCAATGA
>OLZW01000548.1_pt1 | contig 30966 bp, 23 predicted proteins | sample 1674281 | NCBI WGS metagenome assembly OLZW01 (sample SAMEA103958157, study PRJEB25191) | human gut metagenome | biome: human-associated habitat [ENVO:00009003]; feature: intestine environment [ENVO:2100002]; material: feces | place: Germany | collected 2013/2015
TCGCGCCGTTGGAACGCACGGCGTCGGGAAGGACGGAACGATTGAAATCAGTCATTTCGATGAGGCTCCTTTGCTTAAGTGAAATGGGTGAACTTTACTATGTCCAATGGTATGCAAAGCGTTTTTTCTTTCTTGCCCGCGGCGCGTTTCGACAAGTGGGAAATGAATGCTGGCGATGAACGAGACAATCGCTATTCCTCGAAAACCATAGCCTCCCCATAGGAGACGCGTTCCGAAATGGATTCCCCAGCTTGCAGCAATCGGACGTCGCCACTTTCGGGACGGATGACGCGGCCCGGCCTGCGTGCGGTTATGCGCGTCAAAGATTCCTTCATACGCCGGGCGACCTCGCCGTTCGGATCGACGCCGTTCCAATAGCTTTGGAATGCCTGCCACACGCCGACATACTTCACGCCGAACTCGTCCTTCAGCAGACGCACGGTGTGCGAAAGTCCTTTGGGGAAGCGGCTTGGATCCGCACCGAACGAGCGCAACGTGCCATTCTTCCGATCGACATCGGACCATCCATGTCAAGCAGCACCCAGGATACTGGTATGTTCTTGCGACGGAATTCCTCCATTTTGGCGATGATTGCCCGTTCGCTGACGTCCTGCCCGAGCGAATCCCACGTACACCATCCAAGCCCGGCAAGTTCCTTCGGGAATGCGCGTTAGGAACGCATGCGGATATGCGTCCGTGTGACGGCAGCGCGCACGCATTCATGGATGGCACGATATGGATCATCGGACACGGCGGTGACGCCCAGCATCCCATCCAGCCGGGTGAAGCCCATCGCGTTAGTGGACGCCCGCAACCGCAACCGTCCGTCGGAGGCCCCCAAATCGGCACGGATATTACCCTCGCACACTGCCAGCATCGCGTACCACATATCGGAGGAGCGCCACAGCAGAAGCTGGGTCCGTTCGGGAATGTCAGAGAACGTCCGCTCCCATATCGGACACATCCACCATTCCTTGTGCTAGTACAAAGACAGAATGCAGCCGTCGTGCGGCACGTCGACGTCGAAACAGACCTCGACCGCGCAGAACGGATTATACGTGTCCTGCTCCTGGAACCGTACAGCACGATGCGCGGTCTGGAAGACATGTCCGTGGCCGGGCACGACGGATCGGATGTGGCCGCCAGCATCAAACTGACCACCATGGCGCAGCCCGCGAGCGAAATCGGACGAATCGCGGCACGCAAAAACATTGGATCTCGCCGCAAAAAAACACTGGACGAGCCGCGCACAATCATCCAGACCGTGCTGACGCCCGGCGATACGACGCGGCCAATCGCTCACGAATAGCGATTGGATGGCCGGCGGACGGGAAGGGACGTCGGACGGGACTCCAGCCGATCGAGTAAATAAGCGAATAAATCGGTTTCGTATCGAAAAAATCGAGTTTTTCGGGTTTGGGGGTACGCTTTCGATGCGATTCGACGGAAATTGCGCCCCCATATATGCACCGGGATTCATTCGATGATGGAAAACCGACTTTTTCGAATACGGGGGCAGAGCGATAGAAGACAAAGGTATAAAAGGTATAAAGGTCAGGCACGCAGAATCGACGCGCAGCCGCTGATATATACGAAAAAGCGGGAATCCTCGAAAAAGGGGAAACGAGGATTCCCGCTCGGCGCTGTGAAGTGTTACTTCCTGAACGGACGGCCTACGGCCGCATTGTCCCTGCCTTCACTCGCCTATCGGCTCGCTCAGGGGGGAGCCTATGAACAGTCTCTGTGGACTGTTTACTTCACAGCTCCTCTCATTACTCCACCGACGACCCACTTTTGGGCGAAGATGTAGACGATGAGGACCGGAGCCATGGCCATCAGGTAGGACGCGAAGGCCATCGGATAGTTCGACGTGAACTGGCTTTGGAACACATACTGTGCGAGCGGAATCGTCTGATTGCTCTGGTCGGTCAGCGTGATCAACGGCAGCAGGAAGTCGTTCCATGCCCACAGTGCGGTCAGGATGGCGATCGTGGCGTTGATCGGTCCCATCAGCGGGAAAATAATCGTCCAGAAGATACGCCAGGTCGAAGCGCCGTCGATGCGCGCCGCCTCTTCCAACGAAATCGGAATCGAACGGATGAAGCCGATCGCGATGAACAGGTTCGTGCCGATGCCGAGAATCGTGTACAGAATGATCAGACCGAGCTGGTTGTCCAGGTGCAGGGTGCCCATTTCCTTGGCGATCGGCAGCATGACGACGGTGAACGGCACGAACATCATGGCCAGGAAGAAGTAGTACAGGAAGCGGAAGAACCGCTTATCCATGTTCCTTGCCACGGCGTACGCGACGAACGTGTTCGTCAGCAGCGTCAGCACCACAGCGCACACGGTGATGATCGCGGAATTGAGCGCGGCCTTCGGATAGTTCACCTTGTTCCACGCGTCCGCGAAATTATGCCATTCCCACGTGGTCGGCAGGCTGAACGTGCCCGCTTCGCCCGGCGTCTTCAGCGCGGTGACGACGGCGAAGTACAGCGGCACGAGCACCGTCAGGCTCAGCACGGCGACGGCCGCCGTCAGCCACCAGTTGATGCTGTGGTCCTTGCGGATCTTCTCCGGCTTCGCTTGCGATTGTCCGCTTTGCGCGGCGGCCGGCTTGGTTGCAACAGTTGCGCTAGTCATGATTTCTTCCCCTTACTCTCAGACCTTTTCCTTGCCGCTGAAGAACTTCAGCTGCACGAATGCGAGGATTGCCAGCACGATGAAGAACGTGACCGCGTTCGCCATCTGGTAGGAGTATTCGCCGTTGCCCAGGCCGTTCTGGAAGATCAGGTAGGAGACGGTTTCGGTCTTGGAATCCGGACCGCCCTTGGTCAATGCCATGACCTGGTCGAACGCGCCGAGCGAGTTCTTGAGGCTCAGCACCATGTTGATGGTGAAGAACGGGCCAATCAGCGGGAACGTGATCTGCCAGAAGTTCTGCCAGGCGTTCACGCCGTCGATGGACGCGGCCTCATAGATTTCGTTGTCGATGGTCTGCAGACCCGCCAAGTACAGCAGCGTGGAGTAGGCCACACCCTGCCAGATGGACAGGAACACGATCGGGAACCATGCCAGATCCGGATTGGAGATCATGGATGTGGACAGCCAATCGATGTGCAGCGCCTGGCCGAGGGCCGGCAGCGGGGTCATGAAGATGTACTTGAACACGTAGCCGATGACCAGCACCGACAGGGTGTACGGAATGAAGAAGATGGCTCGGAAGCCGTTCTTGAAGGCGATTTTGGAGTTCAGCAGCACCGCCAGGAACATGCCGAGGATGTTCGTGCCGAGCGTGATCAGAATCGCGATGAAAATCGTGAACAGATACGCGTGGCCGACGCGTGCGTCCTGGAACATCGCGATGTAGTTCTTGAAGCCGATGAACTTGTAATCGCCGTAACCCTGCGAATTGGTGAACGAGTACATCGCGCCCTGCAGGAACGGCAGGTACAGGAAGATGCACACGAGAATCATCGCGGGAATGGTCATCCAGTAGAACGCCGGATCGACCTTGCGCTTGGAGTATTTCGAAACCTTCTTCGGCTTCTTTGCGGCGGCCTTGTCGGCCTTGGCCGAGATATTGCCAGTCATTGTCGTTCCTCCCCTCACCTAAAGTTCCTGGCTTCGATCTTGTCGTATTCCGACTGCATGCTGTTCAGGAATCGTTTAGTATTGCCCGACTGCACCAACGTCTGCAGGAAACCGGCGAGGTTGATGCTTGCCGGCACGTAGTGGTCACAGAAATCAGCCAGCTTGCCGGCCCTGTAGAAGTCGAGCACGCCATTCAACGCTTCATCGCCGACGTACGTATCCTTGTACGGGGTGAACGCAGACTGCTGCTTGGAGTAATCCTGCACGTTCTCCTCGCTCATCAGGAAGTCGACGAATTCGCGAGCCTCGGTGTAATGCTTCGTATGCGCGCCGATCGTCAGCATCACGTCGTCGCCGGCGGTCAGCTGCTGTTCCTTGACGTTGTCGGTGGCCGGCATCTGCGCGAACCGCAGATTGGCGTCCTTGTTGATCAGACGGATCTGCGGAATCGCGTACGTGCCGAGCGGCAGAATCGCGGCCTTGCCGGAAGCGATGTCCTGCGTAGCCTGCTGGTAGGTGACGGCCGGATTCTTCTGCGTGTAGTTCTGGTAAATTTCAATCAGCTTGCCGCTGACGGGCGTCCACAAGTCGGAGAAGGTCTTGCTGCCGTCCTTGAGATACGCGTATTCCGATTCCGGCACCAGCGTCGAATTCAGCGATGCAAGCGGCGCCTGCAACGTCCACGGATCGGCGGTGCTCGCCTCAACCGGCGTGACGCCCTTGGCCTTGAGCCGCTTGAGCAGCGCGATGAATTCGCTCCACGTCTGCGGCGGATTGTCCGGATCCTCGCCGGCCTGCTTCCACACATCGGCGTTGATGATGTAGCCGCTTGCGTTGCCCGCGTACGGAATACCGTACAGACGCTTCTTGGACTTGTCGGTGGTCTGCACGAGGCTCTTCGCGATGTTCACCATGCCCGGATTGAGCTCGTCGACGATCTCGTCGTCGGTGAAATCGTGGAAGACGCCCGCTTCGGCGAGCATGCCGTAATTGATGTCGCCGTTGATGGTGATGACGTCGGGTTCGCGGTTCTTCACCAGTCGCGTGCGCAGATCGGTGGTGGCGTCCGACGAATTGTTGACATTGACTTTGATGTTGGAATGGGTTTTCTCGAATTCACGCGCCTTGGCGGTGAACCAATCCGCCGCCTCGGACTTGAATTGGAAGAAATCCAAGGTGACCGTGCCGGCGGTGCTGTTGCCGCAGCCCGCGAGCCCAACCGTCAGCACAATCGCGCATGCAGCCGTAATAGCACGGCCCGCGATCCGCCTGAAGGTGCCTGTGTTGGCATTGGAATCAGGTTTCATTCTCTCGACTCCTTTGTATTTTCCTTTTTCACGGCAGGCCGGCTTCATTACCAGCCTCCGTTGCTTTTTAATTGTAGAATCGGCTTGTTTTCATTCCCAGTTTCCGCGCGCCCACATCGAACGGAAATAAAAAACGGTTATTTTGTTATGCTTGGAAAGAAAATAGACGGTAAGGACGGTCCGATATGGCGATTTCCCCGATTCCACACTGGTTTGAAGGCTCGGAGTACACGCATAAGGTTGCGGCCTGCATTATGAAGTACGGTCCGATTTCGCGCATCACGCTGGCACAGATCCTTGGCCTTTCGCAAGGCGCGGTATCGCGCATCACCAGTGATTTGATTTACGCTGGCGTGATCGAAGAGACGCCAATGGCAGCGGGGCATGGCGGCAAGTTACCGAAAGATTTCTTGCGGAAATCGGCACAAAAGTCAATCCAGAAAGAAAATACGGAACGTCGCGGCCGTCCGCAGACCGGACTGCGCATCATCGCCAATGCGCGCACGTTCGTCGGCATGAAAATCAACACCACCCATATCACTGCCGTAACAGTAAACGCGCTTGGGCAGATTGTGACCGGCTGCCATGACCTGCCGATTGAGGACGATTCGGTGGAAACGGTGGTCGACGTTATTCGGCAGCTGACCATGGACTGCGCCGACGAGGCGATAATGGCGGGATTGCCTTCGCCATGCGCGGTCGGCGTCTCGTTGGGCGGACACATCGTGGATGATTCGATGGTGACGTTCGCGCCGTTCCTGCATTGGTCGAAGCCCGTGGAGTTTTCGGCGTTGATCCAGGAGGCGACCGGCCTGCCGACCGGCATCTACAACGACATCGACTCATTGGTGGTGGACGCGTGCATGTTCGGCTCGGGCGTCGGATTGAACAGTTTCGCCGTGGTGACGATCGGCATCGGCGTAGGATATTCGCTCACCGTCAACGGCGAGCCGATCGACAATCCCGACAAAAGCTATGGCCTGGTCGGGCATATTCTGGTCGACCCCGACGGGCCGCGCTGCATTTCCGGACATAAAGGTTGCACGACGTGCCTAACTGACAATTCAATCGCAACAGAATATTCGGAAATAATCGGACATCCGGCGACGTTCGACGAATTCGCAGCCGCAGCGCGCGCCAGCAAAACGCAGGCCACGAATCTGGTGAACCGCACCTGTTTCCGTTTGGGTACATTGATCGCGACCATCGCCAATCTTGCCATGCCCGACAAAATCATGATCGCTGGCGAATCGTCGTTCATTGCGAAACTCGGCATAGACAACCTGCGTAACGGCATCAATATGTATCGGCATAGTCAAGCCGCGCCGGTCGATTTCGAAATCGCCGAGCACGACTGGTCGCTGTGGAGCAAAGCGGCCGCAGCGCAAGCCATTCGCCAGTATGTAGGGTAAGTCGTTCGGAATCGCTGTCGCAGTGTGAGGCCGGTACGCGAAAGTACCAGCCTCACCATACAAAACAGATACTCAGATGCGGACTACTTTGAAAAGGACGGCCTGCGCAGGATGCAGCGCCGGCGGACGGATGCCATAGGCGGCGAGCGCACGGCCGGTCATCTTCACACCATCGGCGGTCCACCAGCCGAGCGGGCTTTGTCCGTTGCCGATGTCCTGCTTGGCCAGGTCGAGGCTCACGTCGAGCGGGGACACCACGTACACGGCGTCCGGGTCGAGGCCAGGCAGACGTACGGGGGCGGACGGATAGGTCTGCGACGTGGTCAGCTGCGTGAAGCGGTAGATCGCGGCAGCCTTGTTCGGCATGACGCAGCCGTCCACGCGCACGGCCGGATCGGCGGCGTCAGAATGCACCGCGGTGTCGACGGCGAACCATTCGCGATGCTTTTTGAATTCGGCCGTCCATTCGGCGAGCTTGTCGATGTCCTCCTGCGGTTCCTTGAGCAGATTCCATTCGATGCCCATGTGGCCGAAGAAAGCCATGGCCATGCGCATCTCCTGGGAGGTGGCGCGGTGCGTGGAATGCGCCGGGGAAGCGCCCACGTGCTCTCCGATCATCTCCGGCGGCACGAGCAGCGACGTGTAGCGCTGGATGTCAGCGCGTTCCACCGGGTCGACGCAGTCGGAACCCCAGATACGATCGGCGACTTCGAGGATACCGAGGTCGACGCGGCCGCCGCCGGACGAGCAGCTTTCGATTTCCAGACCGGGATGGGCCGCTTTCAGGTCGGTGAAGATCCGATACACGGCGAGCGTCTGGTTGTGCACGGCGGGACGTCCGGTGCGCGGCGACACCGCTTCGGTGACGTATTTGTTGTGATCCCATTTGATGTAGTCGATGCCGAGTTCGCCGACGAGCTTGTCCATGGCGCCGTAGATGTACGCGTACGCGTCAGGATTGGTGAGATCGACGACCTGCTGAGTGCGCCCCTGCATCGGCAGACGGTTGGCGGTGGGCTTCAGCACCCAGTCCGGGTGGGCGCGGAACATATCGGAGTCCGGGTTGACCATTTCCGGTTCGAACCACAGGCCGAACTCCATGCCTTTGCCGTGCACGTAGTCGGCGAGCGCCTTGAGGGACTTGTCCCCATCGGGCCAAACGTCCTGTGAGATCTGCCAATCGCCCAGACCGGCGGTGTCGTCTCGGCGGGCACCGAACCAGCCATCATCCACGACGAAGCGTTCCACGCCGCTTTCCACGGCCTTGTCTGCGAGCGCGGTCAGGGTGTCGTAATCGTGGTTGAAGTAGACGGCTTCCCATGTGTTGAGGATGACCGGACGCGGCTTGGGCGCGATGCCATGGTCCACGAGCCAGTCGCGGTGCACGCGGCGGATGTAACCATGGAAGCGTGAGGCGACTTCGTTGAGCCCCTCGCCGTAAGAGCCGACGAGCCATGGCGTGGTGTAGCTTTCACCGTGTTCCAGACCGACTTCGCCGCCGAAGAGCACTTCGCCGCCACCGATCACGCCAGTGGTGTAGGGCAGTCGTTCCGCGGACAGCACGCTGTTGCCGCTCCATGCCACGTGCGCGGAGTAGACGTTGCCGTGGGTGAAACCGAAGCCGTGTTCGCCAACGCTGAGCAGCAGGGTGGCGTCGAAGTCGGGGCGGCCGATCATGGAGGATTTGGCGAAGCGCCCGATGGTGAAGTCCTGGCGCTGTGGGGAACGCTCACGCAGATGGTGACCGGTGGTGGTGAGGATCTCGTTGGCGTCGGCGGGCACGCTGAATGCAAGTTCGATCTTGCCGATCTCGAGTCGTCCCTCGCCGGTGTTCGTCACCTCCGCATGCTGGCGGATGAGGCCGGTTTCATCGAGCTCACAGGTCCACGTAAGTTTCACGCATTGTTCCACGTCCTCGGCAGTGACGGTGACGGTAGGCGTCTGCTTGGGCTCGGAGGCCACGCTCCAGCTGGGGTAGCCGTCTTTTTCGGCCATGGTGTAGGTTTTGCCGGCGGCCACGGTTTCGGCTTTGATGTCGGTGACCTGGAACTTGCAGAACAGTTCCACGCCGTCACGGCGCACGTCGAAACGGTCAGAGCCGGACCACGCTTCGGACTGTGTCGGCAGCACGCTCGGCCATGCGGTGTAGTCGAGGGCTCCGGAAACACGCTGCGGAGCGAGCGCGTCGAACGTGTTGATCACGGTTTCCGGTGCGGTGAGCGGGCGACCCCAATGCACGAATCTCGGCAAATCGCTGCCGGGGAACACCAGAGCAAAAGCTGCGGCGGCAGCCGGCTGCTCGGCATACACGGCGGTAAGGGGTGTGCCGTTGGAAGCGGTGCCGTGGAAAGTCTGAATGAGCGTCATTGCAGCATCCTTTTCTTGCGATTCTTGGTTGGTATGACGCTTTGATGATACTGCATACCGCTTTTCTTCCCATCGCCCTGCGTGTTTGTTTCTTTCGGAAAGTAATTAGCGTCGGCGCGCGAAGAAATCGGTCATCAATCGCCCGCATTCTGCTTCGCGCACACCGCCAATCACTTCCGGTACAAGTCCGACGTGCGGATCGCGGGGAATATCCCATACCGAACCGCATGCACCCAACTTGGCATCCCACGCACCGAACACAATACGTCCGATATGCGTCTGCAGGCAGGCACCGGCGCACATAGGGCACGGCTCCAACGTAACGACAAGCGTGCAATCAGCGAGATTCCAAGTGTCAAGCGAGGCGGCCGCTTCAGCCATCGCCTTGACTTCGGCGTGGGCAAGCGGATCGGCATGCGTCTCACGCAGGTTCCGCCCGCGGCCAATCACTCGGCCGTCAGCGGCAAGCACGACGGCACCGACCGGCACCTCGCCATCCGCGGCGGCTTCGCGGGCCAGCGCGACCGCCAGTTCCATATCATCGTCCCATCGCATACGCCACAGTGTAGCGGCGGCCATACGACCGCTCCGCACGACTGGTCCGCACGTCCGACCTGCGCACCCAACCGAAGCGGCACGAACGTCAGCCCATGTCGAAACACGCTCATAACCGCCTCTTGGTAGGCTGGAAAAGGTTGGAAATACGCGCAAAGGAGGCACGTTGGCGGTATTCGAGTTGATTCTATGCATCATCGCTGCCGTCGTATTATCTTCCTTCTTAAGTCGTTTCATACCCAAGGTCTCCACGCCGCTCGTGCAGATCGCGTTGGGCGCGCTGGCATCACAACTGCCGTTCTTTCCGGACGTAACGCTCAGCCCTGAACTGTTCATGGTGTTGTTCATCGCGCCGCTGCTGTATTTGGAAGCGCACGAAATCGATAAATCGGAACTGCTCAAATCGGTGAAACTGTCGTTGTCATTGGCGATCGGTTTGGCAATCGCGACGATGGTGGCGGTTGGTTTCGCGTTGCATGCCGTATGGCCGGCGATTCCGCTTGCAGCGGCTTTGGCGCTCGGTGCCGCGCTTGGGCCGACGGATGCGGTCGCAGTGTCGTCGCTCGGCAAAGAAGCGGCGCTGACGCAACGGCAGACGAGCGTGCTGAAAGGCGAATCGCTGTTCAACGACGCGTCCGGCATCGTCGGCTTCCAGTTCGCCATCGCGGCGGCCGTCAGCGGTGTATTCGAAGTGGGCGAATCGGCCATGCAATTCGTGGCGTCCTTCTTCGGCGGCGCATTCTTCGGCATCGTCGTGGGCATGGTGGCTGACGTGGTGTTCGAAACGATGCGTTCCCTCGGCTGGGAAACAATGACCACACGTATTCTGATGGAACTGTTCCTGCCGTTCATCCTGTATTTGGGCGCGGAAGCGGTGCACGTTTCCGGCATTCTTTCGGTGGTGGCCGCCGGCCTGCTTATCCGCTTCGACCGCACCGGCATCGGCCCGAATGTGGCACGTACGAATATCGTCTCATCCAGCGTATGGGGGGTGCTGTCGTTCTCGCTGAACGGCACCGTGTTCATTCTGCTCGGCATGCTGCTGCCAAGCGCGATGACCACCAGCTGGGACGATCCGCACGTCAGCAATTGGCTGCTGCTTACTGCGATTCTTGTGGTTTCCGCAGTGGTGATCGTCATGCGCTTCCTGTGGATTTCGCTGATGCTGCGATTGGCGCGCGACACCGAAACCGGCAAGCGACGCAAGATGACGGCGAAACGCTGGCGATCAGCTGCCGTCATGACGTTCGGCGGACCGAAAGGCACCATCACACTGTCACTGATGTTCACCATTCCGTACACGCTTGCGGCGGGAGCGAATTTCCCGATGCGTAACGAGCTGATCTTCATCGCCGGCGGTGTGATAGTAGTGACATTGCTGCTGGCGAATTTCCTGCTGCCGTTGCTCGCGCCGAATCGCAATAAAGACAATTCGACGGAAATGACGGAAATCACCATCGAAGTGCTGCGCCGGACCGTCGAGGAACTGTCGGGACGCGTCACGCAGGAAAATCGACGTGCGGTGCTCATGATCATCGATTCGTATACGAAACGCATCACGCGGCTGAAGCAGCGCACCGGCGAAATCAATCCGCAGGGCTACATGCAGCTGCAGATCGACGCGCTCAACTGGGAGAAGGAGTACGTCAAGAACCGTCTGGCGGGCGTGCGCGCGGCGATCAAGACGAATCCGACCGAGAACCGCGCCGCGAACAATCTGGAGGCCGAGGCCTGCGAGCGCCTGCTCGACCAGATCATGAGCTCGTTGCGTCACATCGAAACGGAGCATAATTCCGGTCGTACGATCTGGCGATTGAAGGGCCGTCTGCGCGCATTGCAGCGTCGTACAGGCACGCTGGTGAGGCGTGTGAACAGCCGTATCCGGCGCACGACCCCGCTGTTCAGCGACGATGAGCTGTTCGCGCATACGCGTGTGGTGCAGGTGGATGCGATCGAACATGTGATCGACCGACTGTATGAGGAGATGGGCGGAGACACGTACAACACCGAGCACTGCTCCGGCCTGCTGTTGGACTACCGACGCAGCGAATCCGCGTTGAGGGCGCGTCCGAATATGGGCATCAGCGCCGAAGCGCAGGAGCAGGCCGAGGAGGTCAAGCGCGAAAGCTACGGCATCGAGCTGGGCGTGATCCAGGACATGTATGAGGCCGGCGACATCACGCGTGCGCAAAGCAAGCAGCTGCGACGCAACGTGTATGTGATGAGCGTGGATGCGGACGCGCAGATCTGACGTTTTTTCGATTTCCGGCGTTCGGATCGCGTGGCGACGGACGATTGCGCAATGGCGGACGATCGGCTGGAATCGCATCCAGCCGAAATCGTGTTCGTCGGGAACTGTGCCAAATTGCGCCTGAACGAAATCGCCATCGGATTCTCAGGAAGTTTTCAGAAAACACCAGACATGCGCTCAGCATCAGGTGTTTATATATGAATTGTCAGCAGAAACAAGCCGACCAGGAACCTTAAAGTTCCCGACAATTGAACCCTTTCTTCTTCTCTCTCCTTTCTCTCCCCGGTGGCCGATCCCGCCGGGGTCTTCTTTTTTCGCAACTTTTCCGCAGCCCTCTTCGCACTGCGAACGCGTGCCGCAAACGCACGCTATATTGGGAAGGTATGAGCGACGCAATCGAAAGCAAAGCAAACAACAACGGGCATGACGAGACGGCGCTGATCGGACGCGAATCGGACGTGGTGCCGGGCCGTTTCGGCGAACCGCTGCAAATCACGCATGTGCAGTATTCGCGCGGCGGCGGCAGCACCGCGCCGAAACGACCGTTGTTCCTGTGCCTGCACGGCTGGGGATCGAACGAGGCGGACTTGGCCGACATGATGCGCTACGTCGCGCCATACAACGATTTCGCCTCGTTGCGCGCGCCGTTGACGCTGCAGCCGGCTGGCCGCTTTGCACCCGGCGCGTACTCGTGGCTGCATGATTGTGTGGATACCGGCGAGGATTTGGACCGTGACGCATTCGCCGCAGCGAAAGCAATCGACGATTGGGTTTCGGCGAACATTCCCGACGACCGTGCCGTGGTGCCGATTGGTTTTTCGCAGGGCGGTCTGCTGGCTATTCACTTGCTGCGCGTGCACCCGGAACGCTACCGTGCGTCGATTTCATTGTCCGGATTCCTTGCGCCTGGGCTCGTCCGCGGCACCGCGCCTGCCGACGACCGTATCGCGCCGCTCAATATTCCCACGTTCTTCGGTTACGGCAACAGCGATACGGTGATCGCCAAGCCGGAGCTTTTCGCCATGAGCGCCTGGCTGGACGAGCACACGTTCCTCACCGCGAAAAGCTACCGTGGGCTCGACCACTCCGTCAGCCTCGACGAGTTCAGCGACCTACGCGGATGGCTCGCCGTGCATGACATCGCGCCGGGGATTCTGTGATGCATCAGTCGGTGATATCGGCCTTGTAGAAGTTCACGTAGGAGCGGCTCGGGGTCGGGCCACGCTGGCCCTGGTAGTGCGAGCCGGTGCCGGCGGAGCCGTACGGATGCTCGGCGGGCGAGCTCAGCTGGAAGAAGCACATCTGTCCGATTTTCATGCCCGGCCACAGCTTCACCGGCAGCGTCGACACATTGGACAGCTCCAGCGTGATGTGCCCTTCGAAACCCGGGTCGATGAATCCCGCGGTGGAGTGAGTGAGGATGCCGAGTCGTCCAAGCGAACTCTTGCCTTCGAGTCGTGCCGCAACCGTCGAATCAAGCTTCACATACTCCCACGTGGAGCCGAGCGCGAACTCGCCCGGATGCAAGATCCACGGCTCATCAGACCGGACTTCGAACTGCTCGGTCAGCTCGCCCTGGTTCTCCGCCGGATCCACATACGTATACGCATGGTTGTTGAACAGACGGAAGAAGCGGTCCAGACGGACGTCGATCGACGCCGGCTGCACCATTTCCGGGGTCCACGGATCGAGCGAAATATGGCCGTCAGCCTGTGCGGCGAGAATGTCGCGATCGGACAGCAGCATCGAAATTCCTCCAAACATCACCGGAACAATCGTCATATGAGCGGGCGCGCAGCCAACGCGCGCCCACCAACTGTCGTCCAGTCTAGCCCGTCGACGCTATAAGCCAGCATCACCGCCGATGCATCGCACGCAGCACGCACTTGCGCAGCTCGGAGGCGACGAGCACAATCATCGCCAGGCCGAGGCATTCGACCCACGCACCCGCGGACAGCGGCACGGTACCGAACGCGGTGTTGAGGAACGGCACGTAGACCACCGCAAGCTGCAGCAGCGTGGACAGTGCGATCGCACCCCACAGCCACTTGTTGGCGAACAGCCCCACGAACACCGACTGGTCATGCGAGCGAGAGCACAGCGCGTTGAGCATCTGCGCAAACACAAGGATGGTGAAGCCCATCGTGCGCGCCTCAGTCATTTGCGCATCATGTCCGACAGCATCCACGGAACGGTCGGTGAACAAGCCTCCGGCGAGGTGCATGTCCATGCCGATCAGCGTGACGGCGGCCATGATGATGCCGATGAAGATGATGTCTCCCCACATCTGCCCGTCGATCACGCGGTCGGTGAGTTTGCGCGGCTTGCGGGCCATCACGTCGTCGGTGGAGGGATCGACGCCCATCGCCAAGGCCGGTGCCGCGTCGGTGAGCAGGTTGATCCACAGCAGCTGCGTGGCGAGCAGCGGCACGGTCACGCCTTGGCTGCCCGGCTGCGTGATGCCGAGGAAGCCGGCCAGCATCACACCGCCGAAAACCGTGAAGACCTCGCCCACGTTGGAGCTGAGCAGGTATCGCAGGAATTTACGGATGTTGTCGAAAATGCCACGGCCTTCGCGCACCGCTTCGACGATGGTGCTGAAGTTGTCGTCGGCGAGGATCATCTTGGCGCTCTGCTTGGTCACTTCGGTGCCGGTGATGCCCATGGCCACGCCGATATCCGCGGTTTTGACGGCGGGAGCATCGTTTACGCCGTCGCCGGTCATAGCCACGATATTGCCTTGCCGTTGCAGCGATTCGACGATTTTCAGCTTGTGTTCCGGCGCAACGCGCGCGTACACGGAGATTTCGCGGGTGGCCTTGTCGAACGCTTGCTCGTCCGGCAGCTCGTCGAGTTGAACGCCGGTGAGCACTTTGCTACTAAGGTCGGCGCTGCCGACCGAGCTGCCGTCTCCGTCCGTTTCAATAATGCCCAGATCGCTGGCGATGCGTGCCGCGGTAAGCGGATGGTCACCGGTAATCATGACGGTGCGGATACCGGCGCGATGCGCTTCGGCGACGGAATCGCGCACTTCGGTACGCGGCGGATCGATGATGCCGACCATGCCGACCCAGATCAAGTCGCTTTCCAGCACATCGCTTTGGTCGGCGATGTCCGCCACGTGACCGGCGGCGTTGATGCGCACGCCTGGCACTGCGGCGAGCGACGCGGTGCCGAGTGGCCGGTACGCCTGGCCCAGCGTACGATACGCTTCGGCGGACAGGCGTTCCACGGCGGCGAGGATCTGCTGGCGATCGCCTTGCGTCATCGGTCGTACGGCACCGTTGACCGCGATGCGGCTGCAGTAGCCGAGCAGTACGTCGGGGGCACCCTTGGCGAAGACGGTGAGACGCCCGGCATCGGCGTTGTCCTGCGCGACGACGGCCATGCGTTTGCGGTCGGAGGTGAATGGAATCTCGCCGACGCGCGTGTAGTTGGCGTATTTGCGATCGGCCTTCACCTTGCGTGCGGCGACGATAAGCGACACTTCGGTCGGGTCGCCGACGGCTTCCCACGTTATGTCGGAAGCAGCGGAACCATCGCCGGCACCTGTGTTTTCGCGCAATTCGCCGTCGTTGGCCAGCGAGCCCACGGCGAGCGTGGCGACGGCTTCGACCTGTGCGGCGGAAGCGGCGGAACCAGACAGAGCAGCGTCGGGAATCGCAATCATTCTGCCTTCCGGCGCATAGCCGGTCCCAGTCAGCTGCACCTCACCGCTCGGCGTGACCACGCGTTCCACCGTCATCTCGTTGCGGGTGAGCGTGCCGGTTTTGTCGGAGCAGATCACCGACGCGGAACCGAGCGTTTCCACGGAATGCAGTTTCTTGACGATCGCATGATGTTCGGCCATGCGGCGCACGCCGAGCGCGAGCACGACTGTCAGAATCGCGGCGAGCCCTTCCGGCACGGCCGCGACGGCCAGCGAAACGGATAGCAGCAGCGAATCGATTACGTCGTGGATGTCGTTGAAGCCTTCGGTCAGCGCAAGCGCCACCAGCACGACCGCCGCGATAATGCACACCGCGATGCCGAGAATCTTGGAAACGTAGTTCATTTCCTTCTGCAGCGGACTGTCATCATCATCCGTGGCCTGCAGAAGGTCCGCGATTTTACCGACCTGCGTGCGCATGCCGGTGCTCGTCACGATTGCGCGGCCGGTGCCTTGCGTCACGGACGTGCCGTTGAACACCATATTGGCGCGATCACCCAAGGCCTTGGCTTCGGCAAGTGTGTCGACGTTTTTGCCGACCGGTACGCTTTCACCGGTCAGGCTCGCTTCCGCCACGCGCAGGCTGGCGGCGGCGAGCAGACGTCCGTCGGCGGGAATGGAGTCGCCTTCACCGAGCACGACCATGTCTCCCGGCACCACGTCGACGGTGTTGATGCGTGCGATTTTGCCGTCGCGCAGCACGTTGGTTTGCGGCGCGGTCATTTGGGAGAGCGCTTCGACGGCTTCTTCCGCTTTCGATTCCTGAATGTAGCCGAGTACCGCGTTGACGATAAGGATAAGCACAATGACGATGGCGTCGAACGGCAGTATTTCGCCGCCTTCCGCGCCTGGCGCAGCGTTGGCTTTTTCGATGAACCATGCGATGAGCGAGATGCCGGTGGCAGCGAGCAGCAGGTAGACGAGGGGGTCTTTGAACTGCGCCAGGAACTTCTTCCATTTTGGCACGGGTGGTGCGGATGCGAGCTCGTTCGGCCCGTATTGCGCGAGTCGGCGTTCAGCTTCGGCTTGGCTCAGACCGGTGTTCGGATCGACGCCGAGCGATGCGGCCACGGCTTGCGCGTCGGCAAGCGACGGGTCGATTTGTGGCGGCTGCTGGTTTTGCTGATCCTGCCGAATCTGCGTGCGATCGCCCGTAGCGAAATCGCCGTCAAAATTGGCATGGGACTGGATGGACTGATCTTTCTTGCGATCATCCATAGTGATCTCCTTGGGAGCGCCGCGGAGTAGTCAGCTCTCCCCCGTCTTACGTATGCCTCGAATCGCGGAAATCGAAAATCCGCGGAATCGCAAGCATTTTGCAAAGGCGAGGCAACGCTGCGCGGTTGTGGGCACCGGGCGGACGCCATCGGCGCATCCTGTTATTATCGCACATCCTCGGCGTGTGAAAAATGGACATGTGGCGGAACGATGCATGGCACGCGACGGGTGCACGATACCATGAAGTATGATATATTATCGGCAGTTAGTAAAATTCATTACTAAACGGTCGTGCAACATCGCACGGCGCAACCGCAACGATGCAGTGACACCGAGTAATACAGGGGAATGCAAGATGGCAGATACAGCCGAACTCGCAATCGTACATGCAACCACGGCAAGTGCAAGCTGGCTCACCGATCCGACGGTGTTCGCAGCGAACCGCAAGCCGGCACATTCCAGCCACCGATATGTCATCGGCGAGACGAGCGAGCCGAAGCAGAGCCTCGACGGCGAATGGAAGGTTCGCATCGAACAAGCGCGCAACGTGGACGTGGAAAGCGCTCCGTTCGCGGCCGTCGATTTCGAGGATGGCGATTTCGGCGCGATCGAGGTGCCGGGCCACTTGCAGATGGCCGGCTATCTCAAGAACAAGTACGTCAACATCCAATATCCGTGGGACGGTCACGAGGATCCGCAGGCGCCAAATATTCCGGAAAACAACCATGTGGCGATCTACCGCCGTCGATTCGCGCTCGACGCGCAGCTTGCGCGCACGCTGGAAAACGACGGCACGGTCAGCCTCACCTTCCACGGTGCCGCCACCGCGATCTACGTATGGCTTGACGGCACGTTCGTGGGTTACGGCGAGGACGGATTCACGCCGAGCGAATTCGATGTGACGGAAGCGCTGCGAAACGGCAATGGCAACGCCGCCGATTCCCCCGAAGCCGAGCATACGCTCACCGTCGCCTGCTACGAATATTCGAGCGCCTCTTGGCTGGAAGACCAGGATTTCTGGCGACTGCACGGCCTGTTCCGCACCGTCGAGCTCGCCGCCCAGCCGCATACGCACGTCGAAACCGTGCAGCTTGAAGCCGACTACACCGCAGCCGACACCGCCGGTACGGCCGACACCGCCGAACTCAACGCGGCACTCACCTTGCGCAACCCCGCCGACGCGATGACTATCGAAAGCACGCTGCGCGACGGCGACGGAAATGTCGTATGGGAATCAACGCAGGCCTGCAACGGCGAAATCGCCCTTAATTCCGGCAAAATGACGAACATCGCGCCGTGGAGCGCGGAATCGCCGACGCTGTACACGCTGACCGTACGCGTCGTCGGACATGACGGCGCCATCATCGAAACCGTGACGCAGAAGATCGGCTTCCGCACGTTCCGCATCGAAAACGGCATTATGACGCTCAATGGCAAGCGCATCGTGTTCAAGGGCGCGGACCGCCACGAATTCGACGCGAAGCGCGGCCGCGCGATCACCCGCGAGGACATGCTTTCCGACGTGGTCTTCTGCAAGCGGCACAACATCAACGCCATCCGCACCTCCCACTACCCCAACCAGGAGTATTGGTACGACCTGTGCGACGAGTACGGTCTGTATCTGATCGACGAGACGAATATGGAGACGCACGGCACGTGGGTGGCAAACAATGTCGAGCGTCCTGAAGACGGCATCCCCGGCAGCCGCCCCGAATGGGAGGGCGCGTGCGTGGACCGCATCAACAGCATGATGCGCCGCGATTACAACCATCCGAGCGTGCTGATCTGGTCGCTTGGCAACGAGTCGAGCGCGGGCGAGGTTTTTCGTGCGATGTATCGCCACGCGCACACGATTGATCCGAATCGTCCGGTACATTACGAGGGTTCCGTGCACATGCGCGAATTCGAGGATGTGACGGACATCGAAAGCCGTATGTACGCGCATGCTGACGAAATCGAACGCTATCTGAACGACGGCAGCCCGGCACATACGGACGGTCCAAAGAAGCCGTACATTTCCTGCGAATACATGCACGCAATGGGCAATTCGTGCGGCAATATGGACGAATACACGGCGTTGGAACGCTACCCGATGTACCAGGGCGGTTTCATTTGGGATTTCATCGACCAGGCAATCGAGACCAAGCTGCCCGACGGCACGACACGCATGTGCTACGGCGGCGATTTCGGCGATCGTCCAAGCGATTACGAATTCTCCGGCGACGGCCTGCTGTTCGCCGACCGCACCCCCTCGCCGAAAGCGCAGGAAGTCAAGCAGCTGTATGCGAACGTGAAAATTGCGGTTTCGGTCGATGAAGCGCGTATTACGAACGACAATCTGTTCGTGTCTACGGGCGATTATCGCTTCGTGCTGCGGATTTTGGCCGACGGCAAGCCGGTATGGTCGACTACGCGCCGTTTCGACGTGGCCGCCGGCGAGAGCGCTTCATTCGAAGTCGATTGGCCGGTTGATGACTACCGCAGCAACGCCGAAGAGCTGGTTTTGGAGGTATCGCAGCAGCTTGGCAACGCTTGCGATTGGGCACCGGCCGGCTACGAGCTGGCGTTCGGCCAGTGCGTGGTGGCAGGTGCGAAGACCACTGCAGATGCCGTTGACGCGGCCGGAGCTCCGGCCGACGGCACCGTCACCCTTGGCCGCTGGAACGCCGGCGTGCGCGGACAGGGTCGTGAAGCACTGTTCTCCCGCACACAAGGGGGTATGGTTTCATATACGTTCGGCGAGCGCGAATTCGTGCTGCGCCGCCCGTCGATCACCACGTTCCGTCCGCTGACGGACAACGATCGCGGTGCTGGACACGCTTTCGAACGTGCCGCGTGGGCGGTCGCAGGAAAGTATGCGCGTTGCGTCGACTGCGCGATCGCAAATCGTGGAGAAAATGCCGTGGAAGCCACGTATACGTACGAATTGGCGATTCCGCAGCGCACGAAAGTGACGGTCCGTTACGTTGCCGACACGGCCGGCCTCGTTTCGCTCGACGTCGAGTATCCAGGCGAGAAGAACGGCGATCTGCCAACGATTCCGGCGTTCGGTATCGAATGGGCGCTGCCGGTGGAATATGCGAACCTGCGATTCTACGGCGCCGGTCCGGAAGAGACGTACGCCGACCGCAGGCACGCGAAGCTGGGTGTATGGAGCACGACGGCTGGCGATGATTGCGCGCCGTACCTGCTGCCGCAGGAAACCGGCAATCATGAGGATGTGCGTTGGGCGGAGATCACGGACGATTCCGGCCACGGTGTGCGCGTGAAGCGCGGTGCCGGCGCAAAGCCGTTCGCGATGAGCCTACTGCCGTATTCGAGCACGATGCTGGAAGAGGCGCTGCATCAGGATGAGCTGCCGAAGCCGCGTCACATGTTCCTGCGTCTGTTGGCCGCGCAAATGGGCGTCGGCGGCGACGATTCGTGGATGTCGCCGGTGCATGAGCAGTACCAGCTGCCCGCCGACCAGCCGCTCAGCCTCAACGTTCAGCTCAAGCTGTTCTAGGCTAAGCCAGCTTCAGCCTCAAGCATAACCGCCGATTCGCGGCATAATTCCGGCCGACTTGCCAATAGGCAGGCCGGCCGATTCTGTTGATGGCTGAAAACAGGCAGGGTGCCTAAAATGAAAGCACGTCTTTGAAGCAAACGACGCCTCAAAGCATGTTTTTCTGAAGGAGGGCATCATGAGCTATCCAAATATGAATCCCGGCAATCCCAACGACCCCAGTCAACCACCGCAGCCGGGATACGGCGCCTATGCACCGAGCCAGCAAGCGCAGCAATCGCAACAGCAGGACGGTCCACAAAGCGGCGGACCAGATGCCGAGCAGACCCCTCGCTATTCCGGCAATCCATATGGCAACCCCTACGGCAATCCGTATGGATATCCGTACGGTAATCCGTATGGTTACGACCCGAATAGCCATAGCAACGACAGTGGCGAGTGGGAGCCGGTAAGCCCGTTCAAGTTGGTGGAATCGTGGCTGCCGCAACGCGCGAAGAATGCCATTCGCGGTGTGTACGGCGTGCTCGGCGTGATGGCGATTGTGCTCGGCATTGCGCTACTCATCTGGCCGGGGGTGACGCTGAAGATCGCCGCGGTTGCGTTGGGCGCGTATTTCGTGATTTCCGGGGTGATCCGTATCGTCACCGCAATTGTGGAGCTCGGTCTGCCGGGAGGCTGGCGCGTGCTTGACATTCTGGTCGGCCTGTTGCTGACAGTCGGTGGCGTGGTCATGCTGAAGAATGCGACCCTGTCCGGCGCCATGCTGGCAGTGCTCGTCACTATGGTGGTGGGCCTCGGCTGGATGATGGAAGGCGTGATGGCGCTGGTTGAGTCGTGGCATATGCCAAGTTCCGCATGGGCTGTGATTTACGCGCTGATTTCGATTGTGGCCGGCTGCATCATGCTGTTCAGCCCGCTGGCCTCCACCGGTTGGCTGATTCTGTTTGGCGGATGCGCGTTGGTTGCACTTGGCATTGTGGCGATCGTCCGCGCGTTCACGTTTGGCAAGTCCGGCAAGAAGCGCTAACTACGCGTAGTTCTCCCGTATAGGCGATAAACCCATACGGGAGAACGCGACGTGCCGTACGATTGACATGATTTTATAGTCGCGCTATGCTAAGTGAAACGTTTCGACGAAACGATTCGATAAATAGCGGATAGAACGGCACAAGAGGGAGGCGAGACGCATGGCAGGCATCAAAGACGTGGCCCGCGAAGCGGGAGTTTCCGCCAGCACCGTCTCCTATGTACTATCCGGCAAGCGTTCAATCTCTGCGAAAACCACCGACAAAGTCATGGCCGCCGTAGAGAAGCTCGGTTACACTCCGGACGCCAGCGCCCGTAAGATGCGCGGCATGCGCAACCAGATCATCGCGTTGAGCGCCCCGATTCGAGGCGACATCAACCAGGCCAGGTACAACGCCTACTTCCTGCGCACCGCATGGGCCGCAAGGAATGCAGGGTATGACGTGATGTTGCTGACCGGTCCGGGTGCAGTGAAGGATATCCGCCGCGTGACGCAAAGCAATCTTGCGGATGGCATCGTGCTGCTCGACGTGGAGCAGGATGACGAGCGCGCCGCTCAATCCGGCACTTTTTCCAAGCCGTGCGTGGCTATCGGCTATCCGTCGTCGCACGCCGGCTGCGCCTGCGTGGACATCGATTTCGCGCTGATGGGCCGCAAGGCCGTCGACTTCCTGTACGAGAAGGGACACCGCACCGTCGTGTTCCTGCGCAACAACGAATCCGACTACAACCGCCATTCCGGTTACGTCGTCATCTTCCGCGAAAGCCTGCTGGCGCACGCGAAGGAGCTCGGCATGACGGTCATCGAATCCGAGCATTACGAAGCGGACAGCTTCGACGCGCAGCACTTCGTCAGCACCGTCTTCGCGCACCCCGACCGCCCGACCGCCATCATCAACCAGGCGAACGCAAGTGTCCTCAGCCAGGTGCTGATGGCGTTGCACGACGCGGGCATGTCGATTCCGCAGGACGTTTCGGTCCTGTCGTGCGGCACGTATTTCGAAGGCGAGCCGACGCGCTTCCCCATCACCGAAATGCCGGTCATGCCGGAGGAACTGTGCGCCGAAGCCATGAACCTGTTGGTCTCCGCCATCGAGGAGCACACCGACATCAAAGGTTCCGTGGAACTCATCGAACCCGCGCTGAAGCGACGCGGATCCGTTGCGGAAGCGGGGTCCGGCGGAACAATATAGATTTTCCTGCGATTGCCGGAAGGCAGAGCGGCCGGACGGAATCGCAAGGCAACATAATTTCATACGGATAATCGAAACGTTTCAATGACGATATAACGGTCTCCGAAGAAACCGAACGAACGAACAAGCCGGGCGAAATCCGGCGAATCCAAACGGACCGCGGAATCGCACGCACGTCATCGAAACGTTTCAATACAACCAGATGTGAGCCGTGCCGCAGGGCGCGCCTCAAGAAGGAAACAAGGAGAATAGCAATGAACATCAAACGAGGACTGGCCACACTGGCCATCGCAGCACTGTCGCTGACCTCCCTCGCCGCATGCGGCAGCGATACCGCCCAAGATGAAGAGAAGCCGGACAGCCTGTCGTTCTGGTACTACGAAGAGGACGACGCAGGCCAGACCCAGGCATGGCGTCGCGCCGCCAAGGCCTTCGAAAAGGAAACTGGCGTCAAGATCAACTTCGAACGAAAGTCGTTCACCCAAATCGCACAGAACGGCAGCCAATTCCTGAACTCCGACGAAGCGCCAGACCTCATGGAATCCAACCGCGGCAACGGCTCCGCCGGCGTGCTCTCCACCATGGGCCTGCTCACCGACCTCGGCGACTATGTCAAGCAGTACGGCTGGGACAAGAAGGTGACCGGCGCAAACGCAGCAGTCGCCAAGTACGACGAGAACGGCATCATGGACGGCGATACCTGGTACGGTATGACCAGCTACGCTGAATTCCAGCGCGTCTACTACAACAAGGACCTGTTCGCCAAGTACAACATCAAGATTCCGACCACCTACGACGAGTTCGTGGACGCCTGCCAGAAGTTCGTGGACGCCGGCGTGACCCCGATTGCAGCCGACGCGCAGGAATACGGCGTGATGTGGCTGTGGTGGCAGCTCGTTTCCAAGAATGCCGACTCCAAGTTCATCGACAACTGGCAGCTGTACAGGGGTGACGTCGACTGGAATTCCAAAGTGCTGACCAACTCCGTCAAGACCATCAACGAGTGGCTTGACAAGGGCTTCATCTCCCGCAACGCCACTGGCATGAAGGCCGAGGACACCACGCAGGCCTTCATCAAGGGCGAATATCCGATCTACCAGACTGGTACTTGGAACCAGGGCCGTTTCGTCAAGCAGATCAAGTCGTTCGATTGGGACGCGGCCGTCATGCCGGAATCCAACTACGCAGTCGGCTGCGCAGGCAACCTGCTGGTGATTCCTGAGAAGTCGCACCACAAGGATCTGTCCGCCAAGTTCATCGACTACGTCCTCTCCGATGATGTGCAGAACTTCCTCGGCAACGCAGGCGGCATTCCGGTAGCGGCAGACACCAGCAAGATCACCGACGCGAAGAGCAAGGCCATGATCGAGGAATACGATTCCTACGCCAAGGACGGCAAGCTCAGCTACTACCCGGATTACGCGGCCTCCAACCTCACCGACGCGGTTCCAGCGGAGTTCCAGGAGCTGGTCAACGGCACCAAGAAGCCGGCAGACGTGCTCAAGAACATCCACGAGAAGTACGACACCGGCGTCGAGGACATGGGCGTCAAGAACAACTAAAAACAACCGATCCTTCCTTTCCATTCCAACTCCAATAATGGTGCGGCCCGTCTTCGGGCGGACCGCACCAACCCTTTCCTCCCCCCATACATTCCGCACGTCGCATCGCGCCAAATCGTGCGCCATCACAGAACAATCCATCGGAAATCCCTCGGATCATCAATATTTCAAAGGACTTGCAATGTCTCAAAAGACCAAGCACGAAGCCTCCATGTCGAGACTTCCCGGCAACCGCTCCGCGAAATTCGTTCCATACCTCATCCCCGGCCTCATCGGTCTGTTCGCGGTAGTTGTTGTTCCGTTCATCTGGAACATCTACCTGAGCTTCACCCGCTGGCGTGGCGTCGGTCCCGTCAAGTGGGTCGGCCTGAAAAACTGGAAACGCCTGTTCTCCGATTCGACGTTCTGGATTTCCTTCGCTAACTCGTTCTGGATCATCGTGGCTATCGTGGTCATCCCTACCATCCTCGGCCTGTTCATCTCGTCTCTGCTCACCGACGTGATCCAAAAGAAGTTCGGCGGCAAAACCGCTTCCTTCCTGCGCGCGCTGTTCTATTTGCCGCAGCTGCTTCCGGTGGCCGTCGCCGCAATCATCATGGGCTGGATCTTCCGCCCGGAGGACGGTGCCGTCAACGCACTGCTCGCCAAGATCGGCTTGGGTGCATTGCAGCACAACTGGCTGGGCAGCCCTGACAGCGCACTGCCGATCCTCATGTTCATCCTGGTGTGGATCCAGCTCGGCTACCCGATCGTCATCTTCATGTCGGGCCTGCAGCGCGTCGATCCGGAACTCTACGAGGCCGCAGGTCTTGACGGCGCCAACTGGTGGCAGAAGTTCCGCGTGGTCACCCTGCCGTCCATCATCCCTGAACTGCTGGTGGTCATCCTCACCGCAACCATCGGCGCACTGAAGACCTTCGCTCCGGTCTACCTGCTCACCAAGGGCGGTCCGGGCACCTCCACCACGGTTCCGTCGTACTACTCCTACAACCAGTTCTTCCAGGTGCAGCAGGTGGGCTACGGTGCCGCAATCTCCACAGCGCTGACTGTGGTAATCATCGTCTTCTCCATCGTGTTCACCCTCGTGCAGAAGCACGTCGAGAAGGAACTCGTCTGAGAGAAAACCCGAAAAACAATCGCAAGAACATACTAAAAATCCGAAAAGCAAAGGTGCCATCATGACTTATTCCATGTCCACGGCCGCCGCGCGCAAGGCCTCGAAGAAAACGCAGCACGTGCGTTCCGCAGGTGACTGGATCACCCTGATCCTGCTCGTCGCCGGAGCTCTGCTCGTCCTGTTCCCGCTGCTCGTCCTGACCGTCAACGCGTTCAAGACCTCCGCCGATTACAACGCCACCGGCCCGCTCTCCCTGCCGAAGCACTTCACCATGGAGGGCATCATCTCCTTCTGGACTACCACCAACTTCCCGCTGAAGTTCTGGAACAGCTTCATCATCTCCCTAGTGGTGGCTGTCGCGGCGGTCGTGCTGTCGGTGCTCAACTCCTTCGCGCTCGGCATCGGCAAGGTCAAGGGCAACACCTGGATCGTGCTCGGCATCATGCTCGCCAACATGATGCCGCAGGAAGCGCTGCTCTACCCGCTGTACACCATGTTCAAGCAGGTCGGTCTGTACAACACCAAACTCGCGATCATCATCATCTTCACCATCATCCAAAGCGCCTACGGCACCTATCTGCTGTCCTCCGTATACGGCACGTTCCCGCAGGCCATCCTTGAGGCCGCGGCCATCGACGGCGCCTCTCGCTGGCAAATCCTGCGCAAGGTGGTGCTGCCAATTTCTTGGCCGACCATCAGCGTGCTGTTCGTGTTCTTCTTCGTGTGGACGTGGAACGAATACATGATTCCGATGGCGTTCCTCATGAGCGATGACGTACAGACCATTCCGCTGGCACTCGCCACCCTGCAGGGCCAGCGCACCATGGAAGCGACCACGCTGGCATCGGCTTCGCTGCTGAGCATCATCCCGACCATCATCTTCTTCATCATCTTCCAGCGCAAGCTGTCGCAGGGTATCACCGCCGGTGCAGTGAAGTAACGCGACCCAACAACGCTGGGATGTTGTGAAATAACGCAAAAACAGATACAACCGGCCGCGGCGGCTTTCAGCACCGTGGCCGGCATTATCGACGCGCCCACTGCAAGGGGGATCTACGATAGTCGGTAGTGGTAGGCGGCGCACCCATTTCCGCGTTTCCCAAGCTGTTTAACAAAGGAGAGAACAATGAATACTATGGCGACTTCCGGTTTCGGCAACGGTGCCCTCGATTCGCTAGCAATCGCGACGGACCACGGCCATACACGTTGCGTCAACGCCGAAAACCCGACCGGCGGCAAGGGCACTGCAGCCACCGCCGCCAGCGCGCTCGGCCCGTCACGTAAGGGCAGCCCTTGCATCCAGACGATCAAGGCGGGCGATTCGGTCACGCTGATGGACGTCGATGGCCCGGGCGTGATTCGCCACATTTGGATGACGGTCACCGACCGCACTTCCCCGACCGGTCCGAACGTACTGCGCAATCTCATCCTCGAATTCTATTGGGATGGCGAGGATACGCCGTCCGTGCAGTGCCCGATCGGCGATTTCTTCTGCTGCGGTCACGCACAGGCCTGCCGTATCAATTCCATCCCGATCATGGTGGTGCCAAATCGAGGTTTCAACTGCTATTTCGCCATGCCGTTCGAGCACGCGCGCATTGTGCTGCGCAACGATCACAACGAGGACGTGCCGGCCTTCTTCTACCAAATCGACTACACGGAATACGACGCGCTGCCAGCCGATGCGATGCGCTTCCATGCGCAGTGGCGCCGCGAACGCGTCACCGAAATTGCCCGTGACTACACGATTCTCGACAATGTGCACGGCCATGGCGCGTACATCGGCACCTACCTTGCGCTGACCGCGCTGGAAAGCCGCTGGTGGGGCGAAGGCGAAGTCAAAATGTACATCGACGGCGATGAACAGTACCCGACGTGGTGCAGCACCGGAGCGGAAGACTACTTCGGCGGCGCGTGGAGTTTCGCCGACTTCGACGAGCATGGCCGCATGCGCGAGAACACGTTCACCGGACCGTACCTAGGATTCCCGTTCTATTCGCAGCGTCTTGCCGCGCACCGCGAAAGCGACTACTGGGATGTGGCCACACCCGTCATGCGCGGCCTGTACCGCTGGCACATTCCGGATCCGATTTATTTCGATTCTGACCTGCGCGTCACCTGGCAGCAGATCGGCACCGAGGAAGCCGGCAATTTCGAGCGGCAGGATGACGTCGCGTCGGTGGCATACTGGTACCAGCTTGAACCGCACACGCCGTTCGATCCAATCGGTGACCGTCACTTCCGTCAGCCCCGCTGATTTACGATTATTCCGCTGATTTACGCCGATATCGCCGTATCGTGCGTTGACATGGGAATGGATATGTTCCGTCTCGTGTCAGCGTACGATACGGCGATTGTGTTGTTATGCGGGCACAGTAATCACATTTTCTTCAAGATAACCCGATGATTTTACAATAGAAATGACGATTGCGGCATGCCAGACGCATACCGACGTGCGTATAGTAAAGGCACAACAGAAAAACAACAGAAGAACGAAGAACAAGAAAAACAACACAATAGCGACGCACCGCACGATGTAGAGAAGAAAAAAAGAAGCAAGAAACCAGGCGGTCGTCCGAAAGGAAACATCATGAAGAACAACGACACTTTCAACCAGATCCTCAACTCCAACCTCGCTTCCATCGATCCGGGCTTCGGCCAGTTCGCACTTGCCAAGGCTTCCGCTGATCTGATGAAGAAGGTCCTCAACAAGTAAGACCTTCAAGCAGGAAGGCAAGCCGAACCGCGTCAGGCCATCTCTTTGAAACAGACCGCGTGAGGCAAGGCACCGCCGCAGCGAACGCTGCGGCACCGATTCTCTTCTTTCCGATTTTTTAAATCGCATAGCGGGAGGCCGCGATTCCAACCGAATCGCGGCCTCCCGCTTTTTCATACGCGCACATGCACCCCTGTCTTGCCGGCAATGTCCATTATTTGTGCCACACAATCACGCCAATACATCGCTTTCCGTCAACTTCGCACGAACTTAACAGCAACTTACCAGCGAACTTAACAGATGCGAAGTTGCCGTTAAGTTATGTTAAGTTGTCTGGCAAGTTCGGTGGCGTATCTACCGCACGCCACCTGCGCAGCGCAACCGCTACAGTTCCTCCATCGCAAGATTGCGGGCTGCGGCGCGTTCGCGGGGGCCGCGCGTCACGTAGAAGCCGATCGCCACAATTACGAACATCACCGTGCAGCAGGTCCACAGCACGTGACTGCCGAACGCGTTCAAAATCCAGCCTCCGACAAGCGGCGAAAACGCGTTGGATAGCGACCACACCAGGTTGTACAAGCCCTGATACGTGCCGCGTACATCCTTCGGCGCGATATTCGCCACCGTCGTAGCGGCAATCGGGAATGTGCCAAGCTCGCCGAGCGTCCACAGCACGGTCGCAATCGCGAACGTCACCCACGAATCGGCGCCGATTTGGAACGCATAGCCAACCGCGGTAATGGACATGCCCAGCACCAGCACACGGGTGTTGCTCATCCGCTGGAACAGCGCGATCGCAGGAATCTGCAGCAAACACAGAATGCCTCCGTTGATGGTCAGCAGGCTGGAATATTCGTCCGTACCAAGCCCAATCTGCGTCATCGAAATCGGAAGTCCGCTGACGATCTGGTAATACGCCAGCGTGTACAGGAACATCAGCACCACCATCGACATGAGCGCTTTGTCGGTGCAGGCACGACGATAGCTGCGCCAAATGGAGAATTTCGATTGCTGCGATTGAGCCGTTTGCGCAGTGCCAGAACGTTCCACATGTTGTTCCACGGAACGTTCCACGGAGCGTTTCACAGACCGTCCGACACCGTGCACGCCCAGCCCGGCCTCTTTGAAGAATGCCATCATCAGCAACGTAGCGAATACCAACACAGCCGCTTCCGCATAGAACATCAGCGAATAGGAGATTTTGACAAGCTGGTTGGCGATGATCGGGCCGATAGCGAAGCCGAAATTCGCAGCCCATGTTTGCAGCGAATACGCACGCTTCTGCTTGCGAAACGGCACCACGTCGGAAACGTAAGCCGCGACCGCAGGCGTCGGCATAGATGAAATCGCACCGTATATCAGCAACGTAATCGCCATAATCCAAGGATTGCCGATACAAGCCAACAAAACCAGCATCACCGCGGAACCGAGATTGCCGATAACAATCATCGCGGGGCGCCCGAATCGGTCAGACAGCGCACCACCGTACAGGCAGCCGAAAATACCGCCGAAACCGTACATGGAGACGATGGTGCCGGCCACGCCCGCGCTCACATGCATGTCGGAGACGAGGTACATGGAAAGAAACGACGTGACGAAACGGCCCATCCACAGAATAAGCAGCGTGACCCACAGACCCCAGAACATGAGGGGCAATCCGAAAATCTCTTTGTTCTTCTCCATTCTTGCCATCATATCGAGCAATATCGAGCAGACGCGAAGCCGCCGCCTTTTCCCGGGGTGCTGGGACAATGGACAACTATGGCAATGAAAAAAGGACCGACCAAGGGGTCGGGCGGAAAGCATCGTAACGCGCTGAAGGGCAAGGGGCCGACTCCCAAGGCCGAAAATCGCGTATATCACAAGGCTTACAAGGCGAAGAAGGCGGCGGATCGCCGCAAGATGGCCGATCCGCGACTGGCGGCACGTCGTCGCGTGGCGAAGTTCACTTCGGAATCCGACGATCTGGTCATCGGCCGTAACGCGGTGCTTGAGGCGCTGCGTTGTGGCGTGCCGGCAACCACGCTGTATGTGGCGGCACGTATCGAGCATGACGATCGCACGCGCGAAATCGTGCGTCTCGCCGGCATCCACGGACTGCATCTGCTGGAAGCCGACAGGCTCGAAATGGACCGTATCGCACGCTCGTCGAACCATCAGGGCGTGGTGCTGAAGGCGCAACCGTTCCAGTATTCCTCGCTGGCAGAGCTCGTGGACCGCGCCGATAAGAAGGCGCGTGCCATGGAAGCAGCCGATTCGGAAAGCGCGCGCATCGCGGCACGTCCGCTGTTCATCGCACTGGACGGCGTCACCGATCCGCAGAACCTCGGCGCGGTCATCCGTTCCGCGGCCGCATTTGGCGCGAACGGCGTGATTCTGCCGGAACGTCGTTCCGCTTCGGTCACCGCCGCCGCATGGAAGGTGTCGGCGGGCGCCGCAGCGCATATGCCGGTGGCTCGCGTGGTGAATCTGACGAAGGCGATCGAAAGCCTGAAGGAACGCGGCTACTACAGCGTCGGTCTTGACGGCGGCGGCGATGCGCTCGTCGGCGAAACCGGTTTCGAAACCGATCCGCTGGTGGTTGTGCTCGGCTCGGAAGGCAACGGCCTGAGCCGTCTGGTACGAGAGGCTTGCGATTCCATCGCCGGCATTCCGATGTCGAATATGGTGGAATCACTGAACGCGTCCGTCGCGGCCGGCATCACGCTGTACGCCGTGGCGCGCGCACGTCGTGAAGCGGCTGCCGCAGCCAAGTAATCGTTATATATTTGCGATACATACAAAGAAGCTCAAGCTTTTCCAGCTTGAGCTTCTTTTGTTTTCCTGAGCTTTTCTTGTGTTAGAGGCTCCAGCAATTACGGACCATGCTAACGTGCAGAATCAGTGGCTCCACACCGCCGCGTCGGGATCGTCGTCGGGGTTGTAGCCGTCGTCATCGGGATCGTTGTACGTGTATTCGTCGTCGATCACGCCGGAATCGGCTTCGTCGTTCAACACGTCCAAATCCTTCTGATCGAGCTTGTACTGCGGCAGCACGTTCTCCACATAGCTCTTCACGGCTTCGGTCATGGACACGTCGTGGCCGACCTTCTCCGCAAGGAACCAACGATGGTCGAGTACCTCATGGAAGAACTGCGCCGGCTCGATCTGGGAGCGGTATTCGCGCGGAATCATGCGCACGGTCGGCTCGAACACCTCGCGCATCCAGTCGGTGGCCACGATTTCGAGATCCTCGCCATCACGCCACGTGGAGGTGCGGTAGGCGTCCAGATCGTTGAGCAGACGGCGGGCCTGGTTCTCCTGCACGTCAAGACCGGTCAGTCGCAGCAACTTGCGGTTGGCGTAGCCGGCGTCCACCACGCGCGGACGCACCAGCACGCGCTTGCCGTCCTCGGCGGTCTTCATTTCCAGCTCGTCCACGTCGAAGCCCAGTT
>OLZW01000561.1_pt1 | contig 30575 bp, 19 predicted proteins | sample 1674281 | NCBI WGS metagenome assembly OLZW01 (sample SAMEA103958157, study PRJEB25191) | human gut metagenome | biome: human-associated habitat [ENVO:00009003]; feature: intestine environment [ENVO:2100002]; material: feces | place: Germany | collected 2013/2015
CACCGCAGAAAAGAGAAATCGCCGCTTTTTCTCGCACACTCCAGATACGGGGAGCAGCGCGTTTTACCGTACGCTCGAATAGGCTGGAGCGACTGTCGGTATCATTCGAAGGGCGGCGAAAACGATCCACGATACCCCGGGTAACTCCGGCGGTGCACACCCGAACAATTCGGTATCTGTCGGAAAAATTCTAAAACCATACCGCCACAATCCTATACCTCTCTTCCTACAGATCCGATAATCTCCCGGAACCGGCCGCCCTCTCGCCCCTCCCGAAAACGCTACCGCAAGACAACCGGAACACGCCCTGCGAAACAGTTTCCTCCACCGCAAACAGAAGGCGGGCCGGCAACTGCTAACGATCGCCGCCGTTCCCGGCGCACATACGACATTCATCACATTCCGCTCGGAGGCGTCCAGAAAATCCGATGTACGTTTTGCGATTCGATTTGTATAATTTGAGAACGAAACATCCTTCAATCCGGATAATTTTGTATAATTATTTTTCAGATTCGGGTCAAACCGGAAAAACCATTCCCGGACACCCGGATTTTTTACCCCGAAAAACAAGGAATTTCAAGCCCCGTATATCCCACCCGACTCTACCGTCCATAAATTTCACCGACCTCCATCCATCGAAAAAATGCAGGACGGAAGAGTCGCACGGGGCGATTTCCCGGCGAAAGCCGAAATAATAGCGCAAAAAGACATTTTTAGTACTTATTTTTACTATCTTAGTATTCAGAATGTTGGAAAACCTCACATATTTCCTTAACGGAGCTTCCCTGTCATTTTTCGCTATGGGAGCCTTTCACATGGCAGTCTATGCCCGCCAGAGCAAATCCCGTCCCCATTACCTTTTCACGATCTGCCTGATATGGATGGCATTGATCGAACTCAAAGAATTTTTCCTGAGCCACGATGCCGCCTACAACTACGAGATTCTCGGTCCGGGCTTCACTTTTCCCGACCTGTTCACTCTTCCGCTGCTGTCGCTCTTTTTCTTCGAACTGGTGATGCCCGGACGTATCACAGCACGATACGGACTCAAGTTGCTGTGGCCCTTCATTCTGCTCGGCGGTGCCTACTGGATCGGAACGGCTTTCGAACCTCGTATGATCTATTCGTCGCTGTCGGAACTGCTGCACGATCTGCCGGACTACCTACCGACTGTGCTCCTATTATACATACTTTATACGATCTGTTTCTGCATTTTCGCAATGGTACGAGTGGTCATGTATTCCAAACGTTACGCCAAGGAGATCGCCCAGGCATACTCTTTTACCGAAAGTATCCACTTGCGCTGGATGCGCTGGATGCCTGTTATACTCGGCTTCTACCTGCTTTCTTACATCCTCATCATTGCATTCACCTCCGACGTTCGGTCCACAATCGTCATTTACCTGCTGACACTCGTCGTCTGGGGAATCCTCTACGGCTGTATCCTCCAATACCGTATTCCAGACATCATCCGGAATTATTGGCAAATGCCGCTGGAAGGCGAAATCATGGACGAAAGCCCGGAAACCACCCTGGTCGAAGGAAGCCGTATCGCATTGCTGCGGGAACAGTTGCTGAAGGCTATCGAACAACGTAAACTATACCTCAATCCCGGACTCACGATCATCGATCTGGCCAGCGAATGCGGCACCAACCGCACGCAACTCTCCCTGTTGCTGAACAAGGAACTGGGATTGTCGTTCCGGGACTATATCAACCGATGCCGCATCGAATATGCGGCCTTGCCGCTGCTCGAAGAGATGGACTCCGCCCATACGATCGAAGAGATCGCCTTTTTATCGGGATTCAGGAGTACGGCGACCTTTTACCGCGCTTTCGCCAAAGAAAAAGGCATGGCCCCGCAACAATGGCAGGAGTCCATTAGAAAATCCCGGACAAGGGGGGGGGAGACAACGGGTTACGGGAAATAACCGGCCTTCAGGAAGAGTGTCCATAAGACGTCGTTCGCAACATTGAGCAAGCTACCGGAGCTGCGAATCAATTTGCGGCTCCGATTCATTTACAACGGACGGGATCAAAGGATCCGGTTCTATTTCCTTTTAGGGCAAGAGCCTGTTCTCTGTTCTCTGTTCTCTGTTCTCTGTTCTCTGTTCTCTGTTCTCTGTTCTTCGAACGTCGAACCCGTAATCCGGAAGCACCCGCCAGGGATGCTGTCCGATCTTCTTCAACGATAGCCGGCATCGAAGAGCCAGCCCCGGATAAAGTTCGTCGCCGAGTAAACCGCCCATGAGCCGGATCCCGCGCCGCACGCCCCGAATGCCCGAACACCCGTCAAGAAGCCGCCGACCGGTTATCCCTTACGGTCACCAGAAGTAAAAAGCCCCGGACAAGGTCGCAATTCCTATGCCCGAGGTAACAAATCCGCAATCCGGAAAACGCCCGGCCCCCGGACAAAAGCCTACGCTCCATACACTCCGGCGGTGAATTCTGCGACCGGCACGGGCTCGGACGCAAAAGAAGAGCACCGCTTCAATCCCTCCGGCAGCCAATGAAAGCGGCGCCCCCTTTTCGGAAGCGCCGCTGTATTGATCGAAATACAAGTCTTATTCGGTAACCCGCTCGAGCCACTTTACCATGCCGAGCATAACGCCCATCGAGATGATGCAGACCGAGAAGAATACAGTCCAAGCCACCCAAATGGGATAAGCATTGTAGATGAGCGGCCCAATCCAAAGCAGCAGATTGCCTACTGCCGTTGCACAGAGCCACAGACCTTGGCAAAGGCCCTGGAGATGCTTGGGAGCAACTTTAGAGACGAACGACAGACCGAGAGGAGAAATGAATAGCTCCGCTACAGTCAGGAAGAAGTAGAGCACGAAGAGAACCCACGGTCCTGTCTTGAGAGCGGCGGCCTCTGCAGCCGGGAGATCCTTGAACGCCTCGGCCGAAGGATAACCGTTGATGATCGAGAATACGGTCATGAAAAGAAATGCCAATCCGGCCAAACCCATACCGATAGCGATCTTGCGAGGTGTGGAAATCGCTTTTCCACGGCGTGCAAGAGCGGCAAATACCCACATCACGACAGGAGTGAGGATGATAACATAGAATGGGTTAAGAGCCTGCCATATTTCCGGCTGCACGGAGTCGGTCTTCACGAAGTCGCGGGCAAAGAGCGAGAGTGAAGTTCCGTTCTGGTGGAATGAAAACCAAAAGAAGATAGCAATACCGAGCACAGCGAAGAGAGCTGCCATACGCTGTTTGATCTCCGTAGCCATTGCAGCTTTTTCCTCTGCAGAATATGTAACGGTTTCCTCTTTTGCTTTCTTTGCAGGAGAAGGAAGCTGCCTTTTGGTGCAAAGGAATATCGAGAGAGAAATAAGCATCGCAGCGACAGAGGCGATGAACGAATAGTGGATGCCGGTGTTGAAGACATTAAGATAGTTCGAACAGAATGCCGATACGGAGCCGGCATCACCTGCGACCACAGAGCCACCCACCTTTGTAATGAGCTCGTAAAGATTGGTAAGGTTTACTTCCGCACCCGCCAAAAATCCGTGGCAAAGAGCCGGAAGCTCGGCATTATACATCAAGCCGTTCTCACTGAGCCACCAACTGCGGAGCAAGGGAGCTACGAAGGGAGCCACAACGCCACCAAGATTGATAAAGACATAGAAAATCTGGAAACCGGCATCACGCTGCGAAGCATAGCGAGGATTGTCGTACAACTGTCCGACAATGGCCTGAAGGTTGCCTTTGAAAAGGCCGTTGCCGAATGCGATGAGGAACAGCGCACCGCAAGTAAGCGTAAGAAGCCATGTCTGATTCTCGGGAGTTGCGAAAATGGGGAACGCCAATACGACATAACCGATAGTCATGACAATAAGACCGGAAATGATGGTTCCTTTGTAGTTCTGCGTTCTGTCGGCAATGATACCGCCTACGAGGCTAAGCACATAGATACCGGCGTAGAAGAAAGAATAGACTAAAGCACTGGTCTCTTCAGACAGGCCGAATTTGGAACATAGAAACAGCACAAGCACCGCGTTCATGATATAATATCCGAAACGCTCGCCCATGTTGCTCAATGCTGCCGGGATCAATCCTTTGGGTTGATTTTTAAACATACGCGATTGAATTAGAATTTTTTCTGTTTTTTGTTTCGCCCACAAAGATAGAATTATTTTTCGTATTTTTGCTATAATAATGAACCGGTTTATGGGAAATCCGACGAAAAAGCTCCCGCTGATCGAGCGGGACGACTGGCTGCTTCCGGTCGAAAGGGAGTTGACGGCCCGGTACGAGAGCTACCTGCAGGCACTCGGGGAAATCGAAAAGTCGGCCGGATCGATCGTCGATTACGCCAACGGCTATCGCTATTTCGGATGGCAGCGGGACGAGGCGCTCGAAGGCTGGTGGTTCCGCGAATGGCTTCCCGGGGCGCAGGACGTTTATCTGCTGGGCGACTTCAACGGCTGGCAGCGCACTTCGCTGCGGCTCGACAGAAACCCGGAAGGGGTGTGGAGTATTTTCCTGCCCGATGCGATGTATGCCGAACGGCTCACGCACGGCTCGCTCTACAAAATCCACGTGCACGGCGACAACGGCTGGCACGACCGCATTCCCGCCTATGCGACCCGCGTGGTACAGGACGAGAAAACCAAGAATTTCACCGCCCAGTTCTGGAATCCGGTCCCGTTCGACTGGCAGGGCGACCGCCCCATTGCGGCCCGCAGCGAGGAGTTATTCATCTACGAAGCCCACGTAGGTATGGCCCAGGAACGCGAAGGCGTGGGCAGCTATGCGGAATTCACCGAAAAGATCCTGCCCCGGATCCGGGAGGAGGGCTACGATACGGTGCAGTTGATGGGCATCGCCGAACATCCCTATTACGGGTCGTTCGGCTACCACGTGTCGAACTTCTTCGCCCCTTCCTCGCGCTTCGGCACGCCCGAAGCGCTCAAGACACTCGTGCGCACGGCTCACGAACTGGGACTTGCGGTGGTAATGGATCTAGTGCACGCCCACTACGTGAAGAACCTCAACGAGGGGATCAACGAGCTCGACGGTACGGATCATCTCTACTCCCTACCGGGTACGGCGGGCGAACAGCCCTACTGGGACTCCAAAACTTTCGATTACGGCAAGGAACAGGTGCGGCATTTTCTGCTCTCGAACGTCAAATACTGGCTCGACGAATTTCACTTCGACGGCTATCGGTTCGACGGAGTGACCTCGATGCTCTACCGCCATCACGGGCACACCGACTTCGTCCGGAGGGAGCAATATTTCGATGAGGAGGTGGACGAAGCCGCCCTCACCTACCTTACGTTGGCCAATACGCTGGTACACGATTTCCGTCCCCGAGCCGTTACGATCGCCGAGGAGGTGAGCGGCATGCCGGGCATCGCGGTTCCGACTGCAGACGGAGGCGTCGGTTTCGACTACCGCCTGGGCATGGCCATTCCGGATTTCTGGATCCGACAACTCAAGGAGATACCCGACGAACAGTGGGACATACACGCCATTTGGCACGTCCTGACCGACCGTCTGCCGGGCATCAAGACGGTCGCTTACGCCGAATCGCACGACCAGGCGTTAGTGGGCGACCAGACCCTCGCGTTCCGGCTGATGGGAAAGGAGATGTACGAACACATGGACCGCGCCTCGCAAAGTCCGGTCATCGACCGGGGAATGGCCCTGCACAAGATGATCCGGCTCGTCACGATCTCGGCAGGCGGGGACGCCTATCTCAATTTCATGGGCAACGAATTCGGACATCCCGAATGGATCGACTTTCCGCGCGAGGGCAACGGCTGGAGCTACGCCTACGCCCGGCGCCAATGGTCGCTCGCGGACAACGGGCTGCTGCGCTATGCCCAGCTCGGGGAGTTCGACCGGGCGATGATCGCCCTGGTGAAAAAATACGGCATACTCCGCGACGGCTACCCTTACAATTTACAGATGGACACCCAGAATCAGACGATGGCCTTTTCGCACGGCGACCTGCTGTTCGTATTCAACTGGCATCCGTCGGCCTCGATACCCAATTACGAAGTACGGGTACGGGTTCCGGGCCGTTACCGCCCGATCCTCTCGACCGACGAGCGCCGTTTCGGCGGCACGGAGCGGACCGACATGCGGGGGCAGCATTTCTCCTACCCCGTGCAGGGGGATGAACTGCCCCGCATCCGCATCTACAACACTTCGCGCACGGCGACGGTTTTCCTCCGAGAAGCGTGAAGGAGAGGACCAGCCGCCCGCACTACCCGCACCGGGCGGTCGGAAAACGACCGTTTCCTGCTCGTCCGTCCTACCGGGAAATCCGGGATTCGGAAGCCGCCGAAGCCTATCAGACAACGAAAACATCAAAAAAACGACGATACACCGCTGCCGAGCGGGGTTTCAGACAACGATTTCCATACAATGACGAAAAAATACCGACATCTGCTGTTCGACCTCGACGGCACGCTCACAGACCCGATGGAGGGCATCACCCGTTCGGTACAATACGCCCTGCGGCATTTCGGTATCGAAGTGAGCGACCTACGCGAGCTCTGCCCCTTCATCGGACCGCCGTTCGCGGAGTCCTTCCGGACATTTTACGGCTTCGACGACCGCCAGACCAGCGAAGCCGTAGCCGTATCACGGGAGTATTTCACCGAAAAAGGCATCTTCGAAAACCGGCTCTACGACGGAATGGACGAGCTGCTCGACACGCTCGCAAGCAGCGGATATACGCTCTGCGTCGCCACGTCGAAGCCCCGGGTATTCGCCGAGCGGATCCTCGACCACTTCGGCATCGCCCCCTATTTCTCCTTCGTCGGCGGCACAGGACTGGACGGCTCGCTGCCGACGAAGGCCGATGTGATCGCTCACGTGCTGGCCGGGAGCAACATCACCGATCGCGGAACCGCCTTAATGATCGGCGACCGCAAATACGACATTCTCGGTGCAAAAACCGTCGGCATCGACTCCGCCGGAGTTCTCTACGGCTACGGCGACCGGGCGGAACTGGAAGCGGCCGGAGCCGATTACATCCTCCCCGCAATTCCCGACCTGGAAGAGCTGCTGCTCGAATAAACGGACGAAATACCGGGAAACAGAGGGATTGTCTGACAAGTCCTATTTTAACGTTTTCACCCCCGTCGGAATAAACTCCGGCAGGGGTGATTTTCAATTTCGGGAAGTTATCGAACAGCCCTTTCATTCAGTTGCGGGCAACCTTGAAAGCCTACTTTTTCGCTGCGGCCGTACGGCGGGCAATGTCCTCGGCCGTATGCTGCACCTGGAAGCAAAGGTTCGACAGATCGACGCCCTCGATCCGGCGGCCCTCGACGACGATCTCGCCGTTCACCACGACGGTATCCACGTCGGCAGCCTTGCCGCAGTAGATCAGGTTCGCCACCATATTATATACCGGCATAAGGTGCGGCTTCACCGCATCGATCAGAATGAAATCCGCCAGCGCACCCTCCTTAATAACGCCCAACTCGCCGGCATGACCGATCGCACGGGCCGCATTGACGGTCGCCATTTTCAGAATTTCATAGGCAGGCAGCACGCAGGGATCCATCGTCGCTACTTTCTGCAAGAACGATGCGGTACGCATCTCGTCCCACATATCCAGGTCGTTGTTCGAACAGGTACCGTCCGTGCCAATCGTGCAAAGCACCCCTTCGCTATGCATCCGGGCGATCGGGGCGATACCGCTCGAAATTTTCATGTTGCTCTGGGGGTTGTGCGACACGGCCACTCCGCGCTCCCGCAGGATGCGGATATCCCCGTCATCGACGTGAACGCAATGCGCACCGATCGTCCGGTCGTCGAGAATACCGAGGGTATCGAGATGCCGGACAGAAGTAGTACCGTAACGCTCCCGCACGATACGCACCTCGTCTTCGGTTTCGGAAATATGGGTCATGAACCAGAGTCCGTGGCGGCGTGCCAACTCCTTGCCCCGCTGCAACGACTCCGGCGAACAGGTATAGGGCGAATGGGGCGCCACGGCCAACCGGATGCGGTCGCAGTCGCCCGTGGTGGCGATCATCCGCTCCACATCGTCGGCAAAAGCCTCCCAACTCGTATCCAAGTAGCTCGCTCCGAGCATGGCCCGGATGCCGAGCCGCCGCACGGCCTCGGCGATACGGTTTTCGTGCCAGTACATATCGACGAACGTCGTGACGCCGCCCAGCAACATTTCGACAATACCCATTTCGGCTCCCAGTACGATTTCGTCCGGGGTTTGCTGTGCCTCGAAAGGCCAGATATATTCGTGCAGCCACTTCATCAGGGCGATGTCGTCGGCATAGCCCCGCTGGAGGGTCATCGCCACGTGGCAGTGGGTATTGATCAGTCCCGGCATGAGCACCTTGCCCGTGCCGTCGATCTCCCGCACCCCGGGATGCTCCCGCCGGAACGCTTCGATCCGCCGGGGATCGTCGCTGACCAGCGCCAGACGGCGATCCGCCACGCCGACCGCCCCCGTGAAAGTCCGGGGCTCCTTCTCTGCCGTCATGGGCAGAATCGTACAGTTCGTAAATAACAGTTCCATAAGCAATACAGGTTCGACGCAATCGGAATTACAAACCGGGCGGTTATCGTCAAAACGGCATACGTCGAACTATTTTACGGTGTTCACGCGAACATCCGATCCCATTTTGACATCTTCTCGAAACCGCCCCTATCAAAGCGCCCCTTCTATCGATCGCTTCCGGGACGTACCCCTTTCCGGCACCGGATCATTCGGTATCCAGAGAGTTCCCGCAAACGGTAATCAGCTCCCGCCCCGAAACCGAATTGGAATAGATCTGGATCACCTTGCTGAAAGTGCCCGGTTCGTTCTTATGCGGTTCATAGACCACACGGATCACAGCAGTTTCGCCCGGTGCGAGAGGGCGCTTGGAGTGGCTCACCTTCAGGCACGAGCAGGTAGTCTGCGCCCTTACTATTACTAACGGAGCAGAGCCGTCGTTCGTATATTCGAACTCCCAAACCAGATCGCCGCCCCAACGGGGTACGCTCCCGAAATTATGGAACGAACTCTCGAATTTCAGGTGCGCTCCCTCGTATTGCTGGGCGCCGGCCCCGAGCCATGCAAGGCACGAAGCCGCAATCAATAATATCGTACGTATCATTCGTGTCGTTTTCGCAGCCATCGTCCGCTGCTGTTATCGCGCCTTCAGTCGATGCGGTGCAACGTCGCACGGCAAACCGGATTGGCAGCGCATTCCAATCTATTCCAACGTAAAGACATAGGTAATCGTTCCGGTCTGCATCAAACTCTCGCTGGATGAAAACCGAGCTTTGCGGGCCGCTTCGACCGCCGCATCGACCAGCCGCTTGCTGTTGGTCGTCGATCCCTGCGCCCGATAGGAGGCGTATGTCACCCGACCGGAAGCATCGACAGTCACATCGACGACGACCTTGCCGGACTCATTGCCCGGATAGGAAGGCTTGGGCAGCTTTCCCACCACCGAGCGCCCCGAAAGGTCGTAGGCAATGCCCGAATCGCTCTGGCCCGTGCCGTCGTGACTGCCTTCCGGCGCCCCCGAAAGGTCCCCGGCGTTACCCTCGCCCGCAGCAGGCCCCTCCGACGTGGAAGTGCTCCCCGCCGTGCGGCCCGGGAAGAGCGCCCGACGGTTTACCGTGCGGGGTTGTTCGGCAGGCTGCTGCGCGTCGCTGCGCTGCGGAGTTTGTCCCGGAGTCTCCCGCTCGCGGGGTTTCTTCTCCGGCTGCGGTGTCTGCACGGCGATCTCCTCTCGCTCGCTGGTCACGTACTCGACCTGCTGCCGCGACGCTTCGGCCGCCGCCTGCTGCGGCGGTGCCTGCACATCGGTAGCCGACAGGTCCCGGTCGCCCAGACCGGTTTCGGTCGTCCCGAAATCGATCAGCAACCCTTCGCCGGGAAGCAGCTCGTCCCGCCCCATATCGAACGACACGAACAGGAAAGCCGCCGCGATCGACAGCGCATAAAGCAAAGCTGCGAGCCCCGCCCAACGGCGTGCATTCGATTTATCGTTATTCGGATCGTAATAATACATCGGTCAATTCTCACAAGGAAAACACCGCAGGGCGGCATTCCCCGGGTTTCACTCTATTCGGGCGAGGTAGCCGCGATGAGCGTAAAATTGTTGGCCTTGGCCATGCGCATCATGGCCACCACTTCGTCGAAAGCCACCGACTTGTCGCAATGCAGCGAAACGGTAGGGTTCTCCTGTCCCGCCAGCCGGGACTTGAGGGCTTTCTCCACGCCCTCGCGCGAGCCGACGTTTTCCGTCTCGACATAATACCTGTATCCATGTCCCGTATCCTGGATCGAAATCGTCGTCATCGCCTTGTCCTTCAACTGATTCGAACTTTTCGGCAGAATCAGCTTGATGGCATTGGGGTTGATGAGCGTCGTAGCGATCAGCATGAACAGCAGCAACAGGAAGATCAGGTCGGTCATCGAAGCCGATGAAAACGACTTATCGACCTTGGATCCGCGTTTGATTGCCATAACAGATTACTTTTGAACGGGTTGATTCAGAATATCCATAAAGGCGATCGAGTTGGCCTCCATCCGGAAAACGAGCTTCTCGATGCGGGCCACCAGGTAGTTATAACCGAAGTAGGCCGGAATACCGACCAGCAGACCGCCGACCGTCGTGATCATCGCCACGTACATACCGCTCGAAAGGAGCGACATATCGACCGTACCGCCCGCAGCGGCCATATCCATAAAAGTCTGCACCATGCCGACCACCGTACCGAGAAAACCGATCATCGGGGCGCCGCCGGCGATGGTCGCCAGGATCGGCAGGTTGGTTTCGAGCTTCGACACTTCGAGGTTCGCCACGTTCTCGATGGCCGACTGCACGTCGCTCATCGGACGACCGATCCGGCCGATACCCTTTTCGATCATACGGGCGATCGGCGTATTGGTCTTGCGGCAAAGATCGACCGCAGCAGCGACCTTGCCGTCCAAAATATAATCACGGATGCGGTTCATGAAATTCATATCGAACTCCGACGCCTTACGGATCGCCATGAAGCGCTCCACGAAGATAAAGATCGTGAGTCCTCCCAGAATCAACAAAACCCACATCAGCCATCCGCCGCTCATAAACAACTGCCAAAGTCCCATGCGGGTCTGCTCCGCGACAACAACCGCATCTGCGGTCTGCAACAAACTAATCATAATCTTTTTGAGTGAATTAAATTTATTTTATTCGAGTTTTACTTTTTCCGTATCAATCCCGCTCCAAGTCGTATTCAGGCTCCGGCGGATCTTCCGGCAGAAGCAATTCCTGCCGTTGGGCCTCTTCCGCCGCACGCCGAGCCTGCTCCTCGCGGCGGGCCTGACGCTTTTTCTGACGTTTCTTGTTGGTGAAGCGGTCCCGAATACGCTGTTTCAGATCCTTGAAATTATTGAAATCCTCCTTATAGGAGATCCCGATACCGGTTTCCTGCAGGCCCTGGTTCTCGTCGAAACGATCGATGGTCTGCGTGAACGCCTTCAGACGCAGGTTGCCCGACTTGTCGATCAGCCACGTCACATGCGCTTCGCCCATGAAGTTGGAAACATTGTTGCTTACGGCCTGTTTGTTGTCGATGATGTAATTGCCCTCGACCTCGACCAGCAGACGGTTGTTGATCAAATTGGTGGAGAAGCCGAAATCCACCTCGTCACCGGTCATTTCGGAGCCAGCCCGGTAGTTCAGGATGATCCGGTAATCATCTGTCGAAAACCAGTTGGTAAGCTGGTTGGTAAGCATCTCCAGACCCGTTGCCACACCGGAAGAAGCACCGATATTGGCACTGCCGGAATTGCTGAAAGTACCCAGTGCGACCAGCGAAATGAACTGCTGCGCTTGGGCTTCCTGCGTATTGAGCACGCTGGCCACCGCAGCCTGCGTTTCTATATCTGTAACGGGCACGACCACGCTGAAATCCAACTGCGGGTTGCTCAAACGACCGCCGATATGGATCTTACAATCGACCGGCACCGAACGGTCCGAAATCCGGGAACCGCTCTGGTCGTCGTCCGAAGAGGCGGTTACAGTGTTCAACAGAGGCTGCAACGACGTTTTGAGCTTATAGACGGCATTGATGTCGAGCCGCGCATCGACAGGCTCGCCCGTCCACTGAATCATCGAACCGCTCTCGATGATGAATTTCTTAGAAATGATATTCTGCAATGAGAAAAGAAAACTGCCTTCGATGAGCGTATAGTCGCCGTACATATTGAAGATACCGTTACCCGGATTGATATGCAGGTTGAGCATACCGTTGCCACGACCTTTCAGGGCACTGCCGACCGTCGGGTCGATCACCAGTTGGAAAGCGGTATTGTCCTGCACATTGAGAGCCATCGTAATATCCATCGTGCTGCCTGCGGCTTCCTTTTTACGCCCCTGCTGCTGGAAGAGCAGCTTCTTGCGCACCAGATAGTCGGTCGTATCGATCTGTTCAGGGGTGACGAACGTAACGAAATCGGCCGTTTTCGCATTCGACTGTCCCGACAGAGGCATATAAAATTCGGAATCGCCTTCGGTGGTAGCCACGATGTCCATTTTCACACCGCCCTTGCTGCCCGCGATCGTCGCCGAACCCGAAGCGAAAATCCGGCCGTAGAACAGGTCGTTATCCTTCGAAGTGGTATTGAGCACCATCAACTCTTTCGGCAGCACTTTCACCGAATAGGAGATATTGGACAAATGTTCCAGATTGAGGTCGATCGAGAAAAGGCCCTCGTTCTTCTCCGGATCGTACAGCGGCACGCCTTCGGCAATCAAATGATTGTTTTTAACCTCGATCACGGTCCGGGGCATCGTGTAGGTCACCTGCGTAAAATCCACCGTCGTGGTGAAATCGCGCACGGCGATCTGCCCGGAAAGGTTCGCCTCCTTACCGCTGCCGCGCAGGGCGATATCGACATCGGCATTGCCGCCGGTCCGCTCGACCACCCCCTTCAGCAGGGGATCGAGCGCCGAAAGTTCGACTGCGTCGAGGGTAGCCCGGGCGTAATAACGCTTTTGCGAAGGGGCGTAAAAACCACGAACGAGAGTATCGAGATTTTCCCGCTGCTGCACCAGAATACCCGCACGGTTCTGTATGAAATCCCATCGGGACCGCAGCCAGATCGACGGAACGGCGAGATCGTTGATCGAAATGCTGTCCACAACGATATCGGCCTGCACCTCGCCGGCCCCGAGCACCGCTTTCATCGTCGCCGAACCGTTGGTACGACCGTCCACACGGTAGCCCATCGACGAGGTGAACTGCGAGAAGGGCGCCAACTCGAAATTATGCAGCGTCAATTGCACCGAATCCTGCAAACGACGCGATACGACGCCGTCGAGCAGCAGTTGCTGCCCGGCATTGACCATTCGAAAACGGTCGATTCGTATCCGGGAAGTATCTGCCGTAATACCGTCCGTATAGATATTCCAAGTCTTCTCTCCCCGGCTGATGTACGACGGCGTCAGCCGCAGATCGATCTGCCGGCCCGCAGGACCTCGTCCCCGGGCAAATTCCGAACGGAATCCGATCCGTCCGGAAACATCGCCGATAGTATCCGCGAAATCGGTAATCAGCTCCAGCTTGTTATCCTTGGCCCCTCCGCTCATTCCGACACGGCTCATGTGAAAACTGTTCAGATAAAGGTCCTCGGTCGAAGCCGCGAAAACGAGCGAGTCGCCCCGGTTATGGGCATCCAGATTCAGACGTGTCACCAGCATCCGGCCCCGCTCGATGTAATCCGAGGCCGCTTCGAACGAAAGTTTGTCGTTCGCCGGGTTGATCCGCAACAGCAACCGCGATCCGTCCGCGATCTGTAACCCGGGAGAAACGGCATTGACCAGCGGATTGATCTTCCGGACATTGACCGTAAGTTGGGAATATCCGTCAGCCAACTCTACCGTATCGGGATGCTGCGCCTGCCAGCCGGGACCGCCGTCAAGCGTCGGGACATAATCTCGGAAACGCTGTTGCAGGTAGGCGAACACCTCCTTGTAGGAGGTTTTCCCCTCGTAGTCGGCATCGACAAAATCGGAACGCAGACGAATAAACTTGTCCGACAAGCTGTTCCGACCCACGATCACAACGCTGTCGGCCGCAAGCTCGCGGTCGTTATAACGATAGGATACATCACGGACGAAGATTATTCCGTTCAGGTCGTCGAGCGTACGGCCGACGGCACGCGCAGCAATCCGGGCGGCAAGCACCGACACCGAATCGCGGCGATTCACCCCCAGAGCCGCCAGGTTCGCCTCCTCAAGGTCCAGCGCAAAATCGTAGCGGGGCCTCTGCTCATCGTTCAGGTCGAGCAGCCCTCTAAAATCGAACCGCAGATTCCTGTCCCGGGCTTCGATCAATCCGTTGAACTCCCGGTTCACCAGGTGCCCCTTCATACGGAGCGAATCGTAATCATATCCGTTGATCCCCAATCGCAGGATCTCGCCCGACACTTCGGCGTCGGAGTGTTCCGAGCTGAGTTCGCCGTTTACATGCACATTCAGAGAGAGGGGACCGAGCAGATCGTTTTCCAGCAACTCGCCCAGTTGCAGACTGGACGTTTTCACATCGCCCAGCACACCGCGACAGCCGTCGCGCAGCGAGCTCACCTGCAACAGGCAGGTCGCACCGCCGATCTCGGTCGCCAGCGCAGCATCCGCAGCAAAGGCCGTGAGCGTTCCGTCGAATTTGCCGGTAAGACCGATTTTGCCCGCATTTTTTGCAATACGCAGCACCTCGTCGGGCAAATTCTTGCCTGTGAGGGCAGCCGCCAGCCGATCGACATCCGCCGCCGAAGTCGTCAGTTCGGAAATGTCGGCCTTAAAATGCCCCTTTCCGACATCGGGCAGTCCCTGCGCCGCAAAATCGACCGACAGTTTCGTGTCGGCTCCCGTGCGGACCGAGCGCAGCGATCCCGACATATCGGCCACAGGGCCGCTCACATCAGCGTTCACGTCGGTCAGCGTCAGGTGCCAATCCTTCATTTTGGGCGAGAAATAGGCGATGTCGTCGGACGACAGCGTCGTATTGACGACCTGCGCCGTGATGTCCACCTCCTCGACGAAATTTTTGTAAAGGGCCCAGTCCAATCCGATCAATGAAAGCGAAGGCAACTCGATATTCGACTTCGCCGTCCGAATGTGTCCCTCCCGGATATCGATACAGCCGTTGGCGATGCAAAGACAGCCCGCCAGGTCTTCGACGACAAATCCGCTGCGCTCGCGCATCGCCAAACGCCCGATGTCGGTATGGATCACCGGACCGTCGATGGTGAAATTCTTCAGTTCGGCCCGGATGTCGATCAGGTGCATATCGGCGAAATCCACCCCGTACGACGGATTGCGGTGCTCCAGCCGTTCCATGCAGAAATCCAGCCCATCCGTTTCCAGACGCTCGATCTCCAGCCTGAATTTTCCCTCCGCCCGGGCCTTGTCCTTTTTGGAAAGTTTATCGACCACCTGCTTGATGTTCATCTCCCCGTCGGGAGTTTCGCGCAGGCAAAAACGGGCGTCCGACAATTCGGCCCGGCTGAAAACGAGCCCTCCCCCGAACAGGCCGAGGCTCTTGATCCGGGCATCCAGACGGCCGGCATAAAGCAACGTATCCCGTTGGAAATCCTCGACATAGAATCCGTCGAGCGAAACGCGGTAAAACAAGCCTATATCCACCCGGTCGATACTGATGCGGGTGCCGAGCTTGCGGGAGATTATTTCCGTCGCCTCCCGAGCGACGAAATTCTGAACGGCAGGAATCTCGAACAACAAGGCGACCAACAGAGGCAGAAAGATCAGCGCCAGCACGATCGCCGACACCATCTTGGCCAGTATGTTCACTATCCTGCGCATTATCCGACAAAACCGTTTTTAATAAATTGCAAATTTAAGCAAATTTCGGGATTTAACATCCGGCAGACCGGATATTTATCGTTAAAAATCACCGTTCGAAGAACTTGCCGCGAAGCCCTCCCGCAACGACCGGTAAAAATCCGCGTCCGGTACAATACAGAACCGCAAACCTGTTGCCAATCGCATTTCGGAGTTTTTCCGAAGCCCGGACAGAGACCCGAGATCGGCTGCCGCCCGAAATAAATACGGACATCGGCGAATCATTTCGGATTTTATTCCGTATCTTTGATTTTTATTCGGATAATTCCGCCTCGGAAAAACACAAATAAATTTGCTTTTGCGCTCGGCTTATTCGTATCTTTGACATAGTCTTGGATAGGATGTACCTCGGAAAAATGGGAACAAGTTCCCATTTTCTCTCGGCTTTCACTATCTTTGTAAAGTTTTTGCCACACAAAAATCACATGGACATTACCATTTTAGGCATAGAATCTTCCTGCGACGACACTTCGGCCGCAGTCATCCGCGACCGGACGCTCCTCTCGAACGTAATCGCCTCGCAGGCAGTGCACCAAAAATACGGCGGCGTGATCCCGGAACTAGCATCCCGGGCCCACCAGCAAAATATCGTCCCGGTAGTCGATACGGCCCTGAAAGAGGCCGGCGTGACGATCGACAAGATCGACGCGATCGCTTTCACGCGCGGCCCCGGCCTGCTGGGATCGCTCCTGGTGGGCGTATCGTTCGCCAAAGGACTCTCGATCTCCCACGACATTCCGCTGGTGGAGGTCAATCATCTGCAGGGGCACATCCTCTCCCACTTTCTGGACCTGCCCGACCGACAGCTTCCGCACCCCGACTTTCCGTTCCTCTGCCTGCTGGTCAGCGGAGGACATACCCAGATCGTAAAAGTGGACGGTCCGCTCGACATGCAGATCGTCGGCACGACGATCGACGACGCGGCGGGCGAAGCGTTCGACAAGTGCGCCAAAGTCATGGGGCTGCCCTATCCGGGCGGGCCGGTGATCGACAAACTGGCCAAGGAGGGCGATCCGCACGCGTTCCGCTTCGCCAAACCCCGCATCGAGGGTTTCGACTACTCGTTCTCGGGACTCAAAACCTCGTTCCTCTATACGTTGCGGGACGAAATGGCCGAAGATCCGAATTTCATCGAGAAAAACAAAGCCGACCTCTGCGCCTCGCTGCAGACGACCATCGTGGAAATTCTGCTCGACAAGCTCGTAAAAGCTTCCAAGGAGTACGGGATCCGCGACATCGCCATCGCAGGCGGCGTATCGGCCAATTCAGGGCTCCGCAACGGCATCACGGAGGAGGGAAGGAAACGGGGATGGCGCACCTTCCTGCCCGAATTCAAGTTCACGACCGACAACGCGGCGATGATCGCCCTGGCAGGATACTACCGCTACATGAACGGCAATATCGCAACCCTGGACATCGCACCCGTGGCACGGTTCGAGGAGCTCGAACTGACCGTCGCACCGACAGCGGAACAATAACAGAAATACAAACTGTCCCGACCCTACATACAATATTTTTACGGGCACCCGGGATCCAAAACTTACAAAAAGCTCCACTCTCCCCGCACAGAGCCGCCTTTCGGGAAAACCTGAAACCGATCGAAACATCCGCTCAAGGAGAAACTTACGAAAAAGCCGAATCGACAAACGATACGACACGATCGGCGGGCACGACGTACGGAGAGAAAGGAAAAATATAAATTCAAAGCAACTTTAACTATGAAAACATTGAAAATCGGCGATCTGCTGGCCCGTCTTCCCATCATTCAGGGCGGTATGGGCGTAGGCATCTCCCTCTCGGGACTCGCATCGGCCGTAGCCAACCAAGGCGGTGTGGGAGTGATCTCCTCGGCCGGACTGGGCGTCATCTACCGGGAACACTCCAAAGACTACAATACGGCAAGCATCTGGGGCCTGCGCGAAGAGCTGCGCAAAGCCCGTGAAAAGACCAAAGGTATCATCGGCGTCAATGTCATGGTGGCCATGTCCAACTTCGCAGACATGGTCAGAACGGCCATCGCAGAGAAGGCCGACATCATCTTCTCGGGGGCCGGTATGCCCCTCAACCTGCCGTCGTTCCTGACCAAAGGCAGCAAGACGAAGTTGGCTCCGATCGTTTCGTCGGCCCGAGCCGCCAAGCTCATCTGCGAGAAATGGCTCGCCAACTACAAATACGTTCCCGACGCGATCGTGGTCGAGGGACCCAAGGCCGGCGGACACCTGGGCTACAAGCCGGAACAGATCACCGACGAACACTTCTCGCTGGAGCGGCTGCTGCCCGAAATCGTTTCGGAAGTCCGTCGTTTCGGCACGGCGCACGACACGCACATCCCGGTCATCGCAGCAGGCGGCATCTACACGGGCGAAGACATTTATCGCATCATGGAGCTGGGCGCCGACGGTGTCCAGATGGGCACGCGCTTCGTCACCACGGAGGAGTGCGACGCCTCGACGGAGTTCAAGCGGAGTTACATCGAAGCCTCTCAACAGGACATAGAGATCATCCAAAGTCCGGTGGGTATGCCGGGGCGGGCCATCCACAACTCTTTCCTGGAACGGGTGAAACAAGGGTTGAAACAGCCCAAAAGCTGTCCGTTCAACTGTATCAAGACCTGCGACGTAACCCACAGCCCCTACTGCATCATCATGGCCCTCTACAACGCCTTCAAAGGCAACCTGTCGGCAGGATACGCTTTCGCCGGCGTCAATGCCTGGCGAGCCGAAAAGATCGAGAGCGTGAAAGAGCTGATGACGAACCTTATCGACGAATTCGACCGTTTCAGCCTGAAAGAACAGTTGGCGAAACTGAAAAAATAACGTTCGATAAAAGTACAAAATCCGTATGACACCTTCCGGCATTGCATGCCGGAAGGTGTTCATTTTCCTCTATCTCGATTTTTAGAACCTGCTCGAATTTTACGTCGAGATTATTTGAGAGTTGTTTTCGAGTAGATTATTTTGAGGAAGTTGCGTAAATAGCGAACTATTTTCAGCACCTGCTGAAAGAAGATGCAGAAAAGAGGTTCAAAAAAGCCGAAACATTTTCTCTCGGCCAATGTCTAACTCATTTATAAAATTCAAAACAGACTCTTAAACGGAAATCGTCCGTCCCGGCTTTTTATACGGCGCAGACACACGAATCGATCTGCTCCCAATTCAATCTAAAAAGACGTAACACAATGAAAATATGAATAATAGTCTTTTATTTCCGCAATGAACAGAATGCACGCGGTATAAAAAACGAAGCCGTTTGTTTTATCCTCCCCTCATTTTCACTACCTTTGCGCCACCATTTTTCAACCTTAAAATTAACCTTAAAATAAAAATTCGGAGATGATCGAATTCAGACCCGCACTTCTCACATCCCTGAAGCACTACTCCCGGGAGAAATTCACCGCCGACCTCATGGCCGGCATCATCGTCGGCATCGTGGCCCTGCCGCTGGCGATCGCCTTCGGCATCGCATCGGGCGTTTCACCGGAAAAAGGCATCATCACGGCCATCATCGCCGGCTTCCTCACATCGGCGCTCGGCGGCAGTCGCGTACAGATCGGCGGCCCCACAGGTGCATTCATCGTGATCGTCTATGGCATCATCCAACAGTACGGCATCGAGGGACTGACCGTCGCCACGATCATGGCGGGCGTATTCCTGATCCTGCTGGGACTCTTCCGCCTGGGGACGATCATCAAATTCATTCCCTACCCGATCGTCGTCGGTTTCACCAGCGGTATCGCCGTGACGATCTTCACCACGCAGATCAAGGATCTGTTCGGCCTCACGACCCCCGAAATGCCGGGCGACTTCGCCGGGAAGTGGATAGTCTACTTCCAGAATTTCGGGACGATCGACCTCTGGGCAACGGCCGTAGGCGTTATCAGCGTCGCCATCATCGCCCTCACGCCCCGCTTCTCGAAAAAGATACCCGGTTCGCTGATCGCTATCGTCGTTATGACGCTGGCCGTCTATCTGCTGAAACGCTACGCCGGAATCGACTCCGTCGAAACTATCGGCGACCGATTCACGATCAACTCCCAACTGCCCGACGCGGTCATCCCCGCCCTCTCATGGGAAGGGATGAAAGGACTGCTGCCCGCAGCCATCACCATCGCCGTACTGGGCGCCATCGAATCGCTGCTGTCGGCAACGGTCGCCGACGGCGTGACGGGGGACAAGCACAACTCCAACCAGGAGCTCATGGCCCAAGGCATCGCCAACGTGGTGACGCCTCTGTTCGGCGGCATTCCCGCCACCGGAGCCATCGCCCGCACGATGACCAATATCAACAACGGCGGCCGCACGCCGGTCGCAGGCGTCATCCATGCCGTCGTACTGCTGCTGATCTTCCTGTTCCTGATGCCGCTGGCGCAATATATCCCGATGGCCTGCTTGGCAGGCGTGCTGGTAGTGGTATCGTACAACATGAGCGAATGGCGCACGTTCCGGGCTCTGATGAAGAATCCCCGCTCGGATGTCGCGGTGCTATTGGTCACCTTCCTGCTGACGGTCATCATCGACCTGACGGTGGCCATCGAAGTCGGACTGGTACTCGCCTGCCTGCTCTTCATGCGGCGCGTGATGGAAACTACCGACATCTCGGTCATCCGCAACGAAATAGACCCCGGTAAGGAGTCGGACCTCGAGTCGCACGAAGAGCACCTCATCATCCCCCGAGGCGTCGAAGTATATGAAATCGACGGTCCCTATTTCTTCGGCATCGCCAACAAATTCGAGGAACAGATGGTGCAGCTCGGCGACCACGCACAGGTACGGATCATCCGTATGCGAAAGGTCCCCTTCATCGACTCGACGGGCATCCATAACCTCACGAACCTCTGCCGCATATCGCAACAGGAAAATACCCGCATCATCCTTTCGGGCGTCAATCCCAAAGTACACGAAGTCCTGCACAAAGCGGGATTCTACTCCCTGCTGGGCGAGGAAAACATCTGCCCGAATATCAATGCGGCGCTCCGACGGGCCAAAGAAATAGTGCAAGACCCACAGGAAAAATAATCCTTCGAGAAACAGCCGACTCCGAGAACGAAATATCCCCGTACCCTTTTGCAGGGTACGGGGATATTTCGTTCTCGGCACCGCCCGCCCACAGGCAGGAATATCAGGGTAGTGCCGCAATCGTTTCAAAAGCCTCTCTCCAGACAGCATTTTTCCTGTACACCTCCACACTGCCGGCAGGTACATAAAGAATTTTAGCAGGAAAGCCGAAATTATCTTTCCCTAGCTCCGGCGGAATAACGGCCAGACAGGTAACGACAGCCATATCAAGATAACTTGGAAAAGCTCCTGTTTCAATCACCGTCACGCCATCGGGAATAGTTACATCCGTCAATTTATGACACTGCGAAAAAGCCCCGCCACAAATAGTTTGCAAACTCCCCGGCATGATAACACACGTTAGATTATGACATCGAGCAAAAGCGCTGCTCGGAATAGTCGTTACCCCCTCGGGAATACAGACGCTCTGAAGACTTTCATTCTCGTAGAATGCCCATTCACCGAACCTCACCATACGGTCAGGGAAGGTGATACGCTTCAAACTCTGACAATGCCAGAAAGCCCAATCTCCCATACTTGTCACACTTTCCGGAATAACAACTTCCGTCACAAAGCTGCATAACATAAATGCATAATCTCCGATGCGGGTCACACCTTCGCCAATCGTCAAGGAGGAAATCCTGTTCACATGCGGATACCAAGGCGGAGTTTCCGAAGTACCTCCATCTCTATAATCGGGCATAGGTCCTTCCCCGGTAATCGTCAGGACACCATCCTCCGTCAAAGTCCATGTAAGCTCCCCGGTCGTTCCCCCAAAAATCACCGCCGCCGAATCGCTGCCATCGCAAGAAGATAACCCTACAGGAAACAGCAGGCAAAAACACAAAGACCAAAATAAAAATCTTCTCATAAGCTGAAAATCATTAAATCCCCCTAAAAACAGTTCGTCCAATAAAACAATTCGACATAAATATATAAAAAATTATTCAAAGAGCGCCTATTCGGCAATATTTGCCATGGTGATTGATTATACGATTTAGTGTATCCCCCAGGATTTATCAGGATTTAGTTCGTCATCGCCTCATTTTCTTTACAGCGACAATCACGCCCCAAGCCCCATAATATCGCCCTACTAATCTCTTTATCAACGATGTACTTCGTCATAGCATACAATAACCACAAAATACATCCGTAGCAAACATGCTTGATCATCATCGGTGGTCGCTGCTCTATGCCCTGCTCCTCCTTATCCTTTATATGAAAATCGATTTTTACAAAGACTTTTAATCCAAAGCGTTATATGACAAAGGTAATGACGGGCCGACGGTCGCCGGCACAATTCGTATGTTTTTCAACTTCCCAAAACACCTTCCCTACCGGGACCGAAAGAGATTTCAGACCAGAACCGATCAACACGTCCACGACACACCAACGGGTTCTCTCTCCCGCACCACACAAACCTCAATCGCGAATACACACGATCCGCAATCTATCGCCTACATAAATTTAACGCTTTTAATACGGGTGTCCCGCCCGGCGATTTCACGTTCGACGAGGCCCGTCACCACATCTGCGGCATCGTGCCAGCGGTTAGCACGGAATTTCCGCAATTTTGACACTTCCAGCGATCTTCTATCATACAATCGAATTTCTTGCTGACAGGCGCCGATTAGCCGATTTACAAAAAAGAAAGCGTGGAGCCTATTTCGTTTGTTAATCAGAAGGTTGTGGCAAACCCATAGCAAAATAAACGAAGATCCATACCCCACACTTGAATAGATATGGGGTATGGATACGCAGAATGCGTTCTTGCCATAGTCTAAACAAGAAATGAGTGCTGTTCGTTGTCCTTTGCTACTGAAAACTGCCACATTTTCAGATTAGGACCAGGCGAAAACACTTTCCATATGTCTGCCGCATGCGCGACAAAACAAAAGTAGAAAATAATTTTCACATTAAACAACACTCATGTAAAAATAGCCGCAAATCGTGCCAAAAATCCCTAGTTCCCAATCCCAACAACTCCGGTTCTCCCTTCCCCCGTCTGTCGGGGAGCGTGCAAACGGCAGCCGACATCCTCCTACTCCGTAAAAGAGAAATAAATGTAAACTATACTTGCATTATTGTAAAATATACTTTACATTTGTCTTGTCAATAATAATCACCTAAAAATTAGGACGACTATGAAAACAACTCTTTTACTGCCCAACGGTTTTAAGAAAATCGGCTGGGCGATCTTCGTTCCCGCATTTCTGCTCGGCTGCTCGATCTGCTTCTTCGGCGAAAATTTCGACCGCTGGCTTTTCCGCGAAACGGTAATGAACAACATCGCCATCATCGGCACGGTCGTCGGCGCCCTTTTCATCGGCTTCTCGCGCGAAAAAATCGAAGACGAAATGATTCAGCACATTCGGCTCAACGCTCTGATGGCTGCCATGTGGATCAACTACCTGCTTCTGATCGTCGTGTCTCTGTCGATCTACAACATCAACTACCTTACGGTAATGGCCTGCGGCATGGCCACTCCGCTGGTCATCTTCCTGCTCGTCTATCACTTCAATCTTTACAGACTGAACCGCAACCTGCACCATGAAAAATAACATCCGTGTCCAACGAGCCGTCGTCCGCCTCACCCAACAGCAATTGGCCGAACAGGTCGGCGTCAGCCGCCAAACGATCAATGCCATCGAAAGCGGCAAGTTCATCCCCTCGACCCTGCTCGCACTCAAGATCGCACGTACCTTCCGGCAACCGGTCGAAGCGATCTTCCAACTCGAAGAGGAAGATTAGAACCGGTGCAACAAGCACGACAAAGGGCAGCCCCGATCGAGGCTGCCCTTTATACTACGGAATATTATTCGTTTAGTATTCGATCTTGCTCCGACGAACATACCCTTCATACCGCCACCGGGCATTCTGTTCAGCTGCCTGGAAAAGCGCTTCGGCATCCTCCGGAGAAACGGCCTTGAGCGACGTATAACGGACCTCCTTGAGCAAGAAATCGCGGAACTTCGCCCAATCGGGTTCTTTCGAATCGAGTACGAACGGATTCTTGCCCTGCTCCTCCAACTGCGGATTATAATGCCACAGATGCCAGTAACCGCACTCTACTGCCTGCTTGCCGACCGTCTGTGTCCGGGTCATACCGCCCTTGATACCGTGATTGATACACGGCGCATAAGCGATTACGAGCGACGGACCGGGATAGGCTTCCGCCTCTTTGAGTACATTAAAAAGTTGGGCCTGCGAAGCACCGATCGACACTTGAGCCACATACACGTAGCCATACGTCATCGCAATCGCACCCAGATCCTTCTTGCGGATGCGCTTACCTGCCGACGCGAATTTGGCGACGGCACCCACCGGAGTCGCCTTGGACGACTGACCGCCCGTGTTGGAATAAACCTCCGTATCGAGCACCAGAACATTCACATCCAGCCCCGAAGCCAGCACGTGATCCAAACCGCCGAAACCGATGTCGTAAGCCCAACCGTCGCCGCCGATCACCCATTGCGACTGCTTCACCAGGAAATCCTTCAACTCCAGTATCTGCCGGCAATAGTCGCAACCGCAAGCCTCAATCATCGGAACCAGACGGGCAGCGACTTCGGCCGACCGGGTCGACGAAACCCGTGCTTCGATCCACTCGCGCATAACGCCCTTCAGCTCTTCGGAGCAACGCTGGCACTGGGCGATAGCCTCTTCCATCAGCATCTGAATCCGATCGCGCAGCTTCTCCGCACCGACATACATACCCAGACCGAACTCGGCATTGTCCTCGAAGAGCGAATTGGCCCATGCCGGACCGCGACCATCCGCATTCTTGCAATAAGGAGTCGAAGGTGCCGAACCGCTGTAAATCGACGTACACCCCGTGGCATTGGCCACCATCATCCGGTCGCCGAAAAGCTGGGAGATCGCCTTGATATAGGGAGTTTCGCCGCAGCCGCCGCAAGCGCCCGAGAACTCGAACAAGGGCTGCTCGAATTGCAGGTTCTTGACCGACTTGGTCTTATCGACCACCTTCTTGTAACCGATATGTTTGGTGATGTAATCCCAGTTCTTCTGCTGTCCGAGTTGACTTTCGAGCGGCTTCATAATGAGCGCCTTCTCCTTGGCGGGACAAACGTCCACACAGTTGCTGCACCCCGTACAGTCGAGCGGCGAGATCTGGATGCGGAACTTATACTCCTTCGTGTCGCCCAATCCCTGTTTCCATTCGGTGCCCGATGCAGCCGCCTCGGTCTCGGTCGCCAGGAAAGGACGGATCACAGCGTGCGGACAAACGTACGCGCACTGGTTGCACTGGATACACTTATCGACCTGCCATTCGGGGACATTGACGGCGATGCCGCGCTTCTCCCATGCAGCGGTTCCGTTCTCCCACGTACCATCTTCACGTCCGTTGAATGCCGACACGGGCAGCAGATCTCCCTTGAGGGCATTGATCGGATCGACGATGTTGCGCACGAACTCCGGACGAGCCATATCCACGCCGTGATCGGCCGGTTTCAGCTCGATATTCGTCCACTCGGCCGGGACTTCGACCTTCACGACTGCGTTACCGCCCGCATCGACGGCCGCATAGTTCATATTGACGATGTCCTCGCCCTTCTTGCCGTAGCTCTTATAGATCGCTTTCTTCATCTCCTCGACGGCCTTCTCGAAAGGAATCACGTTCGCGATTTTGAAGAATGCCGCCTGCATGATCGTATTGGTGCGCGAACCGAGCCCCAACTCCGCCGCGATCTTCGTAGCGTTGATGATATAGAAGTTGATCTTATTCTTGGCCAGGAAAACCTTCATGTGATCGGGCAGCGTCCGGCAGGTCGTTTCGGCATCGTGCACCGAGTTCAAGAGGAACGAACCGCCCGGCTTGAGGCCCTTCAGCACGTCGTACTTATCCACGTACGAAGGCACGTGGCACGCCACGAAATCGGGCGTGGTCACCAGGTAGGGCGAGGTGATCGGCTTGTCGCCGAAGCGCAGGTGCGAAGCCGTGTAGCCGCCCGACTTCTTCGAGTCGTATGCGAAATAGGCTTGGCAATATTTGTCGGTCGTGCCGCCGATGATCTTGATCGAGTTCTTGTTGGCACCCACCGTACCGTCGGCGCCCAGTCCGAAGAAGAGAGCCTCGAACGTACCGGGCTTCGCCAGCGAAATCTCCTCGCCTACGGGCAGCGAACGGAACGTCACGTCGTCCACGATGCCCACCGTGAACTGATTCTTGGGTTCGTTCGCCTTCAGGTTGGCGAAAACGGCCAGCATTTGTGCCGGCGTAGTATCTTTCGACGAAAGACCGTAGCGGCCGCCGATAATGAGCGGCTTGCGCTCGCAGGGGATCTCCTTGCAGGTGGCGAACGCCTCGACGACATCCATATAGAGCGGATCGCCGTTGGCTCCCGGCTCCTTCGTGCGGTCGAGTACGCAGATGCGTTTGACCGTCTGGGGCAGTACAGCCGTCAGATATTTTACCGAGAAGGGACGGAACAGGTGTACGGTCACCACGCCCGTTTTCTCGCCTTTGGCATTCAGGTAATCGACCGTCTCCTTCAGCGTTTCGGTCACCGAACCCAGCGCAATGACGACATGCTCCGCATCCGGAGCACCGTAATAGGTGAACGGCTTGTAGGTGCGGCCCGTGATCTCGGATATTTTCTCCATCGCCTCGGCTACCATGTCGGGAATCGCATCGTAGAACTTGTTCGACGCCTCGCGGGTCTGGAAATAGATGTCGGGGTTCTGGGCCGTGCCGCGCGTAACGGGATGAGCCGGGTTGAGCGCTCCGGCACGGAACGCCTTCAGCGCGTCGCGGTCGAGCATCGCGGTCAGCGCCGCTTCGTCGATCAGCTCGATCTTCTGGATCTCGTGCGAAGTACGGAATCCGTCGAAGAAATGGAGGAAAGGAACGCGTGCCTTGAGCGACACGATATGCGCGATACCTGCCAGGTCCATCACCTCCTGCACGGACGAGGTGGCGAGCATTGCGAAGCCGGTCTGACGCGCGGCCATCACGTCCTGATGGTCGCCGAAGATCGAAAGCGACTGGGCCGCCAGCGCACGCGCCGATACGTGGAATACGCCGGGCAACAACTCGCCGGCGATCTTGTACATATTGGGAATCATCAGCAACAGACCCTGCGATGCCGTAAAAGTCGTAGTCAGCGCACCGCTTTGCAGCGATCCGTGCACGGCGCCGGCGGCACCGGCCTCCGACTGCATCTCGACTACCCGGACTGTTTCTCCGAAAATATTTTTACGACCTTGAGCGGCCCACTCATCGACAAGTTCCGCCATCGTCGAGGACGGAGTGATGGGGTAAATCGCCGCAACCTCCGAGAACATATAAGCTATGTGGGCTGCCGCGTAATTACCGTCGCATGTGATAAATTTCTTTTCTGCCATTTTTATCGGTATTAGATTGTACTATTTCAGCTGTGAAATCTGCCTGAATCGGCACAAAGTTAAAAATTCCAAACGAAAATTCCGCCATATTTCCGGACAAATATCGCAACGTACAATGTTATAAAAATAACAGTATCAACACCTTCTATCGAAACGCTTCAAAAACAAGGAGAAACGGCCATTCCATTTCGGAGCACGCTTTTTGCAAATAAAATCGTACCTTTGAAAAAATTTGCAACAACGTGATCAACTACCAGAAACATACGCTTCCGAACGGGCTGACGGTCGTCGTGAACCGCGACCGCTCGTCCAAACTGGCCGCCGTAAACCTGCTCTACAAGATCGGGGCCCGCAACGAGAATCCCTCCCGCACGGGCTTCGCCCACCTGTTCGAACATCTCATGTTCCGGGGCACGAAGGCGGTTCCCGACTTCGATACACCGGTACAGATGGCCTGCGGGGAGAACAACGCCTTCACCAACAACGACTACACGGACTTTTACATCACCCTGCCCAAGGACAACATCGAAACGGCCCTCTGGCTCGAAAGCGACCGCATGACGGGACTCGACATCTCGCAGGAAAACCTCGAAACCGAGAAACGGGTTGTCATCGAGGAGTATAAACAACGATACCTCAACCAACCCTACGGCGATATGCCGATGCTGTTGCGGGCCCTGGCCTACCGCGTGCATCCCTACCGGTGGGCGACGATCGGACTTTCGCCCGATCACATCGCCGGAGCCTCGCTCGACGAAGTGCGCGATTTCTACCGCCGTTTCTACCACCCGTCGAACGCCATTCTCTCCATCTCGGCAGATATCCCCGAAGAGCGGACGATCGCCCTGTGCGAAAAATGGTTCGACCCGATCGCGGACAATCCGCAACCTGCGGCATCGCTTCCGCAGGAACCGCCGCAAACCGAATCCCGACGGGAGGAGGTCGAACGCAACGTACCAGCCACGATGATCGTACTGGCTTACCACATAGGCTCGCGCACTTCTCCGGACTTCTTCCTGGGCGATATGACCTCCGACCTGCTGGCAGGCGGAGAATCGGGACGCCTCTATCAGCATCTGGTCAGAGAACAGCGGCTGCTGGGAAGCGTCAATGCCTACGTTTCCGGAGAAGTCGATCCGGGGCTTTTCGTCTTCACGGCCCAGTTGCTGCCCTCGACCACCGTCGAACAGGCCGAAGCAGCCCTGTTGCGTGAAATCGAAATCCTGCAAACGGAGAAGATCGACGAATACGAGCTGGAGAAGATCAAGAACAAATTCGAAGCGAATACCCTGTTCGGCGAGCTTAACGTGATGAACAAGGCGATGAACCTCGGCTTCTACGAGATGCTCGGCGATCTGCCCCTCATCAACCGGGAAGTGACGATCTACCGTTCGCAAACGGCCGAACAGATCGCCGACTTCAGCCGCCGCACGTTCCGTCCCGAAAATCGTTCCACCCTAATCTACCGAGCCAAACAATGAAACAACCGCCCCTGATCACTCCCCGCGAGGTCGATGTACCCCGCGCCCAGCGCCATACGCTCCCGAACGGAGCCTCCCTCTACGCCATTCCGTCCGACGATTTCGAAGTCCTGCGCTTCACGTTCGTCTTCCGCGCCGGATCGTCGATGCAGCACGCGCCTTTCGCAGCCTCCGCGACGGCCAATATGTTGAGCGAAGGCAGCCGCGACATGACGGCCCGGCAAATCGCCGAACGGCTCGATTTCCACGGTTCCTACTTCGAAGTCAATGTCGATCGGGACTACGTATATATCAGTTTCAGTTCGTTATCGAAATTTTTCGGCCCGACCCTCGAAGTCGCGGAACAAATCCTCCTGCAACCGCTTTTCCCGGAGGACGAATTGCGTGCCTATTGCGAAAAACGCAAGCAGGCCCTCACGATCGAACGGCGCAAGGTCGATACCGTCGTGCGTGAAATCTTCGCCGAAGCTCTCTTCGGCGACAAACATCCCTACGGCATCTCCTATCCCGAGAAAAATTACGACACGCTCACGCGTGCAGACCTGGAATCACTCTACCGCCGACTCTATACGGCCGAAAACTGTCTGGTCGTATGCAGCGGCCGCATCGGGGAGGAGGAGTTGCAAGGCATCGGCGCCCTGGCCGAAAAACTCCCCCGTGCCGACCGCAGCGCCACAGCCGAATTTCCGGCTCCCCGCAGCGAAGCCTATCGTTTCGTCGAAAGGCCCGACGCCGTGCAATCCTCGCTGCGCGTAGGGCGTCTGCTCTTCACCCGCACACATCCCGATTTCGTCGGGATGCAGGTCGTCGCTACGGTACTGGGCGGCTATTTCGGCTCGCGGCTGATGCAAAACCTGCGCGGCGAGCACGGTTACACGTACGGCGTGGGTGCCGCCATGGTCAATTTCGAGCGGGAGGGTTACCTGGGAATCGCTGCCCAGGTCGGAGCCGAGGTGACGGCCCCGGCACTTCGGGAAATTTACAACGAAATCGAACGGCTGCGCCGGGAGCCGATGCCCGAAGAGGAACTTTCGCTGGTGAAGAACATCATGACGGGCGAGGTGATGCGCATCCTCGACGGACCGTTCGGCATCGCCGACGTGACGATCGAAAACCTCCTCTGCGGCACGGACAACGGCGTCATCGAAGAGAACATCCGCCGGATACAGGCAATCACCCCGGCCGAGGTACAACGGCTGGCCGTCAAATACCTCCGCCGCGAAGATCTTATCACGGCCGTCGTGGGAGCGGTCAATCCAAAGCATGAGATTTATAATTGTATCCATAAATCAAACTCAGAGAGTCATTATGAAAATAAGAAGACAAATAATAAGACTTCAAATTCAAAACCTCCGAAACGGGGAACAGAATATCTTCCGTCTGCAACTTCACTTCATTAACCTCTTGTCCCGCAGATTGTTTCTTGCTCCCATTACAAGAAATAAAGAAGAAACAAAGTGGAAATATGATTAATGCCCAATGCTTCGCTCTCGCTATGATAACTGATATAGCTATAAACTCTGAAAATTCATTTTTTTTCCTCTTCATTACTCCTTCCTTTACTTTACGAGGACAAAGTTAATATTTACTCTGTATATATCTATCAAAACTATCCTCTCTTGATAAAGATAATTTAGCCTTTATGCGTTGTTTGGCTTTCAGTACAGAGCAGGAAGTAATATTAAAAATTAGAGCAATAGCCTTGTTAGTTAGTTGAGCACGAACCAAATAACATAATTTCAAATCCTGCATACTTAAACGAGTGGTTTTCAAATCCTCCGGAAGCCAATCAGTTCCATAAAGTAAATCAATCACTGCAAAGAGATTCT